>ERZ1066135.27-NODE-27-length-156767-cov-32.535581_pt1 | contig 156767 bp, 128 predicted proteins | sample MGYA00382782_ERZ1066135 | MGnify/ENA primary metagenome ERZ1066135 (study PRJEB33369, sample SAMEA5778365) | biofilm metagenome | biome: Industrial cooling water; feature: Water cooling tower basin; material: Biofilm | place: United Arab Emirates | collected... | reverse complement strand
TTTTCTTTTTGTTTTTCTTTTGTTTTTTCGATTTTTTTCTTTTTGTTTTTCTTTTGTTTTTTTCGCATTTTTTCTTTTTGTTTTTCTTTTGTTTTTTTTCGCATTTTTTCTTTTTGTTTTCTTTTTGTTTTTTTCAATTTTTTTTCTTTTTGTTTTTCTTTTATTTTTTTTTTTTTTTTTTTGAAAAACATAATTAAAAAAAAATCATTCTGCTGCCACCACCACCCGTGGTCTCTTGCGCATGGCGTCAATTATTTGCTGTGCACGCTCGTCGTCCTCAGGCCTTGTGAAGTCCGCTGTGCGCATCAGCACGTTAAACGCGTCCATGTCAGATTCATAGTCGCGATCGCGCTTCTTCTTGTTGGACTGTGGTGAGGATGAGAAAGGATCTTTGTCGCGCGACGCTTGCATAAATTCTTTCACTCGGTGTTCGCGGTACATTGCTGCATGATTCGCGATCGGGGGTGCCGAGCGAAGAAATTCCACATATCCCTTAGATTTTCCCGCGTTCACTTCTGCCAGAAGATCGCGACCTTCTAGGGCAGAACATTGCACATACACATCCAGTTGGGCGTTCATCAAGTCACATGGATCCCCATCGTACTCGTCCTCCTCAGGAAACATCCATTCGAATGGATACGTGTCTTCCTTCATGCGATCGCAGGGCTCCAGGCCCTTGCGCTCTCCCCAAGCCACATACGTCGCAACAACCATTGACATTTTGGTCTTGCCATCGGTGTCAAGACGATCGTACAACTCCTTCAACATGGTGAACCCATCTTTTTCTTCTTCTTCTTCTTCCTCGTTTTCCTCCTCCAATGGTTGCTGTTGCTCCTCCTTCTCCTCCAATGGTTGTTGCTCTTCCAACGACATTTTTTTTGGCCCCCTTTAATTGGAAAAAAAATTTTTTTTTGTGTGTCCAATTTTTTTTGTGTACGCAACCCGAATCAAGGGCTTTGTGTCATTTAGTTTCCAGAACACCTAGCATCCATTCGTGTATGTATTTTTGTGTGTATGTGTGTGTTTTGTTGAAGGAAAGGTGAAAAGGGACGAAAAGTTTTTTGCATCATCATCAGGGAAAAAAATTCAAAGAAAAAATCAATGTCGTGTGAAAAGGGGCTCATCATGTCACATCATCGAAAGAAGAAGAAAACTAAGAAGAAAGATCGAGAAACTGGGAGGAAATTGGATGCAAACCCAAGACAACTCAAACGATCGCGGATCATTGTTGTGCAGCAGCAGCAGAACGACGATCGCACAGATGAAGAAGAAGAAGAAACGCGATCGTTTGAGGACGTGATATCCACGGATTTGTTGTACAAGATTATGCGTTACCACTGTGATCCTGAGGATTGGAGGGCGTGTTGGAGTGTGTGCAAGCGTTGGCGTGCAGTGGCGATAAGTGCGTTCAATCCGTTCACAACGAACCGTCCGCTTTATCGAGCAATGTTGCACAAACCACACTTGTTACCTGTGTTGCTCAATGACGATCGGTTGGAGCAAGCACAATTTGGCAAGGACTTCATTGTCAATGGATGCGTGCTGATCGAGGATGTGGATTTGCGTGCAAAATGGATCGCAAAGACAGTGATCACGCGCGATGTGTTTGTATATTGCTTGATGCGTGTGATCGATGAAATGGCTGTGTCGGTCGTGGATGCATTGTGCACACATGCCATGGAGAGGGGAACGACGACGCTGACAATTGAACAACGGGACGCTAAGATCGTGTTGACGAGATTGGCAAACGAGACATGGCGTCACTATGATGACGAAAAATACGCTACTGCGAAACGCGCTATCGTACACGTGTGTCGATTGATTGAACGTACGGGCCCCGAGCTGTTGCGATCCACTGTATATTTGGAATGGCTGATGCAGAACAAGAAGACTTTCATACTTTCTTGCTTACTGGAATGCGAGTCTGTTCGTTCGAACGCACCCACTGTCAACACAATGTGCATACATGCATTGAGTACCCAGGATCACGCGTTAGTGCGCTTGTTATGCGAAAAGGATGGCAGAACAACGCGGAGAACGCGGAAACTGCTAACCGCGGAAAATTGTTGGAGTGCGTTCGTGCTCGCGTGTGCCAGTGATTGGCCTGATGTGGTGGATATCCTGTTCCATGGGAACCGCGTGGATCCAGCGATGCAGACACAGCTGGGGTTGAGGGTTGCAGCTAGTAAGGGAAGCGCGGGCGCGGTTGCTCGATTGTTGTTGCATCCGCGTTGTGATCCGGGCGTGGACAACAATGTGGCAGTTATCATTGCCCTCAAGAATGGGCATGTGGGGGTGGCTACCATGTTGGTCGCACATGAACGATGCATGCGTGGCGGAGATTCGCACTCTCCGATGCACAGTGTGTTGTCGCGTGCAATCTCGCTGGGAATCAAAGACAAGACGTTTTATGACGCCCTTGCTCGCAAGCAAGAACTTGATCCCAACGAACACTCACATTCTCCCATGCGACTGGCACTCGAAACCAAGAATTACGAAGCGCTGGAAATGTTGTTGGGACTCAATGAATTGGAACTGAGCGAGGACGAGAAGGACGTCACATTGCGCGCCGTTCGTCATCGGGGAGATTTGGTTCAGCGCGTCTTGTTGTGGTCATCATCTTCAGAGAATTGCAGCAGCCGTCGATGGGGGAAATGTGTATGATTTGTTTTTTTGTTTGCGCGAAAAATAATTAAAAAAAAAATGGCTTCCAATGTGTACGAAAAGTTGCGAAAAGCTGGCGAACTTGGGGAGCGCGCCATTGTCATTGATGAGGAACAAGGTGACATCCCACTGGCGTTCAAGGTGTACATGACGGCCATCAATCATTATGAGTATTGCTACAAATACGCCCCGACGGCCGAAGTCAAGTTGATGGTGCGCAACACCATGATCCCATTTATTGATCGTGCCACGGAGCTCAAGGAAGTGCTCGACAAGATGCGCCAGAACCGAATGGGAGAGCTCAGAGCCAACGTGGGGCTTGATACAGAGAGCGGAGGAAAATCACCAACCCAACAACAACAACAACAAGAAATAGCGGCGGCGTCGGAATCGACACTGGAACGCGGAAATCCAGAGTTGAGAAAAGCGTTGCAATCGGCGCTTCTCGACGACAGTCCGAGCGTGAGACTGGATGATGTAGTGGGTCTGGAGGAAGCCAAAAAGGCTCTTAGGATGGCCGTGATTGTGCCCATGCAAGCGCCCCAGCTATTCAAGGGAAGTGGAATGAAACCTTGGAGCGGGATTTTGTTGTATGGTCCTCCGGGAACGGGCAAGACGTTCTTGGCCAAAGCGGTGGCAGGAGAATGTAAGTCGACATTCTTTAGCATCAGCTCGTCCACCATTCGCGACAAGTGGGTAGGGCAGTCGGAGAAGATGGTGGCCGAGCTATTTGCCATGGCTCGGGAACGACGGCCGTCTATCATTTTCATTGATGAAGTGGAATCGCTTCTTGCTCAGCGAGGAGCGCACGGAGGATCCACGCACGACGACAAGTTGGTCACCGAATTCCTTGTCCAGATGCAAGGCGCCACGCACTCAAACGAAGGTGTGCTGGTGCTGGGCGGGACCAATGAACCATGGATGCTGGATCAGGCTGTGTTACGTCGATTCCAACGTCGCATACACATAGGTCTGCCCGAAACGATTCAACGAGCTGAGATGCTGTTGCGCGGATTCAAGGGGACATTTCAATTTGAGCGTCCATTGCTCGAGGAACTGGCCAACGCCACTGAAGGATACAGCGGGTCCGACATTGACACCATGGTCCAGCTTGCCAAGAGCGCATCGATTGAGGATGTGTTATGCGCGTCTCATTTCAGGCCAGATCCAAACAACACACACATGCTCATCCCATGCGCTCCGGGTGATGAGGGGGCGCGCGAGATGACGTTTGTGTCCGCCGTCGACAAGAAGGTGTTTTCAGCGGCACCCGTACGCGAGGACAGTATACGCAAGGCGTTGCAAAAAACCAGACCATCGGTGGATCCCGAACGTTTGCCCATGTTTTCCGAATGGACGGCCAAGTTTGGCGTCGAAGGGACATCAGCAGCAGCAGGTGCCGAATGAATGAAATGAGCGCAACATGTGCATATTTTCTTTTTTTTTATATCCTCTCAAAAAAATGACGACAACACCACAGCATGGTCCGTCATTCATGTCAACAATGGTGTTGACGCGAGAAGGCGCAATGGATACGTCCAAGTATGTGGTGGAGAACTTGTCCTGCAAACCGTCTGCTACGCGTCCCAAAGACTATATGACGTTGCGGATACGCATGCTCCCACCCCACACACTGTCTCCGTACGAGCGGGTGATTGTCAAATTGTGTCCTGCCCCACAATTTACGGACCGTCGCAACCAAGGACGAGCTGAATGCGGATTTGTTATGGGCCCTCTGTTTGGACAAGGAGTCATACAACAACCCGAACCCAATGCATTTTATGAGACCGGTTATTGTTGCAGCGTGGTGCTCAATAATCGATGTGCAGTGTGCGAGATTTATTTCAGCATCGCCGACTGCAATTATGAACCTCGAGGACCCCCCAAATGGATTGTGGTGGCGGACGCGAGTGCCATTCTTGCGAACGTTGAATCTCGCTGGCACCCGTTGAAACCATTGCATCCCAATCCGGATATTGAAATTCCCGTCGCCAGTGTTCCGTGTCACGAACAGCCCCAGCGCACTCCACGATGGTTTGGGTTGCGCGACAAATGTATTGCTGGAGCGTATGAAGTGTTTGGGGGCAAGCTATCGGCGTCCAAAGTGTGGGCGTTCATTGGCGGGGACGGACGCAATGGATTCACGTCCAAGACCAAGGGTGATTTCCAGGGCAACGTGTACACGCGATTTGGCCGAGACATGGAACCGTGCGTTGCGCTGGCACTGCTGGTGAATCGCCCTGACTACCACATCTATGAATGTGGCACGTTCATGCATCCCACGCTGCCCGACGTGTGCGCGGCGCCCGATGGAATCATTGATGGAAGTCAGTTGATACCATCGTTTGACGCAAAGGACGGGCTCCCCTCGTGGTACAAGACCAAAGTGCGCGAGTCGAGCGGGATGACGGAGGAACAAATAGCCGCCGTGGACTGGACGCGGGGGGTATTCGAGTGCAAAGTGATGATGAAACGCAACCGAAACGAGGACAAGCCCATGATGAAGGCGGAATTCTTGTGCCAAATGTATTTGCAAATGTTATGTTCGCGATGTTGGTGGGGAGACCTGGTGCGTTATTGCGCGGAAACACGGGAATGTTTTCGGTATCGCGTCTACAGGATCCCCGATATTGCCAACGCTATGGAAGCCACCATCCAGCGTATGCACAAGGAGATATCCTCGGGCACGCCCCACGCGGAAGCAGCGGATCACCAAACCAACCACGATCTGGTGCGGAGATTTACACAACTCGCACTGGCATACAACACCCCAGACAAGGGAATGGTACAGTATCAAGCACTCAAGTGGCCGCAAGAATCTGTGGATACGTTGATCATGAGCATGACGGCCGTGGATATGGTGCACAGTTTGTCGTCAGGAGCAGCATCAGGAGGAGGAGGCGACGGAGTTAACAACGTACTCATTGATCAAGTCAACTCTGCGGCTTTGTCTGGTGGTGCAGAACCAAAATCCAAACGCGCCAAGAAGGCCATTGCAGATCCCGCGTACCAAATGGACAGTGCGCATCGAACGGTTCATGACACGCTGAATGCTGGCGCGGGGCCACACGACATTGATCAGATGTGGAGCGATTTCACATACACCAACACACAGATGAACAAGAGCGTTCGAGATGGCAATTTCGGGGACCTGCTTGAAGGGAACGTCATCATGGTTCAAATAGTACGATTAATGCAAATACAAACGGCCATTGCGTTGGGCATGACGCCGTACGTCGAAGAGCAGGAAGAGGAGGAGGAGGAAGAGGAACAAAAGAAACTTCATTGAATTGCTACCTTTTTTTTGGGGAGAGAGAGCGAGAGAGAAAAAGGGACTAACAAACATTGTAACATATATATCAAGTGTCATTTAGGGTGGTTTACACATACAAAAAGGGTAAAATGGTGTGATCCCCCCCCCAGCAGAAATGGAAAAAACGCTGGAACAACAAGTTGTTCATTTTGTTCGGCCCATTTCCATGGGTGGATTTGGTAAAGTGGATCTTGTGTGTTGCAATCGCGTGTACTTTGCTGTCAAATACATCCTTTGTCCTCGCCGGCAAGATGTGGAGCGACTGCTGATTGATGAGGAGACGCAATTTTTGCGCCAAATGCGCACCCCTGCCATCCCGAACACGGTGTGGGCTGTCGGGTCTGCGTTGGTGTACACTTTGCCCGCATTTGCCAACAACATGCGCCCGCCGGCTGCCAATGAAGTGTATGTGGCAATTGTCATGCCGTACGTGTCTGCAAACACGCTCCGCTGTCAGCTCGCATCGCTGGCAAACTTGGGTCAGCGGTGTTCCTCGGAACACGTGAGCATTGTCATGGGAGGATTGGCGTCGTTCTCGTATGCCATGTACGAACGGCGGCGCCTGTCGCACAACGATTTCAAGCTAGGCAACGTGTTGGTGAATTCCAAATGGAGTCCCACGGTGGTGGATTTTTCGTTTGTACATTCGGCTGCCGTGCGACACACACAAGAAACATGGAAACGTGGGACTCCATGCTACATGGCCCCAGAACACTGGTTCTTTGATGTGCCCACCATGTGGATGGTCAACAGCGGGAACGGAGGCACGTGCAGTGTCGGAGACACGTGGGCCATGGCGCTCGTGTGGACCACCATGCTGCTTACGGGCATGCCGCTGACAGATATCGACGATCCATTGCTTGCAGCACGCGTCATGTCTCCCAATCACGTGTTCAATCCGGAATACACGGATACAGTGTTTGATTTGGTCCCGGTGACAACCCCCTGGCTGCACGCAGTGTTGACGGAGATTTTGGATCGCGAAAAACCACCACCAGATATTTCGCTGAACGTGCTGTACCACGGGGTGTGTTTGATGTTGTGGTATCAAGCACTGTATACAGGAGATCGCGAAGTATTCCTGCCAGGGACAGACGTTCTTCCGGGGATCGAGCAAACTCCGCTCCATGTGTTGTTAAGTCGACATGCTCGTCGCATTACCGAGCTATACAGACAACACGGACATGGACTGTTGGAACGTGCCCGCGATGAGGTGAAACGCCAACTGAGCCCGACAGAGTGGCATGCATATTTACGAATGTTTGCATGGAACCCTGCCCATAGACGCGGGGTCCATGACGCAAATCCATTTGCATGGTTATTGGGGGTGTTTGGGGCAAACGCACGTGAACTGGATGATCGACTGGCGACGGCGGCAGCGGCACAGAACAATGCTCCTCCCCCAGTGCCGGATTTGTTTTTTCCTGCGAATTCAGGGGGGCTTGCCGGGTTGATTGTGCACGCTGCCAATGATGGGTGTAACGTGTGCAAGGCTCCCTGTCAGGTACAGTGTGGGATTTGTAAACAGAAGCGGTGTTCCAATGAGTGTCTGAGCGGACACTACTGCCAACCGCCCGTTCTCAACGGAAATGGAATGTACAATCATCATCATGCAGGAAGAGGGAGAGGTCATCCACCACAACCACCGCGAACACGACTGCACAACAGCGTGAATAGCTTGCTACTACGCGTGGAGGACGGGAAATATTATTGAATAAATTTCAGGCTGAAGTTTTATAAAGAACTATTCGACAACGTCGCACGCGAACAAGATTGGAACCTCCCCCCGCGGTGTTTTGCACGTCCACATTTATGGTTTGCAGTGCGGGTGCAAAACAGAATTCTCGATATCCCGAGATCTGGCGAAAGTCGTCCGGGCCCGCGTTGATAACCACGTTTTGTCCAACGAGATTCACCAAACCATTGATGGTCACGCGTACATTGGCGTCCGGTGATCCTCCGTGACCAGCGGCAATTTCCAAATTGTAGCCAATGTAGTATTGCGATTGCGTTAAGCCACACGTACTCGGTCCAGATCCAATTGTGGCCGTGATCAGTTGGCACACATTGGTCCATGTTATTCCCGAAACTGCAATGTCCAGGAACGTTCCCCCTTCATACGCTTCAATGTACGCATGGTCATTTCCGAATCCTCCTGCAGGTCCAGTGCCTCCAACAGGACCTGAAGCCCCTGTTCCTCCCGTTGGTCCAGAAGGTCCAATCCCTCCAACGGGACCAGAAGCCCCTGTCCCTCCAGTTGCTCCCGTGGGTCCAGTTCCTCCAAGGGGGCCAGAAGCTCCTGTTCCTCCCGTTGGTCCAGAAGGTCCAGTACCTCCAATGGGGCCAGAAGCTCCTGTTCCTCCCGTTGGTCCAGAAGGTCCAGTACCTCCAATGGGACCAGAAGCTCCTGTTCCTCCTGTTCCTCCCGTGGGACCAGAGGAGCCAGTGCCTCCAAGTGGACCAGATGAACCAGTTCCGCCTGTGCTACCTGTGCCACCAGTGGGTCCGGTGCCTCCAGTTGAGCCCGTCGCTCCCGTGCTTCCAGTGCCACCAGTGGGTCCGGTGCCTCCAGTTGAGCCCGTCGCTCCCGTGCTTCCAGTGCTCCCGGTTGCTCCAGTGGCGCCTGTGGACCCCGTTGATCCGGTTGCCCCTGTTGCACCCGTAGCCCCCGTGGCTCCAGTTGTTCCCGTGGCCCCAGTGGCCCCAGTTTCGCCTCTTGCGCCAGTGGCTCCAGTTGCACCAGTGGCGCCCGTTGCTCCGCCTGGAGATCCGGGTGCGCCCGTGCCTCCAGTTGCCCCTGTTGCCCCTGTTGAACCCGTGGATCCAGTAGCTCCTGTGGCTCCCGTTCCTGCAGTGTTGTTCCAAATCACATTCACCAAAGGGATATTGTTCAACAATATCACGGATCGATCCATGCCGGACGTTGTGCACGCCGGTACACCCTGGAAATTGGCGGTTGCGTTGGACACAGACACGATTTCTCCATCCATCACATTTTCCATGGTGACCAGGTGAATTCCCACGCACACGTACGTTTCCCCAGGCAACAACACAACAATGGTGTTTCCAGTGTATGCCGGGGGACAAAAGACACTCCCCGGCGGTCCCGTCATCACGTCGGGAGCCCATCGTTTCTTCTCTGCGGACACCGCTTCATCATTGGTCAACAGGCTGTTGGTGACAATCACATTTTCAAGCACGCGATTCGATTTGTTGATCACGTAAATCTTCAACGCTTCCGTGTCCCCCGCGTTCACCGTGTACGCTGGCCCGCTTAGTACAAAATACTGTTCGTCGATCACCATCAATGCGTTCCGCACGTGCACAGGACCATCGTCGACTTCGTGACAAACGTCGTGGCGTGTTTCATGGCGCGTGTACACAAATAACAAGATGCACGCTCCCAACAACAACAGGAATAACACGAGCATCACAAACACAGTCCATTTCCACGTGGTATTTGCGTCGCCTTGTGTGACAGGAGCGTTTTGATTCAATGCTTCAATGGGAACAGGGGTGATTTCACCAATTCTAATTAATCCCGATGTAGGCTGCGGAGTGAATTTGGGAGAGAATCTCACCCTATTCTCCTCGGGGTTAAGGCTAAGCTTTCGTGCGTGCTGCTGATGATGAAAACTCATCGTTCTTGTTGTTGTTTAAACATTCTTTTTTACACACACAAATAAAATTTCACACACATCCCGCATGCGTTATGTCTGTTTTACTCAAATTGGTCAGCAATTGTTTTTGTGTGTGTGTGTGTCCGAATCATTGAATAAAACGCCACACGCAGGTGTTCCTTTCCCCATCACCAAGTTTTCAAATGAATACCCTTTAATTTGTTTTTGTGGATCACGCAGATTTTTTTGCTTCATCGTGCTGACCAATGGAAGGTACGTGATCAAGCGGCAGTGAAATGCGTATTCCCTCGGATTGTTTGAACCGATCAATGATATCCAAAGCCCCCTTGGATATACGCGTGATGACGTCCACGACGTGCTCGGATTCCGCGGACGCCAGTATTTCCGCGGTGTTCGCCAAGATCTTGGACACCGTTTTGCCCTTGATGTGCGAAGCGATGGCGTTCACCGAGTCCACGCTCTTCTTCACACTTGCAAACATATCGCTGATATTGGAGGGCTTCAGCTCAGACAACAACTCCACACTTCGGAACATCAGTCCGCGTGCAGATTCCAACATGCGATCTGTCTGATCGCGTTTCGACTTGGCCATGGTGTCGGGCGTTGGTGTGAACGCGGCAGTGATCATCTGCACAAACACGGTCACATTCCCCACAAGCCGATCGACGTTGCGGACGATGGTTTTCACGTCATTCGTAGGTACTTGTTTGGTGATTGTCTCTGCCCACGTCATCATGGCGTGCGCTTTGTCAATGCTGTCCAACACCTGGCCCACAGTCATCTCTTCCTGGTTCTCGGGGAATTTGGATCGAAACTCCTTCAACGCCTTGGTGATGGTTTCCTTTGTTTGAATGGTTTCATCGTGCATCGCCACAGTTGCCTTGCTCGTTGCTTGCAAATCTTCCCGACTCAAAAACAATCCCAACATGAAGCCAGTGAAGATTCCGGCAATCAAAATCACAAAGAACAACGTCCACTTGTCAACCGCTGAAGGACTGCAACATCCGCCTCCCATTCGTTTGGGGTGACCTTTGGAACCGCCGCCATCGTAGTCCCCGCCAAGAGGCACCGGTTCGTAGCTCATTTTTTTTTCGTGCACTCTTTTTCACTCTCTCGACATTATAAACACAAATTTGTTCGACATTTTCTTTTTCTTTAATAATTAAAATGAAAAATTCTTTTCTTAAAACACACAGGACTCTCCCCACAGGTCCAGGGGAGCTCCAACTCCTTCTGACAATTGCATCAAGTCGAGTTCTTGATCAGAGGGTTTCGCCGCCAAGTCATAGAAATCTCCGTCTCCAGGGCAAACGGGCGTGAAGTGAAGCGCTTCAGTTTTAGGATCGTACTGGAACAGAGACGACGACGAGGAGAACGCTTGTTCCTCCTGGTCCATGGGCTGAACTCCAAGGTCATCATCTTCTTCTTCGAGTATAATCACTTCATCTTTGAGATCGTCGCACAACATACGTCTCTGTTCCTCGTCGTCGTCGTCGATCTCAATGACGGAATGGCTGTCTTCCTCTTCCTCCTCGGGAGATTCGTATGGTCTTTTCCCTGTGACAATACTGTTGGCCTCAATCTCAATGACGGAATGGCTGTCTTCCTCTTCCTCCTCGGGACATTCGTATGGTCTCTTGCCCGTGATAATGGCGGCAGCAGCGTAGGCAGTTTCTTGGTTGGACTGTGCCCAGTGGTTTCCATCAAGTTCTTGCGCAAGCAGAGCATTGAGTTCCCGGTTCAGTTTTCCTCCTCTGGGCAATTCTATCACAAGTGCCTCCTCCTGCTGCTCCTCTTGTTCACACTCGGACGACTCACACTCTCGATCAATCTCGGTGATCAACGTTGTTTTTCTAGCCACCGGAACAACCTTTGCTTTCGGCGGCTCTTCCTTCTCCTCCTTCTCCTTCTTCCTCTTGTTCTGTTGCTGTCGCTTCTTCCTCTGGTTCCTCTTCTTCCTCTGGGTCTTGCGTTTCGGGGAAGGAACTTCGGATGAGTCTTCTTCTTCCTCCTCCTCCTCGCGGCGATCCTTTCCTCCGCTCAATTTGCGATAGCGCTCGTCGTCTCGATCGCTCAATTCTTGCTTCTCCGCCTCGGCGTTGGAACCAAAGTTGCGCCAGTGGAAATCGGAAATATTGCGAAAGTCCTTGTTGCCGTCTCCTTGCAGCGGAATCATGGGTTGATGTGTCGGAGGCACTCCCGCGGGAAATTTCTCGACATACTTGGCAGCCGCTTCTGGGTCGCGTTCCAGAAGTTGTGCTTCAAGCGCGTTCACCTTGCGCGTCAAATCAGCCACTGCCTGAACCAAGCTGTAGTAAGGAAATGTAGGCAGATCCTCCTTGAAAACGCGCGAAACTCCAATAATCACGTTTCCGTTGCTATCAGTGTATTCTCCTTGTCCAGGCATGTATCGTTCATCGACATAAACATCGGCAAAGTTCAAAGGAACCTGCTGAACGTAGCCCGGCTTATCGCCCTTCGCGCCGTCGTTCTTCTTCACGTCAATTCCCAGCACTTTGCAAAACAGGTTTTGCGCGAACGTCAATTGATCTCTCAGTCCCTGCGGCGTGTTAAAAAAAAAATAAAAAAAAACTCGTTCCGGCTGTCCGCGCAAAATTCACAAAAAAAAAAAAAAAAAAAAAAAAAAAAAAAAAAAAAAAAACAAAACCCGCCTAAACAACAACAACAAACAAAACAAAACAAAAAAAAAAAAAAAAAAAAAAAAAAAAAAAAAACTCGTTCAGCTGCGATCGCAGCATTCACCACGCCGCGCATCGTGCACATCGTGTTCCCCACACGTGGGACACATCAACGCACACCCAAACACCACCAACACCAACTTCGGAACAAACAAGAAAAAAAAATATTTTTTTTTCTCGAAGCCTCGACGCCCCTCTCCGGCGCCGGCGATGGGGTTGAGCTCCCCATACCCCACCCATACCACCCCACTCCATCCCACAGAAGAGGGGTAAGTCTTTTCAAGAAAAAAAAATGTTTTTCATCAACTCTAGCACAACACTCCCCGCGCCCACCCCGACACGCGCCAGCGTCTTCACACACCCTAGGGATCACGCCCCACCCACCCCCAACACCTCCGCTCGAAGGGAGAAAAAGACAAAAAAAAATATTTTTTTTTCTTCTTTTTTTTGTTTGCTCACCTTCTCTGACATTGTTGTTCGTACGTTGTTGCTGCTGCGTTGATAGTTGTAAACTTTCGCCACCCTCTTGGATGAAAAATTTTTTTTTTCGCTCGGACAACATAAACGCGTCGAACTCGGCTTCCAGCTCGGATGAGTCCGCCTCTGCGTTGAACGCCGACCCCATGACGTCTGACATGTCGCGGCCCTCTTCCATGCGATCTCGAAGTGTATCCAAGATTTCACACAACGATGACATGTCCACGCGTTCCGCTAGCTTCCCCATAACCTCGTTCGCGCGCGTGTATGCGCCAAACACCGCGATCGTCTGTTGTTGTGATTGTATCTCAGACAACACTGTTTCCAGGTTTGCGGACATGGCATGCCAGCGATCGTGGCGTTCGCGGTAGTGTTTGATCATACGGAACTCGCGCAACGCGGCCGATCGCATGTGAGAGTCCTCGGCGTACTTACACATTTTTTGCTCGTGTTTGGCAATGCACTGTCGACAATGGTTCATGTTAAGATCGAGCTGCAAACGTGTGTGTTGTAGCATGGACATGGTTTCGGCCACGGTTGGAGGGGATTTTTTGGTCCACCACGCCCACCAGCGTCCTGCACACGTTTTGCCTTCTTCTTCTTCCTCCTTTTCTTTCAAAGCGGCGTAGTTCGAGTTCATACCCGATTGCGGTTTTTCCTCCATCAGACAAAAAAAATTAGCAGAAAAGAGGGGGTTGCGTTTTTTTGTGATGAAGAGGAGTCGAGACGGCGAAGCAGAAGCCCAAGAACAAACCAAGCGCGAGACGGTGTTCATTGTTTCCATTCACAAAAGTGGTGGGTTTGCAACGTATTCTGCGCAACTCACAGAAGCGGAGATTGCGCTTCTTGTTCCGGCGTTTGTGGGCAGCAAACAAAGCGCACGAGCACATGAAGTATTACTTAACGGGCCGGCGTCAGGAGTATTGAAGAAAATCTATCACTATCGCAACGCAAAGTATGATCTAACGTACGTTAACAACGAACCGGATACATGGTATGAACAAGCTCCAGTGACTTTTGTGCCATTCGACGCACCTGCCGCGACACAGGGCCGCACGATCGTGTGGTACAAATGAAAATAAAAAAAGATTTTTTTTGTCCGAAAATAAAATTTCAAACGAAACACAAAATGAAGAGGGGTCGCGAGGACGCAGAAGAAGAAGAAGAAGAGATTGACACGACGAAGAAGAAGGAGGAGCAAACTGAGCTCGTGTTTGCCCTGGCCAAAATGGATGACGGCGACTCGTTCACGTGTTCTGCACAGCTAACGGAGGCCGAGATCGCATTGCTTGTTCCCAAGTTTGTGGACAGTGGTCCCATCGATCGCTGCGATGAAGTCAACAGCAATGGCCCTGCGGCACGCGCGTTGAAGAAATTCTACAAATATGTCGAGTATGACCAGGGAACGGATGTGGGGCATTTTCTTGAGGGCGCTCCGATAACAGACGTTTCTACAGTCGATTTGGCGAACACGCGCGCACGTACGATCGTGTGGTTTGGATATCAATAAAAATTTTTTGTTAACAATATGAAAAGAAGTCTACAGCGACAGACGTTTAAACTATTTGAAATAACTAACAGTCGCGCACGTACGATTGTGTGGTTCGACTGGATATAAAATTTAAAAAGAACACAACGCAGCAAATGTACTTTGATGACGGTGAAGGTGCGGTCATGCCATTGACACCTCTGACCGAAGCGGAACAACGCATGCAACGCGCGCAATGGGAGGCCTACGAACAACAGTTGCAAGACGATTCTCAATCACTGTATTTGGTGCGCGACGAGCCCCGAATGATGTCGTGGGAAGAAGAGGAGCGCCGAGAACGCGACGAACAACGCTTGATGGGACGTGGAGACGGAGGCAAGGGCGGAAGAAAGAGGGGAGCAGAGGAATTGCCCACTTGTCATTACATGGGTTGTAAACAAACGTACAGAAACAAGAGCGTCACGTGTCCTCATCCAAGGAATGTTGGAGACAAACTGCGTGCTGAATATCCGGATTTGGAGTACCAGTTTTGCAGTACGCGGTGTGTGGTGGATTTTGCGCACTTTGAGGCGGGTTCGCCCGACGCTACAAATCCCATACTGGAAGTGATGCGTGTTCGTCATCCTGGGATTTCCATTGCTCCCACCAAATCTCCCATGGACGCATTGTTGGCGTTGTTCGCAGGCCAATCGTTGCAAGACACGGAGAAGACGCGTGCCGTCGGAACTTCGGCCGAGGTCACGTGGATCGAAAAGCGCGACAAAACCATTGTCTCAAAGAATGGGGATTGAATTTTTTTTTTCATTTTTTACTATCTCCTCCTCTGCGCGTCGAGTTCTTGTTAGAGCGCCTCTTGGGAACAACTATTCCTGAGTCGTCCGCGGCGTCGTCGTCGTCATCATCTTCATCGTTGTTCTTTTTCTTATTCTTCTTCTGGTATTTGAGCGACAACATCGCGTTCATGCTTTCCAATCGGTTTGCAATTTGTTGCAACTGATCAGATAGCTCCTTGTTTGCTCGAAACGTCTCTTTGTCCATGTTGTCCAATGCTCTAGACAACGCGGGAGCATCATCCACTTGATGTTCTTCCACGGCTAGCCCAACCTTGTCAACAAATTCCTTGCGATCGCCCTGTTTGTCGAAATGCAAAACATATTTGTCATTTAACAGTGCATCTCGATCGCCGCGTTCCTCGATATGTCGCACCTTCCCGTGTGGCAGGAACACTGTAAAACGATACTCTCCGGGTACACGTATCCCGTGAATTGATAACCCAAGATCGCGGGTCTCACAGCCCACGTATCTGATCTCATGTGTCACTGAATCTTGAAAGGAGGAGGAAGGTGATTCGTGTTCACGTAAACGCTTGCGCTTGCTCATTTTGCACCCTAGGGACGTGTAAAAGTTTGTATGCACGTGTCCGAATTTTTATTTTTAATTTTTTTTGACTCGCCACGTTTTTTTTTCGGTGAGAACGGGGGGAGGAGGGTAAGGAACGAGACGCGGGCGCGTAGGGAGCGGCAAAATATATATATAAGTTACGTTTCTCTCTTTCTCTCTGCAGTCATTATCATTATTTACGCACACCACACAGAAGATGACGGGAACCAATCAAAAGCCCCTGATCCCAGTGTAAAGGGGACGGTATTACTGAGGGTGCCCGTCAGTATGTTGACGTCGGAAAATTGATGGTCATGGAACAGCGCTAACGTGGACGTTCCATCGTGACAATATTTGAACAACTGTGCATTGGCGATGTTAGCAATGGTTGCTCCGTGTGCACCCAGTGTTGTCACTACGCCCGAGAGCATGACCGACACGATGTTGGTGCCGTCCACACAATACAGTACGTCCCCAAACATGGTTCCGCCTGTTCCGCATGCATGTGTTGCGAGCACAGTTGGGGAAACAGTACACGTGAGTGCATCCATGCCAGCAATATTGCCTCCAGATGTTTGTACGATGATGGTCGATGATACGGATTCAAACCCAAAGACGGCCACAACGTTACTCATAGAGCACACGGGGGTCAACACTCCGCCTCCGCTGATGGTGTACAGATTCTCCTGCGCCGTGTCCACTCCGTACAGTTGTCCTCCTCCTCCCGCGGGAGACATGAAAAGGCGCGTGATATTTTGTGTGGTTCCCATGCGCCCCAGAGGAAGCGCCATGTTGGATGCGCGATCATACAACGATAACAACGAACCTCCTTGGAACAGGCCAAACGTCGGAGGAATGGGCGCAGACATGTACAGCACGCCCTCGCCCGCGCTGACGGACATGGGCGCGCGTTTGACAATGTCAGGGATGTTGACGCTGATGTTGTGGTAACATGTGGGGGCCGCTCCGTACACAATTTGTCCCGTGCCTGTGATGCTCCGGTTCAGAAACAGAGTGGTCGTGGTGGTATCCGGATCAACAATGTGAAACGGCTGACTAGTCTTGTCTGGGGTACCGTATGCCGTGCGCAAGTCTGTTTGTAACGCCGCGTTGACGTAAGGGAAGAATGTGGTGGGGGCCCAACATTGATCGTCTGTAAAACAAATTTCGCTAGGACCAGGGAGGCTGATCGGAGGGGGCACGCCATAGATGATTCCGGTGTCATAACCCGTGTCCACTACGGTGGGATTGGGTGGGTCGATCCGCAACATGCGCCCCGCAGGATCAATGAAGTACAGCTTGTCAAAGTACAGCGTGGACGCGGTGGCGTTGAAATTTAGCGAAAACGCTGAAATGATGCACGTGGTGAGGTCGAGCACGCGTACGTCGTTGGTCCCGGGTCGCTTCCAATACATGATTCCAGTGCTGTCGATCCCAATGCCCACGGTCTGGTAGTAGAGGAAGAATGGCAGGAATTGACACACCACTTGGGAGTTGGCGTTGGTCTTGTCGATTTTGTACAAAAACGTGGGCACAATGGAAGCGGCAATCTCCCAGGCGGTGCCATAGAGTTGCTGATCGGGTCCCATGTACAAACTGCGAACAGTGTTTCCGTAGCAGAATCCAGCCAGAGGGTCACAGTCGGGGAACACAATACCGCTCATTTTACCAATGAAAGAGATTGATCCCGTCGTAGGATCCATGAGACCCAGAGACGAGTTGAATCCAAACCCTAGGTAGTACGGAGGGTTATACGTGATACCAGGACCACTAAACTCGTCGTCGTACGACACATAGATGAAATCCGTTGGAACACATGCTAGCGGAGGTGTAGTGGGAGGAGACGTCGTCGTCGTTGCCGTGGTGGTGGTAGTGGTGGTGCTCGTGGTGTCGGTTGTCGTTGTTGTGGTCGCAGCGGTGGTAGTGGTGGTAGTGGTCGTTGTCGGCGCCATAGTCGTCGTCGTTGTCGTTGTCGCGGCGGTGGTGGTCGTTGTCGGAGCCAATGTTATGCTTGTTGTTGTTGTCGTTGCAATGGTGGTGGTACTGACGTCATCGCAATCATCATGTCTGTTGTACGCAATGATAAACGACGGCACGATGATCACGGCAGCTATCAACAAAAACGCAATCACGCTTGAGCAACAACACCACCAAAACGGAAATGGTCGTCGTCTGCGCCTGCGCTCCTCTTCCTCTTGTTCCTCTCTTGTTTGTTGGCCAATGGGAACATATACATCAGCGACGTTTCTGCGTCTAAAAGTATGTCCTTCACGCGCCGGCGGTATGACAATCTTATCTCTGTCATCAAGTGGCGAAAAGGACATTTTTTTTCTTCCCCGGTGACGAATGATGGGGCTGTGTTCTTGTTTTAATGTATTGTATGCAATGCTTGCTGTCTGAAGCATTGCAAAAAAATCACACTCTTTCTCCCGACAAAGCTCTCTTTTTCACGCGCACCACACAGATGAAGATGGGTACCATTCGTAAGGCGCAGTTCCAAGATCAAAATCCTGCTCGTTTGAGAGAGCTCCCGTAGTCGTGCTGATATCATAGAACTTGCGTCCATGATACATGGTGAGTGTGCTCCCCCCTCCATGACAAAATCCAAACACGTGCGGAACATCCGCCAACGGTGTCACCGAATGTGTTCCCACTGCAGTCACCGTTCCCCCAAACGTAATGGATGTGACACTACTGGTCGTCACACAATACAGCACATCATTGACCACTGCCGCTGCGCCCCCCGCACACGTGAACGTGGCAATGGGCGACGGATTGAGCGCGCATGTGGTTGGACTCATTACGTCAATGGTGCCAGTGACTGAATTTTGCACCAACAGCGTGGTGCTTGGACCATGAAATCCAAATACAGCACTCACTTCAACTGGCAACGAACATACTGCGGACAGTGTGGTGCCCGTCACCGTGTACAGAATTCGAGACGCGCCCAAAGCGTACAGTTGGCCCCCTGGAGACATCATGAGCTTGGTGATGTTTTCCGTTTCTGAAATGCGTCCCACGGGCAACATGGTCATGATAGCACGATCATACAACATCAACAATGAACCTCCCCCTCTTGCAGGCGGAATTGGCATAGCCACATACATGATTCCTGATCCCGCGTACACCATATCATCATCTCGCTTCGCCAGTGGAGGTATGTTGACGCTGATGTTGTGATAACACGTGGATGCTGCTCCGTACACAACTTGTCCTGTGCCCGTGATGCTTCGATTGAGAAACAACGATGTTGTGCCGTTTGTTTCGTACAAGATGGAGAACGGTTGTGACGTATGGTCCGTGGTTCCGGGAGCCACGCGCAGATCCGTTTCATATGCCGAATTGATATACGGGAAGAACGTGGTAGGTGCCCAGCACGCATCATTTGTCGTGCAATCAATTGCGTCTCCCCCCATGCCCACAACAATTGCACCGCTATAGAGGATTCCGGTGTCAAAACCGGTGTCGACAAGGGTTGTGCTGGGGGGAGTGTTGGTTAGCAATCTCCCTGTGCCATTGATAAAATACAACGTGTCAAAATACAGAGTGGACGCGCTGGCGTGGAAAGACGTTGAAATATGCACCGTTATCGCACACGTACTCAGATTGATCCGACGCACTTGTCCAAAGTTTGTCGGGCCCGAAACTTTCCAGTACGTCACGCCAGTGCTACTGATTCCCATGTTGACAGAGTGAGGCAACAATCCGAATGCCGAAAAGGGACACACCACGGTCGCGGCAGCGGTATTGGTGTCAATTTTGTACAAATACGAGGTGTCACTATCCATCATGAGGGGCAACGCCGCTCCGTACAGTTGTTGATCAGGCCCGATGTACAAATTGCGCACTACATTTCCCACGCACGTACCCATGGAAACGCTGCACATGTTTCCGGGCACAGCGTTCAAGGTTCCGATGAACGTGATGACACCCGTGGTGATATCCATCATTCCCAAGCTGGTATTGTAATTGTCGGGTGGCCGATACGTAATACCCGGGCCATAAAATTGGTCCTCGTACGTCACGTAGATGTTGTTGCTGGGAGAGCACGCGTACGGCGAAGTGGTCGGAGGAGAAGTGGTCGTCGTTGTGGTCACCGTGGTCGTGGTGGGAGTCGTTGTCGTCTCTGTGGTGGTGGTGGGAGTCGTTGTCGTCGTCGAGGTAGTTGTAGTAGCAGTGGTGGTGGTGGTAATAGGAATCGTCGTTGTGTCCGTAGTAGTGGTCGTGGTATCTGTCGTAGTAACCGTTGTTGTGTCTGTGGTCGTCGTGGTATCTGTCGTGGTAGCCGTTGTTGTGTCTGTGGTCGTCGTGGTATCTGTCGTGGTAACTGTTGGTGTGTCTGTTGTGGTCGTCGTGGTGTCTGTTGTGGTGGTGGGTTGTTCAGTAATCGTTGTTGTTGCTGTCGTTGGTTCTTCCGTGGTGGTGGTTGTAGTTGTTGTTGTGGTGGTGGTGGGACAAACGCGCGGACGATGATGATGTGCCAACAAAAATGCAATACCCACGATGATGCCTCCAATCAACATTGCTGTAAGTAATCCCCAACAACAACAACACCATCCGACAATGGGACGAACGCGCCGAATCCCATTTTGTTCGTCCTCCTCATCTTCGTATTCTCCACCAATGGGAACATATATGTGCTGTCGTTGATTTGGCGGTTGGTGCACGGAACGTCTCACAAGTCCCGTGGACATTTTCTATTCCCAGATCACTTATTTGGGTATGCGTGTGCTTTTTTGTTTTGTGATCATCAATTGCACATGTTGACCAAGTTAAAAAAACATACGTGCAAAATGTCTGTCAATGGTGCTGGTTCGTATCGCATCGACATTGGTGGCGTCGTCAAGAATGGAAAGGTTGCAGGAATTTTGCTTCCTCCATTGAAGGAAAAATGTGGGTTCGTGCCCACCACGCGCACGGGCAATTTGGATGTGTTTTGGGTCTCTGTGGAAGGCCCCATTGGAGCGGGCAAAACCACGCTGATGAATCGACTGCGGGATTCACTCTCGGTGAGCTATGGGCACGGCAATGTGGTGTTGTTGGAGGAGAACATCGACTCGCTCATGGAGTCGGGTTTGTTCCAAAAGTATCAGAAGGATCCCAAACGATGGGCATACCTGTTCCAGACGAAAATGTTTGATCTGCGCACGGACGAATTTCTGAACACAATCTCGAAGTTGCACAGCTCCGCCATGGAGTCGTGGATTCCTCTTCTTACAATTCATCAGCAAAGCAAGCGGGTAGTCATCATCACGGAGCGCAGCATCATGAGCGGGGAGGTGTTCATGAATGTGCAACAACGCCAGGGAAATGTGGACCAGACGGAATACGACACGTACATGGCCATGCACACCAAGTGGAAACAGTTGTATCCTGTGCACCCGAGCTTGGTTATTTATTGCACGCCGGGCAAGGAGAGCGCGCAAATCGTGGAGGTGTGCCAGGATCGCATTCGGGAGCGAGCCCGGGATGCTGAGGAAGAGTTGGTGACGCGGGCGTACAACACTATCTTGCTGGAGGAACACGAGCGCATGTTTGGGGGTGGCGCGTTTCCTGTTCCCGTGATGCGCATGGACACAACAGAGAACTACAAGACGGACGAGAGGATTGCACTCAAGAAATCGGGCGAGGTGTTGGACGCAATAAAGGCGCATTGGATTTAATTCTTGTTGTTGTCCAAACTAAATTGTTGTCGGACGGCAGGATCCTGGAAGATTCCCTGGAAAAGTGGATCTGTCGGGCGCACAAACGACTCGGTTGCGGGAGGACACCATTGAACAAGCGCCTTTGTGCCCACGATCTGCCCCTTGTCGTCGCGAACACAATACTCGGGGTCAGTGGCGGGCACGTACACACGCTTGAAAATGTCGTGGAACTTGTGCCAATTGTCCCAAATGTATTGAGCTGTGATCTGTGACACAATCACTTCCGCTCCGCTTTCGGGTGTGTACGTCAATCCAACTCTCCAACGTGGTCGAATCACTTGGATCCCATCAACGATTTTCGAGCATCCGCCCATCTCCTCAAATGGATCACGTTCTTCCACAAAACACTGGTTCCCCGAGCGTTCGTAGCGGCGGACCACCAATTTCCCGCTCGGATCGTACACCACAATGTCGTGGGGTGTCAAATTGACCAACGTATGCATCTGGTCCTCACGATGTCGCATGATGAGAATTGTTTTTTTTTAACGATTGCACATTTGTTGTGAATTCGTTATTAAACACGCGATCAACGTGCATTGTTGTATCGATTTTTTTGGGTGGGGGATAGCGGAAGGTTCTTTTTTTTCGGGAGAGAGAGGGAGAATGAGCGGAGGATCAAAAATACAAATCCCCCCTGCAAACACATCAAAGTCGTCTGTGTCTTATCGGGCACCCCCTCAAGTGGGATCGGCGCTTGCCAAAGGAGCAGGATACGTTCCACTGAATATTGGTCAAGTAGAAGGAGAAGAAGGAGGAGGTGGTGGTGGCGGAGGAGGAGGTGGCGGTGGAGGAGGAGGAATGTTTTCGGGGGTCATGGGAATCATTGCTATCATTGCGGTGTTTGTGTTGGCTGGCATTATGGCGTGGTTGTACTTCCACATGGAAAATCGTGTGGACTCGGCCACTTATCGCATCACAGTGGCAGAGGCGTTGCTTGTCAATCATACGAATCGTCTCAATGGATTGGATGCGTTGCTCGCGACCACCATTGCCAAGGTCCAGCGCAACATGATGGACATTGCCACGCTGAACGCTACGGCAGCCAATCACGAGTCTCGAATATTGAGCTTAGAAAATCGCACAACTCTACTGGAGATACGGCTGACGGAAGACGAAATCAAGCTGTTGGGTGTCATGAACAACGTGACCACGCTTCAACAGGAGATGTTGCAAGCACAGCTCGACATTCAGATCTTGTACGGAGACGTGGGCTTGCTGAACGCCACCGTCGCTGATCACGAGACGCGCATCCAGGCACTGGAAAACAAAACCATGATCAACATGATGAACATTCAGCTGTTGTTCCAGTATTTGCAGGGCAATCTGACCATCATCGAGAATCGCCTGGACGCGCTGAACACCACGTACACCGTTTCCGCCAATGGAACTGCGCTGGTGACCAGTGGGAATTCGACCGCCGTCAGCGTCACATGGGAAACGCGATACTACCACGCCACTGGTGGACTGGACGTGGAGTATTTGTGGATCTCGGATACCAACTGGATTCCCATTCAGATTACTCAAGAACCACCTGCCGACACGTACAGTTTTGCCATTACCAACTTCACCGTGAGTCAGCCGTACATGCCCATACCGGCTCCATCGTTGATGCTGGATCGACCGTTGGACGCGTACGTACAAACAAAATTTATGATCATGAACGAGGTCATATGTCCCAACCCGTACATCCTGTCAGCGCTGTGGAACAACACGGACGTCTCGCTGCAATTCCGAACGAATCTGCACAACTTTGCATCCGTCACAATCTTGCGCCCACTCACGTTCATCACGGGATTCCTGTGAGAAAGAGTGTAGATTTTTTGCAAAAAAATGGATGGGGGGATGGGAGAGAGAGAAGGGTTTGTACGCGCGTTATAAAAATTTTTTCAATAATAATAAATCACTTTCGAGAGTGAATCCAATGCCCATCCCAGTCTTTCAAACACGTGATAACAACCCATCACGATGAGCGACGCGAGCTCTGAGATGGCCCCCACCATGTATCCCAGCGGTGTGAACATCATTTGCACCACCCATGTCGACCATCCAAGCATAGCCGCGACCTTGGATGGCCCGATCGCCATGGACAATGTGACCAGAGATGCGCAAAACACAAAACACTTCCAAAAGAGCTCTCCCGATGTCATTTGCAAGCGCGGATGACAACATCCGCCGCAACATGTGCACAGATACACCACGCTCAATGCTGCCCATAACAACGAAGCCAGCACTAGAGCCAGACCCACAATCCACCAAACACGCCCAAACCACAGCGACCAACGGACTGTCTCAGTCACGACCGTTGTGCTCACTGTCATTTTTTTTTGGTGAAAATGAATCGCGGGTGGAGGTCGTTGTTGATTATCGGTGTAATCCTCCTGGCAAACAACGTGTCAGCGAAAACGAGCATTGAGATCGGGGAACGTGTGCTCACCGCGGTGGTATGCTTCACTTGGCTGCATTCCGTTGTGCAGGCTTGTGTATTTAATGTGCTCCATCTTGTGGCACCAGGGCGGATCATACATCCAGGGCGCGTGGTCAAGGAATCCGTGGGACTGGTCTTGTATGGCTTCGTGATGTGGATGACATGGCCAGACGATTCGGTGGTTCAAGCGTTGATATATGCATCGTATCGGCCAGTGGCGTCGATCGTGATCACTGACGTATTCGTCAAGACCATGCGCAACACGTTTGGATTAGCAGCGTGGTACGGAGACTATCGCATGGAAGTGTTGCGCGTCGTGGTTGTGTTGGAAATGTATGTATGTGTAGTGATGACATATCCATACGCACATCAAGGATTTATGTTTGCGATGGACATGTGTGTTGAAAAATATAAAAAATTTTTCCATGGATGAGGGCAAACTTCACCTTTGGACAAGTTTTTCACAACAACAACAGTTACACGGACGAGGTGTACAGTGCCATGCAGCGACAACGCAAACGAACCACCACTGCTAAACCCAAAGCGAGAAAGAGAATTGCTGCTCCTCCTCCTGCACGTGTAGCCGATCGGCTTCGTGCTCCATCTGTGGCAGCACCTCCACCAGCACGCAGCCCCGATCCCGATCTGACGTTCACGTACGTTGTTGTGGTGAATAGGAGTGCTGTGGTGGACGCGATCGTCCCGTTGCTGTCGGGCGATCGTGGTCGGGAACAGATTGTCAAGAAGGGATTTACGTTTTGGGTTTCGCACGCACGTGACGGGGGCAAGTTTGCCATTGTGTGCATGAAGAGGATGGATGCTGCACGGTTGCACAAGTTGGATCAATCGACAACCAAGTTGATGTTTTTGATGGTGGTTCCTCGCGCGACAGCAGTGCAAGAAGCAGCTGCGATTCCGCACATTTGTACTGTGTTGACAGATCCCAACGCACTGATGGTGTTTTTACACTTGAATCATGTGACTATGTCACAGGCACACACATTTTGGAAGGTGGTAGATCCTTCGCATAACATTCCCGAAGTATACAGGGAGCTTCCTCCTCCTCCTTCTTCCGTCGTTCCGTCGATGAGCGACAGTTTTGACGACGACGACGATGAAGAAGACGAGGAGGAGGAAGACGACGACGGGGTCGAGGTTATATGGAACGTCAACAATGATAACAACAACTTTTCTGTGGATTTGACGAACCCGTACGATCAGGAGGAAGCCGATTTGCTGCGCGCGGTGGCTGAATCACTGAACACCGAACAGCCTCGAGCGTCCACAGTTGCCGCTTCTTCTTCTCCGCTCCCTCCTGGGTTTCAAATGGTTCGGGTGCATCATCATCCTCCTCCGGTCCCTCCTCCTCCGTCTCCTATGCACGCGTCTGTTACCCATCCTCAGATACGAGCGAACTTCGTGAAGAAGCCCCATCACCTCAGGGCAGGCCGATCGAGGGAGGCCGTTCAAATGATGGACGCAGCTGCACAAGAGTTGCGGGAAGAACGCCAACAGCGTCAGATCTCCAACGCGGTCACTATCATGAAGACGGACAAGCGTGTGCAGCACGTCACTAAAGCACAGATAGCGTCGGAAGATGACAGGGACATTCCTGCCATGACCATTTTGCGAGAACACAACACGTGTACGATTTGCGTTGATCGGCACATCACCAGCATGGTGTTGCCGTGTGCACATCTGTTGTTTTGTCGTACGTGCATAGAGCTGTGGAAGGAAAAAGCAAACACTTGTCCCAAATGCAGGGCCAAAATCAACATGATCGTTGATCCCAAGGGCGCCGTCGCGGCTAGGCCGGAATACATTGAGCGCACCAAGACAGCGGAAGGAGCGCGCAAGTACAGGGAAGCGTTGAGCCAGGAGTTGGCGGAATTGATGGAGGAGGAGAAGAGTAAATCGGGAGGAGGAGGAGGAGGAGACAACAAGAGACCACGCGAAGAAGACGGAGAAGAACCCGACGTCATCGATTTGACCAACGCTTCAGCACCACCGCCGTCGTTGGAAAAGAGAACAAAGAATGAATGAATGATTATTTTGTTTTTTTTACTCGTTGTACAACGTAAGCACTGGAGACGTGAATATGGTGCCATTCTTTGCCTCCGATGAGATTACAATGAAAATACGATGGATTCCATTGGGAAACACGGAGGGATGTTTGGACCCGTTGTCGTACATGGGAGTCCAAACCTCATTTTGCGGGTGGAACACCAGCTGGAAGGCGAACAACAACGCGGGGTTAACTCGGGCCGGCATGATGGACCCTGTTTGAAACTCCTTTTCCAATGTCAGCTCAAAGTCGAGAGCCGTGGCATGTAGTTTTCCGAGACGCACGATTAGATGTCCCTCGACGCGATCATCGTGTTCGTCTAGATCGGCGCTTATCCTCCAAGATCCATAAAATTCGCGCGAATCCAACGCAATGTGTGGCAAAAACAGAGCCACAAACAGGTTATTGCGCGGCAATTTCCTGTGTGAACGCGCTTTTGCCAGTGCTTCGAGTAAGATGTCGCGTGTCGCGTTTTTGTCAAACTTGCGCGCCGACCCAAGCTGAGGCGGTGTCACGAATGCGGGACGAAACACGCCCGATTCATCGTATGGATGAAAGCGCTCTTCCGCCATGACCTCGAATTCTTCCCGGGCAGTCGTTTTGATGGTCATTACCTCAATCAAGTCTGCAAGCTCTTCAATCTCGTCGACATCCTTTCCTCCTCCTCCTCCTCCTCCCCCAAGCACCTCTGCAGCCTCCTTCCACTCAACAGAGCCCACGTCCACCACTTGTAGCGCATTTGGAAACGAGCGGGACCATGTTTGATCGGGATCTAAATCATCGTCACCCACGATGATGGACAGCTCATTTCCTTCAGAATCCCTGATGGTGATGGGACTCTCTGGATCATCATCGGCGTCTCCAAATGTCAGTCGTTTTGGATCAAGCTTCGAACGTTCCGCCACCACTTCGACAAACTTGACCAACTTCCCACCTTGTTTGGGATCTGTTTCCCAATGTATGTCGGCCCAGGTTCCAATCGCAGGAGACAACAATGGGGGAAACTCCTTTTCTCTTTTCATGCACAAAGGGTTTTTTGTCCAAAACCAATTTGTTCGGGCACACCACATAAATTTGAGGCCATGCGTTGAAAAAATGATCGTGTTGCATTGATTGGCGTGTCGTTGTTATTTGATTTGAATGTTGTAGTAGTGAATGGAAGTTTTTGACACGTCACCACCTCCCGACTTCAAGGGTCGACGACGAGTATCGCTTGGATTCATTGCGGGATTAATTGTATTTGTGTTCTTTGTGATACTTGTGATTGGGTCGGTGTTTGGATGGCACAAATTTTTTGAGCCCGACGGCGACGAACCCGTCTTGCTGGAGCTAGCGTTTCGAGACGCACAACTCATGGAACAACTGGTCAACGAGAGCGCAATTCGCTTGTCAGAGGATATGCGCATCATGGCGTTGCAAGCGAATCTGAGCGACGCAATCAACGAGGAAATTCGCATACGTACAGAGCAAGACGCGCTGCTGCTGCGTTTGTTATTGGAAGAAATTTTCAATCGCACACAAAAACAAAACATCCTTTATGCGGGTGTGGCGCAGGAAACAGCGGACCGAATTGCAGGGGATGCGGCGATCAACGTCACGCTGACGGCGCTGGAGCAGCGAATTGACGCGGTGCAGGCCTACGACGATTGGGCGGCCATCAAGTTCATGATTGTCATGCAGAACCTCACTGATATCTACAACCGATTGCAACAGGAGATTGCGGAGCGTGTGGGCAACGAAACGGAGCTCTTGGCTCATCTTGCAATACAACAGATGCAAGTGACGGAATTGCAAAACGCCCTGGCGGCGGAGACTGCCGCTCGCGCAGCCAAGGATATGACCCTCATGACGCAAGTGAATGCGATTCTGGACGGGGAAATCATCTTCATCAACGAGGCGTACACATTGGACAACAAGTTCACCTTTGAATCTGCAAACGCGGGCTACACGTTTGGAGTGGGCTTTCCGTCCAACGTCATCACCATGTCCAACGAATGGCTGGTGTGCCTGAATGACGTGTATCCAAATAATATGACAAGCAATTTCGATCTGATCGCAGGCGCCAACACGTTGATCCAGTTCAACGCGACCAGCAGCACCATTGACGTCAGCATGATCAACCTGCCCGTTGCACCCAACCACATGATTTACTTCGGCTGGATGAAGCACCCAAATGGGGTTGGTGCCGGTCCTGGGTCATACCCGTTTGACTCGTTGCCGCTGTCTTTCTTGTCGGGCTTAGGGTGGACGCTTGACATGTCTTCATTTGGAGGTGTTGGTAGCATCATCAACAATTTCAATACACCGGACACTGATCACTGGATGATTCCCAGCAACATGGGCCAGAGCATCGGAACGTACCTGGTGAAGATGCAAATTGCTATTGGAATATTCATCAACGCTCCGTTCTACGGCCCTGGAGGCGTGTTCAACAATTATCCATCGTACAGTTATGCCAACATTGCGGCAGGGATATGCTTTTCCACCAACGCTGCACAGTGTATCAGCAATCAGCAGACTCTTGTGTGCACCAATTCATCATCGTGTACACTGGCTCCCGTCACGGCTCACGGACAAAAGGCGTTCAACAATTACGATTCCACGCGATGGACGGATGTTCAGTCGGGCTTAGGTGGGGGGTTTCTCCTACAAAGTTCACAGTTCCCGGGTACCATCCTCGGATTTTTGGAGCCCACGTTTCTGGTGGTTGACATTGCAACCGTTGTCAACGGGTATGATTTTCCACTGGGAACGCGAGCATATCCCATGTGGAAAATGGTTGATGCTGACAGACAATTCGCGTTGTCTATGGTATTTCTCACGTCCGTTAGCGTGACATACGATATTACACGCTTAGCATGATTGAATAGATACATTTAAAAAAAAAGCGACTCCTCTTTGCATTTTATGGTTAGATAAACACGCACATATGCACATTTTTTGTTTGGCGGTGTCGTCGAAAGTTGTGGACACGATGGAACAACATACACATGTCCGACAACGATTGGGAACATCACCTAGTGGTGGTGGATCCATTGAAATTCCCGCATCACGTGCCTCAGATCTCATTGCAAAGACTCCTCTCAATGTTGGTCCATCCAACATGCTTCCGCGCGTCCCCATTGGGGCTCCCGTATTGCCCCAAGCCGAAGTGAGCGCTGCGATACGTGGGGTGTCATGCACAATCTTTTTTGCACTCGTTGCGGTCGGGGTCGGCATTGGTCTCGTGATGGGGAGTGTTGTATGGTTTCGCTCGCACGAAGGCCAGTTGCAAACGCTGTACTGGAAAGATGCGGGCTTAAAGGACGCGCTGTTTCACGAAAAAACGACACGCGTTAACAAAGACATGATCATGATGCAGGAGCAGGCGCGCCAGGAGCAGGTGTTTGTGGATGAAGTTGTAACACGAATCGCAGAACAAACACACATCAACGAGACGCTACAAAATGATATTTCCGAACGTGAAGGGAACGACACCGTGCTCTCGGAGCTTCTCGACAACGAAACGGCTGCTCGCATTGCTGGCGATCAGGCGCTGCAGGACCGCATTAACAACGCGACTGCAGACATGGACGTGATCAAGGCGTTCCAAAACTATTCTATTGATAAGTTCATGATCCTGATGCAGAACATCAGCGATTTGCAGACGACACTACAGCAAGACATCACCGACCGCAACACCGCCATTATGCTCATCATGGCGCAGCGGACGGCTGTCGATACTGCGCTGGTCAATCTGGTCAACGCGCTCAACGCTGAAATTCAGGCGCGCATCGACAAGGATGACGCACTTCAGCTGCTCATCAATCTGGCGACACGCGGTATTATCCGCTCGATCAACGGTCAAGAACCCATTGACAATGTGATGCATCTGGTGTCAACAAACGACTTGTTTCTGACCATCACCAATGGAACTTTTGGGGAGATTGTCATCAACAATCTCGGAATCTACTCCTTCAATGGGATAGTGCAGGCCACAACCGACACACACGAGGTATTCATCACGGGATCCAACGGGTTCAATGTCACCAACGACCCCGCGAACAATGCCATCATATTTGGTTCGCTGTTCACGCAAGGACCCGTGCCACCCAATTTCGTGCGTTTGAGCGCGACGTTTCCCCATGGAACCGACCAGGCAGGATTTATCCAGTTCTTTGCTCACCAACTGCCGGGAAGTAACCCCGGCATGTTTGGGTCTCAAATTGACGATCCGTCATCGGCCCCACTGGGCAACGGAGTTTTGCTGGCGCATCCGCTTGTCAACCCGGGCAAGGGCATATTCTACTTCCCTGGGTCGTCTACTTTAAAACTGCGCTATGGAGCCCCTGGTATTTGCAGCGCCAACAACGTTCCGTGTCAATGCGTAGGGGGTGGCTGTCCCGTATCGTATTACCCAACCACATTCCCTTCCGTTTGGAGTTGTCAAGACACTCCCGCTGGAAACAAGTGTACTGCGTACTGCACTATGTTCAACACCATCACGTTTGCGGATTTGTCCATCCTTGGTTTGATTCAATGTGCATCGAGATACGGATTTGGGTGGTACTGCGCAATTACACCCACAAGTGCCTTCGGTTTTGGGGAGTGTACTACGGCAGGTTATTCCATTGCTTGCAGTGGTGGAATCTGCGAGAACAACCCGGATATTGGGAGTAATTGGGGATGTTTGCCTGAGGCCATTAACAACGCACTGTACGTATGTGATCAACTCTTTTGTTACTACGATACCGATTGTATCAATCGTCTGGATCAATATGGTTATCGTAACTTCTGCGTAAACGGGCGATGTGTCCCCAGTTACAAATTCAATGGAGACGCTTATCCCGCGCTACAACCAGGGGGCACATATTCCGCTGCTTATCCTGGATATGCAAGTGCCGCCGTATCGTTGAACGCAGTTCAGCCAACCTACGGATACGAGGGAATTATTAGCAACAAGCCCCCATTTACCATTGCAGGTGGTTGGCCAGCTTCTTATAATCTCAACTGCGCGGAAAGCCAAGATTGCCCACCATTTGCTGTGTGTCAAAGTGGCACGTGTGTACGCGGACACTTTCCAACATGGGACGGACAGAATCAAGGATTTCGCATGCCCATGTCTGCCGGGGAGTCAACGTGGGCCGTCAAGGTGACCGTGACACTGCGTGTGCTGTTTTCGCAGCAACACGTGAACCAAAACTCGTTTATCGCACTGTACATTGATCGAGGATACGGATGGGAAAAACAAGACGAGACATTCGTGGGTCTCAACAACGGTGGATTCTCCATATCCGCACCACTAGGATTCCCTGGGTTCTTCACAAGTTCGTTCTACTATTCTCCTTACGTTTCGCTATCCACTGTGGTCATCATGTCGACCATGGGCGACAAACCGACGCCCCCGGGAACACCGCTGTGGGTCGGATGGTCGACAAATACCTTTTGGGTGTGTCCCATCTCCGTAAGCGGACTTGGATGTTCGTTGCAAAGCACAATGAGCGCGGAGGCGTTGTGGATCACGTGGTACCAAATCACGTACGAAGTGACACAGATGAATGGATCCGTCTGATGATGATGAATGGGTTGTGTGATAGGAAGAAACGGGGGGAGGGAAGGGTTGTGGGCAAAAGGGGGGAAATTTGATACGGCGATGATGGAATTGAGAGAGTTAAAAAAATTTTTTTTGTGTGGACGCAATTTGGTGCAAGTGATTAATAAGCATACGTACGTACAATTTGTCGTTGAAGCTGTGTGTGTGTGCACGTGCGCGAGTTACGGCGACAAAAAAACTTCCCCCTGTTCATGCGTCCAGAGAAAGAAAAGACATGAACACCGAAAATATTTCCTTGCTCAGTGGAAAAGATCCGGAACCGTGTTGCCGCATCTTCACGTTCATTGTGTCGCTCATATTTCTGGGCGCTGTGATCACGGGAGCTACGTTGTGTACATGGGCGTTCTTTCGTCGGCACAACATTGATTTTGACAATCTTCGCCATGCGGATCTGCAAGTTAGCCAGGGGATCTATGCGGACTCGGTGGCTCGCCAAGTGAAGGATATTTTGTTGACGAACCAGAATGCGGAACTCGCCTCGCGTCTGCCTCCCGAAGCGGCTATCCGAGAGGCCAACTTTTGGCTGTTGTATTGGGCCATTCTCAATGAAACGGCGACGCGCATCAATGAGCACATGGTGTTAATGCAGCGACTGGCCAACGAAACTGCAGACAGAATCGCGGGCGACGATGCGTTGAATGCACAACTTCCTCCACTGGACATGATGATGACCATGGCGGAACAGTACAATGTGGTATCGATGAACAAATTTATGCTGATTATGGCGCAAATTGCGCAACTGGACACGGACTTGCTGACGGAGATTCAGACGCGAATCACGCTCCAGAATCAAAAGTACGCACAGGCGGCGCTTGCGGACCAAACGATCAACTACATCAATGTCACGCTTGCCAAGGAAGCGCATGATCGGGCCATCAAGGACACGTTGCTCATGGATCAATTGAACGCTGTTCTCGTACTTGGTACAGGATTGCAATTTCTCAACGGAGTGGCTCCAGTGGGGTACAACTTCACCATTAGTTCGTCGAATCCCATTACGACCATCTACGAGCACCCATCGCAAGCGTGCCAAGGTAAAGATGGGAAATGCAACGCCAAGACCGGGCGCTTGGTATTTGAAAACCATGGGATAGCAACAATCAACGGAGTTGCGAGGAACGACACCACAGGATGCATTGAATTTTTGACGGGCGACGGCGGACACGTTCCTTCTCCGGGTCCACATTCGTTGTTGATAGGCTCTCCTTTCAATCCAACGCCCCCGAATCGCGTGTATTTGAAAGGAAACTCGAGCATTGCATACTCCACAGCGGATGTGACGCCATTGTTTGGGTCATGTGTTACACTGCAAGGGAATGCGACCAGCTGCGGTCCGCATGCCAAAAAGATATGGTTGCCAGTTTTGCCCGTGGACTGCGCGTTGAGAAATTTCCCCTTGTACAACGGGAACACGTGCGGTTGGACGGCACCTGAGAACGGAACGTATATTGTGGAAATTGTGGCCACATTCTCTGTGACGATGAACTTTCCGTATGGCAACTGGTTGTCTACATTCGTGTTGGCCATTCAGGACCAAACGGCACCATCCGATTATCAATGTGAATTTGTTCACCCCGAAACGGGCGGATGTATGACTGCTCGCGATACGGTGACCGTAGGAGGGCCTCGATTCCTGTACACCAGGCCGCCAAGTTTTGCCGTTAATTTGGTGCCGTCTCAATTCTGGCCGGAATCCAACATTGACGTAGTGCTGAAGACAACGGAAATTGTCAACACGCCGGGTGGGGATACGTCGGGATGTTTTGACGGGAGCACTGCAACGTGTTCCTATGGGTTAAATCCGATGTTTACGGTGGATATACAAGGAATTTCAATACGCGCGACCACATTGGAATACTTTATAACTCAGATACAGATGCCGCAGTGAATGAAAAGATGCACACAAACAGTAAACAAAAAAATGCGGAAGGAGGGGGGAGTTTTTTTTTATTTTACCTCGAGCAGACGTTTTCGAACATTGGCCATGCGTTTCTCTGTGAGCTCCATGTGTTTTTTGTAAATCTCGTCCTTCAATTGTGTGCGCTTCCATTTCTCCAGATGTGAAAATCGTTCTATGACCGCGTCGTACCGTTCGATATTTTCTTTCATCGCCTTCTTGTACTCTTCCGCGTGAGTGTGTTCTTTGGCTGCATGATCTTGAAGCTGTTTGTCCGTGTACCGAACGTACTGCGGTTGGCCGTTGTTGTCAGATCGTTTGCTCGGTGGCACAAAATAATCGGGCGGCGTCATAACAAACCCATTAATCACACACACACTACATGCAATGTTGGTAGCTCCAGGATATGCTAGGCAAGTGCGATTGGGAGAGTCCCAATCGGCCATGGTCAGATTCCCATCCTTGTCAATGTCGCAATTTTTGATTACTTGCGAATCCTTGAACGGTCCTGGAACACCCTTGATGCCCGCGGCATATCGTTGATCCACTTCCTCAAACGTGACCACGTCGTCGTGGTTTGCGTCAAATATGAATTTGAAACATTCCAGGATCGCATTTTGCGAGGCGTCACACGCAGGATATTCCCCGCTCATGACGGCTCTGCTAGGGTATTCATTTCCATGGACCACCGCCGCCAAAATCATCATTACCAGCAACATCATTTGCAATATCGATAATGGTACACCAATCGGTACACAAGAAACATTTCTCATTGCAGCACATTAAATCGCTCGCTCAAATCCATTTAATTGTCACAAACACAAAACACTCTACTCAGCATTATGCCACACAGTTGGCCGTGCAATACGTCGCACAGGCTCCCAACATCGCGTTACACAAACACTGTTGCAACGGAGGCCATTGCGCAATCAACTGCAACGTCACGCACGTCGATGGGACCTCTCCATTTTGAATAAACGTTCCATAACATAGCACCGGACAGTTGTACACGTTCAAGTCGCATGCTTGTTTTTCCGCCAGACAAGCAGATGCAACGGCAGCCATGGCACACGATTCGCACGACGTAAATGTTGGGGGAGGCGGGGTGGTAATTGCAGTCGTGGTGGTCGTTGTCGGTTCTGCCGTTGTCGTTGTTGTAGTGCTTGTGGTACTTTCAAAGGTCGTCGTTGTCGTGTCAACAGTGGTGGTGGTGGTGGGTTCTTCGGTTGTCGTCGTCGTTGTTGTTGTCGTGGTTGTGTTCGGAGCCACCGTTGTTGTAGTGACAGTGGTGGTTGGCCGCGGGGTCGGCGGTACAGTTGTGCTTACGGTCGTCGCCAAAGCTGTCGTTCGTTTGGCTGCCCGTACCTCAGGGATCACGGCAATGTACACAAACGGCACCGCGCACACCAATACGGCTAGAATACCCGCGAACAGCAATCCACACACACGCAGTCGTTTCAATGCACGTTCTTGTTGTTGTTGTTGCTCTGTCTGTCTCATGGTGCCGTCGTTGTCATTTGTCCCCCTCCCTTTTTGTCCCGGTCCACAAATCAGTCAGTCAAATTGAAAAAATTTTTTATGTGTTCTTCTAAATCATTTCTTGTACTTGCTTTTTGGGGTGTTTTCCAAGTAACAATCGTCGTCGTTCGCGTACATAATTGACTTGCCAATTGAGTGAGTCCAGTATCTCCGGACCTCGTCCCATGGCCAGTGCCCACACAAATATCCCCATAAACCACACGCCCCACATAAGCCACGTTTGTGGGGCACTCCCAAAAAAGAAATCAAACTGTACCACGTAATAAAATGAAAAATACACGGCGACCACGCATCCCCAGAACTCGGCTCGCTCTCGATACGTGCGCCCGGCCCACGATTCTTCCTTTCGCGGCTCGTTTTGTATCATGAATGCAAACACCAGCGCCATAATGGGAATACAAATGGTTGGGCCCAACGGAAACCCTGTGGGTTCGTCATCGTTCAAGTTGATCCCATACGTCGTTTGTGGTAGCATGACAGCCACATACCACAGCAACCACCACATGAAACGACCTCGGTCCGTGTACCACCCACGCCACATGTATGGACTGTCAAAGTACCAGGTGACCCATGCTCCCAGCGTCACTCCGAGCCCAGCTTGGATGAGCCAGTCATCGAGCAGAACGTCGGGCAAGTTTTCCAGTGAATTTGCTGCCCCCGCAAATAACCCAAACTCACCCATCACCACGACCATCAGACATTCGACAATCTCAAACAACCCCGACACCAGGAACGCCACCCACCATCGTCGACACAGAATCATCAAGAAGAACGGATTGGCAATGTGCGGGGCGTGCCACATGTCACAGTTATCCAGAAAATTGATGCTGAAGAAATTCGCAATCCCGTCAGTCACCACAATGCAACGTTCTTTGGATCCCATGCGAATTTGAGCATTCGACAAAGTAGTGAGCATCAACAGCAAACATGCAATTTTGATCATGGTGGTGATGGTTCCATCGCTTTTTTTGTTGTCCTTGCAAATGTTGATTTCTTGAATATATGCATTGTACTTTGTGGATGCAAGTTAAAAAAAAGGCAGGGAGCACCTTTTTTTTTGGGTGGTGGGCAAAAATCATGCAGAACCTGAAACCGGGACAATGCGTTGGATGTGCGCGTCTCATTCCCGACTCGGTGATCTCATTTCCCATGGACTGCGAGCGGCACATTGTGTGTGAACGCTGCATGAACTCGCGTAAAATCACCAGCTTCGTGTGCCCAACGCAGTTTTGCAGCAGCAGCAGCAGCAGCGGCGGCGGTGGAGCAGGGAACACATCAACACCACCACAACAAGAATCCTCTTCCTCTTCTCAAGGGGAACAAAAGACCATCCTACAGGCCCGCATGGAAGCGCGCTACAACGAGCCACTTAAACCACTGTCCATGCGTCAGAGCGCTGTGGCGGCTGCGTGTGCAAGTGTGCTGAACACCATTGGAAGTCTGGTGGATCGCAACAAACCAGACAGCAAGTCGCGTGATCCTCGGGTGTTGTTGGATCAGCGGATTCCGTTGACGAAATTGGTGAAAGAACATGGTTTTCACATCACAGAGTTGATTAACGACCATGGAATCACCATCAACGATTTTTTTGAGCGTGGCTACACCATGTCGCACTTGTGTGACGCATTCTCGGCGCGCCTCAACCACAAGGACGGGTTGGCAGTGTTGTATGCGTTGGGTATAAGCGTGGATCACTTCACCATGGTCCCACAGTACGTGCAAGAGACGGTGATGCGCGAACGACTGGGTTATGACCCGTCGTGGTTGCTGAAGTTTGGCTATCGGTTTGAACCAAACAAACACACTCTGGCGCAGCTCGTGGGTCTGGGACTCACCATGCCTATGGTGATGGACGCGGGCATGCGCACCAAGTCCCAGTGGGAATACTTGAAACGAACATCTGGTGCCACGCGAAACGACGTGGCAAAGTTTGGCTGCACGCCTCAGTTGGAAGCGGAGCTGTTGCTTGATCTGCCTCTTGATCAGCAGCAGCAACAGCAGTATTACGGCCAACAACAACAAGGAGCCCCCGTCGTCGCCAACAACAACAACAGTACTTGGATTGCGGGACCGATGCTGCAGCAGCAGCAGCCGTATCAAGAGAATCCTCCTTTCGCTGGCCCTGTCGTTGTTCGGGCAATTGACCCGCGTTCGTATCGGGAAGAAGAAGAAGTACACGAAAACGCAAAGAGTAGCAGTGGTGTGCCCAGATTGAGGACACCCGCGGAGATACAGAAACAATCCGCGCCCAGGTTGGTCGTGTTGAAAAAATGAAAAAAATTTTGTTTAAAAAGTACGGACAAAACAAAAAAAATGGAGGGTGGTGACGACAATAACAAGAATCGGGCAGTCTTGGAGGATGCGGATGGTACTTCGGAGTTGCTCAATCAGAACGAACACGAGGACAACAACAACGCCATGATTCCGGTAGAGGAAAAGGAAGGAACCGAGCCTTTGGCCGATCCATCCAAATGTCCTGTGTGTTTGCATGAACCCTTTTGCGGGGTGATTCCCTTTGCATGCGATCACGCAATCTGCCTTGCGTGCACTGATCCATCCGTGATCCCAAGACGCCTTCAACGTTGTCCCGTGTGCCGCAACGACACATGGGTGTTCCCACTGGAAGTGAAAGCCGTGGGCAGCGATCGCGAACGCTCTGTCATTAATGAGATTGCCAAGATCGCACATGTGGGCCAACGCATGCAAAACACCATGCGCGAGCTTGCAGATTCTCTGGACGATCGCGAGCGCGCACGATACGAAGAGGAAGCCCGCAAACGACTGGATGCGTTGGCGATCGCGGTGAAGCCACTGACTGAACGCGTCGACGCAATGGCTGCCAAGATTGTCAGCGAGTCCACGCGGCGTTTTGCTGTTCAAGCTGGCACCAAGTTGCTCGGACTGTGGTTGATGTTTCTCCTTGCAATTGCAAGTCAATCCCTACTCTTGTCAGTGACATTGTTGGTGCTGACATTTTCCGGCTACGTCGTTGCCACGGAATACATTGCATGGGCCGAGAAGACGCACGGGGAGCTTCTGGCGGAAGGACAGATTCTGGGAGCTGACTTGAAAGCGCTCGACAAGAAGCACAGGACAGCGAGGCGCCGACACAATCACCAGGAAGCTTTTCAATTCTTTGTTGATCAAGAGGGCGAGTTTGAAAACCTGAGACGCATACCAATAGTGGCGGCCAGGATGAGGAGAGACGGGTTGCAGTCCGTTTCTAACCACGACCCACGGCTGGCCAACCAAATTGTTGAAGAAATTTGAAAAAATTCACTTTCGTTTGGTTTTTATTTTGGTGACTTCCTTGTGAATGGCGGCCGCGGACTGCTTAACGCCAGACACCACATAATACGCTACCTCAAACGTGAGCACAATGGTGGGTCGGTATGCTCCGCGTTCCCAGTCCTTTCCACTGTCTCCCAAATCCCAATTGCTGGCCATGCGCTCGAGGATGTTCTTCTGGTCCGCCTCCGACGACGGCGGCACGTGCACCAAGCGACACCTGCTCAGCGTGGTGTAGTAAATTTGCGCGAACACCACCTCCTTGATCATGTTCTGTGCGCGCTGGATCAGGTCGAGCTTGACCTTAACGAATTTCTGGTCCAGCTGCGTGCGATCGTCCTTGACAAACGAGTAGTCGTCTTCCGTCACATCGAGTTCGCGCGAAAACTCCCTGATGAATGACAACAACGAGTGTTCGCGAGCGTAAATCACCCACTGTGTGATCTGCACGGGTGAACGGCGCATATCTCGCGAGTCCACGTCACCAATGATTTGAGATCGATTGTTCATAATGTGGTGTTCTTGGCCCGCAAACCATTTCACCGTGTGCGCCGAGATGCTGGCCTTGTACACCGGAACGCGCTTGCATCGTGTCCCTGGCTCAATGGGACCAATGCGTATCACATTGGTGCGCTCCACGTTGTTGCGATGCAAGGTCCATTGCGACATCTTGTTGTCGTTAGTGGGAGACGGCGGTGGCGAATCGCTGGGAGGAGGAAGAAGAGGCTTCCCATCGCTGATGCTTTCCAAGCGTTCCACGGCCTCGTCGAGCTTGGTGTTTGCATCCTTCTCCTCTTTGTCCTTTGCATCCGTGGGTTTGTTCATTGCTTCCCGCCAGCCACTTTTGGGATCGTTCGGAGCCCATGCTTCGTCCACCCGATTGCGAACTTCTTGCGTATCCGAGTCGACCGGATCGAATGGATCTCGAATTTCAAAGTGAAATGCCTCCAACACGTGGTCCGAATGTGTGTGCACGAGCTCCACATATCGAATGATCAACCTGTCATCCGTGTGCTCCGATATATCGCTCAGCAGCTCGTGGAACGGATTGCCCTCTTTCAACTTGGGGTTCATCACCAACACCAGCTTCCCATGTTCATCCACTCTGCTCGTCAAGCACACGGTGATCTTTCTGGTATGCTCGCTGACCGACGCATTTTGCACGTCTGTCAGATGGACTTCTGGCGGATCATATGCGCCGGAATCATCCGATGACCACACTCCACCCATTTTTTTTATTGTTCTTTTGACGGCAACTCTATGGCTCCGGGTACCGGAAGAAGAACGCGTGCTCCCTTACTGTCCAAACGGGAAAGTGGCATAATTTTTAGCGGCTGTAGGATTTTCCCTTCTACCAAACGATTGGGCTGAACCACGACTGTGTGAATCGCACTTGCGACAATCGCCGCGTCCAGGTTGAGTGTCTGTGGTCGTGGATCGCGCACACCCGCCAGGAAATAGGACGCAATGAACACAAATGTGTGCCAATAACTGTGCAAATAGGCGTAGTATGGAGGCCACCAATCTTGCACGATGAAAAAACACACGCCAAACATGCCAAACAATATGCCCAGACTCAACTGGATCCAATCGTACTTGGGCCAGTATCCATGCGCAAAGCGGTGCCACAAAACATACACCACGACAACCACGAACGTTGCACCTCCAATAACAGCCTGGCTAAAGAAAGTGCTGCTCGTTCCCGTCACCAGCAGTCCCACCACTACCACCACCGTCAGGATGATCCATTTTTCAAGATACGGCGCGCGAAAATCAATGAACACCAACCCAATGAGTGGGAGAGCGAGTTCCGCTGTCCAGAAATCCATCACCTTGTGTTTGTACAAACTCCATACACATGACGCAGGGAACCCCAAGCACAGATGGTACAGGGGGGACGTAAACACACCTGCCACGAAAAACCAAAAGGCCTTTTGTCCGTGCCCGTAGTCGAGCAGCCGACTGACTGTTAACAGCACCCACAAATTGCTCACAATGGGCAGCAGACGTTGGATGAAATCTTCAAGACCGTTCATTTGCTATGGGGAACTTCCGAACATTTTTTTGTTTTTGAGTAGTAGTTGCCGTCGTTTTTTATATTCAGGAAGGAGGATGAATTTTTTTTTGAAAAATATCGAAACTGGTCCGTTTAGTGGAAAAGTAACAGAGAAACATTTGAACAAACAAACAAAAAAAAAAATGGGAGCAAACGAGTCGCTCGGAGTGACGCCTCGCTTGAGAGATGTGGATCCCGCGCTGATTTGGGGATTGGCGTGTACAGATTCCAATGCTATCAAGGTTGATTTTTCCTACAATAACGCGCGTCAGTGTCAATTCCCCAACGATTGGATCTTTGAAGCGGACACGCATCCGCTCATTGACAAGCAATCTGGATTCATCCTGTTGTTCAGCAAGATTCGTTCCATCCGAACCACTTCCCAGTACGGGAATGACACCGTCAAGCTGACCGCGGACATCCAGGCACACACGAATTCGTATCTCGACGTCAACACGGGTCGCCCTTCGGGACTCACACAGTTTTCGGTGCTCTGGGGCGATCACATTTTCAACGTGACTGGCGTGTCGGGGACTGTATATCTGTGGTGGGCCAATGAGATTTCCTCGTATCTGCGTGATCCGGAAACAGGTTTGGTGTCACCAAAAATACACAAAATGCACAAGGGCATGCCGTTGTTGGTGCACACGGATTCTCACTTTCAGATATTGCACGTGTGCCCGTTGATTGTGCACGAGAACCACGTTCGATTTATTTCATGCAAGCGATTCAAGTTTCCTCACAAACTCGCTGCATGGACTCCGGGATTTCCCCATGATACGAAGCCGGTTCATCATTCACCGCGGACTCTCATACTGTCGGAAGTCGATGTGGTCGCACGCCGTGATCGCCAAATTTTGCCTGAAGGAGAGCGACGTTCCTTTGGAATACGACACAAAGTGGACAGGCCTAACGAACGTCGACGTCGCCAAAGATATGACAATTCCGACTACAGCAACGAGGAAGAAGATGAGGACTATGACGAAGGACAAGGAGAGATTTCCGAAGCGACGCTGATTGAAGAGCTCGATCCTCTTGGAAGCAACAACATGGAATCCAATCCCGCATTGTTGGCGGATAACGTGACGAGTTTTTTTGAGCGCGCTCTGAAGAATGATGATGATGATGATGTTTCCAGCGATCCAGAGAATGTCGCAGCAAAAGACGACGACGACGACGAAGAGAAAACATTAGGAAACAATCTAGAATGGGATGACGATTTGTTGGTCAAACAGCAGGTCACGCGCATGACGCTCCAATCACAGATTGAAACGGACAAGCGACGTCAAGACACAAGGAGGTCACATGCAAAGGTCATATCGTCTACTCCGTCACCGCCTGTCAACAATAACAAAGGAAAAGAAGAAGAAGAAGAAGAAAAGGTGGAATACGAAGAAGGAGGCCAAGATCTGAAATTCCTTGGTAAGACATTTGAATCGGAAAGGATGTTCAAATCGGCCGCGCCAGACGACTCTGCCGTCTCCGTCGTTCCTCTAACCAGTGCTCAACATGGTATCGCAGCGCATGAATGCGGACGCTCCAATCACACATACGCTCCAATTTTGCGGCGGGGACAACCAAATTGAAAAAGTCCAATTAAAAAAAAACGGGACGAAGGGTATGACAAGTTACTTGTCGGTGGTGTCTCATTGAAGGGGAAAATGGCTGATCCCGGACATCGAAGAACATTGCTGTACGATTCGCTTGGTGCACACGATGTACACCAACAACAAGCACATAAACCACCGCCTCTTCCCAAACAACAAAACGCGATACCCAAGCCGCCGCCGTCGCCAACGCACGCGCCGCAATTTACAGTGAGCTTCAACTTGTGGGATTGGTTGGAGTATTATGAACGACCGCTAGTCTGGATTCACCTAGTGCTGATTATACTGTTGCTAGCGTTGTTGTTGCGTGTCTTTCTGCAGCGTGCGAAGAGAGAAATTATTAAGCGCTTCAAGGCGTGGTGGAATCGACCATGGAAGTCCGAGGCTCACCCATCGTCGTCGTCGTCGTCGTCGCCATCGTCTTCATACGGGTATAATGGTACGCCGTATTCCGGTGGAGGAGGTCCAAGTTACGGATACGGAAGTACCGGCTATTCTACGGGCTACAATACACCCAACACACCGCAACAACAACAACAATATGGTCCCGTGTCTGGACCACGATGGAACACGTCGTCATTTTGATGATGATGTAACAAAAAAATAAAAATTTTGTCCCAAACCGGACGTCATGTCTAACACCGCGGGCGAAGACTCTGACGATCCCAAGACAGCGTTGTTGAAACAACAACTAGACACAGCGTCTTCCCAGGCAATCGAATTGGGGCGACAAACACGACAACACACACTGGAGAAGCAGCGCACAAGCCGAAAAATGGACCTTATTCGGCGTCTGGTCCAGCTAACGTGCGCTGTGGTGCTCGTGTTGATGGTGGTGTTGTTAATATTCACTCGAACCTCAATTGTACACCCACACAAGTATCCAGCCGCAGCATTCTTCACTATTGTGTGTGTAGCGTACGCAGTGAGCTTGGAGCTTGCACGAGGAAATTTCAGCGTACTGCTCTTCCTCATAATTGCCGGAAACTCAGTGACGTTTTTTGCGTTTGGCTACGCGCTGGGAGTATTGAAACAAATTGCGTTGTGATTTGGTTTTTTTTTCTTTTTTTGTCGCCAAAAAAAACGTTCATACACACACAACAAGCACCAAGATGGGACTCATTTTTTGACAAAAAAAATGGAGCATCGCCAATCATCATTACACGTGGCCATTGATTTTAGCAACATGCAGGAGGAGGAGGAGGAGCATGGAACAGTGTTGGTCAATTCAAATGACGACGATCAGCATCACCAGAACAACAATGGACGATACATAACACCGCGAGAATACCTGGACACGGTGTATAAGAATTTTTTATTGCGTGTGTCGCCTTGTCCTCGTAAGTGTGACTTGCTACAAGATACGTTCACAATGCAGCTGACAACGGAGGATGACTATGGTCGGGTAATGGAGGTGGAAATGATTCGCTGGATGACGTGCACACACGTACTCAAGGATGTGTTGATGCACAATTATAAACATGGGAACCTGCCCATCTATCGCAGTAGCGACGGGTGCGCTAGGATACACGACGGTGATGTGCGAGGAGTTGATATGGTAGGGTTTCCAGATTCGGACGTGCGAATGGTTGCCAATTTGGTATGGGAAACGCTGGTGTTGCATAATTATGTACTGTACAACGATGACGGTTCGCTTGTGGCAACTGGTGGTGATGGTAACAATAATGGAGCAATGACACGGGATGCGACGGGCGAAAAACGCGCCATTATTATTACAACGACGACGACGACGACGCGCGAAAAGTCTGACAAAACAGATTAAAGTGAGTGGTGGATATAAAGAACTACACAATAATCTCCAATCGATGCTCGAGAGAGGGAGGGTGCCGTGAATCAATGTGTAAAACAATTTGTCGTCGTCATGATGCAACCACAACAACAACAATTTGAAATTCGCGACATTACACAGGACGGAAACGAATTCTACGTGTTCATGTCGCTTTGCTTGTTTGACTCTCACATCAAAGCCGCCATGATACGGGACGTCTTGACGACATTCTTGTGTTTTAATGCGTTTGCATGTCCATCCGTGGGTGCACTTAAGGACGACGCAAAGATCACAGACAGTGCTCGGAGATTTCCGTGGTACAGGGAATGGGAACAAGCACTGCAGACACCTGATTCGAATTTGGATCGAGCCGGGGTGGAGTTTGTGCGCATGAACTCGCGCCAAGGGTTTCGTACTCCGATCCGTGTCGCGTGTGCTCTCATGCACACGTGCTACAACACGACCATACGTCTGTACACGTATGACGAACGCAATCAAAAAATGGTCGCCGAAGCGAGTGGGACGTGGGTTGTAGGAGGACACAACGGAGGAGGCGGCGGCGGAGTGTATTTACTGGTTGAATCGCATACAAATCACTTACGATTGATCACGGGGTCGGACATAACCCCAGAACAAATTCAACGAAGCTTCCCTGGATCGGTTGCGGCAGCACCATGCGTCACGTCAGACATCATCAAACAAAGTGCCGAATATGCACTGATGGGCTATGATCCTCAACTCCGCACATCGTTCGAGGTTGCCTATTTTTTGTCTCCTTTGCATCATGGGGTCAAATCTGCATGCAACATGCACATTCTCCCCATTGACGCTCAACGCATGCCAAAGGGGATGAAATGCAGCATCATTTACAAAGGGGGAGAAGGAGGAGGAGGAAGAATGCGCAACCCGTTGTCTGTGTTTGCTTTGCGACGCGGAGAACGTGAAGGAGTAGGAGGAGGACAGCGCAAGGCAATACTTATTAATTTCTGGCAAGTATCATTTGCTGAACCCGTGGTCGATGTGCAAATGTTCGATGAAATGGTGATTTTGGTGGAATCAAAGGATCTTCACGAGGCAACAGCCATCATACAAAAACATTTTTTATGCACCGTGTCGTTGTCGTCAAATTAAAAAAAAAGGGGGGAAAGGGATTTATTCAAAATGATTTGGGTCTTGGATGCGCGACGCGTCTCTCTTTCGTTTGAGATGCATGTCGCGCAACGATGCTTCCTGTTGCTTGGAGGCTTGCTCAATGGCGTCGGACACCCGAATGCGATACTGGATGTTGCTTTGGCGAACACTCAAACCACCACCATCCTCCTCCTCTTCCCTTTTGGCTTTTTTGAGAGGAGACTGAGGCTTTTGCTTCTGTTCCTCCTGCTCCGCGACATCGTGAAACTCGTTACTCCCCAGCACAAATCGGTTGGTGTCCCGCAAATCAACTTCTGGATTCAAATTCACATACTGCAGGATGGGCGCGTTCAGTGTGTGTGTGTTGTACGGGACAATTTGGCGTTTCTGCTGCTCGTTGGTGTACATCATTCGCACAACAAACGAACTGTTGTAATCTGTCATCCCATCATCTAATGGCTTGGAACATGCGCCAAACGTCCGAGTCATGAACTCATACACCTCCCTGGGTGTACAACCGCTGCTACAACTGATGAGTGTATTGACAATGTGACCTGGGTCCTCCTCTATGATCTGGGCGTCAAGCTTGATGGACCACTCGAGATTCCGCAGCTCGGGTGCTCTCGCTCTCAGCATGAAGAACCGATGCATCCAATAAATAAACAGCGCACCTCGGTCTTCGTTGGACAGTGTTCCCATGAAACATTTGCGATCTACCAACGACAAGAACGCTTCTCCATATGTGCTTGGCTGCGTGCCACTTGTGATCACCATGCGAATGTCGTCGCGCCTGTTCCAGCTGCAGTCCCGAATAGTCTGCATGAGATTTTGCAGCGCAAACTTGGCATGCATCGAGTGCCATGCATTCATATAATGCAAGTCCCCCACCACCAGCAACAACGATTTTGGGCCACAAGGGAACATGTTTCCTTGTGCACGTTCTATCTGCTCCTCGATCCGAGTGTTGTTCATGGAGCGTATGGTTACGCGGGCAGCTTCACACCACAGTGCAAACTCTCCGTCGTCCCATTCACGCAATCGGAAATGCTTGACCCACGCAAACGCGGTCTCCAAAAACACACGTTTGTTTGTTTCGCGATCCTTGACGTAGTGCAGACATGTGCGCTTCCCGCTCCCAGGACGACCGTACAACATGACAATCTGAGGCAACGGAAGCAAGATGGGATCAAGCTCGTTGCGGTTCCGTTCAAGCAAATGTTCGCTCAAAAATGAAATCACATGGTCCACCCCAAACAAATCTGCATGACCCACACGCCCCGTGTCCACGTAGGAATGGGACGGGTTGTCGGCGGGCGAAATGATTGAATCACTTTGCTCCATTTTTTGTCTTTGAATTTTTTTTTGTTTTCTTTTGGCTGGGGAGAATTTTTTTTTTAACTTTTTCCAAAAAACGAAACCGCAATTATATCTACAATGACGGGCGGCCAGTGTTACAACGTTTTTTTATCTCACCCCCGCCGTCGTTAACAAAAATGGACGTGTTAACCGACGATTTGCTGCTGGTTGCGGACAGCGATTTTTCTCGCTACAAGCCAGCGTATGTAGACGCGTTCCTTGAGAATCGCATACACGGTGATGACCAGTCAATTGAGGAGTGGACGGAGAGACAAGGACGGACAATGTTTAGCACGGATGAGATTTATCAACCGTGTTCCATTGGAGTTCGTGTGATGGGCAGCGAAGCGAATTTGTTTCAGTTTGATGCGACTCAGCCCAACTGGTGCGATTCGCTGACACGTGCGGTTCGGGAAATGCTCGTGGCGCATCAACTCGCTTCGGAGACATCCGACGTGAAGTTGGTGGACATTCGCGGGGACCCCATTTCGAACGCCAAACCCGTGTACGAGATTGAACAGGAAGGAGGTGGTGAACTACTGGTTACGGTGGACGGGAAGCGGCTGCTTGACGAAACTCGCCTGGCGCGCCAAATTGGATTGCCGCTGCCGACTCCCGTGTCGCATGCTCCCAACAAGGACGAGCTTCTGGAGGACCACGTGAGTAGCATGATTGCTGTGGAGATCCGGGATCTTGTGTTGGACTCGCTGAGCCGCGTGGAAAACATGGTGGCCGCCGAGGCAATGATTTGCAACGAGGACGACCCCACCAACCTGTTGAAACCCATTGCGGCGTTGATCAAAGGAAATGCGGGACACGCACGTTCGTTTGCACATTTGCTTGACATTCACGCGGCACCCGATGTGGTCGAGGCGCTGCAGAACGCCCGGATTACGGATGACGACTTTGCCGAGGACATTGCTGGAGCTGTGCTGGACGAGGTTGCGCAGTCCATGCAAGCGCACAACATGCGCATGAGCGACTACTTTACTGCGAAACAAATGGAAAACAGCAATTTGTTTGCAACTGTTGAAGGAAAGGCGGGTGGAGCAGGAGGCGCGCGTACCATCTTTGGGTCGCAAGTCCGCACGCACACGGAGCAGATTGGGCAGATTTTGAACGAGTGTCCTACCACGAGACACATGTTTCAGACCATTGTGGATCACGCGCTGTTTGAGAACCAGCCGTTGGAGGGTCGCGTTCACATCATCATCAAGAAGGGCTGCGACAAGCATCGCAGACGCAACAAGCGCTCCGCCTACAGACACAGGCATGGGAAACCACTGCACCACAATCGTCATCATCACCAGCCCGCGCTCAAGCACGGACCCAAGGTGCGCGACTATCATTTCCGTGATCACCACGACCACGATCGCATGCACAAGAGATTGCACAAGTTGCTTCAAATTGCCCCTGCCCCTGGGACGGTGCCAATTGTTGTGCAGGAAAACTGGCACGGAAGAAAGGAGGATTGGCACCGAGGCGAGGGACACATGGAGAACTATCGCGGAGGCGACGGGGGCTCCTTTCCTCATTACGGACTGCACGACGCGCGCTATTCTCAGAACACGTCTGTAGGAGGAGGAGGAGGAGGCTCCCCTGATAGAGATGAAAAGATTCGCGACTACAAGTACAGCGCCGAGTACGAGCGCAAACACGGACGTCATCATCGCCATCGTGATCACGGAGTGGTCTCGGGTGTTCCGCCTGGGGAAGCAGTCCGCGGAGGAGGGGGGCCTGAAAAGGACAAAGATGAAGAGGACGACGACGAGAACGTTAACTTCAAAATTCATGCTCCCGCCATGGCACTGCACAAGGACGCGCCCGCTCTGGAGAGCGTCAAGACGTCGCCCGACACCAAGACCATCACTGTGAACAAGCCCGTTGCGACCGCCACGAAGAAGGACGACGTACCCGCGACACTCCCCCCTGCCGCGGAGGTGGTCAAGGTCAACATTCCGGACGGAGAGTTGATTGCAGCGACTCTGAGAAGCGCGGAGATTTTGAAGGACGAGGTATCCGAAAAGGATATGGCGTTGATTCGAGCAACACTGAGAAGCGCAGAGGCCGTGACGGAAACATCGTTCAAGGCCAGGGAACAAAAGAAGAAGACCGCACACGTTGCACCTTTGTCCAAAACCGCCACCACCACAACCACAGCCATCTCTGCCCCAGTGTTGGTGAGAGAAGAGCCCCCATCGATGGAGATGTTCACCAAGGACAACAACAAGATGCCTCCCGCCGCCACCACCACCGCAACCGTGACTGGATTGCAAGGTGGCTACAAGGTGCACCAACGTGTTGTAGCCACGACACCTCCAGCAACCGTGTCCAAGCCTCCTGTGTCCCTTGCGTCGTCGTCGTCGTCGCCCAAGTCTCCTGTTGCGTTGTCCCCTGTCGTCGCAGCTGCCCTGCCCAAAGTGGTATTGCCCGTGGACGCGGCGGTGGCGGACGATGATGATCTGAACATGTTTTTGATTCCCAACATCAATGACACATCGAAGGTTGCCAAGTCGATTCGAGTGTAATGAGAAAGAGAGAATGCAAACTTCCCATCCGAAAAAAAACAATAAAGAAAACTTGTGTTTTAATGAATTGTGTCATTTGAACATTTTCACACCGCTCTGTAAGCAAACTAAAAAGCACGTGTTCTCGGGGGACACAATGATGATGAACGAGGCACAATGGTATTACAACAACGTGACGCCGGTGTCGGGAATGGATTCACAGGATGACGTTGGATACGGAATCGAGGAGGACGACCAGCGCCAGCAAGAAACTCCAGTATATGATGAAAGGGATTCCGTGATGTCATCATCAGGCAGACGCCGACGAGAACATGCGTCAGAATTGTTCACGGTTCCGCATCCTGACAACAAGAATTTGCGTGTTGTCTACAGATACGACGGGGGAAGGGCAAAACAAGGAGGAGGAGGAGATTCGTCTTCCTCGTTTTCCCCTGGTCCCGTATCGGCTGGAGCACGTATGTCGGGATCCGGAGGAAGGGAGCCTCCATCGACGACTACGACGAGGAAGAAGAAACCACAACAGAAAGCGGGATCTCCAAAGAAACAGAAGACGGAACCTCCCTCCACTGTACTGGAAATTGAGAATCGCGTGCTCAAAGATGTCATTGCTCGCCAGCAGCAGCAGCAACAACAACAGGCAAGCGCAGTAGACAACTCGACGACGACAACGACTCCCCCGCAACAGTCGAGCCCCAGTGGGTCCAGCAACATTGGAAAGGATTTCCAGAGTGTTCCGTCGTTCAGCGTCGGTGGTGGTGCCGGAGCAAACAAACCAGTAACGGGTGAACCGACAGGGGATTCTTCTTTTCCTAATTATGGAGGGATGTACGATATCAGCAAGAATCCCAAAGAATCCGTGCACGTGTTTTTGCACGACTGGTTCACGGGTACTCCGTATGACAAGTTTGATTTTGGTGCGATGAAACGTCACCTGGTTCGAAAGGCAGAGATGCTGGCCGATCCCGTAATTAAGTTTGTGGCAAATGTGGCGCCACAATGTGGTACAAGTTTGGAGCGTTTGCTGGTGTCAAATGCAGTGTATGAGGGGGCAAACAACATGCGGGAGTTGGTGCAGAAAAGTGCGCTCAATCAGGAGTTACTCAGTGTGTTGCTTGCGTTGGTGTTGAACGAAATGCTTGGCGGCGGCGGCGGGAGAGGAGGAGGAGGATCGAGTGTGGTTATCAATGCGTCCGAAAAAGAACAGCAGGACAACGACGAAGGGGAATTGGTGCCCCTGTCTCAAGAACCCTTCGTCAAAGAGGAGAAAACCATGACAAAGGAGGAACCGACGAATACAACAGAGGCCATGATCAACGTGTGCATGTGGGATGAGGTGTCTCGAGCGCACACTATGCTGAAACGTCATGCAGATGGACACCCGCTTCCGTGTCAAACTTCGCTGCACGACGTTGATCCCTTTGATCCTCCCTCTTCGGCTTCACCAGATTTGATTGGCGTGGACGGTTTCCGATCGCTGGTGCAAGGTCCCCCTCTTCCCGGGCACAACCCCATCTTTGCCGATCTCATGAGCATACTGGATTACTCTCTGCGTGCGCCCAACATTGCGCGCTGGAACTGGAACAACTTGCCTGAAAACGTGGGCATGGCACTGGTCAAGCCGGAAGTGGTGGCTATGATCGAGGCAACGTATGAGGAAATCCGCGCCATTGGCCCAGTTCAGTCAAAGTTCACGCTGGCCCACCTGATGACAAGTCCTCGAATTCGGCAAAAATTTGCAATGATGGTTGCGGCGGCAATTAACATTGTGCCTTCGGAACTGCAGTACCCCAACGCGGCACCCGTGCGAGGAAACGGAAGCATCAGCGATCGGCGAATCACCATGGGCGCGATGAAGGAATTTCGCGAAACACTTGTGTACCAGAGCAATCGTCGCTATTTCCAACACGTGGCGTATGCGGAATCCAGTGCATGGAAGGACGCAAACGCCACAGTCAAGGATTTGGAGCATAATCTAGAATCAATGCGCGCACGCATGTGGACACTGATCAGGGATTTGAAAACTAAGTTGGGAGTCGATAATGATAATGCGCGAATTGCAAAGGACAATCTTGCTCACTCGTTGGGTTTGCTGGACACGGGCACGGAGTATTACAAGGCTGTGCTCACTGCATACAGGGTGATGCGAGTGTTTGAGCAAGCCAGGACTCGGCGAGACAACGCAGTTGCAAAATTGACTGCGCTAAGCATCAACGATGTTGGGTACGGAGCCAAGAAGGCGTCTCTGGAATCTGAGATCCAAGCAGCCGTCACCGAGTTAGAGTACGCAAAAGTGCATTTGGGGGTGGTTCGAGGCGTGATTTCCGACCAAGGGCGTGCGAACGTGTGGAAAAAGCATTTTGGCTCGCGTTTGTCGGTGGTGGTGGTCCCGTTTTTGTCGCACCAAGCGCTGGACACTGACTACAACGGAGTTCAGGTGCAAGTGCCAGAGAACGTGGGCTTGCTTAACACGCCTCAAATCGACATGACCAAAGTGGAGTCGGCGGTAGCAGCGTTGGTGGACGCGCTAAAGCAGGACATGGCCAACGTCAACGGATGGAACGAAAATCGAAGCGTGGCTTCGTTGTTGTATGATGTGCATGCCGTGGCGACACAGTGTTTGCAGGCTATTCGATCATATGGAAGTGCGTCTGTGCGTTACACGAATGCGCTGACCGATGTGTATTCAATGACAGACGAGGAGAAGCGAGAGCTCGTCTACATTCCTCCTTCAGCCATGGAAATACCGCCCGTCAGAGACTTTCTCTATAGTTCTCGTTCAAACGCTGGCGCAAACATGTTCATTTAATGACCACCACCACGGCGACTACGCTGGTGATGGTGGTGATTCTTGTTTTTCCACGTGAACCTGCACGTCGCCCCCTGCATGCTGGGATGATTGACCAGCACCCGCAAAAACGAATCACCACTCGCCCTGTCATACTCGACCACTGACGTCAACGACACGTCCAACGTCGCCGCAGCTGCGGTGTCGCAAATAAAATACTTGCTCTGTCTATCCTCACAACACAAGCGCGTCTCAGACAGCGCACCAAAATTTAAGCCCTCAATCCCACCCATTGCAGGCCATCGCGTGTATTTTCCCACGTCCGCTTCCAGTGTGAACGGGATGGACCCTCCATCCTCGTGTGCATCAATTGTCGTGGTGCTGCCACGTTTGCGTTCATCATCATTGCGAACTGCAACGATGGATGACTGCAAAGATTCCATTTGTTTGGCCATCTCCGAACGAAATTCATGATTGGCGTTGGCTTCTCTGCGCCACAAAATGCCCACAAAAATGAGCGCCAAAAACGCTGTCACAAACGCAAGCACGGCCAGTATTTTGTACAATTTCCAGCGGCCCATGCGCAAGTATTTGTGCTTACCCCGCGGGGTCGTGTTACCCCCCGTAGTGGTGGTAGTAGTAGTAGTAGTGGTGGCAGGTTCCGACTGATCAATGGTCACGTGTAGCGGGAGTTGCGGATCAACCTGTGGCTGTCTATGTGTCACATTTGTCGTGTTGGGTGTTGAAAACACTCCCGGAGACACTAATTTCGCTACATACGGAACAGGGGTTCCAAATTTTGCTCCTCCTCCTCCTCCTCCTCCTCCAGCATTGGGTGGTAAAGGCATGACCGCGGACGCACTCTTTTTGGCCATTTTTTTTTAGAATACACGCAGAATCGCAGCTTGTGACACATATAAGTGGATGGGTTTCAAAAATGTAGCGTGTCTTAAAAAAATCACACACACATGGGACATCCCATCATGGTGGAGTGCAACATTGCACGCTTCTGGACCAGTCAATTGTTGAATTATCTGGAACTGTCGTGGCTGGCGTACGCTCTGATCCTGTACATCATGTACAAAGGATCCGGTGAGCCCGCGTACCGATTGACGGGTTGGTTCATTACATTCATGTCGCTCCCACTGTATCCAATGCAAGCGTATTTTAACATGGTCCGCGTGGATGCTGTGTGTCCGCAGATTACCATGTGGGTGTTTCCTCATTTTGGGAGTTCGAGCGCGGGTTCCATTCTGTTTTTGGCGGTGCTGTTTTGGTGGTACTGTGATCGATTTCGTCCCACGTTTTGGGATTGGGTGTTCATGGGTTTGATTCTGGTGCTGCCTGCCACGGTGCACGTGTGGCACTCGGACGTCAAGTTTTGGATGGTAGCCGCAAGTGCTGGCTGGGGAATGCTGTGGGCAGCGTTGTATTTTGCATTAATTTGGAATTCATCAATCAGTTTTGCTTACTTATTCAACGTGCCCGTGTGGACCACCAAATCGAAACCAGGTGACCCATACGTCTCCGTGTTAATTCGAACTCCCGAGGCACGTGCAGCGTATGAGTGGGCCAACAAATGCAGAGAGCAGCGAGATTTAGATGGGCAGCGATCTATTTTATCGTGGGCGTCGTTTTCATGGTTGTCGTCCAAGTATGGTGTGACCAAGTCCCAGAAGATCCCATTGGAATCACACTGTGGGACCTCGGTTTCCACATTATCCCAAACGACATCCCTCGTGCGGGAGCCGATGCGTGTATGCTCGCTCTCTATGCAATCGCTATAGTGAGACTAGGGTTCATTGCGCTCCCTGATCGTCAGAGTCCATGGGAAGTATTGACTCGATTTTTGTGGATTTGGGGTACCCTGTATTGGTTGCGCGGGTGCACCATTGGGTTGACGCGTTTCCCTCGACTGTTGCCTGGGGAATACCCACTGGCAGATCCCGACGGATTGTTAATGGGACTGTGGGGAATCATTGGTGGACATCGTCCGTCCCAGTCAGATTTTATGTTCTCGGGACACACGGCGACCATGACGTTGCTCGGGTTGTTTGTGTCGTATTACACGTTTCGCCATTTTTTTTCCAAAGTGTACTGGTTGGCGGTGTTGGTGGGTTATTGGAGCATCATTGCGTCGCGTCTGCACTATACAGCAGACGTGGTCATTGCAATCATCATCACGACGACGCTGTTTTACGCTTTCCACTTGCTGGCGGACCCGGAATGCTTGACAGGATGGCGTGCATCAATAACCATTGATCTGCCAGCGCACGAGTTGCTGACGTTGCCACTAAAACTGGTGGATCCTGCGACGGGCAAGACGTATGACATTGGAATGGCACGAGCCGAGGGTACAGACGTCGTGTACCGATATGCAGAGCCACCAGTGATTGGGGAAGGATTGTTGGACGAATACTCTGAACCGCTAGCCACGTATCGCCCGGGACGATATTCAACGGAGGCGCGGCGATCAGCCTATCGATGGATTGTGACCTTGTTGGGCGGCAATTGATTAAAAAAAAGAACACCGGGAGCGCGATTTATTATATTTTTTGTCACTTTTTCTTTTTGTCGTAAATGCGCGCGTTCACGTTAGTGTTCGTTGCAGATGTCGAAGCAGAAGATACTTCCGGTTCTTCAGAGCCTTCTTCTCCTGCTCCTCCCCCGCCTTCGAGAAGGAAGTCCTCCTTGGACAGCCCGTTGACGTTGAACGTGAGCAGGTGAATTCCAAATGCAATGCCTCCGTAGAAGAACGGCGCGATCAGCGGGATAAACCACGCCCACTCAAATGGAGTGGATGCGCCCAAGGTGATGGCTCCTCCAATGTAAATGACGGAATTTCCCATGGCCCACACGCCCGAAGGGAAGCCAACAAGGGTTCCAAGAAACAACGCAAGTCCAAACAACAGCGCGACATTGCTCACTCCAAAACGGTTGTTTTTTGTCTCCGAAGGCAGAAGCCGGGCCACGCCGTGATACATGAGTGGGATGTTATGTCCATAGGCCAGCGTGACCAGAACTCCCAAAGCAGCGTCGATTCCGAGAGCTCCCCAAAATGTGACGCCTGGAGCAGCGGGGTAAGGAGCACCCGGAACGGCAGCGCAGTTCAACAAGCCAGGTTTCTGAAAGAGTCCGCTAAGCGCGGAACCAGCAGTGTTCCAAGCCAAGATGACCAGCATGTTCACAAAACCAACGTGTGCATGAAATGTTTCAAAGGCAACCACTGACTGGTGCGTGTGCAAACGCAGGTTGAACGACTGGCGCCAGCTCAGCGCAAAGACGGTTGTTCCCATGTACGCCAGACCCAGCAATACCGAGTTCAGCGCAGGGACGGATGAGCTGAGTCCCGAAGCAACACGCGCCATCACCGTGGCCTGAATGATGGACATTAACAGCAACAAGAACCACCATCGAATGTAAGCTCCCCAGTTGATGTCGCCCGACTCCCGGTATGGCATGAACGCAAAACGAAATGTAAACGTTCCTTCTTTCTCAGCTCCTGTGCCAAATGGCCTTTGCTTTTCCGTGGGAATATCATCCCCGACCAGTAAGCGCATCTCGTTCTTATGCTGCTGCTGCAAATACTGAATGTGAGCTTGTTGGTCGGCAAGTTGGCGCAGAAGATCCTGTTGTTGTTGCGGTTGCACAGGCGCTCCAACGTACGCAGGTTGTTGTTGTTGTCCTGGAACAGACAAAACGGAAGGATCAAATTTCCTGCCGCTGCTCATTTGTGCATACGCAAAAAATACTTCCTTAATGCGTGTCCCCTTCCCCTTGGATTTGACGAGAGTACCCAGCAGACAAGCGGCATATATGGCAAACGCAAAATTCTCGGACAAACTAAAAAAAATTCACCGCCACAATAAAAAAAATAAATCCCAATTAGGTGGTGTGTGTGATGACGTTTGGGACGGATCAGAAGCGCCATCTGTTGCGCACGTTCCGCGGATGTTGGACGCACGAACGGCCAAAAAATGTAGGAGTGTGGTTGCGCGATGAGATGCAGACTGTGAAATTCAAGTCGCCCGCCATCAAGACGGTGCGCGAATACATTGATGAACACGTGAAGAAACCCGTGCACCGCATTTTGGGTATCGCAGGAGGAGGAGGAGGATTGATGACTGAACACGCCAACAGCATTCATCATTTGTATTTGCTGCTCGATCGCGGGGCCGGGGGAGTAAAAAAATTGTTTGCACACACCAAGCGCCAGCGCAAGGGAGTCGAGCCCATCCCTGACCCTGCGGATGACAAATGTGCTCTGCCTGAAGAAGGACATTTGCGCACAGACTGGGAGAACTTGGTGGCCAATCGCCGCGTGACTCGCTGTGAGCTGTACAACTATTATTTCCGCGGAGCCATGGAAGTAAACGTGCCGCCGGGGAAGCGCATAATCATTGATGGAGCGCCCTCGAGCAAGATCCACGTGCGTGATTTTGACGAGCGTCATTTTTCTACAGTGTATCAGAATGCAACGGAGAAGTTGCATGGAAATCCTGCCGCTCCCATCATGTCCAGTCGAGAGATTCTGGCCACGCCCACCGTTTGTGCGCCCACCATGCGTGTGATCAAGGGTGCACTGGATCCAGCTGTGTACACGCACAACATCGCGGAGGCGGATTTGTCAGTGTTTTTCCACATCAATAAGCACATTCCGCACGCCAACAACCCGCACTGTCCTCCGGGAGAGACGTTCATGATTGACGCGAACGACGGGGATCTACTGATGAATGCGTTGCTTCATTCTCGCGATCGCATAGATCCAGTGACTAATCGATTCAACAGTCGCGTGTGGGTGTTTTTGCCGGGCGATTCGCGATCGGTGGATTCTCACAAGCGACGAGCCGAAGAGGAACGCAAGAAAATTGTCACGTGCGAGACGGAACTCAAAGCACTGGACGACAACACTGACCAGAAGTCGAAGACCGTGCCGCTGTCTCAGAAGGAGTACGCCAAACAGCGCAACGCCATCCTCAAGCGCAAGGAAAAGGCGGAGGCCGACTTGAAGGAGATCCTAGAGGACCCCGTGGATGGACGAGATGTGTACGTCAACATCAACAAGTTGTATTTGTTGATCGACAAACATCCACAGCTCTCCAAGGCGCAGTACCCTCAAGGGATGGCCGTGTTGTTGTACGTGATGAGCGGATCGGATTTCTTTGACAATTTCCATGGGGACGAGTGGGGCCTGTTTGTCAACATGAACTGGGAAAAGCATGTGTGGGACACATGGTGCCGGCACGCAGACCGATTTCGCTACATGTTGCTGGTCACCTATTATGGTCCCGCGTCTTACGGACAACCGGAACTCATACGACATCCATTCATTGACGAGGAATGCATGATCAACTTCATGTATCAGTGTTACGGAGCCAAGTATGGAGATACCATCCGCAAGTCCAACCCCGTGGCCGCGGCACCAGGAGGGAAAATCACAGTCAAAATGCTGGAGGATTACACGCGGTCCTTTGTGAACAATTGCAAACGCAAGGCCAACGAAGCGGACGATGCGTACGAGAAGCGGCTCAAGCTCGCCAAGCGCAAACGTCTTCCCGATCGCCATGTACTCTGTCGATATGTTCGACTGGCGGTGTACGCGCTGGGCTACATGATCAATGATTATCGCCCAGGCGGATCCGAAGCCATTGATCCACTAGAAACGTACGAAGGGTACCCGTATTACGGATTTATACGGGACCCCGACAACCCATCACGGCTGACACTGACCGACGTGGTTTCCCTTCCCAAGCCCGTCCCCGCGCATTATGCGGAATTTGTCAGGAGTGCAGCAACAGATACGGAACCGTCTGCGTCAAACGGACCATCATCATTGGGGACAGGGGAAGACAAGCAGCAACAACAACGAGAATTGCAACAACAACAACAAGACGAACACGAACGACAACTTGCTCGGAAACGAGAACGCGACGAGCAGGAACATCAAAAGGCAATCAAGCTAGCGGAACGGGAGCAACGCCTGCGCAATCTGCACAAGAAACAAAAGCGCATGCAACAGCGAGAACTGGCGGCGGCGACGGCGACGACGACAGGAATGTGATATAAATGTGTGTTTTTTTTAATTGTGTGTGTGGGGTCGCATAGTCCAAAAAAATGGCTCTTCTTTTTTCATCATCAACAATAATGACCCAAGAAGTGGCCCAGCATAATGTCAACTTGCTGTCCGCTCTTTGCAAAACTGTGCCCGACTCCGATGACGTTTCGGTTTTGTACTTGGTGTGCTCGAAGGGGAGCGACCAACAGTATGTTTCCAAGGTTGGCTGCGACTTGTGCGTATCTCGAGGCTGTGGTGGCTCTCTTCACCAGTGCTCCGTTCGGGTTGAATGCGTCGGGGATGTTGCGTCTCAAGTCGGCCATGGACACCTGTGATTGTGCGCGGTTTGCGGCGACATCCATAAACAACCCGTCAATCAGCGCATCTCTGTTGGGATGGTTGGCGGTGGCAAACACTCCAATGGCGTCACACAGCTGTACTTCGCTTTGCTGCAAATTGATGCCCCTGTCTTGTAGGATCTTAATCCCTCGCACAATGGCGACACACAATGTGACCATTAGAGCGTAGCCCATCTCCTGAATGGCGGTCATCTTGGGCTTTCCTCCCAGGTTGTACTCAAAGAACAAATGCTCATAGGGTCTGTCGGAAACCCCGCCTTGCGCGATGGGCTTCTTCATCACAGACACAGCGGCGTTGAGCGAGGGTTTGGCGTCGTTGAAACGCACGGGGTTCAGGCGGAAACGAATTTTTCCTCGAGGTGTTCCCAAGCGAGGGTGGCCCATGCGACCTCCAGGGAGTTCCATCGGGTACGTGCCACCAGGTGCGTTGGGGCGCGGGAAGACGGACCACGCCACCTTGTCGCCGGGGAAAATCTCACGCTCTCCCGTGTGAAACGTCGTCATGGTTCCCGCGGAGATGCACGTGAAACCATGCTTTAACTGGTACTCGTTGTCAAAGAAAAACGGCGTTTTGGCGATTCCAATGAAACGCAGACGTGACTCAAGTTCTTCGTCCGTTGAGAAGTCGCCCCACTTGATTCCGTTCATCGTAGAGAATCCTGTCGCATTGGGATGTCCCGGGATAGCTCCGCGTCCTTGCTTTGCAACCCATCCGAGCACCAGTTCGTTGGGCAAAATTTGCAAATGATCCAGCACATCTCCGCCTGGATACGAACGCACGCTCGAAACTGCATTTCCTGCGTTTCTACGACGCGACGTTACTTCTCCGTAGTCCGCACGACAATTCTTCGTAATTTCACCCTGACGCGTGATCTCTGAAGACACGCCATCAAGGTACGGATTTTTGCGGTACTGCGCCACCAAATCCGTTCCCTCGCGAAAGTTTCCAACGTCTGTCATTTAGGATGCGGTGATTTTTTTTTTGAGCACCAACACACCACCGCCACCCGTCGTCGTCGTTGTTGTATCACACACGCACAACATATCAAATCCAAATGCCAAAAAGCAACCAAACCAAAAAATGCTCTTCATTTTTTTTCAAATAATTTTTTTTACTTCTTCTTCTCCTCTCACATGTCCATGCCGACTTGCAACACAAGCTTTGGCAGTGTTCCGTATGCATCGTGACACACTTCGTCCGATTTCCCCAAATTTCCAATCGCGTCTCTACGTTTGCGTTCGGGCACTTCTTGGCCGGTGGTTTCGTAGCACGTTCCAAATGCCAGGTAGTAGCCAGTTTGCACGCGGAAGCGTTCGTCGAGATACGAGGTTTCGCACATGGATGGGACATCCTGGGTGATGTGGGACCAAGGCACAATTTCAGTGGCTCCCGAAACTGCCCCTTGGTCGCTTGTGACGCGTGCTCTACGAACAATGAAACCCATGCGAGACCCTTCAATGAGGCGCTCACTGTTTCCCCAGATGTTTGAGGCGTGTGCCTTTTTGGCGCTCACCACAGTCACGACCACTGTTTTGGCTGCAGAGCGATCCATCTTTCGCATGGGGCTCGTGCCGTAGCTGATGCTGTTGACAACGCCCAACAAATTCCATTCCATCAACAAGCCAATGGGCAGCAAATACTTGAAATGTTTGTACGTCAACAACTTGCATGCAGCCCGAAGCAGCGGTTGGTCGTCAGGGATCTGCTCAAGACGTCCCATGTAATCAATGAAATCGCGCTCTGGGATGTTGTCAAACTCCTGTTCGGTGAGCTTCATTTCGGCGGGCATTCTCCCATCTCGAAGATCTCGTCGCGCTTGCTGATAGCCTTTCAGGCAAATGCTGTTCAAATGCTGCAACGACGCCGCCGTTGTCAAGCCGTCGTAGTCGTTCGCCTCTCCCGTCTTGTGTGAAATTCGACGTGCCCACAGAATCTGGCCCTCGCGCAACAGCTCGTGCTGTCCGAATTCCCACGGACGAATCACTTGAGACAACGTGATATACCAGTTGCTCGGCATGTTGATGTGCTTGTCAATGGTGGTGGGCGTGGGAGCGTTGGCGATTCCTCGAGCTGCTCCATCCCAAGGAGCACCAGGAACCGCCTGGTACGCAGGCATTCGGCGTGCTCCGGGGCCCACAGCCACACCAGGTGGTGCAGACCGACCCGCGCCAACCAACTCTCCCCTCACGTATGCAGCGAGAGACATTTTCTTTTTTTTTCACCCCCTTGTGTGTGTGCGAATTTGACATGTGTGTGCATGTCGCGGTGAAATAATATGTAAAGCGCGCTAAATTGAAAATGCTTCTCTTTTTTTTCATTCATCAAATACCACCGCGCTGGATACGGTGGCAGTTCGCGGTCGCTTGCGCGTGTTTTTGAAAAATACGTACCCCGGTCGCTTGTGGCGATGTAATCCCCCGTTGGCCATGACCTGGGTGTTAAGCATGGCCCCGTCAAAAAAGTAATCCATTTTTCGCGCATCTTGTTTGGCAATGAATAGTGTGCGCATCATGGCGCGCTCCATAATTGCATGCTGATCCTTGTCGTACACTGTTTCCCCCGTGGCCGTGTTGAGGCGGCACAAACTGGTGCTCCAAATGTCAATGACAGTGGAGCGATTAATCCACTGAAACACCCATTTGATGACTTGCGGATCGTCCGTGTGCATCACCCAGTGCCACCATACTCCCCCTGGACTCCACGGGGGTAGCGGTTCTTGTTTCCCGCGTGTCTCATTGATGTTGGCACGCATTCGTTCATACATTTCAGACACTTCCACGGCCAGATAGTAAGGATCTGAGACACCCAATCCCTCAGCCATTGTTTCAAACACTTCCTGTAACCGATGGTCGGGAATTTTGGACGCACGATTCTGGCCCACATATTTACACCCAAAACACGTGCTCTTCAATGTCGGTGGACCCAGTCGAGCGACAAGCTCTTGGTACGCCCGAGCACCCACCACCTTGATCACCGCCGCCGCTCCACCACCACCACCACCACCGCCACCTCCACCTCCACCACCCCCCGAATCATCAATTTCGTCATCATCATCTCCAACGTCATCCTCGTCGCGGAGTCTTCTTCTTCTTCTTCTTCTTCTTTGATTTCCAATCTGTTCCCTATCATCCCGAACCGATTGTTCTGCTCGATCCAGTGCACTGTACACATGTGCTGGAAGCCGTCTTTGTTGGACTCCGGGGAAGCTGCTTGCCCCCGAGGAGATGACGGGAAGGCCCTCGTCCTCGTCATCTTCGCCACCGTTTGCAGCGTTTTGATGCATTGGGAGTACGCAATTTTTGTGTACATTTTTCCAGTTATACAAATGTTGAAACAAATTACGAACTCAAAACCTCGTAGCAAATGAACGCCAGTGATTCTGACAATGATCATCAACCAATGAATATGGATGATGATGATGAGGAGGAGGTTGATGATGATATTGAATCAGAATCTCCGCCACCGCCTCCACAATTGAGAAGACGGCGACAACGAGACGACAACGAAGAGGAGGAGGATGAAGAAGTTGCAAGAGCGGATGTTCGCCAATCAGCGGCAAGAGAAGATGACACTGTTCTTCATCCTCCAAGTGATATACATCAATTTTACGTTGATGAAGAAGACTTTTTGGACGGCTACGAGGATGAAGAACATGAAGCAGGCGCGGTACTGCCCAACGTGATTCTTGCTGACGCCAACATGTATTACCGGGAGTTGTTGCGTGTGGTGGTTGGAGCTGCAAACGAAAATACCGCATTGCTGGAAAAGGTTCTGCATCAAGGATATCAGCTGAGCGCGGACGAGCTGCATCGACTGAACGTGCGCATCAAGTATTGGACCGTGTATTTGGTGGAAAATTACTACCAAGTGCTCGGACACATTGTGTTGACGCCTACGGGTCCCGGAGGAGAATCGGAACAATCCTCAGGGTCCATCTTCATCTTGCCTGAGATTTGGCGCATGAAACTGCTGGTCAATCATGCGCGTCTACAGGATTTGCAAGCGTGGAAGCTGTCCGACAGCGAGTTCTTGCGCGAGTGGTTTCTGGATGCGCCTGGGGTCCCATTGGACTGTCCTCCCAAACACCCGACGCTTGCAAAGGCCAAGAACGGTGAAGTGCGTCCCGAAGACCAGCGCAAGTACGACCACGAGTTGGAAGTGTACGCGGAAAAGATGCGTCAGTTCGAAGCCACCAAGCGCATCGCCGACACACCATTGTTGATGCTAAACCAGCGCAAAGTGATGCGACTGGTCCAGTATATGACGTCCAAGATCCGCGTCATCCCGTATCATGCGGATTTAGTGAAGTTGTTGGAGCTGCTGGAGCTGAAGACGGCCATGTTTTTTTGCCAGACCATGCCAGGTGGAGTGCTGAATGATCCCCAGTTTCGAAGCGACATGCACGAGGAGATTGCCAAGATGCGCATACGAATGGAGGAAGGGAAAGATACACTGCCACAAACGCGGGATGCATCGTTGTGGGACATGTGGGAACAACAGCGGCCCAAGGATACAGAGTTTACGGCGTCTCGCGATTTCTGGTTCTTTTGTGCCATTTATTTTGTCCCATTGAAGCGAGCGGTGTATTGGGCAGAAAATTTCCAGCGGTTGCGGCTTCCTCGGCCCATGGACAAGTTCTTGCCCGAGGGGGCGTGCAAACGCTTGAAAGAATGGATTGGGATGCTGGCCAAGCAACAAGGAGACAAGTTCCACGATCGTTTGGAAGTGGCCGCTCGCGATGGCTTGGTGCACCCCAGTGATTTAGACTGGCTCTCGTATCGTTTTCCATCGGACGGAGTGGATCCCGTGACTGTGTTGCGCAAGACACGCGGTGTGGCCGAGTATGACGATTACCACGAACAAATGCAATTTAGCTGGCAAACGGTCCTCAACCAAGTCAACGTCAACCCCATGAGCAATTTGTACGTGTTGCATCTGTTTGATCGCTACCTCAACGCGTACAAGCAAACGCAGTTCATTGATGGTTATGTGATTGCGAATCCGGACATTGACGAGGAGGACGTGCAGACCAAGTGGCAGCACTCGCGAGAGCCATTTCTCATCAATGTGTGCGGGGGATTCTGGCTGCTCATGGATGGCAAGGTGTTGGAGATTTACGATATTTTCGAATCCCTGTGCATGTGGATGGTGACCATTCGTCTGACCAGGGATCGTGTGCACTTGCCCAAGGATTGTCTGGCAGATCGCACATACATTGGCGACATTATTGATCGCATCGTCATGAACAAAAAGGACGACTTTCACATACATGACAAGTTTGCACACAAGCAATACACCACCAGCATGGAACGAGGCATACCCCAGGGGAAGACGCGCATGTACATTTGAAGAAGAAGAGAGAAAGAATGAATTGCGCAATTTTGTTAGTTAGTTACATTTTTTTTGGGAACACAACAAAAACAAAATGCGACACACATGACAACCAAGGAAACGAAATCAAACATCACCTCCAAGGGCAAAAAGCGTGGACGCACGAGTGACTCTTCTGCGAAAGAATGGGGCAGCTTCGTGGGTGCCAACTTTGGATTCCCCGATCCCCAGTTGCAAAAGTCGGTCACCTTTGTGGGAACGTATCAATTTGACGCCATCGACGAGATGTTCCTGGAGATTCCCGCGCTCACCCCAGGAATGCAAGCGGAGAAGGGATGGGCTTTCTGTCACCCGCCAGAAATCACGTGGCCCGAGATGGGGACGCGCTGGTCCGAATACATGAAAGAAGAACTGAACCGAATGATCATGCCGTTCCGATGGACGTGTAATGTGTACCGTGTCAAGTATGGAATTATGCCCTGGTGGGTGGAGGAAGATGAGGAAGGGAATCGCACACCCCGTGTCCCTCGAATGTGCGATGGGAAGATACGCCAATACTTTGACACTGAAACCCGCGATTGGGTGTACGAGTGGATCTGGAAATTTTCGCCCAACCAGCAACCGGACCCGGATATGGAATTCAAAGTATGGTCTGCGCCCGACGACAAGGGCAACCTGACGAGTCCCGCGGCAGCCATGATACGCACGTACAACATGGTCAAGGTGATGCGAGTGTCCGGTGAGCGCGCGGCGTTCCAAGGCTCTCGCATGCCGTACTTTGCAGTGCACGCGCCGCCCAAATTCAAACCAGGAGATGAGCGATTTCAAATTCAATTTGGAGACGTCGAGGAGATCCAGCAAGAGCGGGATGCATTCAATCGACGCCTAGAGAAGGGCGTCATGTCGCGCAACGCACTGGAGTCGGCAGTGATGGAGAGCAAGATGAAAAACGCGGGTCTCGGGGGAACCATGGGTGACATGACCCGCTACACCATGCCCGTGATGAACGGGGAATCGTTTGCAGACAAGGAGGCGCGCGAAGGGGATGGAGTGCTGGACAGACTGGTGTATTTGGATGACTATTGGAACATTGCAAACGCGGCCCCGCCCGTGTTGTTGGTGGATCCGCTGGAGTATGAGAAGTATCTACAGCACATTGCAGCGTCGCTGGTGGATTTCCCACTGAGCATGGTGATGGAGCAGCACGCTCAGCATGCGGGCAACTTTGATGCGCAGATCACGTTTGCGCGAGACCGCATGAAGGAAGTGTTGACAGATATTGGACTGTTTTTGGAGGAAGTGATTGTGGCGCTGTATGAGCCCGAGTTGTACGAGATGTACAAACACATCTCAGTGGCTAGAGCACGCGCATCGGGGCGAGCTCTGGTCAGGCAAGAGCTGGAGGAAGTGTATCGCAAGGTGCACAGTATCAAAGTGAAACAGAAATGCGCCCCTCTCATGTCATGGGATCATTTGAAGGCATTGTGGGAATATGGTGTGATTGACCAGCAAACAATGGGCGAACACGGAGTGCACATTTATGGCATGGACATCAGCGACGTCAAGATTACCAAGCTCAAGCGTCCCTTGGAGTTGGAGGCCGAGCAAGTGAAGATGCAGAAGGAACAAGCGGACGCAACCAATGAACTCAACGAGAAGAAGCTCAAATTGGACGCCAACAACGCCAAGGAGTCCAATGCGGTCGCGAGGGAGAAGATGAAGATTGACTCGGAGACCAAAATCACCACGTCCAAGATGTCCAAAGTGTCCAAGCCGGCAAGTGGAAGTAGTAGTAAGAAAAAATGAAAGGAAAGGGGCGAAAGTCGTCTTTCGATGTGCTGGAGTGCCACTTTCGTGATGAGGAGGAGCAGGACATTATCCCGCGAGGTTAAAAAACGAGCCAACCCCTGGATACCTCCCAATAACATTTTTTTCGAAAAAGGTCTCTTGGCTCCTTACATTGTGCCACCTCCCTGGAAACAAGTGGAAATCACACATCCCGTGCACGAGCTTCAATTGGAAGACGCCGCTTTGCCTCCCATCAACACGGACAAAGCGGACAGGATGCTCGTGGTGCAGTTGTTGAATAATTTGAGTATCAAAAACGTGCTTACAGCGTTGGAGTTATTATTCAAGCGCGAAGCCGGAATGGCAGCACCCGATTCCATTGAGATAGTGGTCGGGCAGGAAGTCTCCAAATGCAGCCGTGCCAATCGTGCATGTACCAACGGGAAGACGATTTGGATCTCGCTGGCCATGTTTGAAGGTGACAACGCACCCACTGAACGGGAGATCGGATTCAAGTTACCGCCTTCCGTGCGCCCTGGGACGATCGTGGTGTTGCACGAGTTTGCACATTTGTTGATGGGACATCCGTATAACACAGTTACTACGACAGATGTCAAGGAGAAACGCGCCGACGCATGGGTCGAGAATTTTGTTTCGGTGTTGTGGTGATGAAAAATAAATATGTGTCCAAATTTTTCTTAAGTATGGAGGTGGCAAAGGACATTGGAACCTACATTGGACCTTTTGTTCTCGACGCGTGGCACAAGATCTTCACATATTGCGACGCGATCGCGCTGGCTCGTCTGTGTCAATGTTGTCGGGGATTTTTGCGGACGATCGCGGGTGACGCATACTTGGCCCAAGTGTTACGTTGTCGTCTCCGGTGGATCACCAACAATTCCGAATTGTCGAGCGTCACGTTTGGGCGCCTTGTGCCGGGTGCAATCAAGTCGATAACGAATGAGGCTGCGTTTAAACTTGTTTGCCATTCTTTGCGATGCGCTTATGATCAATTTGACGCAAAGGTTGTGCATCGTCAATGCGTATTTCCATGTTTTGAACGCGGATACGAAGCGGAAGGACCAAACGACTATCTATCATGGATATGGGGTAAATATCTGTATCGGAGATGCGAATACATGGCCATGAGTGTTATTCCATGTGCATTTCTAGACGACGCTCTTTTTCTTGAGGCGGAGTTCCCCAGGGTGTTTCGAGTGCAAACGTTAGTTTTGAAAAATCGTGGTCCTCACATGAATTATTGCATATGTGCGCACGCACAGGATCGTTGTACATACTCAAGCCTCTGTAGATACTGTGGAGATGTTTCGATAGTCATACTGCGAATGAAACTCTTCCCGCAAACTGGTGGTGATGAACACATATGGTGGAACAACTCGGAAAAGGAGCGCGCTTTCGAACTCAAGCGAAGGCAACGCAGATTAGAACGCGCGCTAACTTCGTCGCATGTGGAAAAATTTATGCAAATTCACGAGAAATTATGCAATGAAACATCGGCCAACGTTTAATCATTTCCCCTCTTTATCGTCCATACTTCCTCACATTCTTGATCATGCGATCGGTGTTGGCAGGCTGAATAATATTCCACAACTCTTCCTTGGGCGTGAACATGTACAACCGATTCACTGGGACGCGCTCAAACACCCCAATCGAGTGCATGTCCTGTTTACACATGTGTAAACATTGGAAACAACGCATGGGATCGTTGAGCGGCTGGAACCCCGGATTACACGGATCTCTCTCTAGCACAATCAAATCCACGGGCTCTCCAAAATCCACACGTTCTTGACGGGCGCAAAACGCACACTGCTTCAACTTTGCTCTATCAACTTCCTTCGCTCGGCACGTCATGCATGCGTACCCGCGACTCCATCCTTTGGGGTTGTACGTGTGGAACTGCGCACACTGCGGGCAAAACATGTACTTCTCCCCACCAAACACCAGAGCGTGCCCGAAAATGTTGATGCACATCACTGGTTGATTGTCGCATGAGAGAAAGCTGTCATTCTTCCTGTCAATCTGAGCTCGCTTGGTTGTGTTGGTTGCGTTGGCTTGTCGCGGTTTTCGCTTTGTCGTCGCTGTCTTTGGCTTCTCCTCGTCGTCGTCGTCGTCATCATCATCATCGTCGGGTATGACAATAGGATCAGATGATGATGACGCTGCCGCTGCTCCTGACGCAGCGGAAGCCTTGGCCTTCATGGTGCGTCCCATCTTCTTGTTGCACACGTACTCGCCCGTTGCAATATTATACGCCAGACGCAGATTGCCCACAGTAGCTTGGTCTGCAAACGTGGTGATACGTCCACAGCAAATGGTCACGTACACGTTCCACGCGCTTTCGGGCACGGGCTCGTCGTCCATCAGTCGATAGCGATTGGTGCGCATGGCGTTGGTCTGCTGGTTGACAGTGTGCAAATCCAGCGGGAACAAGCTAATGTCGCCCACCCGATTGAGCACGTTGAAGTACCACGCGATGATGCGAATGTCGTGCACGGGCATGTTCTCGATGCTATTGGTGATGGACTTGGGCGACGAGCGTGTTGCGTAAATCTCTCTCGTGCGATACAGCGCTGCGACACTTTCAGGCTCTATCCCTCCAAGTGCAGGATCCAACAACGCGTCAAACTCGAATCGTTTCTCCTTGTCCACGTGCGTCAGGTATGTCTTGATGTTGGACTTCACTTGCGGATCAATGGTGTACGCCAGATGATTAGTGTGCTTGTCTTGCAACTCCGTCAAAATCCCACGCATCACCTCTGCAAATCGACGTGGATCCTTCTCATACAGCGCAGTCGGGTCCACGTCCTGGCCAAACTCCCGCATCAACTCCACATGTCCATACATGCTAAACAAGTCACTCTTGTCCAGGGCGCCCGAATGTTGCATGCGCTCCAGTATGTATGTGGCCATGGCAATGTCAGCCTGAACTTCCAACTTCTTCACGTTGAGCCGATCTTGCGTCGCGTTCAAACTCTGCTGCACCGACTGCTCATACGTCTGCTTGCGGTAGCGATAGACAAGCTTGCTGCTTCCAGTGGTTTCGCGCCACACGGCGTTCACTGCGAACAGCAACTCGTTTTCCGTTGGAACAGTTTCCCATGACATCCCATACTTGCGCATCTTGTCCGACGTGTTCAGCGTGACCACCACGAACTCTTGCCAGTCAATCTTCTGCTGAATGCGAGCCAGCCAGTCCTTGTCGTTGCGCACCGAGTGGACAAAGAATTCTCGGAACACCGTATACACGAGCCGGCTGGTGCGATTGTTGTCGTCGTCTCCGCCCGTGCTGCTCTTCTTTGTTGTTCGTTTCTTTTCGTGACCTTTGCTTTGAAGCATCTCGTACTCGAGCGCCGCCAGGAAACGCTCCTTGCGATTGAAGAGTAAATCATAAATGAACATCAGCGACGGGAAGTCTGGCCGTTCCCGTGAATGTGGATACAGGCCCGCGAACGAGCACCAAAACATCGCCCGAACCACGCGCCAGAATCCCTCAGTTTTGGGACCAGCGCGACATTCCGTGAGCAACGCAGACACCAAATCTCGGCACTGACAACACACGGGAAGAGACTTCATGAATATCTTCACCAACGGGATCTTGTCCTTGACCACTTGCAGTCCACACCAACCCACCTGCGAGAGGACGGATTCAAGCGCAGGCAAGTCGCCCGCATGAAACGCAAATGTGTCTTGCGGGAAGAACCGATCCAACAACGACGGGAACCCATCAGGCTGAGGTCTCCAGTCATCATCGCTAATGCGATACTTTGGAGGTTCTTGTTCTTGTTGTTGCTTGGCGGGTCTGAGTGCGTACAACATCAACTGTACGTACGACACCATGATCCTGTGGAACGCGTATTTCACATGAAGCTCGTGTTTGGCAACCATGGGCCGCGTTTGTGTGTCCTCAACGGCTCGAACTTCGCGGTACGCACTGTTGATCATCACCAGGCATGCAAGGTACCACGAATGCAACCGACACTGGGCCGCGCTCTCCATGCGCACGGGATAAAAGTGTTCCACTCGATAACGCGGCAGCGGATCCTCGTCGTCAGAGTCTTCTTCTTCTTGTTCTTCCTCCTCTTCCTCCTGATTATCCCTGACAAACATTTCCACAAGCTCTTCGTCTGTAAAGCGCTCGCGAATGTTGTGCGCAATGAGTCCCATGGCTTCCTCGGTGGGCACTTCATATTCATGCAGCTCGTACGTTTGGGTGACGCCCGATGCACGCAGCACCTCCAATGGCGTCCGTTGCAACGGGACGTATTGTGTGGTAACGCGAACCATGTTTGTGTCTTGAGCGTAGTGCGTAGGACCACCGGAGGCAACGTTTTGAATGGAAAGTGCACTATCCGTGGGAAACTCCATGGAGTCCACTTCCTGGGCCATGCGCAAGTGTCGATCCATAAAGGCGGTCACCTTGGACAGTGTGGTGTCATTAACGGGCATTTTCCTGTTGTACACTTCATGTAACATGCGTTGGTACAGACTGTTGGCCCCATTCACGCGGAAATACAGCGCCAGTGTCAAGTAGTAATCAATGGCCACTTCTCCCGCAAACACGCGCACGTGTTTCGGCGTCCATATCACATGTTCAATGGGAATGCTCCATGGAACGAGTTTTTCCTGGCCCTCCTTGCCAATAAACGTCTCAATGGTGGGCATCTGTCCTCCTCCCCCTTCAGCGTTTAGGAACGTGCTGACCTTGTGCTTTGCTTGTACGTGATATCCGTTTCGCATGTAGCGCACCGTGTCTTGGAGTGTGGCTTGAAATATGAGCCTCGCCGCCGCCGCGAACTTGGCTCCCCCCTTGGTAACAAAATAGTGGAGCAGCGTGGACTCTACGCTTGGCACGTAGAGGGTGTTGATTCCGACCGTGTACGGGCTCTGGGGATAGAGCCGCCGGAACCGCACCACCTCCGCGCTGCTCCCGCCTAGAAATCCAGGCACGCAGCTTCATCCCAGTGTTGCAGTATTTTTGCCGTTCCCGCGGGTGTTCTGGCATGCGCTGCATCCCGGTGTGCAGGCCGCCAAATGTAGTTATCGCGACAGAAGCGCAAAAAGGGCGCAATCACGCCCTTGAATGTGTTGTCGCCCATCAGCATCATTTCCAGCGGATACTGGCCCGGAATACCCACTTGATACTGGAACGCATGCAATACATGCACACGCACCTGGGCAATCTCCATATCGTAGTCGGTGTAAAAGTTGCGCACATTTGCCAGGTGACACAACAAACACATGGTCTGGTTGGGACCGTACACTTCGCTCAGCGGGATTCCGTTGGCCTTGGCGTGGCGAATCTGCTCGGCCTTGTCGCCAAAATAAAACTCTTTGCACGCAAACGGGGTCACGCGTGCATACGTTTCAGGGTCGTCGGCGATGCGCTCTTCACACATCACCCACGACATGCATTTCTCACCGAATATGCAAGGACGTTCTCCGATTTCCGTGTTCGCTTCCCATAGTCCTTCCCTGTTGTCTTCCTTGGTGACCTCGGGCAGCTCCGGGATCAGCAAGTTGTTCTGTACCGCGTACTTGCGAAATTGATACAATCCCAGACGTTTGTCGAGCGTACCCTTTGCATCTTTGTATCGAACCTCGGGATTGCGCACTTTCACAGCGCTGTTTTGGTTCTGCATCTTCAACGTGGACAACGCATGCTCAAAATTCATGCGACGCGGTTCCGAGCGATCCAGATACTCGGGGAACGTGTTGACCACAAATTTGGATCCGGGCTCCGGGGCTCGCATGTTGGGCAACACCAGAGCCTTGGCAATGGCGCGAAACTCTTCCGTCCGACTTTGTGGTTCATCGCCATCACCATCATCAAACACACTATCCGTGAACACCGGGCCCTCTTCTTCTTCTTCTTCGTTTTGTTCTTGGTGCTCGTCCATCGCCGCTACAGGAGCAGCAGCAGTTGTCTTTTGTTTCTTGTTCGACGATGCCGCCGCCGCTTGGAGCTGAATCTGCGCCTCGTATTGGCGAGCCATGTTCTGAACGGAATCTGTCAACAGACTGTCGTCAATAACAACATCCTCTCCGGGCGCCAGATGTTCAATGGTTTTGTGGGATTGTCGAATGCGTTGTCTCGACAAATCCACACGTTGTTGCTCTGCTTGGCGACCCTTGTGTCCCTTGTCAAACGTTCCAAGCACACTCAACACGGGAGACGAAATATCTTCTCCGCTGTATTCCACAGAGACGGTTGTTGTTGCAGGCTTACTCGCTGCGACAGGTGGCAAGGGTGCCAAAAACACAGGTTTTTCTTCATCGTCGCGTTCACGCTTGACAGCGGTGACAGGCTTGCGGATTGCCTGGACTGTGCGTGAAATCTTTGCCGGAATCGGCGCAACGACAGAGACAGGCGACGAGGAGGAGGAGGAGGAAGGCGTCTTTTTGACGAGTTTGAAAAACACAACGTTGTCGTCGTCATCGTCGTCGTCGTCAACGTCGTTCCCACTATGGGGCTTCATTTACACTTTTTCCAAATTGTAATTTTTTGACCAGGGGTAGTAGAGAGGAATAATTGTTGTGTGTCATTTGCGTTCGCAAAAAAAAAGCTCGTCGCCCATTTTTTTTTCTCTTTGCGTGCTCTTTTTTCCCCCCTCACCTCCCCACCCCCACCCCAAGAAAAAAAAACGACGATGGTGAATGAGTAAGAACTCGCCCTATGGGGAAGTATCGGGACTACGGTTCGTTGGGACGGTTACGCATAAAACACATTCAATCAAATTTCGAACAATCTTGTTCACCGAAGAGGACACGGAACAGCGCGATTTAACACCCATTGGCGGATATCGAGCAGAGCTGGAATGGAATGGCACAGGGGTACGCGAGTACCCATATTTATTGGTACGAGGCCAAGAGGTACGCGTGCATGTCGCGTTCACACACTCCGCGCATTTGTCAGTGTTGAGGTTGACGACGAGTATATATTTCTATGGTCGCGGACACATCTTCTTCCCAGTGGCCGAGTTTGACACGCGCGACCAATACAGCGACTTCTCGCAGTTTTACAAGATCCCGCTCAACATTGAGCGACAAGAGATGAGTTTTGGGACCGCCGTGCCCCTGGACCATTTGCGCAACAACAAACCGCGGTTCATTGATCTGGAAGCACTGTATGGTATGCCGTTATGCGAAAAGGAGATCAAAGAGGGAGACAGGCTGTTACCGCTCGTGGAGCGCTTGACGGGCGAGAAACGGTTGAAGGAACTGAAGGAAAAACAGGAAGAAAGACGCGAGAAGAAGAAGAAGAAGAAGAAACAGAAAACGGATGATGATGACGACAACGGGGGAGGCTTACCGGAACTCCCGGATTTATCACTGTTGGATGCAAAGGAAGCTGCCGAACGAGCCGAACGGCAGTATGTGGAATGTGTGTTGGAGCCCAAATGGTGGGAATTTGTCACGCGTGGCTTGCGAATGATATTCGCGGACAAAATGCGTGTGCGGCACATGCTGCGGTACTGGTTGCAATCCATGGACACTACCAAATACGATACGCTTGCACAAAAGTATGCGACGTTTATGCAGGCGGTGTTGTCTGCGCGATTTCGCCTGGTGGTGACGGAATCGTTTGTGAGTTTCATGGTTCCGCATCAACTATTTATGACTCCAAGGAGCCACTTCACGCAAGACGAACTGGTGTTTATCAACCAGTTGGTCGTACATCGCAAGGAGCTGTTTCATGCGGAGTACGTGCAATACACACACTACAAGCTGGAGGACTTTCGATTGGATCATTTGTTGCAAACCGAGATCTCCCCTCGCTTCATTGTGCAGCAGTTGTGTTTGGACGGGTTTGACGAGATGCGCGAAACCCAAGACGCATCCGTGGTGTCCGTGTTGTTGGCAGCCGTGGCGCAATGTATGCGCGAGAGACCAGCAGACATGTTTGTATCATGCTTGCGCCACGCGTTTGATCGACCGCGACATGCTGTACAAGACATTGAACATGTGGGCGCATTTGTAGAATTGCTGCCTCACGTCGTACCCGAATATAAACGTATGTCGGCGGCAAAGCGAAAGACAGTCAACGGACATCCAACCACACCACTGGTCCCAATGTCATTGTTATTAGGAGGAGGAGGAAGTGATTCAAAAAAAATAAAGTGATGTATTTTTTTGCGCGAAACAAAACGGGAACAACAAAATATTTTTCAAAAAAAAAAATAAATAAATACCAAAAAAGGTCCCGTCCACACAAAGAAAAATTTCGTGGACAAGTGTCAAAAGGGATGAGTGTGTACGAGTCACGATGATGATGAATGTGCAGCGGAAGCGCGATGAGGAGGACGATCGTGCCCGCGATCGCGAGTGGCGTGATGAGCAGATTCGAGCCACCCGCAAGAGGGAGCGAGAGGAGCAAGAACAAAACAAAAAGCGTGACGCGAACACGAGCGAAGAGATTGACAGGATTCGCCTTGATCAACAAATCAGAGACCGCACGTGGGCGGCGCGATCGCAACAAAGGAACATCAACCAGATGTTGAACGGACTGTATCCTACATTGTCTGCTGCGTTCGCGGAGTTGGGTGCATATGAACGCGCGTATGGGTACACGTTTTATCGGCAATCGTACCGGTACGTGCGGACACAGCACGTGTATAAGCATAGGTTCATGTGTTGGGGTTACTTGCCAAGCACGGGGGCACACGGGTATTGCGGGGCTCGACTGGTCCTTGCGCAGCCGCTGGTGGAGGGCGACGGTTTTGTCAAGTTTGACATCAAACATTGCAATGTCAAGCACACGTGCACAAAGGCGATCGAACATCCCACCACCACCACCACAAGGAAGCGCCCCAAGGTCGGGTCGTTGGAGGTGTCTGAAATGTGTGCCGCGTTTGAAAAGGAGCTGTCGTTGAGTAGTGGTGTCAAAATGAGCGCCAACGCGTACCGGCGCAAATGGCTGGAGGAGGAGGGTGGAAATTTTGTGGGATGCGGGATGAATGCAATGCGTGCCAATACGAACTGGGGACCCATGCAGTATGCACAAGCGTCGACCGGGCGAACGTTTGGTGGTTTTCGATGGGAGTTTGGCGGCGGGAAAAACGCAAAGAGTAACACAATCACTGGCAAGTGTACAGATGTATTTGTGGACTGCTTCATGTTGAAGGGGGGACCCAACGAGTTTCGGCAGTGGCTTGACGTTACCAACGATGACGTGGGATATTTTGATCGGTGGCTGCGGAAGTATGAACGCAGAAATTCCGCCTCCATGGGACTGACGTATCTGATCATGGGATCGGGAGTGGAACCATTGGATGTTCAGCACTCTCTGATGTATGTGCATAAGATGTATGGGTTTTTCATGCTCACTGAAGAGGATGACGATGTGTGTTCCGCTCCACACAAGAGTCACGTCGTGTTTCGAATTGCTCGCGGCGGAGGAGGAACAGCGTTGGTCATATCTACGGAATGTCTGAGGCGATACCGCATGTTGACGTTGCAGTATCAGCCGTTTACACAGTCCATGCCAAGGGCGCCGTTAATGACTCAATTCTGGACACTCAAGGCACGTCCTCCACGCAATAAGAAGAAGGAAGAAGAAAAGCAGCGGCAGGAGGAGGACAATCGTTTCGATTTGACGCGTCGCTATGGTATGCTCGCAACGTTGGAGTTCATCGTCACACATGTGTGTGGACAGCTTGGCAACATGCGCGAGCGTATGTTTGGTGTGCACGAGCCGTACTTCCGGATCTACGATTTGCTGCCCGAGATTCTTTCCATGTACGACCCAGACTTGAAAGTGCCCATTTGGGAAACGGTTGTGTTGGAGCGTTTGAAACATCACACGTTCTTCCCCTCCCTGGTGCACTTCATTTGCCAGCGCAACGTGCGCGCGGACAAGGGTATGAAGTGCAAATTTGTGTTCCGGAGCACCGAACTCGGGTGGTTGGACAAGTTGTTTGGTCCTGACAGTGATCGTGGAGTCAGACTGAGCGCTCGGTATCCTTACGCCAAGTATTTGTTGCGCCACATGGTTGCCACGGGCAAGAGTAATGGTGTCACGTACACGGACATTAGCATTCCGGCGAACGACTGGTCCAAAGTGCACGAAATGCCAGGAACGATCCCGTTGCCTCCCAAGAATTGTCCGCTGGTGTACTATTTGTTTGAATTGGTGGGGGAGCACGACTTGCTTGAGCGACACGAGCGTTACACCATTTATCGAGCCATTGGATTACAGGAGAGTTACACACATGAGCCACGAATGGTGGGTGTCGTGAGCGCTCCTCCTGCTGCTGCTGCCAGAGGAGGAGAGTTGCGTTCACAGATGCAAGTGCCCAAGAAATGTGCGAAATTGTTGCGTCACTACGAATACAAGTGCGTCCGAGAGACACGGTTCCCCAGGGAACAACGGCACATACCCTTCACCCAGCTCAAGGGAGAGATGGTACAACTGGATGCACTTTACCACACGTTGTTAGGCATGGAACACACTTCCGACTTTTGTCCCGTGGATCCCCGGGTTGCCGAAAAGCACGCCCGTACGGGAGACATGGACCCTGCCAAGGTGTGGACCAAGGATTTGACCACCACGGGAGTGTACGGGTTGACGCGCATCTCAGACCCGGTGCATCTGGCCATACATCAGATTGACATGCCAGTCGCGTGTGTACTGGTGGGCGGGCAGCCCAAAAAGTTGGTCATGTTTGAGAGTAGTCTGTACGTGTGGAAGGGCACGGGGAAACACACGCCACTGCTTGACGCATACATGTTGATACGCGACCCAACGTTGGTTATGGTGAAATAATAATAAGAAAGGTTGAAAGTAAAGTTTGGACACATTTTTGTCTGCGAAACGCTCAATGATTTTACAAAGGAAGGAAGGGAAAATTCTTCCAGCCAAAGATAATTTCTAAGCATTTTTCCTTTCTTTGAATGTTGATGAGACAACAACAACAAAAACCAGTCACCGTACTCACCGCAGTTCCGGATGACGATGCGTCCACTCTCATCCCCATCAACGTGGACGTGAGTCGTCACAGTCCCGCTGGAGTTTCCGGTTTGACCCCACACATGACCAACGTGTTGCTGGAGGTCACCAAACACTATGGCACCCAATTGTTGGGTGTCAAAGTGCTTGGCAACAAGAGCGAGACAGATCAGTCTCAGTTCCCCAGTGGGATGGCCATGTACTTTGACCGCAATGCTCCCGTGAGCACCATGACGCTTGCCGGAGATTCCATTTGCGCGCTGGTCACAAGCAAGATCATCGCACGCAAAGGCGAAAGACTGGACGACGCGTTCTTCACTGAGCGTTTGCAGAAGCTGCACTCTGCTGTGCCTCAGTATTCGGATGCGCCCATCACCCTTGGACACATGGACCAGCAAACGCACGGGGACGCGGACCACTGGAAGGAGGAACTTGGGCCCAGTGGATCAGTGGGAGTGGTGAAGAAAGCGCTCAACGCCAAGAACAATGCGTACTATATATACGCCATGTGTTCGACTCCCGTGCTGGGCCAACAGATTGTCGATGAACTCGGGAAGCAGAAGGAACCCATGACGTGGGGCCAGCTTGCCAAAGATCCTCGTACTCTGTTCTGGCGCAATTCGGTGATGCGAAACGCAGCCCGAGTCCTGTTCAGCGCTGCTCAACATTTGGGCGTCGCAATCAAGACAGAGCGCGAATATTTCACGTTCCGCGAGACCGAAGACCAAGCACCACACATTGTGGCCGACCTGGACGCAGAAGGATCCGTTCGCCAGTTCGTCTCGGACATTTGTGCCGTGGAAATGCAGAACACAAGACGCGACGCAATTGGACAGTTCATTCATTGTGCGCCCGTGTCCAAGCTTGGGGCGTCCAAGTATTGCTTAGTGGCCGAATCCCCTTATGAAGGGTTCGTGGGAGTGCGCATGCGTGACGACGATGTGGACATGCGTGCAGCCAGTGTGTTCCCCACCACCACTGGCAAACAGACATCGTCAGCGGCTCTGGACTTCTCAGAGAAGGCTCTTTCCAAGCACGCTCTCCAAGACATTGGCACGCAATACGCGTGGGAAGGAAAGCCCGACGAGATCAAGGACGGACGCTCGCTCAACGACCGTGTTCACCCCCAAGCATACAGGAGTTGCGACAACGCGTTTTTGAAGGCGCAGTTCTTTGACCACGGCGTTGGGAACACACTCGGAATCACGGAACGCTTTGTGCCCGTCATTGCCAAGGTCGCCAACCGAAAGCAGAGACCAGTGAACAACAACAAATAAAAAAAGTCCCTTCACGGGGATCATTGCTTTTTTATTCTTCTTCTTCACCTTCCGTACAGCACCGTCTTCATGCCAATCTTAGCCTTGAGCTCAAAGACGCGGTCCATGATTCCCTTTCCGTTGTGGTCCCGGGAACCGTTGTCCTCGACGCCGACCTTGGAGTTCCACTCCAGCCCGTCACCGCGGGAAAAGTCAAACGACCACTTGCTGAAGTCCACAAAGTTGGGCGTGACGGCCTCGCGATACTTCTCCATGCATGCTTCCACCACGGCACGAGGTGCTTCAAAGCGTCCAGGCTTGGTGAGGTCCAGCCCGGAGAAGTCAATTCCAAACACGTTGGAGTTGTGCACCATCATGTCGGTGAGCGGAGAAATGACATCCACAATCACATGGGCATTGGGGTTCTTGGAGTAGTGGCAAAAGCCCTCCAGCGCTTCCACGGAGACGGTGTTGTGGTCCTGCATCATCTTGAATGTGGTCGGGAATTTGGGGCTGAAGATGCTCTTCTCGCCGGGCTTCCAGTTGCGAGAACTGCGACCCCAAATCGACGTCAAACGGTGTTTTCCAGTGTTGACATTGACCTCATCTCCAATCATGTTGGGAGAAGTCAAATCAAAGTCCACGGGAAAAGTGCTGCGCACGTCCTCCACCCACATGTCCAGAACCAGACCCTTGCCCTTGTCGCCCGCATAAACGGGCTTTCCGTCGGGAAGGTAGCCCTCAATGCGCTGGTAAATGTGTTCCGCTCCAGGCGCACATTTGATTATGGGAGTCGCGCGTCCATTGGCCAGATCGTTCAGCGAGCATCGCAGCGTCATGTCGTATACACGACTTGTGTGCGACTCGAAGTGGTCCACAGTGACCTGGGAGTTGGGGTCGAAATCACTCTCAACGCGCACCAGCTCTCGGACGGCATCGACCACCGCACCTTTCAGGTGTTCCGGAGTCAGAAAAGACACGGGTTGTTGTTGCTGTTGACGGTTCATTTTTGTTTGCAAAAAAAAAGTGTTCCTGAACAGAGTACACGTATTACCATTGAGCCGGGACGCGGGATCACATTATATTGTTACTCATTACAAGGGTAGAACCTTAAAAAAAAGTTTCCCAAGGGAAGACAAGAAAAAAAAAACGCTATTTTTTAGATGATGTCGACACCGTTCGGGGAATTATCGGGGATTAAAAATTCACAAAAGAAAAACAAAAAGAAAAACAAAAAGAAAAAAAAACAAAAGAAAAATAAAAGAGAAGAAAAAAATTTTATACAAACAAATCCCGAGGTTGGACATGTCACTGGGAAAAGGGGGGAGGGGTCGCCCGGTCGAACCTCGGTTCCGAGGCCGACCCTCCCTTCGACCTACCCGTCGTCGGCGGTCGACCACCCCTCCCGTCGTCGGGCACCGAGATGTGGACTCCACACCCTCCCCGGCGTTCCAAGTAAAAATGGACCCGGGCTCCTTTGACGGTCCCCAAGGCAAGGCGCTGGGGTAAATGGGTCCCCCTTGGGTGATCCGGACTGATCGACGCCCGGGCCGACCGTCGCTGCCCATGGTCCCGTCGACAGTGTCCCTTGGGGAAAGGGGAAAAAAATTCATTCCACAGACACTATGGAATGTCGGTCGTGCACGCCAAAGGTCGGTCCGGGCGTCGATCAGTCCCGATCGCCCGACGGAGGCTCATTTACCCCAGCGCCTTGCCTTGGGGACCGTCAAAGGAGCCCGGGTCCATTTTTACTTGGAACGCCGGGGAGGGTGTGGAGTCCACATCTCGGTGCCCGACGACGGGAGGGGTGGTCGGCCGTCGTCGGCGGGTAGGTCGACGACGGCCGACGTCTCGGGGATCGTGGTTCGACCGGGCGACCCCCTTGACCCCTTCTCCCAGTGACATGTCCAACCTCGGGATTTGTTTGTATAAAATTTTTTCTTCTCTTTTATTTTTCTTTTGTTTTTTTTTTCTTTTTGTTTTTCTTTTGTTTTTTTTTCGAAAATATCAAAATAAACGTTACCCCTTTCAACCTCAACCACGCTTTTTTTTTCATGCATCTTATTTGACACTCTGGAAGGAAAAAAATTTTCCCGCGCAAAATTTTGGCGCCAAAATTTCAATTGCTGTCCAAACACAATTTGATGCTTGTGTACACATATTGATGTAGAGAGGTGGCGTGTGGGTGGAGCAATGATGTTGATGGAGCCCCCGTTGCAGCGTTGGGTCACACGGAAGGCGGGGAATACGATGGCGACGACTACAGAGGAGGAAGAGAGGCCCACTCAAGTGTATCATTTTCAACAATTGTCGGGACAAACTGTCCTTCACAAGGAAGAGGACGATCGCGGGCACAAACGACAGCGGGACGACCGCCTGGACGCGGGGAAATGCGTAGAGTGCGGACGGTTTGTATGTGGCGGAGGGGAAAACAGTGATGATGACGATTCGTACGAGGGTGTGTACGAGTGTGCGCAACCTTGTCACGGTACCGTGCGCCCGCTTGTATGTGGATTATGTATTGCAAGTTGCGACCGATGTTGCGAACCATGTTGCCCTGGATGTCTTGTGGAGACGTTGGAAGGGGAAGGCTTGTGTGAACAATGTCGAAAGGGGAAGAAGAATGAATAAACTTTTGACTTTTTTTACGCAGTTTTTTTCTTCTTTGCGGACTCGTGGGCCATCATGAATTCAGCGTACATGGGAGTATTAACTACGGGATCAATGAATGAGTTCGAAATGTCGTGCGGGAATGATGCGCGGATTTTGTCAAAAGCCGTATTCAAAATGTCAAACATGGCCGCGTCGTCACGCTTGTTGCGTTGTCGGCTGAGAGTGTGGGCCAGTGGTGGCAAGTCTTTGGGGGTTCGGTTCGATACGTGTTTTCCGGGTTCGCGGCGAGTACGTCTTTGAAGTTCCCGGATCAATGCACGTTGTTCTTGGCGTTTCTCCGTGTTCATGGATTTGGCGGCGAACAAACTCCCCATATCCTCCAAGATGAATTCTCCGCAACGCTTTCCAATGGCAGTCAGCATCCATGAGGGATTTCCGTCAGGCGCAAATGGAATAACCCCAGTGTCACACTCTCTCAAACCCGTGACTCCGTGCACTCGGAATCGTGTGTCTACGACGGAATTGGCAATACTGACACCCATGCGACTGAAACCAAAGTGATGATAATTGAGATTGAGGTTGGTATCTTTGATCCACTGATCCAACATGGCGTCGTCGGCGAGCACAGGGGGGGCGATACTCAAGAAAAAAGCATTGGGGTCATAAGATTGAATGGAATTCACCACGTAACGGATGTGCTCGCGAACACTGAGCAAATCATCAGGGTGTGTCCAGATTCCCGTGGTAAGGTTGACTTCCTTGAACGCATCGTTGGCATAAATGGAAATTCGACCCCGAGATTTCGTTCGCAGGGGAGCGTCAAAAAACCCAATGACACTGGGAAATGCGACGGACAGAAGTTGAAACCCGCGCCGTCCCGGCAGACCCACGGAAGAGAAGTCCTCCATGAATGTCTGGGTTACTCCTCCAACAATTGTCGAAGCTGTTATTGTGTTAACGTCTCCAATGTACGTCCCCGTTGCGTTGGGCCAATAGAACAGATATGTAAGGTATGGGCCGACTTCATAGTTTGCACCCACGTTGGGATTGTCCACAATGTGACCTCCTTCACGAATTCCGGCTCGCTGCATGAGGGAAGTGCTGCGAATGTTGGCGCCCAACACAACCTCCACTTCGGCGTACGCTTTGCGCTGAACCCCATGGTTATCGGTGTACACAACACCGATGACTCGTTTGGTGGATTCATCAATGATCAGATCGGTGACGGTAGAGTTGAGATAAACGCGGAAGTTTCGCGGTGCCACGCCTTGATACGTGGTCTGATCCATGACTTCGGGGCGAAAGTAAGTCTCGCGCGCTCCCCAGTGTTTCCGGGGCGTCACATCGAAGTCGTACAACAACTCGAATCCATAAAATTGTCCAATGTCGTTTCCTGCGGCGTTGTATGACTTGTCTACTGCAAAAGGGATTCCAAACGATCCTGATAACAGACTGCAAATGGCCAGCAAATCGGGTTCGTTGTTGTCTTGTGGCAACCGTTCCACTTTCCAACGTTGCGTGGGGAGCGAACCGTCACCTCGGCCCGACACATCAGCAATCGATCCATGACTTTGGTAGTATTCCATGGATTGAATTGTCGCGTACATGGTTGCGCCATCAAAGTATCCTGGTGATCCTAGCGACGTGTCGAGTTCGTCGTAGTACGCAATACTTTCTTTCACCAGTACGGCATTATTAACCTCCGAGGATCCTCCCAACATTTCTCCCATCACAAATCGTTCTCCGCGTCCGTTTCGTCCAACGCCTGCCAAACCGAATCCCTGTTCAGTGGGACCATTGGTAATCCGGTGATACTTGTTGGCCTCGTCAAAGGGCAAATCCTCGGTCTTGAGTCCATCTGTGATCACTCGCATGTTGTCATCGTTGATGTTGTCGGGACCAGCTTCGAACACAGCGATACTCACGCTGGGATCAAGGGAAAGCACTTCCACCGTGGATGATGTGGTGGTTCCAGCACCAACGACAATCACTTTGACACAAATTTCACCATCACGGATCCAACGTGATCCACACTTGGAACGATCCCCGTTCTCAATGGCGCTGTGTCGCACCGTAAATCCCACAATCAATCCGCACGCGATGATTGCAAGAACGAGCAGAATGAACATGATCCAAAAGCATCGAGCACTGTACCATGATCGACCTTGGGTGTCCAAGCGTTTGTACGGTGCTCCAATGGGTTCAGAGGCGATTTCGCTGCTTGAACGCAATTGTTGGTACCCGGCGTTTGCTGGTGTCATAAAAGGTAAAGAAGGAGGAATCTGAAGTCCTTCAAACACGCCGCCCCCATCATTGTTAACGGGACGGCGTTTGTACGAGTCCGACATTTCTCTCCCCCCCCCCTCTCAACAAACACTTTCTTTGCACAACTTTGCACGCCATTTAATCAACAAACACTCCAAAATGACATCACGCTGTTTTTGTGTTCTTTTTGGAAGTCGTACCGTAGATGGCCTCCAAACGTTTGTACTCGGGTGATCCCTTGATGGCGGTTACAATCTTCGCCGCACGTTCCCGATCCAACTTTTCAATTGCAACCTCTATGGCGTGTTGATACATGTCCCACATTTCCTCGTCGGTCATGGCCTTTCCAGCGTGCGTGGGCGGAGCACGTGAAGTCTTTGTTGATGTAGAGTGGCGTCGTCCGTGTTTCAGATCGTTCTTGGCCGTCGCGCGTCGCACTGGCAGCTCCTTCTTGGCCGCTGCGGATCCAAATTCCTCCACCACCATGCGTCCGCACTGACTTCCCAGCGCAATGGCAACAGCGTACGGGTTTCCAAATGATTGGTAGGGAAGAGATTGCAAATCGCACACCCTCAAGCTTCCCCCCGCCGCTCCATGCACTCGGAATCGATTGTCCACGACTCCCGTGGCAGCAGTTTGGCTCATGCGGCACGTCGAGTAGTAATGATCGGGGATGGTGATTGTAGCTCGAAAGAATCCATCCAATAGTGCATCGTCTGCCAGGGTGGGACCGTCGGGCGCGATGATGAACACACTTGGATCGTACGCTTGCACGGAGTAGACAAGATTTCGCGTGAAGTTGCGCAGGGACACCATATCATCAGGATTTGTCAGGGTGTTTGTGGTGATTTGTGGCAAGTGGAACGGATCCTTGCTGTGAATTCGAATGGATCCTTCAGATTTGGGGGTTGCCCATTGTCCTCCCAACAGAAACAATCCAGGAAATCCCAGCGTGAATGAAAACATGGCGAATGATTCACGCCCGGGGACGGCAGCAGCTTCAGAGAGATCCTCGGCCGCTAGTACAATAGCGTTGATTCCAATGTGATCCGGGTCCCCGTATGTACTGGACGTGATGTTGGGCCACGCTGCAAAGACGATTGGAGAGAGATGCAGGGTCAGATGCTGTCCCACATGTTCGTTGACAATGACAGGCTGGACGTTTGCGAATGCGAGCACATCTGCGGGCCCCACACCTGATCGCTGAAGAATGGGCGCCGTGTTGACGCCAAACGTGGCAACGACTGTGTGGCGTGCGTACGCCGTTTTCACATTGCCGTCACTTGCCTTGTAGCGAACCCCGACAAACTTGGGACCATTGGGCGTTGGGACGGAGACCAGGTCGAAAACGGTCGAGTTGATTTCCACTGCCAATTGCCTTGGTGAAACACCGCGATTTGTTGCTTGGTTCATGACATCGGGTCCCAAGAATGAAGCCCTAGCGCTCCATCTCAGTCGAGGTGAAGTGGTGTCAAAGTCTCTCAACAACTCGATATGCGGATACACGCCCAACCGATTGCCCAGTGTGTTGTACGCGGAGTCCGGATACTCCGGAAGTCCCAGCGAACCTCCGATGAGTTTCATAAGTGCCTCTTGATCTGTGCCTACGATGGAATACCCAGGATACAAATCCACCTTCCACGTCTGCGTGGGAAGCGAACCATCTCCGCGCGTTGCATCAGGGATGTATTGTCCGTGATCATTGAAATGTTCCAGTTCCTTCATCACTTGGTACATGGCCGCTCCTGACCACGTTCCAGACGATCCTCCAATGGTGTCCCAGTCATCCCAGAACGATTCGACGTTTTTGAACGTGAACATATAGTTGAATGACGCCGACCCACCCAGTCCACGGCCTCCGCGTATGTGAATACGCCCAGGTGTCGGGCCAAGGGGTCCAACTCCAAGCAATCCCGTCTCATAGGTGGTGTGGTAGTCGTAGTAAAACTTGTTGGCCACGGGTCCGTCCAGTGATTGAAAGTACGCCAAGAAATTGCCAATGGTCAACACTTCCGTCAAATTGTACCAATCAGGACCTTCCTCGATGCACAGCACGCTCAAGGATGGATCGGCGCTAATTTCTCTGGCAGCGGTGGATCCGGCAGTTCCGCAGCCTCCAATGATCACATCGACACACAATGATGATTCAGGGATTGTAATGTCCCCGCAGCGTTTGGTTTCCACGTGTTCCTGGGCTCTGTGCCACACAATCACGCCCGTCACCACGCATCCCACGGCAAGCAACACAATGAAGATGGCAATGGTGATCCCGTAACACGTTGCATTGAACCATGTTCGGCCTTGGCTGTCCAGCTGTGTGTATGGCTGGCCGATGGGTTTGGCAGTTTCGGCACTCGAACGCAATGGTTGGTATCCGGCAGCGGAAGTAGGAGGAATCTGAATTCCTTCAAATCCGTTGTTGTTATCGTTGTTGTTGTTGACGGGACGGCGTTTGTAGGAGTCCGACATTTTCTCTCCCCCCCCTCTCCAAATCGATGTAAATTATTTAACACAAAATTTACATCATAACCAAACCACACAATCATGCAAGGAACAAAAATTTTTCATTTGAAATCGTCAAAAAACTCCTCGCGTTCTTGGTGAATCATTTCTCCGCGCGCCCTTTTGTTCAATCTCTCAATGGGACGCGCCACGCACATGATGGACACAATCAACGTTACGGCGACAATCGACAGCACCACCGCAGCAGACACGACGCACGCCACCACAATGGGTGTCTTGGTGTCTTCGTAAATGCTTGGAACGGCGACGTATGTGCTCCAATCGAGTCCAGGGTACTGAGTGCGCGTCGGGCCCGCGACGTACCAACCACTGTTCATCACATTGGTCAGAGATGCGCCCGGAACGTTGGTGGCGACGGGAGACCCGGATGCATTATCCACAATGATGACGACGCCTCGGCCTCCCCACACGCTGACATTTTGCTGCACATACGAAGTGAGTGTGCCTAGGTCCAGTTCCGCGAACGACACATACCCCGCGCCTCTTGCATATTCGTGTGTGATTGTCGTTTGACCGAGCAACACAAACAATGGTAGGAACGTCTGGGTAATGTTCCCGTCGACGAGCTGGGCTTCTTGCGGTTTCAAACCCCAGTCAAATCCGCTGTACGTGATGGTGGAATAATCGATGCTTGTGGTCCCCACCGTACAATATCCATGGAATGCATTGTAAATGGACGCGTTGGCAAAGAAGTATCCATAGTACGTCGGACACGAGGGGGTGTATTTGGCGATTTGCCATGAATATTTGCCATTTGCAGTCGCGGTGGCGCGTGTCAAATATCCCATGGACCCATATCGGTAGCCCGATTGTGTGTCGTATGCAGCAAAATAATCCAACAGCGCTTGAGGATCCTCTGTTGGCTGCACACGGTAAGGCACGTTCTTGGACGCAAATATCAACGTTTGCAAATGATCGTCGATTTGTGTTTGCACGCTGTTCAGAATTTCCCTGGACACGTCGCCCCACAGTTTCTGCGTACTTTCCGTCCAGCCATTCACCAGCAAGCCCACGGTGATTCCAAAGATGACCAGCATGGCCACCACCACGCCACCCGTATAGGCGCAGGAAATCTTCACCATTTCAGAATGAAACTTCTCTCGGGGGAGGGGATGCTTTAATTATTATGTCCCTTTGTTTTGTTGTGTTCATTTTCTCTTCCTCAGCTTTGCCAGTGTAAGTGCGAGCTGAGCTCGGTGGCGAATTGTTGATCCACCGTGTTTGTGGTCCGCATTTGCCATGACGTGTCGCGCAAACGCAGTGGTGTGTCCCTTGAAGCGGCCGTGGTCAGCGTGTGCGGCTGCAGACCGAAATGCCCCAGGATGTTTGATGGCCCCATGGATCCAGTTTTTGCCGATCAGTTGTGCGTCAATTTGAAGCCCGCTCAAATCAAATCCGGAAGAAATGAACGCCTTGATGTCTTCCTTGTCCTCCTCCTCGTGTCCTCCGCCACCACCACACGTTCCGCACGCGATACGGTCCATGTACATGCCAATGTCGGCGGCGTTTTCTCGCAGCTCAGCGCACACGCCGTCAAGAACGAGCGTGGACAATTTGGCTGACATCGATGTTCCAAGTTTTCGCATCAAATCCAAGTGATCACGCAGTCCATCTTGCAGATTCTCCAGCTGTTGCTTGAAAAAGATGGAATTAGAAACGTCGAACGAAGGCTGGGATGCAATGAATGCAAGGGTCAGCTTGTCGGACGCCTCGCCCAAATCCTCGCTCCCCGCCTTTCCCGTGTACGCGGCCTGCTCCAGGCGAGTGAATTGTTCAAAGAATCCTCCTGCTCCTTGTTGTTGTGCGTCGATGCTCTGTCCCACTTGAGCAAACTCCGTCAAGTCTCCTGAACCACTGGAGAAGCGATATGCGGCCTCGATCATGTCGTTGGAATGATCAGACATCGCGTCGGCAAATGGCGCAAACATTCCCGAGATAAGATCCGTCTTGCTCATCACCGTGTCCACTGCACGCCCAACGGCACGAGAATTCTCGATGAGCTCCGAGATGCAAGATTCTGGCAGAGGTCTCGAAATTGGAGCAGAAATGGGGAGTGTGATTGCATCTCCCCTTCGCCTCCTCAGTTTTGGGCCCGAACCTTCTGGGAACATCTCCGGCTTCATTTTGGCCGCACATTCCTGGACCTTGCGCAAGTGAAACTGCAGCGTATCACGCAGTCCTTCAATGTGATGCGAGTACACGTCTTCCTCCAGCTGGATCATGATGTCTCTGGCGTGAGAAGTCGGGAACGCGGAAGCCCCAATCATTCCAACGGATGATGACAAAGAGACAGCAACAGACTTCGACTTGTACGCGGCGATTTTGCTGTCCAATCCCATGATGACGTGGTCGGGAACGGCATAAAAGGTCCAGAAGCGTGCCCACAGCGTTCCTGCGGCAGTCGCGTTCATCTTTTGTTCTTGGGAACGCATGACTCGCGTTTCAAAGTCGTAATGGGCCACCTCAAACACATGCTGAAACACGACACGAATGTCGTTGCTTCTCAGCGATGTTCCACTCTCCCTCAGTGCTTCATGAATCAGTGCCATCACCGCGTCTCCGGGTTGCTTCAGGTGTTTGGTCCACGCTGAGAGCTCTGCCTTCTTGTCGGCCTCTGCTCCTCGACCCTGGCCTTGCATGCGCTTGAGCAGATTCTTGCCATGCTGCTCCATCACCTTCTCGAACAACTGTGAGTTCCTCGACTTTCGAAATCGGTCTCGGGCTCGCGTGATCAAGTTGGACCCACGCTTGCTTGCACGAGCGGTGGCCTCGATGTGGTCAAATGCCGCCATCTCTGATGATGATGCTCCGACGTGTTCCCCGTCGTAGGCAATGGCAAGTTTTTCGACATCAGCGTCGGTATCAAGAGACATGAGCGGGTGTCCAATGAGAAACGTGAGTCCCAACAAGCCCATGCGGTCGTCGAACAGCTCGTCCGTGTCTGATCCTCCAAGGGCCAAATGGTCTCCAATGTCGTCGGCCAGTTCTTGCAGCGCTTGTTCCTCCGCTTGGTCAATGGCAGAATCGATGTCAGTTCCAATGGTTTCTTGCTCGAGCACTGAAGCATCAATGTTCGTGTCGTGGACATCCACCGCGTCCGTCCAGGCTCTGAGGAATGAATTGATGTCGGTCAGCACCATGGCAGGATTACCACCATAGCCATAATCCGACGGGGGAGTGAGATATCCCCATGAGCCAGGGGGAGCAGGAGGCACTCCATAGCCAGGATACACCAAACCTTGAGCGTAGTAGTTCGGGGGGATGTTCCACCACCATGGATACCACAATCCAGAAGCATAGTATCCAGCGAGTCCGTACGGCCACCATCCACGGTACATGCGAAAGCGCGGTCGAAACCAGGGTCTTGCTCCCCATCCGCGCCATCCCCTCCAACCTCGTCCGGGGGCTCCCCATCTCCCGCCTCCTCTGAAAAATCCTCCTCTTCCTCCTCCACCTCTTCCTCCTCCACCTCCACCTCTTCCTCCTCCTCCTCCTCCGCGACGCCCAATGTGTTCAATGTCGGCTTGGATTTGTGCTTGTTCAGTCTGATCCATGGCCTCGTCAAGTGCGGCGAAGCGGGTGAAATGTCTCCACGTCAGCGAGCCGGGCACGGGTTCCTTCAGGAGTTCCCCCTGGTATTTGGCCCACGAATCCTTGTTCTGAATGGCGGCGCACTCGATGTTGTGTCCTTGCTTCCAATCGGAGTCGCGGCACTCCTTGGAACAATAGCTGACCGCATGACAACCCTTGCATTCTCCACGATGGCCAGCGTTGATGAACGCATCATTGCCGCAGCCTTCACACACGAACATCCCGGGCTCAAGCACGGAGTAGAACGATGCGATCGCGTCTCCAATGGTCGCGTGTTGCGAAATGTGCGCCAAAAACGCAACGGCGCAATCCGTGTCAATGTAGACCTCGGAATCTTGTTGCATGTCCAACTTCCAAAATGTTTTTTTTTTGTGCATTGAAAGAACAACCCCTCTGTGTTGACAAAAGTGCACCGGAATCATTAATTTTATTTGCGCAAAAAAAATCATCGAATCTCATTCATCACCCCGGAACCCAACAAATGTTGATAGCGCAATCTTTCCTCTTCTTCTTCTCCTCCTTCCTCTTCTTCTCCCTCGTGATTGACCACGTCATCATCGCAAAGACCACCTTGTGGGGCCGATCGGGGTATGGGAACGGGTCGCGATCGTGGCAGTGGTTGGAACTTTTGACACAAATTTCCATACCAAGGATTGGGTGTGAAAGTGGGTGCATCAATCCTCAACGCACCGCCACCACCACCACCACTACCACTCATGATCTCCACCACTGACACAAATTACACCCGTTTTTTGCATTGGGAAAGTTTTTTGCACATTTGGACACCAAAATTATATGGATTGGGTAAAGCAAGAAAATTCCCCAAAATGGACGGATTCAGCAACGCGGAGTGGCGCGCGTTTCTGGAGCGCGGTGTCGTGCCTCGAGGCGGGAGCGTAGATTTGGAGGCAGTGCAGCAAAGCTTCCCGACGCTGACCGTGGAAGGCCCTGATCCGTGGATCGCGGACCGTGGAGAATTTCTTCGTGCACTGATTCAAGTGTATAGACAGCACGATACTGCCAACATTCGCATGACCGTGGGCAAGTTGTGTGATTGGTGGTTACAGCGTCGCATCGTCTCGCCAGCGCCCAACGGAGCACAGACTGCGTATTTGAGATGGCTGGTGTTGTCGGATCCCGTGTTATCGGCGTCCCCCCTTCTGAAAACAGTGGCTGAGCGTGCGAAACTGACATCACGGGACATTGCCGCACTGCAATGGCTCATGACCACTGCCATGGCAGAGGGTCCGCTCACAGATAGAGCGGTTGATGGAAATTCCGGTCCTGCGCTGGAAGTCAGTATGGCGGCGGCGCGAGAAAAGAGACGGCGGTTCATACACGCGCTCAACAATTTGAACGAATCGTGTCGCCAAGGATGGGTGGATGTCCCCGACGTCGATCGCGATGGGAAATTCTCGTACCCCGATTTGGAAGAAGAACTCGCACAAGTGACCACGGAGCTGGACCGCGTGAAGGAGAGCATGCGTGATCACGATGCGGCAGGTGTGCGTTGGAAGGGTCTGTATGGTTTGGCCAAGAAACTATACCACAAACAACGAGCACTGCAGATGGAGGGCGAGCAGCGAGAACGAAAACTCAAGGTGTTGCAAGCTGCGCGTGCCGCAGTGCGCGACGATCCATACTTTGACGACGGGTTTGTGGTTCCTGCCACGCTGTATCCAGACAAAGAGGAAACGGCATGGAGAGTGAACGCTCGTGAGGCCAAAAAGGACATTGCAGTCATGTCCCTGGAAGCGACGTTTGGAAAACCCTACGCCACACGTCAGGAACAACAGGACGCCATCCGGGCCATCAAACGAAGCAAGCTCACAGACGTCATTGTGACGGGCACGTATCGCGCATATCACGGCGTTGACGAAAGCAATACACCCATAGATCCCAAGGACAACGGGGCGCAGATCCCCGCCTCATTCGGAGGAAGCGTGTTGAATAAATTTTGAGGATGACGCCTCAAATTTTCTTTGGGGAGGAGGAGGGCGGTATTCTCTTTTTTTGTTTGAAATGTCATTCTTTCATTTTCTCAGTTGGCGGAGGAGGAGGAGGAGGAAGAGCTTTCTTGTCAGGCAATTGTGAAGGGGGAGGAGGCGGCGGCGGCGGAGGTGGAGGTGGTGGAGGATGAGGAGAGGCAGAATTTGGAGGAGGAGGAGGTTGTGGCTGGGCTGGCGGAGGCGCAATCTTTTCGCGCATTCTTGCCAAATTTCCACGCAGACGTGCACGCTGATCCGTTGACAGTGTTGTCTGCGCCGCTCGCGCCTCGGACGATTTCAACACCCCATCCAGGATGCGGACCGCGTCTTGAAATCGCCCCAGCTCCCCCAAACACGAGGCTGCTTCATCTGCAACCTTCCACTCGTACACACTCACTTCGACGGCGAACGCCTCGTACACTGCGTACTCTGCGCCTGGGAATGGGATATGCAGAGCTTGCAGCGCGTACATCACGCACAGAGACCACTTGCGTGCTAGCCGATAGAACCTAGCCAACTCATACAGAGGTTCCCGGCGTGCGGGGTTCAAATCGTAGGCGTCCAGGAAATGCTTTGCTGCCATGTCAATTGCGAGCGAGTTGTTCAACATCATACAGTAGCCCATGCGATACAGCGAGTACCAACGTTCCTCCTTGGAAGAGGACGGGGACATTTCCGCGCGAAACTGATACGCCTCGTATGCCGACTGGTAATCGTGGCCCAGATTTTCCAACGATTGCGCATAGTAAAACCATGTACGTGGATTGTCGGGGTCCGCACGCAGGTCTTCGTAGAGAATGCGAGCATCTCGATCGTATTTGGCTGCGCGAGTGCCTCCGTCGTAGTGGTGATGAAATTGAATCGCGTCATACGGACCCACTGTGGTGTCGAATTCGTCTTGGGATTTCTCTAACAACTCTCGCACCTCGCGTTTCGTGGGATAACGCGATTCGCTCATCAATATGTTGTATGCGTTGTCGTGGTCCACACACATGAGCATCTCGTGCGTGCGCCCGAAGTAGCCACAGCGCTTGCCCGTGCTGAGCAGCAAGGGTTGTCGGTGAAATAACGAGCTACTGTAGCTGCAGGAAGGGAGGAAATTTTAAAAAATGGACGCGATCGTGTGTGGAAAAAAAAACCTGATCATGCTCACGTCAAATGGGGGCCCGTCCCTGCGAAACGAGGTCGCGTTGTGCACCACCAGCTCAAAGTCGGCATCGGGCAACAGAATGTGTGTCAGGCCTTCGACTTGGTTGATACGTTGCAAACACTGGTTGCGGTTCCAGCCAAACGAGACCCATTCATCTCGATACACGTGGCCCTCGATGTTGTTCTCCTTCAGCCAGCCCATCATGTAGGAGACTGTATCATCCGTGGATCCCGTGTCACACACACAATAATACGTGATCCATGGCTTAAGGGAATCCAGCAGTCGGGGCAAGATCGCGACCTCGTTTTTCAAGATGATGCTTGCCCCGTAGATGGGCTGTTGCTGCTGAGCTCCTCCGCCTCCTCCACCAAATGACGACACAATCAACAGCGGCACCAGTAATAATATCAATATCATGTGCTGCGTCACCCTAGATCAAACATTGATGAAAGAAAATAATTTTTTTTTGTGTCCATTTTTTTTCCAAAAAATAAAATAAAATGAATGGGTCTCGTGAAACCGGTTGTCGCGTATGTGTGCGCGGGGAATCATCATCATCATCATTGTTACGTACCAAGGACATAGCTCCATCCAAGGGTAGTAGTAGGAAGCGATTGCGTTGCTCCGAAGATGAGGCCGCGGATATCCTGGTGTCAATGGGTGCCATAATTCTCAAGGAATCGCAACTTAGGAAGACCAAACATATCAAAGCGGAAGTGGAACTCATAAGTGCCGAGCTCGATGCATGGGCAGCACGCAACATTGATTTCGCGTGTGCGTCGGACGAGGAAGTGCGCGTATACCAAGAGCAAGGAGCAGCATTGTTGCAACGACTCGACACTTGCGATCGCGATTTGCAGTTTGTACAAAAGATGGCTCGGTGGGGCAGTGGTGTCCAAGCAGGTGTTGGCGAATAATAATAAAAGTTGTACCTTAGGGGGGAGTAAAAGTACGCGCACGATGATGAAACGATCGCGACAGGAAGGAGAGGAGGAGGAGGAAAAAGAATCTTCAGTGTGCATGTGCGGAGGAGATTGTGCAAACAGTCCGCCATATTCACCTCCTTCTCCGCCTCCGCGTCCATCGACTCCTCCTCAGTGCGCGACGACAAGACGGGGTTCAAACAAGAAGTTTTGTGATCACGAAGATGGTGAAAGCGATGTGGATCCCGTGCTCCATTGGCAGCGTCGAGATGCACTGTTGAATGCACAAGAATTTTTATGCAAAGATGCTCGAGATTCCGCGGAACGAGGGGCACAACTGGCCCGGGATAAGTTGCAGGAGATTCAGTTCGCGAGATTCGCTTTGGCACTCGAGGGGCAGACGCTCGGGATCAATGCGTGGGACACGCGGAATCCAGTGAGCGACGCGATCGTCGACGAACTCAATGAGATTCACGAGTTCCGAGAAAAAGTCCTGCGCGTGGATCACTACGAGGAGCAGTGGGGCGTTCCCAAACTCAAGAAGTCCAAATTGTAAAGGGTTGCCCGAAATTAAAAAAATGAGCAGGTGTACTTGTGTGTCCGGTGGATGCGAGCGATTGGTATTGCGTATGGAACAGAGAAACGCCACGGCGGAATCGGACAGACGCGCGTCACTCATTGAGAAGCAAGCCATCGGCGTATCGGTCATGCTGGGGGTGGCGACTGTCACGCTGCACCATTCATTGTTCGCGATCGGAGTGATGTCGCCTTTGTTGGTTGCTCGGTACTGGGCGGCACGGGAGCGGGACAAGTGCGCCCAATCAACTCGACATTTGGAAGCACGCGAAGTTGCGCTGTCCAAAATTTGTCGTCATCAATAAACCCCAATGAAGAGAAAGAGGGTTACAGCTGATGTCCTTGTCGACGAGGGGGAGGACGAGGAGGAGGAGCCTGAATTCTTTGCCCGCCAGACTCAGCGAAGAACAAAATGGCATAATAACGTTTTTGGTTCCATTGGTTGTATGGCGCTTGGAGCTCCTTGGACCGTTCTAGAACTCGCCGAGAACAATTGTGGCGGAGAATTTAATCTTAATGCACGATTTAGCGCTCCTTCTGGTATGGAAGAAGATAACGGCCACGATCGCGTACTCAAAAAGACATGGCGAACTCTTTTGGGCGAGGCGATTTTCCAAAATGACGAGAATGCATTTGACAAATTGCTCAAGCGCGGAGTCGATCCAGAGTTGCCATGCGCGTATGAGATTGTTCGCATCACCAGCGCGGGTCCCGTGATGCAGTTGTATCGTCCGCTGACATATGCTGTACGCCGTGGTCGGATGGACATGATTCGTAACTTGCTCAATCGTGGTGTGAATTTGACCCACGCACCTACTGACACACTGCATGCAACAAGTTTAGAGGGCGGCAAGTACCACTCGAGGAAATGTGTGGAAGAACTTGGTCTGTACGACGCATGGATTCGGTGTAGATATGCGCTGCGTTGGTTGCAAAATGTTCCTCTGAACAAGACTCCGTGGCAAGACCTAATCGATGGCCACATTGCTCCCATGATCGACAAGATGGGGTACGCAGATTGGGCGGACGGAGAATGCATGTCGGTGTGGAATGAGTGAATGGTTTAAATTGCATCGCACTTTGTTTTTTTTACTTTATCACACCACCAACAACGTGCCATCAAATCCGGTGGCGGTCCAGGGCGGCAACACCTCGTTGTACAGTGCCTTTTGTTCTCTCAAAAACGCCACAGCCATCTGCTCTCCCAACTTCAGCGACGCCTCTGCATCGGAGCGCCAATGGACACCAGCAATGTTACGTCCATACGCGACGTTCGTCGCAAGCTTGTTCAACTCTCCGCCCACAGTCAACACGTCTCCAATGGGATTCACCGTGGATCCATCGGCACTTGGTGCTACGGGATTGGGCAGGACAAATGATTCGTCAAACCAGAACTTGACCATGGTCGTGCACGCGCCCGCCACCGTTGCGTGCCCAGCTCCGTATGATGGATGGGTGGGACAGCCCTCAGCAAATGCTTGAGGAAGTAAATAGGAGCCAAACTTGGCGAACACATTGGCCACCGCTTGGGAGCCGACGACATCCGCATGTAACGGGTACACGGCCAGTCCGTTCTTGTGTCGATCCACACGTGCCGCAGCTTCCTCTGGCCTGAGCTTGCGATGCACGATCCATTTCTGGAACCATACGGCGCGCAGTGCAGCTTCTGAGACATCAATCACTGAATGTGCAATGTGAGGCGGGCCAAACGTGGCAAACCCCTTTTGGTTGGCAGAGTCCGTCGCGTACGGGATGGTTGGTTTGAGGGGAGCTCCCATACCCATCAACGACAGCGTGGCACAGAAGTATGCTTGAAACAGCACGTCAATGTGCACCCATCGACTGAGATCGCGCCCGTTGATCATGAAGCGCTTGGGGCCCGGGTCCAGTGTTTGAGGGAACGCAGGTGGGAATCCGTTCTGCACGTTCAGATATTCGGCCCACGTCGTCATGTAGTCTGCGTTGGCGGTGTAGCTCTGGATCTTGGGGTCAATGGCGTTGGCTCCAAAGTTGGCCGTCTCATAGAAAAACTGCGACAGATAAGGGCCCACATTGACTCCCGGGGCCGTGCCTCGGAACAACGTGGACGCAGATGGCACGGGGCCACGCCAATCGCTGAGCGTGCCAATCTCTGTGATGGCCGCTTGGGTGATGGGCTCCAACCCATACTGGTCAAAATTGACATCTCGAGCGAGCGCCATCCAATAATTCTCCACCAACTCGCCAGCCAGCCATGCAGACGCCAGCGCGGGAGCAGGTGGTTGATATCCAGCACTGGGATCAAATCCTTCCAGCGCAAATGCCAATCCTGCTTGGGGACTGGTCAGTTTGGCCCCGCCTCCGCCCATGATGATGGCCTCGAAATCCGCAGGGACACCCGTGCGAACTGCGTTCAGGAATGATGCATACGATGCTGGAGTCACTTGGCCCAGCGCGTCGTGTTGCAAGCCCTTGGAAAATGAACCAATGTGAGTGGCGGCGTACAAATCTTCATCTCCGTTGTTCACGTGACATTGAACGGGAATTTCGTATTCTCTCAACGCGGCCTCTTCACGTTTGTAGTACGCCGTGCGACGTCGTTGTTCGACACCCGGTTGCGCGCACGAGGGCGTGGGAAGGTTGCGAGAAGGCGTCGCAAATGGTTCAGGACGGTTTGTGAACGAAATCATTTTGCTCATGCTCACAATGGAACAAACGAACACCACAATGAACAACAGCAAGCCGGCCGCCACCAATCCCATGCGGGTGACGATGGGTGCAGAAGAAGAAGACATATTTCAGATACACACACAAGGGGGGGGGGATGAGTGAGCACGGGCACGGAGAGAGAGAGAGAGAAGGACGGGGGTAAATCAATACAAACATTTTTGCATTCTCGATATATATGTGTGTGTGTGTCCAACTATCGAAAACACAAACGTAAAAAAAATGGAGGAGGAGTGTCGTGCCGCGTTTGCCAAGATGCGCTTGGAGCTGGACGCGCTGGACTCGGTGGCGGCGGTGTCGTGTGATGCATGTGGACAGAGTTGGGAGTGTCACTTTGAGGATGTATGTTTGGTGCCTGTTCCCGAATGGTACAAGGAGAGACGCCGAAAACAAGAGGCACAGGAGGGAGAAGAAGAAGAAGAGTATGCCACCACCAAGCCGACCGCCAAGGAACACGGCGATCGCGAGAACGACGAGAAAAACGTCACCGATGAGGTGGACTTCTCTGACCAAAGCGCGTGGTGCCAAAAGTGTTTCCAACAGCTGATCCGACACAACCAATCCATATGTGAGACGTCCCAGGAGCTTGCAAACTCAATCACGTTCAAGGCAAGCGGCAAACCTAAGGAACCGATGGACGATTGGACACGGCGAAGGCGACGAAGCATCGCCAAGGGACGTGCCAGGGGTCGGCCGTGATTTATTTAAATTTTTGGTTTCTTCTTCTTCTTCTTGCGCACGCGTTTCTCGGGTGCCTTGAGGGACGCGTACAAGACATCGCGATCGATCGTTTCCGTCCAATTGGGTGGATCGAGTTGTGCGGGTTCCAGCACTTCCACTTCGCATTCGTTGCGTCCCGGCACTTCCCATGCGTGTATCACTCTGCATCCCCCATCAATCTTCATGCGCAACTGTTTCTCATACGCGATCCCCGTCAGCAAGACCTGCAATTGAAAGCGATTCTTCGGAGTGAGGGGCACGTGTTCCAGAGGTGCCGCCATTTTTTTGCGAGCTTTGCGATCCTCCTTGTAGCCGGTTTTCAGCTCCCACAGCCACAACGTGACGCGGAGTGTCTTGGGGTCCGTGTGCAGCGTGAAGAAATCGCCCGCCGTGATGCACATGGTGTCTGTCAGCACCACCGGCAGCTGTGCCAACACGGGACGGTGATTGGTGCGTTCCCAGTGCTTCCATACAGCATATGCATACGGAGAATCATCGTTTTGAGGGGGCCTTCCCGTGCGAATAGCGGCCTCCAGACAAGCCTCTGCGTGCTTTCCCTTTTCCTTGCTGGAACTCTTGCCGAGCTTTTTGTCCTTGTTTCTGCTGGAGGTGGATCCTTTGCTTCCATGGAAGAACCGATAGCGCATCCGATTATGCAATCCCGTGAGTTGTGCCAAGCTTCCCGTTCCATCGTTGACAGGATATGTCATCCCTCCGACCAGCGGATTGATGTGAATTGTCGAAAGAAATGGCATGGCAAGCACCGTGTCCAACTCCGGATGTAGCGGTCCCCCGTCATACGGCCGAGACCACAAGGGACCCTTTTTGTATTCCACCGCTTTCTTTTTCTTTTTGTTCGAGAATGAACGAGAACGCTTGCGTCCTCCTCCTGCTGCGGATGCGGCGATCCTGTTGCGTTTCCATATCTTTGCGTCGTACGCGTCAAACGACGTGCCGTACATTTTTTCTCGCACAGGTGAAAAGTTCTCTGCAAAACCAAAATACATGCCAAACATATATGTGCAAAAAAAAGTATCACATCAATTTGTGTGTGTGAAAAAAAAATGGCGGAAGCCAGTGGATCTCGGTCTGCCAGGAGTTTGCCACAAGCTGGAGATGCGTTTGAAAAGGCTTTCAAATCTCCTCGTCGAGTGATTGGCTCGCCTCGTGAACGCGAGAATTCGCGCAAATCATCTGGTTCAACATCTACTGGTGGTGGTGGTGGTGGTCCCAAGTCGGCTCGAACAAAGACAAGTCACCATCGTCGCGAGGGATCACTGTCTTCGTCGTCTCCTGCCATTGGCCAGTTGCAGCCTGTAGTGTATCCGGGTCACGTGCGTCCTCAGTTTGATCCAGGAACCAATGATGTCTCTGTGGACACGCTGAACAATTGGTCTTCCATTGTGCGCAAGGCCAAGGGCATGGGACAAACGCAGTGTGTGGTTTGTGGACTGGTTGATGGAAAGGACTACGAGTGGAAAGGACAAGCGATGTTTATGCCCGATTCCCCATTTGACAGGCTGGACGCGTGGCGAGAGATGCATCATGTGACATTTTCAATCTCCATCCCGTTGGAAAAAAAGAACTCCGCGCAACCAGGATACCCACAGTATCCTCGGGATTACTATCGAAGTGCCGTGTTGATTGCGGATTGGTTTGTGCCGCACCCTAAAATGATCAAGGAAATGCTGGCACCTCGTGCGTACACAGAAGATTATTTGATGTCACAGTTACCCGGGTTTGACGAGATTGTGGCGCGCGCCAAACGTGCTGGTCAGACGGAATGCGCACTGATGATGGTCCAGCAAACAGCTGGTTACGAGTACAAGGTTGAAATATACAGCAGTGGGAAATCAGTAGGGTCGCAGCGCACATACACGCTGACACCCGTGTTTGAGTGTGTCAAGGATTGGGCGGTTCGCCATGGGTACATGATTGACATACGTGTGCCCAACAAACCCATGGTTGCGCTGGGAGGTGCGAGCGTGCATCAGGCACCGTGCACTTATGGTTGGATCGTAGTGACATGGGCTTTGGTTTTGGAATGAATGAAAAAAAATCATTTTAATAGTAATTCTCCGTTTGTCCTGCTCCGGACTCGTTGGGACTGGAAAAACGAGGATTCACCAGTGGTTCCATTGCGGTGGGCGTCGCGCTGGAATAAGGTTCCTTCAGCGGAAATACAAACGCAGCAATCACCAGTATGACCACCCCACCACCTGCCGCAATGTACGCTGCCCATCGCTCAAGCGGGAGCACGTACACCAGGAAGAACAGGTTTTCCATCACAAGCACCATGATGGTCCACAAGAAGAAGAAGTATTTTCTCCCGTTGTACCCGCTGAACACAATCTCGTTGTAGTACATCACCCACCACAACGCCGCTTGGAACAGTGTGTGTGCCACCATGGTCCCAATGATACCCCAAGGATACGTCGGTGGAGGGACGAACCCGTAAAACAGCTGTGCTGCTATGTAGAGCGCGAGCCAAATGATGAACTGGCCCCAGACGCCCACGTACGAGCCTTCGAACTTGAGGAACACGGGCACGCGCGACACTAACAACAAGCCGACAGCCACCAACATGCCAGCCAAAGCAGAGAGGAAGTTCCAAAAGATGTAGTCGTCAAAGTCCAGCACCACAATGTTTGCAATGAACATGATGGCTTGAACGGCCCAAATCAGAGCCATCACCACCGCGGGTGCATGCGTAAACACGGTCAATCCGAATGCAGTGACAAGATAGTGAAAATTGAGCAGAGCCATTTACTTCATATTCTCCCCCTGCAATGCACACACAATGGTGGTACGCGCTATTATATTGAAAACATTGTCACATTTGTCGGAGCGTATTTTTTTTTCATTTTATTTCATCACAAATCCGTGTCAAACATCTGCGCAAGCAAATCTTGTTCTTCACCGTGTGTTCCAAATGGATCTCTGGACGCACTTCGATCCCTCTTCACGCTTTGAGTATCGCCAAACATTCCCTTGAGTGTCGCAGTTTCAAGTGCGCTGCGTGTTTTTTGCTGTTGTTCGCGTGTGTGCCGTTCCTCATACGACATGGAACGTGCCAACTTCCATTGTCGACATGCATGCAGAGCGTGTGCCGTCGCATAGCCCACAAATAAAATCATGAGTATCAACCCCGCGAACACTCCCAAGGCAAGTAGTGAATACACAAACCAGTGATGTCCCATCACATATGACGTGTAGTGGTCCCGCCCATACTCGTCGTTCTCATCACTGTCGTCGTCCTCTTCTTCTTCTTCTTGCTGCTGCTGTTCATTCTTGCCATAAAAGATCGAGGACACTTTGTCCTTAAATTGCTGCCAGTAGGATTTCTCCGTGTCCTTTGGTGGTTTGTTCTTCTTCTTCTTGACGCCAATGGGCACGTAGCGACGCTCCATTACGTAGGAAACATGCTCGTGCCACTCCACGAGAGAATGGCGCGTGTTCTCAATTCCATGCACTTCCAAATGCACAACGGGCGTGTGCACGTTGATCAGCCGCTTTTGCAGGTACATGGTTCTCCCGCCATTGGTCAGTCGTGCTGCGAATTTCGAGCTCACCGCCTTTTCTCGGGAGTAAATTTCCACGCTAGCGTAGCCTGGAGAACTGCACCCCGTGCTGGTGGCACGATGTGGGTCATACGGCAAGTAGGGAGAATCAATCGACGAGCACGCCAAAATACGCGTCAACGTCACGGGATTCTCAAGCGTGGGACGCAACACGTTGAATTGCAATGATTCCCCATCCACAATGTCCAAAGGTTCCGACACGTACGTTCGACCATCGACAATCATACACAACAATACACACAATAATAACATTCCCACACACGCAAGTTTTTTGACATGGAGGAGGTGTATGCATTTCTCAATAATCACATTCGTTTCAAAATGTGAGGTCGTTTATTTTTTGTGTGCGGACTCAGGTTTCTCTCGGAGGAACAGTGGGTGCTTCTCCTCCGCCTGCAGCGTACAGCTTTCGGGTTTCCTTTTTCCTCTTTCCCACCGATGCACCCTGGTGAATGAGATTCATGAACTTCACGTTCGCATCTCGAAACTCCTTGCGAGATTTCAAATCTCGAAAACGGCTGTCGCTCAGAATCGCTTCCTGCTCTGCGCGAGCCATCTCTCTAACACGTGTTGCCTCGGTGTTGGTGGACAACGAGTCTTCCCATGTGTTGACGTTGTCGACAAACATGCGCAGCAGGTCTTCCTGGTTCATCTTCTTGATTTCCCGCCTGTGTTTGCGAATGGCACGCCAGTCTCGAAATCCTCGGGCACCGCGTCTTGAGGTTCGAGTGAACACGTTCTCCTCAATGAACTGCAACGCGTCGTTGATGGCCTGTTGCGTCTCGTACGAGATGTTCTCGGGCTCGATCTCGCCCTTCTCCTCGCGCTCCAGCGTTTGCACGTGCGTTCCAATCAACGAGCAAAGGCGACTGAGGTTGGACAACTGTGCGTGAATCTTGGTGCGCTCGTCCACGCTCACGTCCATGTTGGTTTGCGCCTCGTCAAAGGTCTGGCGCATCTCGTCGCGCTCATCTTGGATGCAGTCGTACAACGCCAGCATGTCGGTGCGGAGCTCGTTGTCGATTTTGGATTCCGTGTCGTCGGAGCCTTCAAACCCTACCTCCTTCAACACCTTGTAGTCAGGTATCTCTGGAGAATTGATAGCTTCCCTTGGTACGTGGACTTCGATTTGACGCAAGTTGTACAAGGGAGTGCCTCCCCTGTGAGACGCGACACCACGTTGCAGAAACATCACGACAGTGACGTTGTTCGCAGTCTTTGCCTTGATGCGATACTCGCTCGTTCCAGTCAGGGTTCGGCGTCCAAAACGGCCAAGTTGGAGCACAGTGGCTCTTGCCCTTGCGCGGAACGATGCATCCGATGGTTTGTTCAGTGTGTTGGGGATGTTGTAGCCCCCATCCACTATCCACGACTTGTTTCCATATGTGATGGTCACAGTCATCGTGGCATGCTCAGGAAAAGCGGTCAGCACACCTTCCATGTTGCGCATATGCGTCTTTGAGTCCAAAAACGAGGCGGGCAACTTGAAAGATACACCAGACCTGGCACTGATGCAGATGTGCTTACTAAGTTGTTTCGCGGGGAAGTGGTACGTCACATCGATATTTTTGAACGTGAGATCTGCATCGAGAGACCGCACTTGGATGCGAATGGACGCCGACACGTCGTCGGGCGTAGTGCCGCATGGAACTCCCTTGAGGCGAGTGGCCCCCGATCGCACACTCGTCGTGACAGCCTTTGCGCCAATGTCCTCCGCTTGCTGCTCTCCAATGAGTGCGTCAAAATCCGGCATGGCTTGGCGATTGTACGCCTCTGCCAGCTGTGCGGACGTGATGAACGATGATCCAATAGCCTCCGCATCTCCTCCTTGATCAATGGCATAGTACACAGGAACAGGTTCCCAGACATTCTGTGTCTCGTCCGCTGGGTCAGGATAGCCCTCCTCCACCAGCCAAGGCACGTGTCCATCTGCTCCCATCACTTCCTGGATGTTGCATTCATCGTGGTGGAATTTCCAGTGTTCTGTCCCATGTTTTGGGCTGCAATACGTTGCAATTCCACAGCCTTTGCAAACGTGCATTTTCTCGAGAGGTACATCATCGTTGGTGCACCCATCGCGCATGCATCTGGGCGGCTCGGCGATGGACATTTTTTTGGACAAAAAAATTCCAACAAACTTAAAGACAAGGGTCGCGTGTCGTGCATTAAATGTAAAACTCTGCACAATGTTGATGTTGCTAAATTTTTTTCCATCCAAAGTGTCAAATCTTATGCACCGTACGCTTGAAACCATTGCACACGCGCTGGCTTCCAAAGACACGGCCAAACACGATGTGAAGGAAGCTTGGGTGGAATACGAAGGCTCTCGCTGTATCAAGTTCCCCAAGGATTTGGCTGATTTTGATGGCTTTATGATTGCCACGTTCATTGTGCGCGAGGTGATACAACCGGGCGTCAAGAAACGTGCCATCTACCAAGGACAATTGTTGACGTTGATGGGGACCATCCCCTCGCTGAGCCCGTGCTTCCGTTATCGACTGCGTTTTGCGCCCAAGATCGATCGCGAGCATCATCATCAGCGCGATCTCATCGTTACGGAATACGAGATCCTTCCCAAGGCCGGGTTTGTGTCAGCGGAGCGACTTCCATGGAATGTGCAACGGTTGACGTGGTGCATCGAGTGGGAAATGCACGTGCACGCGCCCGAGGACATTCAAGGATACATGGAGCACGTGTTCGCATCGATGAGCGAGGAAGAGCGAGGGAGTGCCAGTGCAACACAAATTGGGTTGTTTGGTCTGACGGAGTTGAAGGACGAACATGTGCGCAACATTCCCTGCTACGATCGCTGGTCTCAAGTCGGGGACGTGTTTCGTATGGAATATTTGTTGGTTGCCAAGGTTGCGTGGCCCAATCACATGTCCTCGGTGCGATCGCTGGATTCAGATTATCTGCGACGGGTGGTGGACATTTTGAAGAAGGACCCGCACCAGCTGGCGTTCGAGGGAGTGGTCAAGCAATTCGCGCTGCCCGAACTCTCGTACGCAGGGTTGCTGGATGTGTTGAAAATGTGGGACGCCAGTTCATCGCCCGAGTCGCCCTCCATCTACACTACGAAACGTGTGCACAAGGGAGCGGTTCATTTGTATCGCCATCTCAAGTCCATGCGCAAGTCGTGGGCACATACTGCATTTTCCAAGGAACATTTCCTCCGCTACTACCGTCAGGAGGAGGCGGGCTCCGAGTACGCAGGGATTGCCGATGCAGCGCTGAACTGGCTGGTCACAGAGGGACATTTGTTGTACGTAGGCGAGGACGGGATAGCGCTGACTGATCGACGCACGTGGTTCGGACCCGACTCGCCAGCGCGGTACATTCAGACTCCTCGCGACGACGAGTGGAAGGAGAAGATTGTCTGTCATTTGCGCCGCATTTGTGCAAATTTTATCGTCGCTCAAGGCAAGGCATCATGGAGGCACGTACAGGACGAGCTGACGGCGGTTCCCAAGGGCCGGCTGAACGCCCAACAACGCAAGGCCATGGCACACATCATGAACAACCCCATCACGATTGTGCAGGGTACGAATTCTCCCTTACGTTTTTTTGTTCTGAAAATTGTGTGTGTGGGATTATCACAGGAGGCCCCGGGAGCGGGAAGACATTCATGTGCGTCGAGCATTTGGCTGCCATTTTTGAGTGGCCGGAATTTGTCACACACGTCGGACGACAAGCTGTGTCACTGTGTGATCACCTTGGAGGGAACACCGAGTCTGCAGCCACCATCCACAGTGCCCATGGACGTCAGAAGAAGGACTACGTGCGTGTGGCGTACAATGCGCGCAAGCAGATTCTGGTGCTGGATGAAGTGTACAATGGGACAGAACGCGAGTTGGAATGGGCACTGTCTCTGGTTCCCGAGGCTTCACGGGTGGTGTTTGTGGGAGACCCCAACCAGATTCGGCCCATCTCCGACGAACCAGGAGCTGGAACACCCGCGCTTGATATTGCGCGCGCATTCCCACAACACGTGATTGTATTGACGGAGAACATGCGCCAACAGGAAGGAGCGCGCGTCATTCACGAGGTCGTGGAGAACGTGTTGCACAAACAAGACGACCGCATTGAGTGGGAATCTGATTTATCGCCCTCAGCCGGAACGCATGCCGTGCGTTTGAACAGTCCTTCCGTGTATAATGGAAACGTGGAACCGATACGCGAATCGGTATACGCGTTGATTGGACGTCTGCGCCACATGACGGCAGGCGACGAACATGCGTGGCAAATTGTCACACTGTACAATGGGAACAAACCCCAGCATCAAGGCGTTGGGTGTAAACAGTTGAACGCGTTGGTGGAGGATTATTTTACGCGCGTTGGCCATTTTAGCCCTGGTCGCGGGAGAGAACGAGTGATGATCAATAAGCGACTCACCATGTACCCTGGGTACAAGTTCATGTTCACAGAGAAGGCGTCCGTGGAAAATTCCAAGGCGCTCAACGCCAAGCTTGCCCAGGCACACAGGGGTGTATGGTGCGACACCAAGAATGGCCAGATTGAGGTTGTAAAGGAAATACGGGCCATTCGCGTTGGTGGATTTGCTCAAGGTGCCAAGTTCTGGTTGGTCGAGTGTCAGCCCAAAGGCAAGTGCAAGGAGGGCGTTCGGTTCATCATCAACAGCAAGGTCCACGTGAATCCATCTCACATTGTGTCTGCATGGGCCATCACCACGGACAAATCAATGGGCGGAGAGTGCACCAATGTCGGGGTGTACATCCCACCGGGGATTGAGAAATCCAAGTTTAATCGCAGCAACCTGTACGTGGGCGTGTCGAGGCCCATGGAGTTTCTGTGCGTTATTGGGGAACCTCGGGACATACATGCACTCACCATGAAGGACCCGCCTCGCGTGAACACGGGATTGCAGCTGCGTCTGGCACACGCACAGCTGTATCCCTACGAATGGTCCCCTGTGTCGAGAGAGAAGGAAACACTGTCAGGAGCTTCATCTGGTGCACTGGAGGAAGTGATGCGACACACTGACTGGAAGCGTCCGCATGACATCGCGACACGGGGATTTCTCAATCACGCTCTGCTGGAGGATTTGGGACTGGATATTTTCGACCAGACGCAACGTACGCTCACGTCCAAACCATCCGTGTCAGTCACAGTGTGTCCTGAGTCATTTTCGGTGTTCAGGGCTAAAATGCGCAAGGAAGTCGACAAACTCACTGACCACAAGGAACGCATTGAATACGCGCGTACCATTGAAACACACCATGCACAGCGTACATATTGTTTCATGAAGGATCGTGTTGGAGGAGCAGGACACACGGAATCCAACATTGTTTATTCGTATGCTAAGGGTACCGCCACCCGACAGAAGACGAGCGAACGCGTTCGGAACGACAATTCGGCCGCCACAAAGCGACAGAGAGCACAACAGATTGCAGATCAAGAAGAAGATGAAGAAGTGGAAGTGGAAGATGAAGAAGAACAAACGCCACACGTGAATGCGTTTGATTTACTGATGCAACCACGAGACTGGAGTGCGACGGTAACTCGAAAGACAAAGCCGAACCCTCGAAAGACCATGCAGGAGGTTCAAATGGCCAGCGTGCCCATGGTGTGTACGGCAGGTGTCAATCGCGTGCAATTACCGGGATTGTCCAAGCGGAGGAAGCTGCAGGTCGAGCAGAAGAATTTCCAAATTGTTCCAATGCCAGAGGAGGAAGATGAAGGATCCGTTGGGCTGGAATACGAAACTCTGGTCAATGAGGAACAGGAAGAATTGGAACAGGAGGAGGTTCTCGAGGAGGATCAGGTTGTCGAGTGCGTCGAATAAGAGGACGACGAAAATACATGATGCAGGGGAAGATCCAGAATAAACATCCAACACACCGTTGTCTGCATGTTTTGGGTGCGTATTTTGCGCTCTCTTCCGCAAACAAATGCGACGAACGTTCCACATCCTCGGCCATTGTCACGAGTTCTGTGGTTGTCTCTCCGCGTCCCACTAGCTTCACCATTCCATCGAGCAGCCAGTTGCGGGTGTGGTCCAAATTGTGCTGGGCTTGCAAAAGACGAACATCGACGTCATTTTCCATCATTTTTTGCGAGTGAACGCGGGGTTTGTTCAATTCATTCTCTCCGCTGAACAACAACATGTCAATCGCCGCTAAACTGATTTCGTCATACAACGTCGAGCTGATGGGCCACGAGAAAGTCCGCAACCTGGTGCGCTCAGTGGCACAGGATCCTCAGAACGAAACGGTGGACTTGCTAAAGTCTGCTCAGACGGTGCGTGCGGTCCCACTGGAAGACGGCGGAGCGGCACGACGTGCGATTGTCGCATGGCTCAACGATGTGTTCTTTAGCAACAAGGATCTGCCGGATTATTGGTGGTTCGAGATGCACACCCGCATCCGCAAGTTGCTGGTGGTGAGCATGGTGCTCGAAGGCGACAACCTGAGATCTTTTGGCGTCGAGAAACCCGATGTCACCGACATCCCTCAGTGTCTTGTGTATCTGTGGGCAAAACTGGATGAGCTTGCAGAACGATTTGCCATGTTGCGCTCGATTCACGTTGACCAGGTGCGCAAGGTGGGTGCCACACAACAAGGAATGGCATTCCTCTCGCTCTACACCATGAAGCCAAATTGAAAGGGTGTTTCATTTCTTAATCACTGGTTCGTCCAGAAACAGCGTTTGTCTCAAAAATTCGATTCGGTCCGCGAGTTTGGTCTTGTACGCTTTTACGATCCACGCCGGGATCAGTCCTCCTGGATTCACCCATCCATACAGTGTGACGGCAGTGTTGGGTGTGCTCTGCTTGGTCTGTGGATCAATGTCGGGTGCAAACGGCTCCAACACCATCACGCTCATCATCAGAGCACGCACGGGGTCACTGCGCTCGGGAGCCAGCGGATGGTCAACGGACGTCACCAACAGTGTCCATTTCTTGTCAAACTTGTTCTCCCGAGACGGCTCGCTGAAGCTGAACTGGATGTACACAAACTCTCTCACCGCAACCACGGGAGGCGTGTGTGTCGCACGTTGGCACGTCAGCAAGATTCCAGCCTTGTCGTCGCGCGATACGCTCTCCAACAGCTCCACGTGTGAAAGTTCATTGTCCCATCGCAATCGAGTTTCAGGGTTGTGGTCCAAGTGACGTTCCGCGATTTCTTGCGCCTTCTTGCCTTTGACCACGCCTGAAGCACGGAATGTGTAGATCCCGTCCTTGGTCACCGGCAGCTCGTCGCACGTGATCCCACGACCTTCAGGACATGCGACGCTCGACCAACCAGGGAGTGTGTTCGTCTTTTGATACTCTTTCAACTCACGCTGAGCCAGACCAATGTATTGTCGGTGGCGACGTTTGCGGTCCTTGTCACTTTCGCCTGCAAAAGGGTTAGTCTCGGCGGCGGCAGTTGGAGTCGCGGACGGGGCGGGCTTAGCATTTTCAAAGGTCACGGGCCCCGCGCTACCCAACATGGCCGAGTGGTCAGCAAGCGACACCACGTGCATCATGCGTTCATCGATCGAGTCGAATGGATTGTTCGTTGACGCTTTCATGGATTGTGCACAAATTTAATAGAAACTCTACTTCAATAGACGTATGTTGGCACACATCACTTGCACATTGTTGCCGATCATCTGGAAGTACACGTGCACCCAAAATTTGCGATCGCGACATCGCGCCACCACACACTTAACGCACGACGTCGCCATGTTTTGGAGGGCCATCTGGGACGGGGGTCCCTTTGACGCATCCACTGCGTTTACATACCAGTATGCTCCATCATCATGTCCCCAATTGCATTCTCCTTGGTACTCGTAGCCCTTGTCCTTCAACGTTTTCACGATCGAGTCCCTCACGGCACTTGTTGTGTTTTCCATTTTTCGCCCCCTTAATTCCGAAAAAAAATTTATTTCAAAAACGTGCTTAACAACGGATATTCCGCGGCGATCAGTTTGGCAAAATGCGTCTCGTACGGAGTAATGGGATTACCCTTGCCGTTGTTGATATCGCGCCATCTAAAAGGATTGCGCTCGAGTTCTTGCTTCCTGTCGCGTTCTTCTCCATCATCTTCCTCGTCGAACTGCGCCGCGTACTCCATCAACTCTGACAACCTCGGGGCCATGTCGGGTGTCCACGTGTCCACGTCCGGGATGGGAATGGAACATCGCCGAGAGCCCGGATGCACGACAAAAGGGAACTTGACCAAATGATGATGTTTGACAGTCACGTCCTCATCCAGGCGTGGGTACATCATACGGTAAATAAATTGGCGCTCAAAGTCCGGCACAATTGTGTTCATGCGCGCGCAAAACTCTCCCCACGCGTTTTTGTTCTCGGCTTCCATCTGAACGCGCACCAATGCTTCAATCACTTCATCAGGCAGTACCAGAGTCGTGTTGTCGCTGTTCTTCCTCTTACCCCTTGACACCATATCTGTGATGATGTTTGGCACCTCTGGCGCGCACACAATGCGAGGACCCTCCAGGAAATTGGCGTAAAACGCGTCCTTCAGAATGAAGTCATAAATGTACGCCCCAAACTCGGGATGTGCGTATTTCCATGGCTTTCCCAGCAATTTGATGCGCTTCACAATGGCCGCGCGTTCCTCCTCACTTTTGGAGAGAAATTGTTCATCCAGAATCCACATGTGGACCCCTCGTCGGCCACTGTACACGGGCACCACGACTCTGCAACCAATCACCTGCTTGAGCACGTACGTGAGACACTTGATGGCCACGCGCATGTAGAACCAGCAAGCATCTGAACATACACGCGCTGAACCTTTGCACGCACATCGACGCACATAAGCACGGGGATGTTTGTCGTTAACGTCCTGCATGTCACAATCGAACACGAGATACTTTTGCAGTGGGAGATTTGCATAGGGTTCTTGCGTCTTCAACGCGCACGGATGTACAGGTCCCAGCTCCAGGCGCTGTGGTCTCATTTGTGTCATAAATTGCTGCAACTGGTGGCCACTTCCAAAACGCTTGTTGCGCCAGTAAGAATCATTGATAACAAACCCGAACTCCACGTTTTCCAGTGGGATGCGGTGGTTGCGGGTGGCTAGCTTCACAATGGTTGCCAACGGGAACGCAGCACTCCCGTAATAACGCGTCAGATCACAACGTTTGTCCGCTTCGTCCAGGTTCACACCGTCCTTCCATTCAGTGTCAATACGCCGTCGTTCTGTAACAGCAAATCCTTCGGGATTCTCGACCCCCGTGTGCACGACCGCATGGTCTCGAATATATTGTTCCTCCAGTTGCTTGCGTTTCTTGTACATCGCCTCCGCAACCAACGCTTGTGCGACCATGGCTTCCTCGCGGAGCTTTTCCTCGGCGCGCTGTTCTTCGTTGAGCTTTTCTTGTTCACGCTGACGTTTGCGCTCTTGACGTTCTTTGTTTCGAGCTTCCCTGTCAATGGGAGGTCGCTTGGTGCTCGTGACTGGCAGGCTGGATTGCGTGGCGCCTCGCCCGACGAAACGAACGACCTGTTTTCTGTCTTGTTCTTCTTCCTCCTCTTCCTTGTCCTTGGGTGGATGCGGGGCGATCGTGGGACGCGCAACTACAATGTCTGAGTACACGAGCTTGATGTTGCTCTTTCGCGGACCCAACAATGCGTCCAGATCGACCTCGGGCTCGACATCACGATCACTCATGGACATTTCGTGTTTTTTTGATTACGCAACACCTTAAACGTGTCCAAAAATTTTCCACTTATGACGGAGTTCAATGTGATGGTCGACATGAAGGAGGGATGTTTCCCGCCCGAAAACTGGGGTCTGACATGCCTTATTGGAACCATGTACACAGGAACGTACATTAGCCGAGGCGTAACGCAAGAGATTATCTTCGACGCGACCGTCGACACGTACGTATTCAAAATGATCGAGAACACGACCGATCATCAATAAAACTGTACCACTCTTTTATTTAACTTCGCACACGGAGAGAGCACGATCGCCAGCACAAACGCGGGAAATAACGCCACCACAGCAATTGGTATCGTCAGGATGAACCCGGGCACACTCCCCACCATACCGCACCACGTGGCCGCTCGACGCGAACAACAACAACACGACGCAAACATGTTGTAAAACACCACGGGCAAAAACAACGATGGAACAACGAAGATGAGCGAAAAGTACATCTTAAATGCTCCAATGCATGTGCGATCTTCATCGTGGAAGCCAAGGGCGTGTTCGACGATTTCTTGCATGTCGCGATCGACATTCGACGACGACGACAACGACTGTTCCATTCGCGTTTAGTTCATTTTTTTGCAAACCATTGGTCGGGCAAATTGTAACATATCTTCACACACGCATGTTTTTATTTGTTGAAAAGACGCAGAAAAAAAATGTTGGTGTTATTGCTGTTGGCCCTTGTGTCGGCGTGTTCAGCTGTTGTGTCGAACCACACGACGGACATCTGGTTGGCGGAATTGGCGCCCGGAACGAACCCGCATCTGGCTGCTGAACGTCTGGGCATGTCGTATGTGGGATCGTTGGTGGGAGGTCGGTACCACGCGTTTCGCCAAAAATTGGCACGCCAAGATTCCATTTACACCGGGTCCATTGCTCGCATGATGAGTAGCGATCGCCTGGTGACGTGGTACGAACATCAAGTGGCGCGTCAGCAGGTGAAAAAGAATATGGTCCCGAACACGTTGGGAGATCGGGTAGACGGATACCTCCGTAAACGCTACGGCAAGCGTGGGATGGCGTTGGTGGAGGAACGCATGGCTCGCATGCATCAGGCTCGAATCACATCCACCAATGCATTCTTCCCCGTGGACCCGCTGTTCTACATGCAGTGGCACTTGAAGGGAACATCTCCTGCAAATGTGCGCGCCAGTGAGACGTGGGATCGTCACGAATCATATCGCGGAAATGGGTTCAACATTGCCATTGTCGACGATGGACTGGACAAAACTCATCCAGACATTGCGCCCAATTTCGATCCCATGATGTCCTGGGATTTCAACGGCGACCAGGAACACGATCCCACACCGAACAACAAAGACACACACGGAACGGCAGCGGCTGGTGTGGCAGCGGCTGATTCCAACAACGTGTGCGGTCTGGGCGCGTGTCCTGAATGTAAAGTATCGGGTCTGCGTTTAATTGCGGGACCTTCCAGTGATTACATGGAAGCAAGCGCCTTGTCATACATGACAGATATGATTGGAATTTTCAGCAACAGTTGGGGTCCGGTGGATGATGGGCGTACCATGGCCGTGCCCGGACGTGTCACTCGAGACGCCATTGCGCACAATGTTGCCCGAGGACGGCGTGGACGCGGAACCATTTATGTGTGGGCAGCAGGAAACGGAGGTGCCAATGCCGACAATGGTAACTACGATGGATACGCCAACAACCGCCACGTGATTGCCGTGGGTGCTGTGGATTACCATGGGAAGAAATCGTACTACAGCGAACCGTGCGCATGTTTGACGGTGAGCGCCCCTTCCAGTGGCACCGCTGGCAAGGGAATTGTCACCACTTACTTTGACACCGGCATGCATCCCACGTGTACCGATTCGTTTGGTGGCACGAGCAGTGCGGCTCCTTTGGTCGCGGGTGCACTGGGAGTGTTGCTTGGGAAATTCCCTGATTTAACCAAGCGAGACATTGTCATGCTACTGGGCCGAACGTCAACAATCACGGAAGAAACGGATGCAGACTGGACTCCGCGCAACGCCATGGGTGTGCGTCACAATCACAAATATGGATATGGGATTGTCAACATGTTCGAGTTGACGCGAGAGGCCGTGTTGTGGCAGCGCTTACCACCGCAAGTTACATGCACCACTGGCAAGCGCAACGTCAACTACTTCATGGCAGACGCGAGCGGCGAGTTTACCATCAACATGGGCTTGCCGTCCAATATTATCTCGTGCGACAACGGAAGCGGAGGAATTTCAGTGGTGGAGTCGGTGGAGCTGCAGCTTTGGGTTCAACATGGGAGCCGAGGAGATTTGCAAGTGACACTCAAGGATCCAGCGCGTGTGGCGAGTTACATGCACGTGCCCCACGCGGATAGAAGCTCGTATCCAGATGAAGGTTGGACATACTCGTCAGCCAGACATTTGGGACAAAATGGAAAGGGTGTGTGGACTTTGAGTGTTGGAGACGCGACGCGCAACGGAATCAGCGGACGCTTGTTGGCGTTCCAGCTGAACGTGTACGGATATTGAAAGAAAAAAAAGGGAATTTGCAAATGGAATTTGAATAAAAGTATGCGATATCAGGTTTGTCATTCTTTTTCTATCTTAAGACAGAAAAAATGGAAGAAGATGATTTTCAAACTCCTGTGCGCGGTGGAGAAAGAGGACGGGGTGCGCAAACTCCTCCTCCTCCTCCCTTTTCCAGTATTCGACCTCCCCGTCGCCAACATCCCCGTGCTCTCGGACTCAGAGACCGCACCCCGAGACGCACGGTCGTTAAGCTGCGTGATCCATCTGACGTATCATCACCCCCTCTGTCATCACCGGGAAAAGGAAAAGAAGAAGAATCGTCGTCGTCGTCGTCATCGTTCTCGTTTGACCCGTCCATGAATCTGGAACACTTGGATCCAAAGAACCCTGCAGACGCCATGTTGCTGCAAATTGAGGAACTGCTGAAGACTCCTGTGCGCGGCCCGTTGCGCCCCAAAACACTGTTTCACCAGGAGCTACACGATGATAACTGGAACATGGAGGAACAAGATGACATTCCACGTGTACAACGCGATGTTCATATCGTTGTGCATGACTCGTTTTCCGTGGATGTAAGCGAGATCAATCCTGCCGACATTAGCCCGGACGAACACGATGAACACATGCAACACTTGTTGGATATGCAACTTTCGCGAGAATTTGAAAACTTCATTGCGGAAGAAGAAGAAGAGGAGCATATCCGGCGTCCCCTTGTTGCCATGAGACGGGACGATCAACCAACAAGAGTATTCACAATTCCTCAACAACAACAACAAGAAGCTCCACGTCCTCCTCGTCCCGCGTTTGAAATTTACGTCCCTGATGACTCTGTGGAAGAGCTCAACGCCAGCACATCATTGTCGGTGCTGGACGACGGAAAGCGCTCGCGTTTCATAACGCTGAAAGGGATGGGCCCTTTGAGAGTGAAGCTCAACCCGGTGACCAAAACACGGGCCGCAGTGTCCGCGTTTGCGCTGAAAATAATCACCATTCCTGATTCCTCTATTCCTTCGTCGCACGTAGCCATTCGGACTTGGTTCCCGCGTATCGATGACAATGCGAACATTGATCGCGGGGTCACGTTTACATTTGAACACACGGGTTCCTCGTATGGGCGTAGATTTCCCGGATTGCTGGGCGTCGAGGGCCCCGTATTCCCGCGACAAAGTGTAGCCCCGTTCCATCCACCTGTGGGATTGTTTACGTTGCACGCATCCATGTTCCCAAGCGCAGAAAGATATGCTCGTGAAACGGGAGACGGCATGCCTGGGGTGAACTCCATATTCTTGATGCCCCCGGGATCCTTTGTGACAGTGCTGTCTCCGTTGGATTCGAGATTTTTGCAAACTGTTGATCACGTGGTGCTGGAACTGGAGTATGCGATTCACGGGAATCGACAAACACTCATGCGTCTGGCCGTCAACAAAGCTGTTTTTGCTGGCCTTCTGTATTACAATCAACGCACGGTGGCGTTTGCGGGGGTTCCTGTTACAGAGAGCATGCATGTGGACATCAAACTCCGCGTGCGTGTGAGACAAAAAACAAAAGGGAACGATCAAGTGTTGATCGTCGCAGTGGAAAAGGCAGAGTTTACCGTCCCGTACGGGTTTGAAGGAATGGTCCGCGAACAGCAGATTGTCACCACCACCACCACCAGTCCAAAATAAATAAAAAAAAACTCAACTCACCGCGACACTCCCAGGATAACATCCGCATATACGTTCCGTTTTGTCGGGTCCCAGGATTGTGATGTTCTCTTGGTTCTGGTGTAACATCTTGTAGTCGTCCCCGCCCGCAAACTCCATGACATGCTTGAGGAACTTGCTGACAATCTTGAGCAACTTCCCAGCCGTTCGCTGACCCGTGGCGAACACAGAGATTTCAATGTCGCTACACACCAACAACATGGTCGCAATGAACATGGCCATGGACCACGTCTTCCCAGCTCGTCGCGGCATGATGACCAGTGCTTCCTGCTGCAGCTTGGTCAAGCCGAACTTGTTCAGAATGCGCTCTTGATTGTCCTCCCATTCGTATTGGTAGATCTTGGGCAAACATGATCGTATGTACACCTCGTGTAACTCGCGCTGCTCCTTGGATCGGATGATGCGCTTCCCTTGGTCATCCTTAAACCCGTATTCCAAAAATTGGCGAATGCGTTGCACTCGAATATCCCCCTGGAACTGCCTGTTCTTCAGTGATCGTGGTTGTGAAGCGATGCTGCGTTTGGCAACAATTTGGCGTTGTTCCTTCTCTTGTTTGCACACATTTTCAAAGTATCCCAACAGTCGTTCGTACACCATTCCTGAAGTGTCTAGCACCATGTGCTGCTGCTGCGCTCCCCCGCGATACACATCCGTGGCCATCCTTTGCAGACACTTTCGTACGACGTTTTGTGTAGGTTCGCAACGGGAAAATAAATAAAAAAAATCTCAAAAAAGTGGACAAAAAAATTTCGTACACAAAAGAGGTGTTGTCGTTGTCGTTGATCTTAATGAATGCAAGGGACTATTCAACGACGGATCCTGTGCCGCCTGGCAATCACGGCGGTGTATTACAACCATCAACACCTCCTGCGCGTTTTACCGTCATGACGCGCGAGGAAACGGAGATCGCGATCGCGGTTCAAAAAGATCGCGTCGATCGCATCATGAACAAGGGCGAGGGAGCAGACGTGTACGACGAGGACCAGGAGGAGTACCCGCTGTTCACCCATAACTCTGTGATGTTCCACCATCGTGTTGCACGGGACGAAAGCGAAGAGGATTTTCCTGGGCTCCAACAACGTCTCGGTCGATGGAATGCACTCAACCGTGCTTCCATGGATGCTTCCACTCGAGCTCCGCCCGACAGCGCCCCCGTAGTTGTCCCGCCAATTGCCTATGACGTACCGGGGATGTTGCGTTTGCAAATGGAAACTGAGCACGACTGGAGAGCGCAGCAACGATTCATCGACCTAGTCATGGAGAAGCACGATCGCCACATCATTGCGTTCTGGCCAGCCAACCACGCACAAGAACGGGTGGTGGATACGCTGTGTCGTTACCAGCGTTGTTCGGTGGTGCTATCTCCGGAGCCCATGCGGCAAAAGTCGACGCATCATCATCTGGGATCTTTGGCTGCACCCGAACACACAAGTTCCATCAGACGGCTGCAAGCGCAGATCAAACGAGATCAGCACGTCGACTTCACCACCATCTATATGTTGTACTGCGAACCACATCACATTGAAATGGCGAGCCTTTTGTTCCCCGACACTCGCATTGTTGCCATCACGACGCCCGTGTTTCCGCATTTTGAAATTCTGATGTTGCGTGTGCTGGAGGCGCGTCTGACATATGGCCTAACGTGGACAGTGGACCAAAAAATTGCTCACCTGTCCAAGTTGGCCTTGCAGGTGGGCACGGAGATGAGACAACTGGAGGCCAAAGTGGAAGCCGCAATGACTAGAAAAAACAAGGTTGGCAACAATAAATGAATTTGCATATTGAATTTTCGTCGTCGCTTCCAAATAAATTAGATTTAAGGGAAAAAGTTTTTTCTCTCATGGGAAACGACTTTGTGACGGGACTTTTCTATGGCCGCGAGGCCAAGGGATCCAGCGTTGACCAGTATGCATACCACATTCGAGTCAAACAGGCGTACGCTGCCGTACTGGCTGGAATTGAGCTTATGATTGTGTTGGCTGCTGTGTGCGTGTCTCTCGTGCCTGGCTCCGGAACAGGGGGACCCGTGGTCACGTTCAGCTCTATGCCACGAATCATTTGGCTGATTGCACCACTCTTCACTACTGCCATGACCATGTTTGCGCTGACGTTCTCGTCTGACGGGCACATCTCATCGACCATTGCTTGGTGCCAGGTGTTTTTCTGGGTCAACCTTGTGACTGTGGGTGCAATGGCTGTGCTATGCGTGTCGGCAATCATTGAGCTCACGGAAGAAACATCCACCTTCTTCTTGCAACAGAACGGCGCGTGGGTCTGGGTGTTCGCCATTGGCTCCGGATTCATTGCTCTGTGGGGATTGTACCTCATGTGGAGATTGTGGGTCTACTGGCACGACGTCCGAGACGGCTACAACGCTGGATGGCGCGTGGGCACGGGCCGCCGCTTGAAGGAAGAGCCAAGCGCACCCCTCATGGAACAGGACGCGCTGGAGTCCCAGCCGCCGCAGCAGCAGCAGCAGACCAGCAATACTGCCTCCCAAATTGGAGCCAGCTATTACGGACAACAACAACAAGAACCCCCCACTGGCGCGTTCAGGCAGAAGTTCAGTGTTAACGGATTCAACACTCTGAACCCCACTTTGAAGTCCAAGAACGTGTGAAGAAGAAGAAGACAATACAAGAAAATTTTTTGCCAGGCGAGGCGCACAGAAAAAATTTTTTTTTTTCATTCTGTTTTCGATTTCTGGTCGTTGCTAAGCTGTTGCTGCTGCTTTGGATTTCCGTCCATGGTCTTGTCTACCTGTTTGAATATGGCTTGGATGATTTTCAGTCCCCAAAACGCGTGCAACGCCAACAAACTGTACAACAGCATCACGCCCATGCCATAGAAGCTGAAACGAAACCAACACACAGTTATGTGCGACGACGTGATTGAAAATGGCGCGGGCGGAATTATGTCTGGCGAAGCGACGGGAGATGCAATATATGCCCAATCATCGGGGTGCATGCGGTTCCACGTCAATCGGCAATTGTCAATGAGAAACATGGGGAACACGTACAAACGCGTCGCAAAGAACACCAGCGCAAACGCCACGAATATGGGTTGGTACACTTTGCGCGCAGCGGGACGCAGGAACTTGATCAACTTGGCCACGTGCAAAAACGGGTCAGCAATGTCGTGCACCACCAACACCCCTAGCTGAATGCGCATGTAGCCGGCGTTCCGCGAGAACACAATGAGCACCAATGTGATGATGTGATGCACAACGTACGAGTAATCCTTGTGCGGGGGATCGATCCCTGAGAACATGGCGAATACGTAATTCACATAGAACGCCACTTGCATGCAGTGGTAAGCGTACAACAGTTTGTCCGTACTCAACACGGCTTCGGCGTCTTCCCAAGAACACACGCGTGATTGGTCGCTCCAGCCAAGTCGTGCGAACAACAAGTAGGTGCCTGTGAACGCGGCAATCACGTAGTATGTCGCGTACCACAAATCACTGGCCACGCGTTTGCGTTGCGCTGATGTGAGTGCTTTGGGTGACAGACACTCGGCACAAATGATGGTCAAATACGAGAGAATCACGCGAAACACCGTGATCAACACGAACATGATTCCTACATTCACCAACTCTTGCACAGGACCCCCGACAATCATCAGTGAAATCATTTCTTTCTTTGGTGGTGATGAATACACACAAAAAAATACATACCAATGTCAAAATGGCAAACAATACCTCATCCACCATTGAGGACCCGCCTGCGAGCTCATGGTTGTTGTTTGCAGCGTCCGTGACATATTTTATCGTGCTCATGTGTGCTGTGTTGTGGATCGCGTCTCCAAAGCATTTTCGTGCGTGCTGTTGTCGCTGGAGGCGCAAGTATCGCTGGCTGAAGCGAGGGGCGTCCGAGTTTGTGAAAAACGCGCGACGAGGTATGTTGGAAGCATGGAACGAAGGTGGAGACGACGACGACGAGTTTGGTGATAATGACAGCGATGAGGAGGAAGAAGAGGAAAAGAAAAAGCAGCCCGAAATTGAAGAATGGTGGTCGCAGGAATTACTGGACAAAAATTTGAAGGAACAACGTGAACAACAACAGAAAGTAGGACCGCTCATCGATTGCACTCCCAATGTAACCGTGGAGAAGAAGAAGGAGGAGGAAGACGAACAAGCATCGTCAATACATTGAATTTTTATTCTGTTGTTTTTGTTGTGGTGGTGGCTTCACTTTGGATCCCGTGGGTGTTTTCATGCCTGCCAACAATTCCAACATTTGTGCCTCCTCGTCCAACTTCTCACTGTCGTACTGTTGCCGCTGTTCCCGTGTCATGGCCGGGCGCTCAAATGTCGTTGTCGTCGTCATTCCGCCTCCTCCCCCGTTCCCTGCTTGGATCATCTGCATCATCTCCGCGTACTCATCGTCCTCGTCCACCACGTCCAACAGCTGTGCCCCCGCCAATTCGGCTGAAATATCTCGGTGATCATCTATGTGCGTCTTTGCCTGTGCCATCACATCAGACACCGCGTCCACATCCAACGTGCTGGCAAGGCGAGCGCTGCTCTCGTTTGATTGTTTAACTGCTTGGAACATCCGAGCGTTGTCGCGCATATCATGCATTCCATCCGTCACTGTGGTCAAGCTGTCGATTTTCCCTTGCAACATGCGACACGCTCCATCTGCCTTTTTGTAGCCAGAAAACGCCTGCATGGCTTGACTCTTGCAATCGGCACGCGGGCCCAGTCTCTCCACATTTGCCTTGTATCGATCTCGTAGTTGAGTTTGATGCTCCAATCGTTGTTGCAGCTGCGCGATGATTTCCGCATTTGCACGCGCCGCATTGTCAGCCTGTTGCTCCGCCGACAACGTGGGCACAGATTTCCCAAACACCCGCCCTATCGTTCGACTGTACCAATCGTCGTTGCCCTCGGGTTGCATGTTTGTGTGCACGCCGTGTTGTAAAATATTGAAATTTTTCGTTTATTTTTTAAATTTTGGTTTCACCAAAGAGCTGAGCCACGGTGAATTGCTTGAGGCTCTGCTCGACGGGCGGAAGCTTAGCCTGGATGCAGCGTTCCTTCCAATTCGCGGGTGCCGTTCTCTGCACGAACGCTTCTTCTTTTTGGCCATACTTATTCAGCGCCATCTTCAACTGTTCCTTGGTTTTGGCGACAAAAAAAATGGCCGCATCCCCTCCTGTCTTCCAATTGTGGTAGGCAATCAGGGGCAATCCTCCTCCTTGTCCGGAACTTGTCGTCGTCGTCGTCGTTGCATCTGGCTCCATGGCCACGTCCAGACTCGCCTGCTTGGGGAAGTTCCTCTGAACGTTCTTGGTGTTCGGAGACACGGGCAATGCGACAACCACGCCATCCTTGGCTGCTTCAGCGTCGCTCCCTTGCGCAGCGTCTTCGTCGTCCTCTTCATCGTACTCTTCCTCCTCATCACGCGGGGGTTGGTTATCAGTGTTTGCGTTGGCTGTTGTAGTAGTCGCAGCAGAACTAGGAAGAGGCGGAACCGGGAGAGCAATGTCGGGACCTGGTTCTCCTCCTCCCGTACTGCTACTGCTGCTGTTTTCGCCCTCGTCATCGCTGATTTCCATGGGAATCGCGACAGGCACATCCGCTGCTGTCACGGTCGGTGTCTTGAGAGACGCGGCCTTTGCCTGGTCGTTGGCGCGTTTCAGCTCCAGTTCTCGCTGCAACAAGCTGTCCTCCTCTTCTTCCTCGTCTTCATCCTCTTCTTCTTCTTTCTCCTTCTCGTTGGACAGGGGCGGAGCGGGAAGAGCTTCCGGGGTCGTCAAATCAAGCACTTCCGCCACTTTGACCTCTTCGTCGTTGTCGGGAGGCACGGGAAGTGGGTTTTGGCGCGTCGTCCCTTGGTCCATGACACTCTTGGCGGCTGGCCAGATGTCGTCGGAGAATCGCCGCATAAGTTCAGCGGTGACGTCGTTGGCAGACTTTCCGATGATGTTCTTGCTCAGAAACACCGACACCTTGGTGCACAGCCGGTTACCCTTGGTCAGCGTTGCAACAGCGTCGACCAGTGCCATGACAAATTGATGAGACACGTCCTCGGGCGCGCGGGGGTTCCATCCTTCAACGCTAATCTCCCCTCCGGCTGCCACCACGGCGTCCAAAAGCTCAGCTCTCTCAGAAGGAGACGCGGCTCGCTGCTGCTGTTCCTCGTCCGGTCTCTTCTTCTTCCTCTCGTTTGCGGGAAACAGTTGCGCCAAAATCTTGGCTTTCTTCGGGTTTCCGTCCGACGACATGTACGCCTTGTACGACTTCTCAAAACGGTCCATTGCCTTGTTCATCTTGTGCACGTTTTCCTCGGTGGATTTCCTGGTGGCAAGCGAAATGGCGTTGTACGCCGCGTCGTAGAGCTCAGAGATGACAAGCTTCTTGTTCGGACCAATCAACAACTGCGGCGTGGCGTCCTTGAACTGGTCCAAGCGGACGGCGGTACACGACGCTGCGTCATGAAACCTGAGCCTCAATTTCTCTGCGGGAGTCACGCCATCGTCGTCGTCGTCATCATCATCAACAATGTCGTCATCGTCGTCGTCATCGTCGTCGGAATCTTCTGCTCCGAGAGCACCATATCCGTGTTCAGAGTCAAAGTCCTCGTCTTCTTCTTCGTCATCGTCGTCTTCCTCGTCGGCGTCCTCTCCACCAAGACCCCTGGAGTCAGCAGTTTTGCTGTGTTCCAAGTTGTACTTCCACTGATTAAACGAAACCGGAACAAGACCCTTTCGAGTCCACTTGCGAGTGTACACGGCGTACTTTCGTCTCAGCTCTGGCAATGCTTCCACTGCAGCTACTTGTTGCTTAGTAACCGTTTTCTCCTTCTCGCGCGTGCTCTGCCTAACAATTTTGTTTCCCTGAAGCACCACCTTTCGTCCCAGTGTAGCAGCAGCAACCACATGCTCGTCGTCGTCGTCTTCTTCGTCCTTGGCGGGCTTCTTGTTGTTCTTTCTGGGAACCATGGTCATAGTTGCCGTGATGGTCGCCTGCTTCTTATTCTTTGAAGACGAGGAAGGCGGCGGGACGTGAGCTTCGTCGTCGAACTCCCCTTCAACCACCAAGTTTGGATCCTCCTCGTTGTCGTCGTCACCCAGGTCCATGGGAATAACATCCTCCTCCTCTTCCTCTGGCTCCTCTTCCGCGGGATTAGCAAGAGAATAGCATTCGTTGAACAGTGCTCTGAAACGAGGCAACGCAACGGGGGTCTGAGCGCCAAAGTTCATGTAACTGCTCGCGGCCTTGCGCAGCGCGCCCCATTTGCTCTTCAGAAATGCATTGTCCGACTCAAGCGCGGCCTTTCCGACGTTCTTGTACAATTCGTTGTACTGCTTCTTCAGCTCTTCCGGATCCCAGTCGTCGGCCACTCCTCCCTTGGCGGCAGCTTTTCCGGGAGGCTTCTTTTGCTGCTGCTGCTGCTGGGGTGGCTTCTGGACCTTGACTACGCGAGGAGTCTTCTTCTTGAGCACGGTGGCGGAGGGCTTCGCAACAGCGGGAGCTACTTCCTCGTCGTCGTCCTCAACGAGCTTCTGCTTCTTGTTTCCCTTGGGAGGAGGAGGAGAAGAAGATGACTGAGATGCAGATTTCGCAATCGTCTTCGTGGTCGTCGTCGTCGTCGCTGCGGACTTCTTCTTGCCTTTGGCAGGAGGCAACTCATTGACCGTCATGAAGAACAGTACCGTCAACGGAGAACACTGATCCGGTGTCTTGCTCTCGTGCTTGATTTCCAGGGAACACTTCAACTCCTGATTCTCGTGGATCGACTCGTCAAAGCAGTAAGCCAATCCCGACACCAACATGATGTTGTGCATAATGGGCACTGCTTTGGTTTTGGCCGGGTCTCCGCCTGGCTTCAGAGAACGAAGCTGCATCACACGCCCCGAATACCCAATCGGCAAAACGAGCACCGAACTACCGGGGACGCACTGGTCAAACTTGATGGCATTTCCGACCGCATTCAGCGTTTGGAACGTGTACGCAATGACTTGGTTGAAGGCGGGTTTCTGCATAGTCTTGACCATCAGCGTATCGTTGATGCAAGTGAGCATTTGCGAGATGCAATCGGGCATGACTTCAGGAGGCGTGACCTTCCCGCCAATGCGTGCGTTGCAACCGTACAGACGCGTGGCCGTGTTGGTCGGATATGTGTTTCCGGCCACTTTCTTGGGCTCAAGTTGAGTGCAATACTCGGCAATCACGTACTCGCGCAGGTCCGACTCCAGAGAGGACGGAATACCAGAGGCCGCAAACAAGTCGAACACTTGCAAGTGCACTTCGTTGTCCATGGGAACAAAGACGGACACAATGTTCCTATCCTCTGTCGCGTCGTCCCCATCCTCGTTGACACATGGAATTTCCACGTTGACCTCCAGCACCAGGTTCTGCTGATCCTCCTCGTCCACCTCGGGCACGGTAACGCCGGGTCCAGCCATAAACAAGTGATTTTTGATCACCGAGAACAATCCATCCTGCGATCCCATGAAGTCGGGGTTGATCCGCAAATGAGTAGGCACATCCTTGGTTTCCAGGCATTGAGCCGCTTCGTCTGCATCAAACAGCAGATTGTCCGGAATTCCCGCTGTCTTGGCGCGTGTTCCGCCCGCAGAAGAGCGCGATCGCTTTTTCTTGTTCGTCGTCGTCGCTGCCTCGCCCTCTCCTTCGTCGTTGCCGTCTTCATCGATCACGGTGGTGGTGACAGCGGCAGGCACGATCGCTGTCTTCTTCTTCTTCTTGCTCGGAAGTGTGGCAGGAATGGCAGGCATCAACTCTTCGTCGTTGTCGTCGTCGCTCACTTGCATCGGTTGGACGTCCTCCTCCTCCTCTTCGTTGTCGCTATCGGGAGGGGCAGCAGCAGCAGCAGCAGCCACAACGACCTTGTTCTTTTTCTTGACTTCGCGATCGTCGTCGTTGTCGATCGCGGGCACGTGAGATGGCGAAGTAGACGATGGCTTGACTCGGGCCTGGATTTGCTTGGTCACCGATCGTTCCAGGGTCTGCACGTCGACACCGGCCTTCTTCGGTGCCTTGTTGGAAGGCACGATCGCCTTCTTGGTTGTTGTTGTCGTCGAAGTCTGCATCGGCTTGACACCTTTGCTCTGGTTATTCGTTGACGTAGTTCCGTTCATAGTGGTCGCGTTGTTATTGTCCAAAGTTGGCGGAGCCCCCTTCTTTCTTTTTTTTCGCTGACCGGAATTTTTGTTGTCCGAGTTCCGAAGAGGAGACGATGACGGATTTTCGATAACGATCGCCTCACTGTCGTACTTCTCTGCGATTGTATCCGACTTCACACCCAACGGAGCTCTGTCACCGTGCACATTCTTGAATATACTGGGCCAGCACTTCTGGTCGGCATGCTTGGTGCCAAAGATCTGCACCGCGAACTCGGCAAAGTCAGCGATCGTCATCTTCTGCGTGTATCCGACGAAATCTTCCATCTTTCGCAACCCCCATCGTTGTTCAATCTGCCCTGCTCCCGGTGCCGCAGGATCGCCGGTTCCGCTACCACCGGTGACCACCATGGACAGGATGGCGCGCTTGGTCTCGTAATGAGGATAAATGTAATAAGGCCAATTGAACAGCTTGATGCGCACTTTTTGTTGCAGTATCATATTGCCACGTCCTTCCTTGGTTGCCTTCTTAGGTGCGACGTTTGCCGCACCCACGAACATTCCCAGCAGATTTTCTGTGAGTGCGCGCAGTCGAAACGGGCGTTCTCCTCGAAACACGACCACCTCTCCCACGTTTGTCTCAATGGGCACAATCATGTTGTTGAAAGGGAAATCCTCCGGGTATCGACCATGAGGGAACGAGATTGGAACAACGCCTTTCCAGAGACTGCGAAAGACGTGCCTTTCTGTGACCTCTGTGCCATCGGGCAGCGTTCGTTTCAATCCCCATGCCTCAGGGCAAACCATGATGGAAATCCCACATGTGTTGTGGCGCGTCTCCGTGTATGGGTAAAAACCATTCATCACTTCGTGTTGTGCACGGGGATTCGTCAGCAGCGAGCGCAAGAAACTCTTGGTCAGCACTTCTGTCTTTGGGCACACAACAAAAGGGGCCATGCTGGCGGACACGTTGTCGCGATCGCTGAAAAATGGAACCAGCGCATCCCATGCCAACTTGCGCGTCTGCCAAGCACGGCGATCTTGCACAAGTGTGGAATACGATTTGTACGCAGCCGACGGAGCGTCGCACACGTTTCCAAACTCCTGTGACTCGGAGCCGGGCCATGTGCAATCCGTTTCCCAGTGATCGGATGCCATCTTGACGCGCATCTCCTCGGGAGTGCGGTTGTTCATGATGGCCAGCATGTCCACCAATCCTTCCTTGAAAGAAGACACCAACTCTGGCGGTGCAGTGGTTCGTGCTTTCACAAATCCCCAGCGATTATAGAATTCCTTCATCTCCACTCGCTGGGCAATGGGATCGAATGACGGCACAGCCAGCGCATGCGTGTCAACATGGAAACGACACACGGGCATCATGAAGCGATCCAAGTGACAATATCGCACAGGTGTCGTCGTCGTCTCAGAATCCAATGGTGGTGGGCGATCCCAAAGCATGTTATCCTTGGTCCCACATGAAGCAGCACTGGCAGAAAGTCTGTGATGACACGTGAAACAGCGATCGGCCAGAAAGTATGGCGCAAGCACGTGATCATTGATCATGTACGCAGCCGTTGCACAATGTCCAATGACGGGACGTCTGCACGACCCACACTTGGTGGTGTGAGAGATACCATACTCAATGAACTTGGAAATCTTGATCGTGGTAACGTCTCCCGTCGCGGTGCTGTAAAGACGACAGAATTCAGAACGCTGGCGTTCCAACAATTCCTTGAGTTTCTGGATCCTCGCGTTTCGTTCTTCTTCCGTGATTTTCGTGTTCGCGATCGCATCACTCTTCTTCTTGTTGTTGTTGCTTGGAATTTTCTTGTTCTTCTTTCCTTGTTCGTTGTTGTCGTCGTCGTCATCCTCGTCTTCGTCATCCTCGTCTTCGTCATCCTCGCGATCGTCCACCACCTCCTCCTCGTCCTCCTCCACCTCGGCAGAAACAGGAGCATCTTCCATTTTTTTTCTTGTTGCGCGAGCGACCCTTTGGGGAAAAAAAACGCAAAACTTTTTTTGCGTATCGTTGGTATTCACCAAAAATTTTTGGTGTGTCCATCAAAAAAATGCCCCAACAATAGGTGTTCCATATGATGGCAGTGGGTGCGACCAGATAAAAGATGGAAGTGGAACAACAGCAGAAGAAGAAGAAAAAGAAACGTAGTAGTTCGCGTGGTGGTGGCGATGGAGGAGGAGAAAAAAACTCTGGCAGGAAGCAATTGTGTGTTAGTTTGGACGATCGCGAGAGAGAGGTGTTTCAACGAGCACTCGCGATCGAGGAACACCGCCACCACAAGGATATGTTTGATGGTGATCCATCACTCGTTGTTATTGATGATGATCCTCTTGTGAATTGTGAACATGGGAACGAGGAGAAGATCTCTCAACTTACAGCCATGATTACCATGCTGCAGGATGAACGCAATGCAAACGTTTCTTATCAAGCGATCGCGAGACAAGCGTGCGCAGTGCTTGGTGTCATTTGTGCACACATTGCATCGGTGTCGGACGTAGATGAAGCCGAGGACGACGACACGGTGAAGCAGACGCAGTTACTTCTGCACGACTTTGGGCTTGCTACTGATGATTGCGGGGAAGGACTTGGAGAACAAGAATGCGCATCAGTGACAAGGGCCGTTGGGACAGCAGAATTGATTTTCAAATCGTTCATGGAAAACGTGGTGCCCTTGGCTACGAAGAGTATGGAACTGCAAGCCAATCTTGACCACATGACCCAGCGATACGAAGAGCGCGGAGACAAACTCCGAGAAGGAAGCGCCTCGTTTCAGAAGATGCTGGCACAACATGAAAAGCTGGTGGAGTATTCCAAGGAAACGGAAGCACTCAACCACGCACTGGAAGACAAGCAGGCGCACGACAAGATGTTGAGGGACGCGGAAAGCAAGTTGCAGAACAACTATTTCAACATTATGCGCGAACGCAACACGCAGATTGCTAATCAATTGCAGACCAAGCAGGAAGAATGTGCGTTGGCGACATCTGTCTGCGAGACGCTAACCATGGAGAACATTCGTTTGCGCGAGATGGTGGACACATTGGAGCACAAGATGGCAGACGTGACACGGAAACTCGGGGAGTGGTCGCGCTCACAGCGACTGCCCACACCTGAAGATGTGTGTCACATGAAGCAGCGCAAGTTGCTCAAGCGTGCGTACGCGGTGTTGTTGGCGAAGCATGAAGTGGCGGAGCTGGAACTGATGCAAACACAACACGCGTTCCAAGCAGAGACCAAACGCATTGAGGATCAATTTCGAGAGAAGGAGCTGCAGTTGACGGAGGTACATCAGCAACGTTTGGCGGACGTAGAGCGTCGACAATCAAAAATCAACAGTGACCGTGCTTCCCTGGGCGAAGAGCGTAGAACACTTGCCGCAAAGGTTGATAGTATGCGTTCCGAGATTGATATTTTGAAGAAGGACAATCTTCGGCTGCAAACAGAATGCTCCGCTGCTGCTTCTGCTCCACCTCCATGTACGCATACAGCCGATGAACTGTTTCATGCAGATCTCACGTTGCAATTGGTTGGGCACATGTGCCGAGGTGCGAACTCTTCCTCCTCGTCCTCGTCCTCGGGAGCCGTCGAACCCGCCAAGCAACTTGCCGCTCTCATCAGCACGCTGTCGCAGAAACGAGCCGACAACAAGCTGCGGCGGGGAAACGCGCAACCCCAGGACACACGGGCAGATTACAAGGCGGTAAACACGTGTTTACGAGAGAACGTGGTTGCGCTTGTCGAGTATGCCAAACGAGTGCGTCTGCCATCCGTCTCTGCGTCGCGCAAGGATTCCGATGGCCTGGTGATTTTGGGCAAGTTATGCGTAGATCTCATTCCATGCATGTTGAGCGTGCTGCAAGGTTGTTGCAAGGGGTCATGGAGAACGGGCGTCGAGCACGAATGGATCAAACAGCAGCTTCCCAAGGCGGAAGCACTGTGTACAACCATTGTGGCCGCATATAAGACAGAAAGCGTGACACTGGCAGACGCGACGCAATTGCGAACGTGCATGATGCAAGAGATGCCCTCTTCCAAGGATCCACCGGATTCTGTTACGCCGCCGCCGCGCCGTCACCGTTTGATGCAATGGGTGGCGTTTCACGCTGCCACGTGCATGGATATGAACGACCATTTTGCCATGATTGAGAAGAAGAAAACGGCAAAAGCTCTCGAACACATGCAAACGTTGCATTCCAAGTTGTTCGAGAGCACAGGGAAGCGCATCACTGAACTTGTCAGCGCACTCACGTCCAACCCCGGCGCATTTCCACTGTTTACGACGGAGGGCGAGGATATGGTAAGGGAAATGGACGCAGATTTGAAAACGCTGGACACCAGAGTATCGTTGATTGTCGCAGAAGCATTGGTGCCACTGGACATCAAACACGTACTCACCTCGTACCAGAGCGCGTGGAAGTTTTTGACGGCGTTGGTAGAAAAATTACGCGCAGATCCACAGCTGAATCCTCCTTCTCGCGCTCCATCCCCGTATCTTGCCTCGTCGTCGCCCATGTGGGATCCCACAAAAAATTAAATTAACAACGTTCTATAAAAATGGGTGATATTTTGATCATCAACGACAAAAAGTTTTTGTTTGTCTCTCTTGGGGAGAATGTTGTGAACAAAAAAAAAAGAAAAAAAATGACTTCACCTGGAATGGAAACCGCACATCGCGTAGCCATAATTGCGTTGTTAATAACCGCTGTTGTAGCTACCGCTGGCGTGTTTTTCATTGGCAGCAATTGTAAGGCCACGGATCCTGCGTGTGCTCCTGCAGTGTCGCCCGTGTACTATGGGGAAGGAGCAACCAACACGTATTCCACTTGCGGATGCAACACGTCTGCGGAGATTCGAAACGAAACCAACGCTCGCGTGCTCAGTAACACGGAATTTGGAAGCGGTGACGCCTCTCTGGAGGATGCACGTGGTGTGTCTGCGTTTACGGTGTTTTTCACGGAATTCATTTTTAATGACATCTTTCGTCCCGTGTACCACCCGGATTACACTTCAAGCATTCCCGTGCCCCCAGGGGATCCGGTATTCTCCGCTTCACACATCACGTTCCGCGTCCCCGTGTCTCCGTACACGCACACGTTCCCTCCCAACTGCCCATTCCCGTTGAACAATGGGACCGCATACATTGACTTGTCCAATGTGTATGGATCATCGGAGAGTGGCGAGCTGGCTCGTTTGCGTACCCATTCACTGGGTCGCATGCGAATGGTGGCAGAGGACGAGTCTCGGCTGTTGGAACGCAATGCAACAACGGGCAAGTGGACCATTGCCGACGTGCGTGACACGTATAACGCGGGAGTGCTAGCGTTGCACACATTGGCTGTGCGCAACCACAATTACTGGGCTGATCGGTTACTGTCGTTCCACCACACGTGGACCGACGAGCAGTTGTTTTGGAAAGCGCGCCAGCTAAACATTGCAGAATGGCAGCGGATTGTGTATCACGAATGGTTGCCCACGTTGTTGTTTATTCACGGTGTTACACCTGATCCCGAGAGTCCTGTGCCCAACACGCTGACAGAACCCCGCGTGACCATGGAGGAAGCGTTGGCTCTGATGCCCGCCATGGTTGATACCATGTTCCCATCTTGGGTCAACAGGGGAGATGGCGCACCCATTCCGTATGCGGAGTTCACAGGACGCTCGGGCCAGGATTTGATTAGCACGCACAACATTGAGACATTTCTGGGATCGTGTGTAAAGACGCGCGCACGCCGGTTCGACGGCAACATCATCTCTGAACGCCGCAATCAAGGAAATGCGACTGCACCGCGGGATTTGGTGGCCATTCACGTGCAGAGGGGACGACTGGCAAGGATTCTCGATTGGCACGCCATGTACCAATGCATACAGGGCGCGCCGTTTCCAGCCGATACACGAGACGCGTATCAGGGATTCATTGAGGAGGAAATTTACCCGGGAACAAGTGTGGGCCACACAACAGTGCGTGCGCTGGCCAATTTGTTTTATCGTGTGCGAGACGCCGACCAAGCATACTACACATACAATGCAGCAGCCATTGGTCCTGCATACTGGGAAACCATCAACCATGCAACCATGGGCACGTTGCTGGTGCGCAACGGCCGAGGTCCATACAACGCACTCAACATACAGCATCCATTTGTGGTGGTGGACATGTTTCATTGAAAAAAATGAAATTTTTGGGCGCGAAAAAAAATTCTTGTTTTTGTCCGTCCAACCAAAAAGCAAGGAGGTGCTCATCCTTGTGGGTGAGTGCGTTTTTCTAGGAATTCCCCACACCATTATCATCATCATTACACACACACCACCACCACGATGACGGAAGTTGCGACCACCACCACGAGCACGATTCCTGAAAAACGTCGCCACGATGCGTTCGACGATCGCATTGCTCAACTGATGCACCACTCGTTCAACAATGTGAATTTGCGTGTGTTTCAGGACATTGGATCAAGCGGAGGCGGTGGCTCCTCCTCCTCCTCCTCCTCCTCGTGTTCTCCCATGGACGAAGTGGAGGCATTTTTTGCTTCTCCGCCGACGACAACAACAACAACGCCCGGGAAGAAGCGCGAGGCGGATGCAGAATCCGAGGCCATGGTGGAACATTACAAACGACGATGCACCGAAGTCGAGCAAAAGTTGAAAAAGGTCAAGAAACAATACATTGACACGGATGGACTTGCGCGACAACAACTCAACCCAAGGCGCGAAGTTGAGCAGGAGTTGTTTCAGCTGAAAGTGGCGCTTGCACAACGCGAGTTGCTCATCAAACAACTGGAAGAGGACAAGGGGGAACTGGCAGCCATGGTTGCACGTTACGAACAGGATGTGATTTTGTTTGCACAGCGTGCACGCCAGGACAGGGAACAAGCGGTACGCGAAGCGCTGTTGTTGGAGAGGGAAAAAACTCTTGCGAATTAATATTTGATAAAGAAGAAGTTTTGGGTGATTTATCTCATTGCATAGGATGATGAATGTTTGAAAACAATGATGGGAAAATGTCGTCATGGTTAGAGACTACCCGTTGATTGTGATCATACTGGCGTGGGTCACGCTAATCGTTATTGTGGGGTCGGGCGTCGTGTTTCTGATTAGCGCGGGATTGAAAAAGAATGACGCCATTCTTCAGAAACATCTGTGTTTCAAGGCCGACAGTGCGTTGGTGTTTCCTGGGCCAGGAGCGCCACAGCCTCCAGCGTACGCACAGGGGGAATTGTTGGTTCATCGCAGTGAAGCATCCATTGCGTGGGACATTGTGTACGGAAATGTGGGTGGCACTGTCACGGGGATGGACGTGTTTGGGCCCATTTATCCTGCTTCCCCACTGGACGGGCCGTTGTTGCTGACGATATGCGACGTGACAACGACGGTGGCGTGTCAGGCGACACTGGCAAATGTGTTGCGCCAGAAGATCAAACAAACAGACACGGGGATCCCACTGGATGATATCGCGGAGACGCTGTTCTTGCATCCCGAACGCTACAAACTGCGCATTCGTTCCACCACGTACCCAAACGGGGCGCTGGTCGCAGATTTGATGTCGGTGTGTTGATGAGAGAATGAACTGGAATTTTCATTTTATTTCAATTGGGTCTTTTTCCTTTGAGATAGGCTTGGGTGAGCACGAAGCGGATGGCGGTCGTGAATCGCTCGTACGCATTCTCGCACGATATGGTACGGCCAATGATCGCGTTGATGTCCGATGTGCGCTGACGTTTGTTGTCATTGCGTTCGTAGATCATCATGCGCAACTGATTTAACACATCAGTCGACTGATTGAGCGTTTCCACATTCGCCATGAAATGTGACAGACGTCGATCTATCTCATCCCTGAACGAATTGTCGTCGTCGAGGATAACACGCATCGCCGCCAATGTTTCGTCGGTGATTCCAAACAAGTCCGCGTTGCACAAAAAGTGCTGCAATATTGCTGCCAATGTCGCGGGTTCCTTGAACACGGGCATGTTGTGCTCGAGGAACTTTTCTAGACCTTTGCCCTTCAATTTGTCGAGCATCTGCTGTTGCATGTCGTGGTGGTGGTGGTGTAGTGTTTTCAGAATGTCCTCCTTGCACGGGAACGACATGCTTGCCTGCGACTTTCCGTGGGAGATGAAAGAGAAATGCATGTCGGTCGAAAAGGGGGGATCGACGTCGTCCTCAAGTTCCGGAAGTTCCTCCAGCTCCTCCTCCTTGCCCTCTTCTTCAGGAACAGCAACCTTGTCGTGCATCTCCCTTGGAGGATCGTTGGCGTTCTTCGTACGAACGAACATTGCTCTGGCAGGATGATCAAGAGGAAGATCGTCCACATCGACGTCGCGGAATCCGCCAGGAGCATCCTCGTCAAACACCCTAACAAATTCAGGCGGGGGAAGCGGTCCTTTTTTCTTTGCCTCCTCGTACATCTTGGCAAATTCCTTGAGCTGTTGGAACATTGTGTTAACACTAGGTTCCTGGCTGTCAATGTAATCCTTCATAAAATTGTGTATCGGCAACCCAAAGCGCATTCGATCGCGCGCCTCCCAACGATCGTGCTCGCTCTCGGTCATGAGACGAGACGTCGACTTGACATTCTGTTCCTCTTCCTCTTCGACCTTCTCGCCCGGGTTACAGTTGTCGGGAAGATCGCGCCTGTCGCGCATCACACTTAAGCTCCGACCGGAGGGAATGAATTGGTCATGATGCACGAGTCTAGCCTGGGACACAAATCTGATATCCTCCTCTTCCTCTCCGTCTCGCTCCCGCTTATTGTTGTTGTCGACTTCAACTTCGCCCACTGCCTTTGCGTCCTCCCCCTCTTCCATCTTTTTTTTCTCTGGTGGGTCACCGTGTCCGCGGAATACTCGTTTCGCGTTCATCACCATCGTCTTCCCCACGGATCTCGGAATGACAAGGATCGCCTCTCCACTGTCAGGATAGGTGATGAGTTCCGTGCGAACTACGGTGCCGTCCGAACACAAGATGCTGACGGGCTCGGTCTTTTTGTTGCCCTCCTCTTCCTGTTTCTCCGTCGACTTCTCCTCGTCGTACATTTGGATATCCCTAGTTCTAAATTGACCATAGACTCGGGGTGCATCGTCCATGTACTTCTCCATCTCTTGCGCGAATTTCGAGTACAACGCAAACTGTTCTTCGGCGTATTGTTTCATACTGGTGCGAGCTGCGTTGAGCTTCTCCATTTCGCCCTCCAATTGTTGCGTCGTCAAGGATTTAAACGCAGCTTCTCTTTGGCGACGCTTCATATCCTCCCGGGCGGATCTGATCTTCTCCATGTCTTTGGAGTCGTCTTCGGCAGGAGATTTCTTCTCTTCCATCTCGTCGTAGATTTGAGTGTCACGAATGGGTACAACACTAACATCTGTGGCACGATCGCTATCTTTCATAACGTGATATTCGCCCGGTTCGGTAATTCGATCCGGCTCAATCTTTCGTGTCGTGGCGTCGCTCAAGGACGGGAATGCGACGGGCTTGTCTTTCTGACGCTCGAGCTCAGCCTCGGTCCATTTGCTGCGCACCGAAGTTGGGACGAAACCGTGTTCAAATTCGAACCCACCACGACGCACAAGACCCTTTTTTCTCGCATTCCTCGGACACTCGTGTTCCTTGGGCTCGTGCGCTTCCTTCATGTATGTGCGTACTCCAGTGTCTGGATTCTGAGTGTACATCTCGAATGCAGCCTGGTCGCACACGGCACATGGAACGCGGGGTTCGGGACGCAGGATTCGCCCCCCGATTCGAGCGCAAAGTTCTTCTTGCAGTTGCTCTGGAGTGACGAATTCGTTCCCGCTGGGCAAAAAGTAGCCTTTCTCATATTGCCTCGCGATGTTGCCCCTGAACGCCTCTTCGCGACATCCCTCGCACAAGGAATGTTCTCCCGGAGCACGCAATAAGTGTCGTCTGCATCGCCAAAATCCATCCTTCTCCTCTTTCACGATGGTTCGTTTCTTCATTTCAAGCTCGGCTTCCAATGCTTTCTGAAATGCGGTGCACGATCCGGAAAACTTTTTGCACAACCCACATGAATGATCATGATCGTCTCTAATGCAATCAATACAGCCACTGTATCCGTCAACAAACTGTTTGTGATGTCTGGTGCACCATCGCATGGGAGGTTCGTCCTTGCGCTCCTCCATTCGTTTGCGCTGTTCAAGCCGGAATGCCTGGAGAGCGTCGTAAGAATCGTCGTCGTCGTCGTCGACAGGTTTTCCTTCCTTTTCCTCCTGCTCTTGTTCCTTCTTCAATCTCTCAGCCATTCTCTCCTCGACGCGGCGCTCAGCCTCGGCACAGATTTCGCATTTCAACGCCTTTGGAGGTCCTGTTTCCGGGAAATCGGCCATAAAATGCTCCATAGCGTGTCTGACATCATCTCCGTCGTATTCTTCTTCTTCATCACTGCTGCTGCTGCTGTTGGTGGTATCACCATCTTGTACAGTTTTCGTGTTGCGAATCATGACACTCATTGAATCAATGGGAATGCGCACTTGCGATGCAGCAGCAGTTATCACGCAACCCGGACATTCCGTGAGTGTTTTGTTGTAACACCCGTGTTTGTCGCATCTCGGGAGTTCGCTGGGAAATTCTACCTGAATGTCATTTCCATTTCCCGGCACACATGCGTCGTACATGTCCTCGGCACACTTCTCGCATACGACGACATCAAAATCGCCACCGTGTTTCTCGCACAATCGAGGGTCCAACGAAAGGGATGAATCTTCTTCCTCCTGTGCGTTTTGTTTGTCTCGACAGCATTCTTTGCACACTGAATGATGATGCTTGTCACAGCCCACTGCAAGTGTAGGTAGAAGATCAACGCATTCCTCTTGTTCCTTGAGCTCTTTGTCGATCATCTCCTGCATCCATTTCTCGCGAGCTCCCTTGATCATTTCGGCCGTCAGCGGCGTGTCGTTCGCCTTTGCTTCTTCCGCCATCTGCCTGACGACTGCCAGCCATTTGGCTCTGACAAGCTCCGATCGTGTGGGTTCCTTGTTGTGAGTATCCGCGACTTCGGCCATTTCTCCGTCCAAAAACACTTCCTTGGCACAGCTTGGTTTGTCCACGATCTCTTCAAAAGACGATGATTCCTCCTCCTCCCAAGATTCTTCCTCGTCGTCGTCCCCGCTCGAACTGTCCTCGTCATCCTTCCTGTTCTCACAGGTGGAGACGATCGCGCGCCCCTTGTCGTCACCTTGAATGTGAGCGGCCCTCTCCTTGATAGTGACCGCGATCGTGCGTCGCTCAGGCTGAGGACATATGCACACCCAATCGCCGTCTCCTCCTCCTGCATCCTCCGTGCGAATGAGCTTCTTGCATTCGGGACACTTTGGAGAAGGACGCTTGGCCATGATTTCTTGTTGTTCGGGACAATTGCATTCCCCCGGTCGTCTACCACAGAATGGACATGTTACCATCGTTTACGTTGTTTTGGAACACCTCTTGTTTGTTGAAAAAAATTTCCCCCTCGGACATCAAATTAATTTATTCTTCCCCTTGCTGGAATTTCTTCGCACATTCCTCGTGTACCCACACGTATTCCCTGCTTTCGGCGTGCACGTGGTAACGAGCGCACTCCCCGCAACCCAGCCGAGAACACGCACAACATTGCTTGAGATCGTGTTCCTCCCATGAATCGCACGTGCGACATGGGCCCCAGAAACGTGGTCGAAGCTTGTCTGGATCCGGCAGGGTGAGCGGGCGTAGAATGACACTTGAGGACATTTCGTTTTGACAAAATAAAAAATGGACACACTGTGGTGCATCTCGGAGCGCGTGTACATGTGGTTCATGTACCTGTCATGCATTGGTAGTAACTACGTAATGTATGCGGCGATTGTGGTGGGAATGGCCATTGGCATGACCCTCCCTCTGAACTCGGGATTTCACCACTTGATGGAGTATGTTCACCGCGAACGCAGGCAACGATACAAGTTGATATTTGAGTTTGTGGTGCTGTCCGTGGCTATTGCCGGGATTGTCTACTTTAATCGCATTGAGGTGTTGCTTCCATTTGAATTTTATATTTCCTGCGAGCGACGCAGCCCGGACATTTTCACGTCACAACAACAATAATGGAAAGTGTGAAGAGGCGGCGGGCGGATTCATTCCGAAAGAAGTTGGGGAAACTTGTCTTCACCAAAGCAACGATCGAACTGTTCAAATTTGAATACATGCTTGTCGCAGTCAACAGACAACCTGGCCCCGAGGTTGCATGGGACGACGATCGCCAGTGTTACGGGCTGCGCGCCCGCCAACCATATCGCAAGGGCGAAGCGATCACCGAGTACGGAGGACGCAAGTCGTTGAAGGAACTGCGCGGCGATTATGTGGCCAAGACCGGGGAGCTGTACATTGATGGGCAGTATGATTTCACGGTGTCGCAAAAGGGCCGCTGGATCAACGAGTCCGATCGCGATCGCGCGGTTGTCAATGTGCGACTGGGACGAACGGTGCGGGCAGCGTGCGACATTGCGGAGGGAGAGTGGTTATTTGCCGACTATGGGCCCGAGTATGAAAGGGATTATTGAACGAAATTCTTTTTTACATTCATGTTTCCTTCACAATCGCGTCCTCGAGACTCGCGGGATTCTTCGCCACGCCCAAGAACATCATCATCTTCTCGGTTTGCTCCTGTTTGTAAGCTGCGGGGACGTTCGTCTTGAGCTCCGCGACTTGTTCCTCCAAACGCGTGCAACGTGATGAAAGCCAATCGATCTGCTTCTGCAACTCGCATTCCTTGCAAACACCGCCTCGCCATTTCAGCCATTCGGCAGAAAATTCCTCTCCACAACCTCCCTTGCAGATCCTCCTGGATCCTCCTACGGGCTTGGGGATTGATACTTTCCTGTCTTCGTCGCGGGAACCCCTCTTCATTCTTTCGAAAATTTGTCCACAATCAAAAATTTTTACAGAAAACTTTTCTTCATTTCTCGACTCGCGTACTGTTCATCCTCTTCTCTTTGCCTGCGCTTCCGATCGCGCTTCTCCTCCGCGCAATCGTGGCAATACATGCGCACGCTCGCGGGGATGGCCAGGTGCGGGTTGCATTGTGGGCACGGGTTCTGTCGAATCCCGTCCACAATCTTCACAATGGTGAAAGCATTGTTCTCTATGTACAGCCCGTTGCATCCGGCACACTGAATGGCCACGGATTCCATGGCAAACGAACACCCAGCCTGACAACACGAAGCGCAGATGGTCACGCCCGGGAAGTGTGACTTGCGAGGCGGGGCACGTGTGATCTTGAATGTTGTGTCAAGTGAATCCGATTTCGTCATGCGTATCGCAACGTCTTGATCAAGCACAAGGTTCCCTGCGACTGCTGTGTCTCCTCTGCTGTTCATCGTGTGTGTACGCGAACCCCTCGTCGAATTGTAATAAAAATTGTGTTGTCCAAATTTTTCTCGACGAACAAGGGACAAAAAAAAATCATGAAGCGATCGCAGGCGGAACAAGAACCAACAACAACGATGGGCGTGCTTCACGTCGCTTCCGGGTCTCTTGAACATCTGACAATGGGCGAGCTCGTGGAACGCCACAGCTATGAAGAAGGCGAGCACATGGCACTTACGACACGCCTCGACGAACTGGACAAGAACCGCGACGCGACCAAGAAAGAGTTGAATCGGCGCGGCAAGGCGTACATCATGGAGAACCTGCGCGCATTTTCGCTGACCAACGATCGTTGCATCGACAGCATCGGACCGATCGTTGATTACAGTGGGCCCGTCGCAGTTACACGTGACAACTCAATGCTCACATGTGATGGCCACGCATGGACGGTTATTCACCTCGATGGCGATGTGAGCATCACATGGTTCAAGACGCCCGTTTCCACATGCGCAGAGGCTAGCCAGCGATATTTTCGGGCCAAGAATAGCGACGATGACCAGACCACATTTAGTTTTGACGCGAAGAGTCGGAACTGGTCGCCGTGTATCATGTCGCTGAACACGAGCACGCAATTTGTGGACACGCTCCACGCGATCAAGGAAAACAACGCGATTGCACGCGTGTTGTTCACGGAGCTGCAATTCATGTACCAGAATTTCGAAAACGATCCGCTGCAGACGTATTACACCATTGAACAGCTCAAGGCGAACAGGGAACGCAACCAGAAGAAGGCCAAGGTGGACGAGGAGGAGGAAAAGAAATGAAATTTTGTCCGACTTTTTTTTTAAATTTTCTTGAAGAACGGGTAAAGAAAATGAAGCGATCGCAAGCCGACGAAGACAAGGATTTGAGCGGGCGGGCACTACTGGAGAAACACGCGCAACTCGAACGAGATCTTGAGTTCTTGCGCTCCGAGCAAACCAAGACGACAAAAGAGCTGGAGGATCTGGCCAAGCGCACGATCGCGGAGAACATGGGCACGATCTCTCCCTTTCGCGATACCTTTGTGCAAAAGCTTGGGACGATCGTCGACTTTGGCGAATTTTTGCGGGGGTTTGGTGATGTATCCATGCTTGTGGAAAGAGGCCCAGTTGATGACGAGGATTACGATGGATTGTATTGGATCCGATACGACTCAACAAACGCGGACATCATTGTGACGACAGCGGATGCCGTCAAGCACGATTCGATCGAAGATATTGCGTGTGACCCAGTCAGGAATTCTTACATGCGTCACGTATTTAGCAACAACTCGAAGAAATGGCATAACTGTTCCGATATTGAGTGTGCGTGTCACAAGGAAAATTCTGACACGCGCGCGTTGCAAGCGTTGGTAGCGACGTTTCCATGGGCAATTATTGCTCTGATGCACGACATGGTTCGGCTGTACGACGCATTCATCAAGGATCCGAAAAAAAAGTACGACGATATCGTGAACGCCGCATCTACAAACAAGAAGAAGAAACGCAAGAAGGACGAAAAAAAGAAATGAAAAAAAAAGTTGTCCAAGAAATTTTTTTTTGAGAAAAGAGGGACCAAATGAAGAGACGACCGATCGAGGAACAAGGAGAAGACAACGACGACGATGACACCGGCCCACCCACGACGTTCGCCATGATTCCCCAAATGATGAACGATCTGGGTCAACTTGGTTTGGAATTGAGCACACTGAACGACGCGCGATCGCAGCTCCAGCGTCGAATGGGAAACATCCGCGCCCGACTCTGGGACCATGGGCCTGCATTTATCCTGGCAAATCTTGAACATTTCGCTCCCACGTACGAAGGCAAGTTACGGGAAGCGTTCCATCCCATTGTCGATTTCAACATGTACAACAATCAATCAATTCTCGCATGTGGAGGACATGCACTTGTTAGCGCCGGGGAGTACGAATATGCCGTTGTGTGGTTCGATGCGCCTGAGACGAGCGTTTCAAACGCGAAACTCTTGTATCATCGCGGAGGTGACGCCGAATCACACGTGTATCGTAATCGAGGCGGGTGGTCACATTCACGTGAAATTTCCAACAATTCTGTTGGTCAAATCATCAAAGTATTGAAAGACGATCGACACCTGGTAATCGAGCTCATATGCAAACTATACGACACTCTGGACAAGTTCCAGATGGACCCGCTCAAAATATGGAACCAAGCAGAGGCCCGACGCGCTTCGAAAAGGACCAAGGAACAGCAAGATTGAATTGTTTTTTTTCTTCATTTTCTTCCTCCTCCTCCGTTCTCAAACTCGTCCATGATCTTGCTCAATCTCCGGGCGAACATGGCCTCGCGCTGTTTGGGTCCCAGATTCTTGGCCACATATCGTTTCCAATCATCCTCCAGATCTCGGGATACCGGAGCAATGTCAATCACGTCATCTCTGTCATCCTCTTCTTCGACAGGCTTTTGTTTCTTCTTCTTGGGGCTGGGTGTATTATTCTTCTTCTTCTCGGTCCTTTTGGGCGCGCGTTCTCTCTTTTTCGGGGCCGGAGGAGTCTTCTTCTTTTTCTTCTTTTCAATTTCCGCCACTACCACCTCCTCCTCTTCTTCTTCGCTCGGTTCCGGAGAAGGGACAATGTTCTTGTTCTTCTTCTTCTTGTTGCTGCTCATGCCTTGTACAAACACCGCAGCCTGTTTCACCAGCGGCCTTTCTTCTTCTTCTTCTTCCTTCTTTCCTCCTCCTTCTCCTCCTCGGCCAACCATGACTTTCAGTGCCTCTGTGTGCTTGTTGCGTTTGCAATGTTGTCTCAGAGTCATGGCCTTGCATCGGATGACTGGTGTATCGAAGCACACACCACACTTGAACTGCCTGTGATTGGCCGGGTCCCATTGGAACGTGGCCGCCGGGTTTCCCAGCTCTGCCGTCCAGATTTTCACGGCTCGTTCTCGAGGGATGATTCGCAGTTCTTTGTCTTCAGCTGCGATACGTCGCGCTTTAGCATCTTCTCCCTCTTCCACTCCCTCCTCTCCTTCTTGGTCATCTGCTTCTTGTTTTTTCTTTCCCGCACCGGCCCGAGATACGCGGGCCACGGATTTTCTCCCATTGGAATCCCCGAGCTCATCCAACTCATCTTCACTCTCGCTCATCACGTTTCCAAACGTTGTCCAAAGTGCCTGTACGCAAAAATCCACCGACATTTAGCAACAAAAAGTATCAACTGTGTTTTTTTTTGGGAATTCGCCATTTGCGTTCACTGTCACATCCCGAAAAAACGTTCTCCCTCAATTAGCGCAACAGTGAAGCAAAATGAGCGACGTCGGTGGTCTTCCGGATTTGGGCGCGTTCGTCGACAACGATGGTGGTGGAGATGAAAGACCACATTTGATCATTGACACGGGAATCAACCCGGACGAATATTTGAAACGACGAGGCTACCCCGTCATGCCAGGAAAAGACGAACCCTCCTCATTGAAAAGAGACCGTTCTCCTGCACCACCGGCTCCGAAAGAAAAGACCACGACGCACAACCTCAAGTGTACTCTGGAACACGCGCAGCATCTGTTGGATTTGGTCGAAAAGAGGGCCGAAGCATCAGACAAGGTTGAGGAGTTGACGCAGAAAAAGGATGAAGCAGAAGACGCGCGCCTAACAATTGAACGGGACATGTACAACGCTGCCCTCGCACTCGCGCCGGCCATTGTCGCTTCTCGTTACGCTGCGACCAGATCCGACGCGGACAATGCGGTGTTCCAGGCAGTGACCAACGTGTATCGCACGGATCCCAATTGGGACCTGGACGACGACGAGGAAGAAGACAGCGATGAGGAAACGTATCGCAAATCCAAAATGACCATTGTGTTCTGGGGCAACGATACCACCCACAACGCGGGCTCGGGTCCACAGCAACCAGGAAAAAAAACTCTGTACGTGCACATCATTCAAGGTGCTTTTGCGCGTGCGTGTTTCTCTAATGGAGAAGTGGTGTATGCGTGGAACAAAATTGGTTTTGGAGAAGCGGGAGAATGGGAGGGACCGGTTCTGGAAAAACACGCCCCCATTTTGAGAGAGATTGCTCGTCTGCACGGCAACCTTGTGTGGTTCGCGGTAAAAGTACTCGAATTCATGAAGATGAACGAGCGCTCGTGGCGAGGCAAGTCCGACAAGACTCGAATTTTCTGGCGCGACCACATCATTCCCAAGCTGCAGGCCGTGGAACGAGCGCACGACGCGGGAATGGACAACGGTCGCGTCCAGGAGGACGAGGAGGATGAAGAGGAAGAAGAAGAAGAAGAAGAGCCTCCCAAGCGATCAAAGAGCGGACGCAAGCCCAAGAAAGCCGTTGCCACGACGACGAAGACAGAGAAGAAAACAAGTACGGCTCCCAAAAAGGCGACAGGAGCGAGGGCTGGACGCAGAAAGAAATAAATAAATAAATAAAAAATGTCGTGCCGAAAGCGCTGCAACGTGGGCTATGTATTGGCGGCCATCCTAGCATTGGTGTTCACGGGTGCAATTGCAGCAGCACTGTGGGCTATGTATACATACGGTTGGTACCCCAACAGGGAGGTGATGATCCTTGTATTTTGTGTTGGAATTTGTGCTGGATGTGCGCTGATCATTGGAGGCACGTGTTGCATTGCAAAGTCATGTCAATGTTGTGGTCGAGGCGGTTCAAGAGAGGACAACGAAAATATAAATTTGTTGTGATTTTTTTTTCAGACACAGTACAAAAAAAAAATTTTTTTCTCCAAAAAAATGCAGACGAACCGCCAATGTACGTTGGTGTGCGTGGCGGTGGGCTGCATTGTGTTGATGGCCTTATGCATCTGGGTTCTGGTATACGCGGATAGACACGATAAAGGCGCGTGGTTACTGGGACTATTGTTCCCGTCCCTAGTGGTGTTGTGTTGCGCGTTTGCGGTGCTGGCGTACGCCGCGGTGCATTTGATATGTCCGGCAAACGACGAGGAAGAGGTAGACGAACAGGAGATGACGTTCGTAGAACAAGATGCGTTTCTTTTTGTGGAAGAAGAAAAATTTCCCCCGTCAGATGAAGACGAATCGCAAAAAGTTTAGCGTTTTTTTTTTGCAAAAAATAAAACTCGAGAAATACACAATGAAGCGAACCATCCGCGACGGGGATGACGGAGAAGGTGAAAACATCGACGACGACGACGCGCATCAACAACAACCACAGGAGGACACTGCAGGAGGAGGAGGAGGACCGCTAAACGAATCGGAACCGTGCACATTGAGCGAGGAGTTTCTGGACAAATGCGTAGATGCGTTTGAAGCCATCGACGAGGCCAATGGGGTGATTCGGGAGGCCCAACAAGCCAAGACGATTCGTTTGCGCCAGTGTCAATTCTTGTTGCAAACACTTGCGCTGGATAAGGTGAAGGACGCCATTCTGCACAAACATGCCAACACGGCATGGTTTATCAAGGACATCTCGGAGATTGCTGTGGATCCACAGAACGACCAAATTGTGGACATCACCAGCGGCGCCAAGGGATCCATTGTCGTGCGTGTGTCTCTCAAGATGGGAGTTGATCGCGTGACTCTGGTTCAAGACTCAGGTATGGTGTACATTATGAACCCCTTGTCGGGACGCTGGCGCGGAGACATTTTGCAGCGACACCGCGTATTCCTTGAGGGGATTCGAAACATCCGAAATGTGTTGCTGGAGACTGTCAAGCTGTACATTTCCGCGCGTGATGACCAAAGGGATCCTGAAAAACTGTGGGAAACGCACTACCGCGATCTCATCACCACTGCCAAGCGATCATATCTGTGCAAGCGCGAGAATGAGCAGAAGTCCGCATTGCCCAGCAACAACAACAAAGTCCCCACTACTGCCACCAAGACCAAGAGACGTCGAGAACAGACTCCAGCTGCAGGATCGCGGGCGTCCGTTGCTGCAAACCGTCCGACTAGCGTCATGCCATCCCCATCGGAAGTCCAGGTGACAGCGGTAAACTTCGCCGACGACGAAGAAGATGAGGATGCACAGATTTAAAAAAATTTTTTTTCATTTGTTCTTCTTTGCGCGATCGTGTGCTTTGGCGCGCATCAAAATGTCTTGCTCTTGTAAATCACTCTCCACTTGCACCCAGTCCTCCAGCGTGTTCAGCCGCGATTCCAACGTAACAATTAACTTCTCCATCACAGATATGCGCTCCTTCAAGAGCTTCACCTCATTCTTCTTCTTCTCCTCGTGGTCTTCTTCTTCTTCTTTCTTTCCTGCTTCTGCTACTGTGTCGTTTTGCGTCTTCTTCTTCTCCTCCTCTTGCTCTTGCTGATTTATGGTTTTGCGTATTTCCGCGCTCAAATGAATCTTGTTCTCTGGCGCTGGTTTATCCACAAACAGCTTGGGTGGAGAAGAAGAAGAAGAAGCAACAGCCGTATTCACACGAATGATTTCAATCGGAGGATAGGGTGATTTTGCGTCTCCTCTTTTGCAGAGACAACCAATCAACACGAACAACACACACCCCACCAACAACATGTAGTAGTAATAACTTGCGGGCACGTGATCACCAATGATATTCGACCACGACATTTTTGGTTGTAAAATAAATTTTTTTAAATCTTCATTTCCACGTCTCCAAAATCGTCTTGTTTTTCTTCTTCGCCGTCGTCGCGCGGCAATTCTTCCACTTGTATTGGCTGCATTTGCTGAAAAACTCTACTCGAACATTTCCTGCGTATCCACATGAGCGCGACCAACAACATCATCACCACGAACATCACGTATAATATGCAAGCCAGAACAAGCCACACGTCGGCAGGCGGAAGCCTGAGAACAATACGTGTGCCCCCGTTCGTGTAGTAACACGTCCCCATGTCTTGCCCTACATGCTTCAACATTGCACTCATGGCAGTGGATTCCTGGGCAAACGTCGCTTGCTCCAGGTACGCGGTGACGTTGGGTACAGCGCTGATTCCAACAAATGTGGTCCAGCAATCTACAATGCATCCATCACAACCTCCTACACAGTAGTGCCACTCGACGCGCCCCATTGCTCCAACGCATTGCGCGGCCGTGTATTGGCGCTGACGTATGTACGAGGGAAGCCACCCCAAGAACAGAAAGATGCTCGCAAGAGTGAACGTGCCCACCGCAAACAAGAAAGTAGCCGTCACGGTGCGGCAGCATTTACGACGCTCGCCGTTGAGTTCCTGGTTGTGGTAGGTGTAGGAGGAAGACATGCGATCGTCCTCTTTGATTCGATCGCGGAATTAAATTGTCCGAGAGAGAGAGAGAAATTTTTTTTCGACATGGAGGGTGGGAACAACAACAGCAACAAGAAGAGGGAACGAGAGAACGACGACGACAACACGTACGTAGAAGCGTCACACATTTGTGACTGGGCGATGCAAACCCACTCTAAGTTTAGATTGCACGAGGCGCGATGGGACCGCACGATCGCAGAGCTCAAAGACAAAGGTCGGGCATACATTCTGAAGCTCGCGCAAGTCACCGAGATCGACAACGATGCTGACGGATCTGTTAAGCAGTTGTTCTCGCAAATTTATGACATCAACCGGGCGATCGGAGATGAAGCAGGATTTGTTGTATACTTCTCTGGGGGCACCAGGATGCGATACGCTTACGGGTCGTGTCTGTGGACATGCATAGTTGGATCCGCCGAGTCGTACGTTGTCTGTGAGGATGAGGTTGCGAAGATTTTTTCGTGTCCGGGGTCTCGTAACCAAAAGGAACTTGTCAAAATGTCCGACTACAAGGAAATGGAGACATTTGCAATCACCATTGCTCCCCATCTTGGCGCTCTGAAGACGTTTGGAATTCATTGCGTCGACCAAGATTCCATCATGTGTCGCGACCCGCTTCATTATTGGAGATACGTGATAGTTCCTAAAATGGGAAAGCACTTTCACCCAACGGTTTGAAATAAAAAAAGTCTCTCACATTTCATTTCATTTTTTTCCTTCCATCCGCTTCAATCGTGCAATGGCTGCATACTCTCGCGCCTCGCTTCCCAACACCACACACCGATCCTGCTCGAACTTGTTCATCGCTTGACCGGGTCTGCACGCAAACGCATTCCCGTAGTAGGACAGATGAGAAAACGTGGTTCGCACACGAAAATCAGCAGACGAGTGCACATCAAGTTTGGCCGATTCGCACGTGTGTTCCGTGTCCATGACGGAGCACCACATTTGAGCGGCAGCCATGAAGAACTCCTGTTGAGCCCGCGTGGATCGATCAGCGCCCGTCACGTTCCCATCAATAAACAGCGCTTCAAATGCTAGCCGCACCCCGTTGTGATCTGCAAAGTTCTCGCCCAACGTTTGACGTCCATAATCTGCTGTATCCCCGGGATTAGGGCAGCCCTTGGGACCCGGATACTCACGCACCAAACACGAGGAGCGTTGCATGTAGCGTTCTCGCGACTCCTTGGACCACGTGTCTCGCACGACTCCATACTTGTCATAATTGATCCCATGAACATCGAGAGCGTGGGAGAATTCATGGCTCGCGACCCAGCCCAGACGTCCGTACATGGATGCCTCGCTCATGCGCATGTCAAAAAAGGGGGCTTGCAATATCCCCGCGGGAAGCGTGATCACATTTCGGTCCGGATTGTACCAAGCATTGACGGTGAACAACGGGGCGCCAAAGGGTGTCGTTTTGTCTCGACACCGCGAGTCGCATTTGGCCCCGAAATTGCTCTCGGACCACAGCGCGAGATTGCGACGCACTCGGTCTTGCTGGATAATCAACAGATTGCGCAGATATCGGCGCGGATCCATCTCCTTGCCCAACTCGAATCGTTCCTCGGACCATTCATTGGGATGAATGACTCGAGCAATCACAGTAGCGATTTTTTCCTTCTGTGCGGCCTTGGTGACGTCGTCCATCCAGGGTGTCTCCTCAATGTTACGCAAAAAGCGAGCTCTCAGACGTTCCATCATTGTCATTACTCGTGTTCGCACTGCCTGTTCCGCGGCGGGCGTCGGGAAAGCACGAGCCAAAAATTCCTTTGACACCAGCCCAGGTAGCATGTACTTGCTGGCGTCCACACAATCTCGTGCCGTGATTCTCAGCTCATCGGGGCCAGGAATGTCCGTTCCTCGTTTTCTCTTGCGTCTGTTGTTGTTGGTGTTGGGACCCCGTTTAGACGGAGCTTGGTTAATCGCCAGGCGTCGATGTTTCCTGAGGCTTGGTCGATGTACCATGTTCATCATGGGCGTGCGCAAGAAAGCATCCGATGGGAGCTTGGGGAAAAAATCATGTGTGTGATACAACACACTGAATGTGATGAACGTGCGCCATTGGTCCACACTGTATGTACGTGGGCGCCAGCGTTCAAAATACGCACGGGACATGGCCCACACCGTCTGGTGTTTGGAAAAGTGTAGCTCGCGCTGCAGGCCCGTTTGTTTGCCAAGTTCGGCCATGTAAATGTCCCAGTCATACTCGACGTGACGCCCCTTGTTCATAAGCGTGTTGGAAAATTCCGCCCATGTCACAGAATCCTCTGTGCGAAACGCGTGAGACTCCATGTATCGATTCCATCCATCGACTGACTCTAGTGCATCATGATTGGCAGGCTTGAGGGCGTTCATTTCCCCGACCATTGCAATGACGACGTCTGCGTCGCGTTGTGCTCTTTCGCTTCCCTTGCCGTGCAGGAGTTCAAAATGCTCCACCACCCAGTCGCGTTCCATGTCCTCTCGCACAGAGAATCCATCATACGCAAACATGGGGATCACTCCCTTGTCCTCTGGATGGCTCATCATGCTCAGAGAAAAGGGAACCTTGAATCCCATGGCCGACATGCGCGCAAACACAATGGGCAAATCCTCCAGTGTGACCATGGCGTCCAACATGCGACCCAGAACCGCGTCCCGTGCCAACTTGGTGTCGAGTGCCGGATCATACTCAACTATGCCCACCAGCGTGGCCACACAAGACGAATAGAACGCATTCAAATTGGGAACACGATCTCCCCCAACAATTTGTGTAATCATGGCGTCGTTCACTGCTGCCAAAGCTGAGAATCCGCGATTTTCGTTGTGGTGTGTGTCCATCCACTTGCCACACGCATGCCTGTAAATATCCTGGCATGGAGACGTCCCACGATCCACAATCACATCGGACACGGCGTGCGGGAATTGTTCTTGCAACACACACAAATGGAGTTCAGCGTTGAACGTCTCATCTGCCGTGCAGTTGGCCGCCGTTTCTCGCATTTTTTCTTGTGCATCGCCAGAAGGAGGAGGAGGTTGTTGTTTTTTCCCCTCCCACAAGGGAGCGTGCGTGTGATGGAATCCGTCTCCGTGCCAGTGTGACCAAGGAACAAAAGCAAGTAGAATCAGCGCGACGAAAAAGAAGAACACAATTAACCACAGCCACCAGCCCGAACACTGAACTTCCTCCGGTGAACGGTAACGGCGTTGTGATGGGGGAAGCTGGTGAATCGTTCCATCATCGTCTTGCCATACATACTCTTGCACGGGAGCCACCGTTGACGACGACGATGACGCGGTGGTGATTCTCTTTTTTGCGGTGGGAGTCGGGGGTGGCACAGAAGAAGGAGGAGGAGGAGGAGGAGGAGGAGCAGCAGCAGCAGCAGCGGTCAGTCTTTGTGCCGCCGTTGGAATCACAAGCAAGTTGGGATTGAAAGCAGGCGTCGATTTGGCAGTGGTGACGGGGACAGACGATGACGAATGGAGAAATTTGCCGCCTTTCATGTTCTCATTTCTCTCTTCCCTCCTCGTCGTCGATTTGAATATAAAAAGAAATGGGATTTTTTTAATGTATTTCCTCTCTCTAAACCGTGGGAGTGCAATTATTTTGATGTCCATTGTACCAAGCAGCAATACGACAGCGACCATTGTTGTTGCAGTAGTGTGCTTTTTTGCAGCGACTACAGCGCTCCATGTGGCTAGTGCTGTGCGCCCCACAGTGTTCACATCCAATCAGAGAGTTGGTCAAATCGATGACCTCCTTTTTCTTCTTCTTCGTCGCGATCACTGGAGTCGTCGGGGCTGCGGCGGACGTTCCTTTTTCCTTGCGAGGAGGAGTGAATTCTCGGGGTCTGCGTTCGCTTCCGTCTCCTCCGCTCTTCTGCACAACAGCATAACGCGCGGGCTTTTCGGGCGACGTTTCGGGGGTAAGCAAGTTGATGACAATTCGCTCTTGGGGACGAGTCACAATCACCTGCACTCCAGTCTTTCGCTTGGAGTGCAACTCTTCTTCTTCCCCGTACAGCCTCACTTCTTCTTCTTCCTCCTCCTCGTCAATGACCAATTTGAGTTTCTTCTTCTGTGGCTTCTGTGCTGCCTGTTCCGGGGACTGAAACACAGTCACGGGAGGCGGAGGGGGTTCACTCAGCATCGCGGGTGAAACCAAGCGTTGGTTCTTCACGGGGCTCTCGACCATGGGTGAACGCTGAGGACTGGGTTGACGCGCTGACACAATTGTAGCTTGTTGTTCCAGAATGCGAGCATCCAACAACACCTGCAACTCATCTCCGTGGTCTTGCATATCGTCGAGCAGCGTGTAGATTTCTTTGGAAATTGCCGTCGATTGGTTCAAGGAGATGCGCTTCTCGAACTCCGTCTTGATCACGCTCCATCGCGGGTCAATGTCGGACTCGGGAGCGTCTCCCGTATCTGTGATGGATTGAACAACTTCCGCCATGGTGCTCTTCCAGCGATTCAGTAGACCATCAATCTTTGCGCATGTAGACGCAATGAGTTCGCATGCTTGTTTCAGTGCTCCCTTGTCATTCTGTGCCAATCTCATGCATTCAGAGCGCACGTCATTCAAATCCCACTCAAATTGAGCCAGACGAAAGTCATCACGCCAACGCGTCGGAACGCTGTCGTACTTGCCCTTCCATAGCACAAAATCAGAACGACTCCCAATCAACACGTCAAACAGTGCTCCAAAATGGTCTTGCTGAAAGAGCCACAGCAAGCCCTGAGTGTCTCCTTGTTCGTCCGTGGCTTGGTGAAATGTGTAGAAACGCTCGACCAATGCTACAATGCGATCAACCATGGATTGTGGCTGGGATGCGGCCACGTACACATTGGAAGAAGAAGAACTCTCCTCGTCATCGTCCTCGTCTACGGTGCCGTGAACGACGTGCTCCGAGTGCACGGGGCGTCCTGCTAGCAACCAACGCATCATCTTCGCAATAACTCCCTCACCGCTGCTTAGCGATGCAATGTGTTTGATCAATGGTGTTTGCTGCGACGAATCGACCATGTGTCCCAGCCCCATTCCCATCAAACAAACCATGCTCATGCACTCGCTCATTTCAGCCCGTTGTGCAGCCAGACGCACCAACACCGCACTCCCCACAGAAAGAGGGACACTCACAATGGTATCAATCATGCGTGAGAACACCGCAAACGTCTGTTGCAATCTTTCACGATTCTCCTGCTCCCATGCGCTTTGCCTGTCTTCATCGGGTCGTTTTCCCACCAGCTCGACAGCAGCAGGACGCAACACGCGTCTCCCACTGTCATCGAGTGCAATTTGCATCTTCACCAACCCTGGGAATGTGTTGCGCAGCTCATCATTGGCAAACTCCCTGAACAGTGCCATGTGTGTGTCCGACTCGCGCTCGGATTCTTGGGCTTCTTGCTTAATGTAAGCGCGCGCTGCCATCATCATGTCCACGACAGCACAGGTGGAAAACAGTGACACCAGCGCGTCCAGTGGAAACTCGAAATCGGCTCCAATGTCGCGCTTCGCCTGAACGGAACACAGCATGTAGCGCTGGCCGAGAATCTTATCACGAACGTACATATTGCATGTCAAAATATCATTGTTCAACGCAAGATCCTCGGGCTCCAAATGCATGTGTCCCGTGAGCGATTCCGTATCCAAACGGACCATCATGTCGATTCCAGGAACGGGTTCCAATGCTCCTGTCAACTGACGGGGTCGGCGGACCAGACGCAATGACAATGGAAAAACACCCTTTTTCAACAATGAATCCAAAGCCTCTCGCTCAATGATGGCCTCGTCGTCTTCTCCAGTCGGTAGTTTCCATTCAAACCGAATCGCCTTTGCGTCTCCTCTGACGACATCTTCGCGCACCACGTCGTATAGATTGTCAATCATGTTGCACGAGAAATGAAAACCTTCCAGTGAATCCGCGCCGCATACCCAGTCGTTCATCTCCGCGGCCCACAGCGCCCAATTGTGAAGCACTTCCCGTTGCTTTGAAGGTGACATTTTTGTGTAGTAATCAGATGAGATCCACGCGGGCAGCATCACGTTGTCGGGGTTTCCAGGATCGCGCCAACGAAACGGAGGAGGCAATTGACTCAATGTTTGTCGATCCAAATCGCTGTTGATAGCGTCGTCGTCGACACTCAATTCGATTCCGAGTTGAGCCGCTGTTTCCTCCGCTTCACGGGCTTCAAGTGTGGCCGTTCGTGCTCGAAACTTGGCCGCCGTTCCGGGCGTGAAATGCACCATCCGATCATCCAAGGCCAGGAATCCACGCTGTTCCCGCAACGACCGCAGATCTTCGTACGGGATGGAATACTGCGCTCCTTCCTCGAGGTGTGCATCCGAAATGGTCAAGGTCTCCAGCAACGCTTGTCCACGCAACAGCTGGGAAAAGTCCGTTATGCCCGTGTTGACAAAGGATGCGCTTGTGAACTGAATTTTCTCCCAATGCAACACATCCGCAATCTCCCCGGCCTCCGCATCGCCGTCTTCCAGATCTTGCAACACCAATTCTTGCGGGCGGCACAGACGGATGATTCCCACAAAATGAAGGTTGTCTGTCTCAAATAGCGCCAGACGTTTCAAGTTCACGTTGCCCCCTGATCCCGCAGGCATGCCAGAAAAAACGGGACCTCCCAACTCTAGCACCTCTGTTCGAGGGCCCACCGTGATCCAATGTTCAATGTCCGATGTGCCCTCTGGATCATCTGGAACAATCGCGCAATTGATGATACTCAAATGTCGCGGTGGACCAATGGCGACGGGCGCGTTTCCAATTCGAATCTTGTTGATGCGTTCACCCAATCCCAGCACGAGGGTCTGTGGATCCGCCTCAGCAAGTCCTTCCAACTGCAACACATCCAATACTGGGAGACTGCCCGCACTGGGCAAAAACATCAGGTGGGTCGCGTTTTTCAGACGCAGTCGCTCCAGCTTGGGTAAAACATTCCTTCCTCCGCCTTTTCCTCTGCGAACACCATTGGAAACTCCCAGCAAATCTCGAGCGTACGCATCAGCATGTGTTCGGATGCGCGCCGGTTCAGAATTTTGATCGACTGCGCATTCCACATCCACGTCCTCAAGTGTCGTCAGATCCATGATGTACGCGTTGGTGACGTCGACGTTGTTGGACAGAACGAGTCGCACAAACGGATTTTTCTGCCCCATTTGCAGCACGTGCACCCAATACAGCTCGGGCAACGCCGAGCACAGTCGAAATGTGCTGTTATCAATGGAAATGGATTTCCACGTGTGCATGAAGAACTGCACGGGCACGTACACGCGCTGCTCAAAGGGCATGGGCTCTCGCTGGTTCTTCCCAAACAATCGATGAAACAACTGGTGTTTGCGATCGCCTTCCTTGGAGCGAACAATGTGCAGCTTGAACGCGCGATCCTTCTTGGCCTTCAGTGCTTCCAATGTGTCAGTGACTACCTCGTGATATGACGTCGGAGACATCCCACGCACTCGTCCCATCACGCTCACCGCGTGTGCATAGGAAGCATACCACAGCAACAACGACGGGCGACGCGCTGGGAAATACACGCCATCGCGCTTTCGAGTCAACACTCTCATGTTTGACCACTCAAGCCAATCCTTGAACGACAGCGTTCCTGGTGCAGCTTGAGCAAAAGGACACGCTGCCTCCTCGTAAAATGCACGTGTCAACACAAAGGGTGCATCATGCTTGTCTTGCTTGTACCCGTCTTGAATGGCTGCACGGCGGGACATGTCAAAGCATTCCACCAGAAACTGCAGTGTTGAATCGCGCGATCGCGAAATTCTGTTCCATTCCGCAAGAGACTCTTGCATCAACGATCGCGGCTTGTCTTGCATTTTGTTGTTCGATGGGCGTTCTCTCTTTCTCGACGGTGTTTCTGAAGATTCCATCCCTCCGTGTTCGAAAAAATGTTACATTTTTGCAAATGTCCAAACTTTTATTTTTACTCTCTCAAATGGACGACAAGCCGGTGCCAAATCCATTTGTCGACGTCTTTGGCGAGAGGAAGGGGCGGGAACGCAGGATACACGGAAATGCAAGAGGCAACGATGAGATTGTTAAAGGAATACGAGACCGGGCAAATGGAATTGATGACGGAAATACTCACCATGACGCCGGAGATCGAGAACCGCCAAACCCCTTCGTCGATGTCTTCGGAGAACACCGACGACAAGGGAAGAGAGGCGGAGGAGGAGGAGGACGATCGCGAAAAAGTGAAGGCAACAATGGACAGGCCGGTGTTTGGGACCAGCATGGAATCATTCGACATCCAGAAAGTGCAGGAGCGGAGGGTTCACATCCGAAGCGATCACAGAAAGTTCCCCGAACACAGGAACAACAAAGCCGAGCTCGATCGTGCATCCTCCGAGTCGTCCCCTGGGCAATCCTTGTGTACGCCGTGCTGTTCCTCTACGTGTCCACACAGCGAGACGAAAACGGAGACACCATGTGGACCAAAGCCCAGCGAAAAGCCGACGCAGCCCGAGCCGACTACGAGCGTCGACGTCGCAAAGAAGAAGGAAGGGATCCAGTCGACGATCGTCACCCAGGAGGGACCCCAGGAGAAACCACTGACACACGAGGAAGCTCTGGCTCGGATGAAGGCGGTGGGGATGGACGTGGACTTTTCTCCATTACCGATTTTCTTTGGAGGCGCCTCACTCAAGGAATGGCACAAGGCCGCGCGCGAGAGGCGGAAAAGGTTACAAGGAGAGGACAACAAGGGGAAGGAGGAGGAGGAGGAAGAAGAAGAGACGTCGATCATGCTGCTGCGGAAGGGCCCCATCATGTCGGCTCCGGGGAGCGGACTAGTGGCAGAAGACTTGTGCAACCCTTCGACGCGAGGATACATTACTCCGGAAATCACACCCAAGACGCCCGCTGAATGGCTGGCGTTGTGGCGCGAGGCGTTCGATGACTTGAAGGATCGCTGCACGGATCCGGAACAAGCGTGCGATGCGTACGGGAGACGTGTGGCGATTGAGAAGGCATTCATGAGCAAGGACGAGACGGAAACATGCGCCATTCCATGGTACCGCGACCCCAAGGCAGAACCAGGAGTCCTCGAGTCGTATGCGGCGTTTTGCTATGCAAATGGCAAATACGCCATTGCAAGACGGGTGGTGGTGACGGACGAGGTGAATGAGATTGACAAACGCAACGCGGATGAGCAAGAGCGACATGAACATTTCAGATTGATGCACGTGTGTGCTCAAGATGTAGAGAACGCCACAACCACAGAACAGTGCACGGAGTTGGCCGCGAGACTGGAGAAGCACGTGCTTGCGTTTGAGACGGCCAAGAAATACGACAAACAGGCCGAGATGTACAAGCTATTGCGCAAGTGCAAGGAGAAGCTCGAAGCGAAGAAGGAAAAAAAAAGACAAGAGGAAGAAGAGGGAGATCTGGTGGTGGTTCTGAATAGTGAGACGATTACTCCATCGTCATCTTCGGACCGCACAGTGGTTGAGCAATTTGACCGAAGCCTCAAAGGGAAGAAGAAGAAGAAGAAGGAGAAGGATGTGATCAAGCGGTGTACGCATGCCATTTGGAAGGTGTCATTCCCATTCAAGGATGGTGGTGGGCGAGACTTGCCGCTTGAAGAGGCATTCCCTGTTGTGACAGACATGATCCGATCCAACAAGATGAAAGTGGACATGCAGCACGTGCCCGCTGTAGAGACGCGAGACGTGACACCGCCCAAGGCTGAACCAAAAGAGGAGACGGAAGGGGATAAAGGAAAGGAAGAAGAAGAAGAGCAGCCCAAAATTTATCGCGTCATTCATCAATTTGACCGGATCCCCGAGGAAAAGGTTGTGGGCCACTTGCTCACCACCAACACGGAGAGCAAGATCTCTCCATGGCGTGCTACCGGACTAAAGGTTGTGTTGCCTGCGACATTCAATGGGACGGAGCAGGAGTTGGTGGTGGTCAATCACGAGCAAGTGCGCATCTTTGACATGCCCTGGTGCAAGGAAACGGAGACGTACTACATTGTTCCGGAACAAACGGTCAAGGCCAAGAAGCACATTACAGATTCATCTCGCACGTTGTTCAAGACATTGCATCCATGTGTGTCGGAAGCGTACGTATTGTTGTTTGGATACTTCGAGGGTACGTCGGTGCCCGCGTTGTTGTGCATCGACAGGCGCGCCAAGATCATGACGGTTATGCTGAGCGATGTGCCCATGTCGTGTGTGATTTTATCATCCACTCAACCAAACACTGCACTTGTCGGTTTGCACAATGGGGTGTTGTTGCGTGTCGATCTCTCTCCCTTGCGTGCATCCATCTCGAAGAAGAAGAAGAAGAAGAAGAGCAAGCTGCGCCAGGAGGTCATGTTGTATCCGCTGACCGACAAGACACTGGCGGAGAACTATCAATCTGAGCTGGATTATTATGCTCAATTCTGTTCCGCTGTGAACGTGGTGTGTCCATATACGGATCCGGAGCAAAGGGGAACACGCAACACATTCTTTGCGGGCAATGTGTTGCCCGTGTTGCGCATTGTGGAGCGCGGATTGCGCGTGCTTGCCATGACCAACGACGGGATTGACTTGTATCGCATGATGGATGAATGGAAGGACGAAAACGTGGTCACTCTTGGTAAGCGCAATGTGGCGACGTTTGCATTTGCGGGAAACTTGCTTGTGGCACTGATGTATGACAACTCCGTGGCCATGATGGACTTGGTACGCGGTGTCATGGACCGCATCGATGGACCACCCATTGCCCTGAAACCGGTGCCCCCGCCCACATCACAAAACGTCGAAGCAGTGGTCGTGCACGAAACATCCGTGATTGTGTTTCACAAGGACACCACACGGAGAATCATCTCATTGACAAACGTTGGTTCATTTAATTTGCACGAATTCGCCAAGCCCAAGACCCAAAAGGAACGCGCCGAATCGTTCTTGGCTGAGACGACGGTCCATAAGAAGAAAAAGAAGAAGAAGAACAAGAACAAGAAAGGCAAGAAATGAAGTTTGATGCTGTTTAAAATATTTCCCTTCTTTTCTCCCCCAAGTTCTGTGTGTGAGAGAGAGAAATGGTGATGTAAAAAAATGTCCTCCTCTTCCGCTCAACGAGAATTCTTGGACGCGTCGACACGGATGATTGAAGCACTGCGTTCTTTCCATATTGGGGCCACTGGAGAAGAACAAGCGACGAGTTTTGTGGACGCGGTTTACAAGAAAACACTGGCGTGGGACAGCGGCAAGTATGATTTGGCCGGCAATCTGGCCATTGGGCTCGCCATTGGGTTGGGTGCGTGGGTGGTTGCGTATTTTGTAGAGTTGTTGGTTTGGCACGTGATGACGTTCAACTGGCGACGTCTGGTGTGTTGTGGGCGGGTGCGAGACAAATCACACAAACAACCATGGTTCAAGCCCTACAATTCCACCACAGAAGCTGAGCGACGACCGTATGTGCTACCCGTTCGAGCAGACACCCCAGGAGCTACACCACATCCACTGAGCGTCGAGGACCATAACAAAAACATCACAGGCCACGCCACTATCACGGCCGATCGCATCCAATTGCCTCCTCCCCGCATGACGAGCGATCCCCGACAAAATTTGGTGCGCCGCGTTCCCATATTGGGAGGAGGAGGAGGAGGAGGTCACATTGCTGTGGATCTCATTCAAGCTGTGCCCAAGGATCAGCTGCAACACTACACCGTGGAGCCTTCGCAGTCAACATCCCCACACAATTTTTACACGGGACATGAACGCAGCCGGTACGAGAGCTACGCCCGCATGACCGCGTTGCTGGTGCGTGTTGTCATTGTGATCGCGGGTATCATCGCTGCGTTCTCCTCGGCTGGAGTCAACGTGATTTCTGTGGTCACGGGCTTGGGGATTGTGGGCATACTGTATACGTACGGCGCGCAACCACTTGTCACCAACATATGCAGTTCCATCTACATTCATGGCTCAGGACGTATCGACATGCTGGATTACATTGTGATTGGTGGCGCGTTCAAGGGTTTTGTGGGTTCGTTCAATGCTCAATTCATTGAACTCATTGATGATTTGTCCCCGTTCACTGGTGGACCGCGCAGAATACAGCAGATACCCACGGGAACCTTTGCAAATACGCCATTCTCCGTGTTTCCCAACGGTCCGCCGCCCGCCGTCATTGATGAGTATTTCAAAGAACTAGACAAGGCAAACGCGCTGCGCAAACAGCAGGGAATTTCCGGCATGATCGAGCCCATACGCGAAATCCAGTTGTGGATGGACCCACGCTACGTACGCCAGGACATGCTCATGGTGCGATGATGAGAGAGGGGGAAAAAATGAAATTTCGCGTTTTTTTTTTCACAAAAAAAAAACAAAAGAAAAAAATCGAAAAAACAAAAGAAAAACAAAAAGAAAAAAACAAAAGAAAAACAAAAAGAAAAATAATTCAAAAATAAAAGAAAAACAAAAAGAAAAAAATCGAAAAAACAAAAGAAAAACAAAAAGAAAAAACAAAAGAAAAATAAAAGAGAAGAAAAAAAATTTATACAAACAAATCCCGAGGTTGGACATGTCACTGGGAAAAGCGGGAGGGGGGTCGGCCGTCGAACCCCGGTTCCGAGGCCGACCCTCCCGTCGACCGACGGACCGTCCTCGGTCGACCACCCCTCCCGTCGTCGGGCACCGATATGTGGACTCCACACCCTCCCTGGCGTTCCAAGTAAAAATGGACCCGGGGGTCCTTGGCGGTCCCCATGGCTCCGGGCCGGGTAAATGAGTCTTCGTCGGGCGATCCGGACTGATCGACGCCCGCGCCGACCTTCGGCGACCACGATCGGCACCCGTGATCCCGTCGAGGGTGAAAAATTTTCCCTTCCCCCCAAGGGTCACTGTCAACGTGGACGTGGTCGCCGACGGTCGCCCTGGTCGTGTATCCGTCCGGATCGCCCGTCGGGGACGACGATCGCACCCTGGGTGCCATGGGGACCACCAAGGACCCCGGGTCCATTTTTACTTGGAACGCCAGGGAGGGTGTGGAGTCCACATATCGGTGCCCGACGACGGGAGGGGTCGACCGACGACGGGTTGCCCGTCGACATGTTTGGTCGACGTCGGCCGTCGTCTCGGGATCGAGGTTCGACCAGGGGACCCGTCGCCCCTTTTCCCAGTGACATGTCCGACCTCGGGATTTGTTTGTATAATTTTTTTTCTTCTCTTTTATTTTTCTTTTGTTTTTTCTTTTTGTTTTTCTTTTGTTTTTTCGATTTTTTTCTTTTTGTTTTTCTTTTGTTTTTTTCGCATTTTTTCTTTTTGTTTTTCTTTTGTTTTTTTTCGCATTTTTTCTTTTTGTTTTCTTTTTGTTTTTTTCAATTTTTTTTCTTTTTGTTTTTCTTTTATTTTTTTTTTTTTTTTTTTGAAAAACATAATTAAAAAAAAATCATTCTGCTGCCA
>ERZ1066135.23-NODE-23-length-165794-cov-10.338333_pt1 | contig 165794 bp, 135 predicted proteins | sample MGYA00382782_ERZ1066135 | MGnify/ENA primary metagenome ERZ1066135 (study PRJEB33369, sample SAMEA5778365) | biofilm metagenome | biome: Industrial cooling water; feature: Water cooling tower basin; material: Biofilm | place: United Arab Emirates | collected... | reverse complement strand
CTCAAACCCGACGGCACAACATCAATTGCAGTGCCTGATGTGCATACGCATGAGGTGTACATGAGTCCGCAGGAGGAATTATACGGAGAGCACATATGGTTTAACGGTGAGCAGCTTAACACATGGGGGCATTATTTATGGAAACGAACTTCCGATGGAACGGTTACCAGAATAAGAGACAGTACTGCAGGTTTTTCAAATGAAAGTTTTGTAAGAGATATTGCCGGTAATAAGTATGCCGTTGAAAAAAGTATTCCTTCGCTTTTTTGGATGATGGATACAAGCGGAAAGAAAATTCTGCTGGGTCAGGCTTCACTAAGTGGTATTGGCCGCTTACATATTTCATTAAAAGGTTCGTTATACTTTAGTAACAAAACGGATGTATATGTAATTCCCGCCGGAGACACATTACAACTTTACAGTAAGAATGCAGGCGGTGAAAACCTGTATGACAGTAGTATGAATAACAATCATGCAATTATGAGTTTGTGGAGTGACAGTAAAGACAATCTTTATATTGCTACAGGGAATGTGATAAAACAAATTACGAAAAAGAAACTCATCAACACTATTTATAAATCAACGGAAGACTGGAAGCCAAGCGGCGGATTAATAGCACCGAATGGCGACTTTTATGTACTGGAATACAATTCAAAAAATGAAGTACGAGTCAATAAAATATCTGCTGCTGACAGAAAGCAAATCGTAAAGGATAAAGCGCTTACTGTTTATTATATGCCGCTGTTGATAATAGCAGGCATTTTATTTTTGCTCTATTTCCTGTTTAGGAAAAACAAATAAGCTATTAGTATTTTAAAATTAAATCTGATCAATCACAATCGAAGCAATCCGGCTTTCCACAAATGCCCCACGGGTTTGTTGTCAAAAAACAATTCAAAATCATCCCAGCCATTAGCTTCGTAGGATTCTTTTATTTGTTGTAATGTTTTGGCAGGAAATGTATGTACAGCAAGTTGAGGCAGCAGTTGTGCCAGCCACTCACCTTTTTCCTTATCTGTCTGTACAGTAATCGTTTCCCTGTTCGTTAGAAAACTCATTTGCAGTACTTCCCAACTGTTTCCTTTTTTTGATTTCGTTATTACTTCAGTGCTCATCAATGAACCAATGAAAATAACTTTTGTATTGGATTTGTTCAATGGCAATTCTTCTTCCTGCACAATGTTGAGAATGTAATCCGGCGCTACAGATGTCTTGGGTACTTTCATATCAAACCATTTGTTCAGGGGTTCATCCAAACCAATACCCTGCATGTAGTTAAACAACGATTTTTTTAATCCAAAACTAAAGCTATCATGATCAGTACCTGTTTCATCAATATGCTCTACATCATTATCAGCAAAACTGATGACCACTTCTTTTGCTTTTTTTACGTTGAAATGTTCAGGATTCATTCCCACAGGGCTGTGTGAGGTCATTGCAAACTGATGCCAGAAAGCCGATTGCAAAACACCTGTTTTAAATAACTGACGCACCATCTCCAGCGAATCAATGGTTTCCTGTGCCGTTTGTGTGGGAAAACCATACATAAGATACGCATGCACCATAATACCAGCTTCAGTAAAATGTTTATTTACCCGGGCAACTTGTGCTACGGTAACTCCTTTTTGAATCAGATCCAGTAATCTGTCGCTCGCTACTTCCAATCCGCCACTTACAGCAATACATCCGCTGGCCTTGAGTAATAAACACAAATCACGGGTAAAACTTTTTTCAAAGCGGATATTGGTCCACCAGCTTACTACTAATTTTCTTCTGATGATTTCCAATGCCACTTCACGCATAAGTGCAGGTGGTGCTGCCTCATCCACAAAATGAAATCCGTTATTGCCTGTTTGTGCAATGATGGTTTCCATTCTGTCAACCAGCATTTTTGCAGCAACCGGTTCATAGAGTTTGATATAGTCCAGTGAAATATCACAAAAAGTACATTTACCCCAGTAACATCCATGTGCCATGGTGAGCTTATTCCATCTTCCATCACTCCACAAACTGTGCATGGGATTTACAACTTCAATGGCTGAAATATAGTTGTCAAGCAACAAATCACTGTAATCAGGCGTACCTGCATCAGCCTGTTTATAATCTTTACAGGAAGCGTTGTTGATATACACCACTTCATTATGCTGCAACAGAAAAGTACGCTTTAACTCTTGTGAAGTAATTTGATTATTAATGTACTTTATTAATTGCTCCACCGGCGCTTCTCCATCATCCAGTGTAATAAAATCGAAAAACTCAAACACACGTGCATCTTTGAGCGAACGTAATTCCGTATTGGGAAAACCGCCACCCATAGATATTCTGATCTGAGGATGATGCTGCTTCAGCCATTGTGCACTTCTGAACGCTGCAAACAAATTGCCGGGAAAAGGAACTGAGATGCAAACCAATTTCGGCTGTATGTTTTCAATATGCTGTTGCAAACTTTGAATGAGCAATTCATCCACATAACTCAAAGGCCGTTGCAGCTCTGCATACAATTCATCAAAACTGTTGGCACTACGGCCCAAACGCTCTGCATATCTGCTGAAACCAAAATACGCATCAATATTTTCTTTAATGAAATCAGACAGGTCTTCTAAAAACAACGTAGCAATATGTTTGGCTTTATCCTGCAAGCCCATCGTACCAAAAGCCCAGTGAAAATCTGTTAACTCACTGAAGCGTGAAGCTTCAGGCAAAAAATTTCTTGAAGCGATGAAATGTGCCAGCGTTGGATTTTTTCCCTGCAAAAACAAAACAGCCTCATCAATACACTGAATGTATTTCTCTTTTAATGCAAGTATTCGTTTGGCATTGTTGGAAAAATCGTTTCGTTCATTTGCCAAAGCAAACACCTGCTGCAAGCCCTGTTTAGAAAACAGTTGAAGTGTTACTTCAATGCCCAAATCTGCCTGGAAAGAAGAAATATTTTTCGTGTTCAAAAATCCTTTGAGATACGCCGTAGCAGGATAAGGGGTATTCAGTTGTGTAAACGGTGGCGTAAAAAGAAAAACAGTTTTGCTCAAATGAAATAATTGATAGGCAAAAGTATTGAAATTAAAATGAGTAAGCTTTTTTATGATGAATTTCGAATTGTATCACTGTGATACCCACCCCTGTCAATCATACTGATTGTTAAAGACTCTTCCACCCCTCCCGGGAGGGGATAAACAGATTCAATGTGTGTGAGTTGAATTAATAATGAGGTTTATTTCGTACTTCTTACCTCGTATTTCATTTTTCAGTTCCACTCTTTGAGTAACTCCCCGGCTTCTTTTTTTACCAACGCATCTTCCGATGTAGCATCCTGCAGTTTCAGGGTTTGCTTTAACAATTCAATGGCCTTGGATTTATTTTTCTGTTTGTAATACACTTTCGCCATTTCCAGATAGTTCAATACAAAACCGGGGCTTAACGCACCTGCCCGTTGATAAAAATATAAACTGGAATCGTAGGTAGCTTTAGGTAAACCGCCGTAAAAAACTTTTAAAGCTCCTTTTTCCATAGCGTTTAAACTGCTCACTTCATAATGCCATTTACCCATTACATGCAATGCTTTAAAGTTTTTAGGATTAGAAGCAAGGGCACGTTCTGCATAAATTTTTATATCCCGCACATATTGAATCTTTTCTTTGCCGCTCAGCAAGAGCGCCATGCGTCCATACGCAAGACTCATCACCATATTGGCATCACTGTCCTTTGGATTTACTTTTAGAGCACGCTCCGCATAAATTTTAGCCGCCTTATAAAAATCAGCTTGTTTTTCTTTCGTGTTTTGCATACGGCCGATTCGACTGGCCAATTCACTGCATTTGATGAGTGTGTACAAATGCTGCGGATGCTGTTTTACAATCTCTTTAAACTTTGCATAAGCTTCCGGTTCTTTCATTTGCTTTTCCAAAGCATCAGCATGCTTTACCAGTTCTTCAACCGGTTGAGCAAGGGTTTGAATGCAAACAGAAATGCATAAAGACAAAACAAAGTGTTTCAGCATAAAAGGTTTAAAACGTTTTTATCATCGTAATACCTGTCTTACCTTCAAATCCTTCAATAGGTGGTGCACATTTGTAAATACTCAGCTCCACTTTCTGTACTACGTTGAAACGGGCATGAATGTTACTGCAAATATCTTCTGCTACTGTTTCCAGCAGACCAGTGGTTTGTTGCATTCGCTGCTTTACCAGCTCAAAGAGAGTTACGTAATTAATGGTTTGCTCTAAGGAAGTAATAGTTGCTGATGGTTGGTACCAAACGGTGAGCTGCACTTCAAAGGGGCCGCCAGTTTTTTCTTCGCCGGCATACAAACCATGGTGAGCATGAAATTTTAAGTCTTTAAGATGAACTGCAATCATAAGGTGAAATTAAAAAGTCCTGCGGAGATGCAGGACTTTGTTTGAAATAATTAATTGGTATGGTTGGTGAGGGCACCAACCACAGCGTGCTTTTTAAACAATCCCTTTATGTGATAAATATCTTTCCGCATCCAAAGCAGCCATGCAACCACTGCCCGCCGCCGTTACAGCCTGGCGGTAAATTTTATCCTGCACATCACCACCGGCAAATACACCTTCAATATTTGTTTTGGATGTACCGGGAATGGTTTTGATATAACCCGCTTCATCCATCTCAATCCATGGTTTGAAAATAGCAGAGTTGGGTTCATGCCCAATGGCTACAAAGAATCCCTGCACGGGAATCACGCTCTCCTCTCCTGTTTTATTGTTCTTCACTTTCATTGCATCTACTTTATTTTCACCAAGTATTTCAACTGTTTCCGTATTCCAGTAGATTTTGATATTGGGCGCATTCATCACACGTTCCTGCATCACTTTACTGGCACGCATGGCATCTTTACGAATGAGCATGTGTACCGTTGTGCAAAGTTTGCTCAGGTATAAAGCTTCTTCAGCTGCTGTATCACCGGCACCTACAATGGCCACTTCTTTACCACGGAAGAAAAATCCATCACACACAGCACAGGCACTCACCCCATAACCGTTCAGTCGCTGTTCACTTTCCAAACCCAACCATTTAGCGCTGGCACCGGTACAAATGATTACACTGTCTGCTTCAATCAACTTTTCATCATCAATCCACACTTTATGTACGGGACCTGTAAAATCAACTTTGGTGGCTAATCCATAACGGATATCAGCACCCATCCGTTTGGCTTGTTTTTCAAAATCCACCATCATTTCAGGTCCTTGTACACCATCAGCATAACCGGGGTAGTTTTCTACTTCAGTAGTGATCGTTAATTGTCCGCCAGGCTGAATTCCCTGGTATAATACGGGATTTAAATTGGCTCTTGATGCATAGATAGCGGCAGTATAACCCGCAGGGCCGCTGCCAATGATTAAACAATGTACTTTTTCTGCTTCCATAATATCTTCAAAATTGTAATCTTCAAAAATAAGGGAGTGACAAATTGAAATCTGTCATTTTAGTTACAGAAGAGTTGATGTGGATAAATTATGAGACGAGAGCGATTTCTGAAATTTTCATATTTATAAACTTCAAAATGAACCGCAGAGCAACTCCGTAAGGTTTATTTTGGTATTATGATTGTTTTAAACTGATTAGCATACCCTCCAAAATAACCCAGCGCCCCATTGCTGATATTGCCCAATATTTTTGTGGGCGATGAAAAGGGATTGCCAATGCTCTGATAACTGAACTCAACGGTACGCCAGAAATCAAATGTTGCTTTATCAATATTGCTGAACTGAACAGTAACCGTATCACCTTTGGCGAAAAATCCATAGTTGTCAAAATCAATATCCGTATTACGGTCCACTCCTTTATCCACATCTACAATATAGGTTGAATTATTGACCAGTTGATCATCAAAAACTGAATTAAGTCCCGGTAAAAAAGGTTCACTGTTTACTTTGGTAAAATAGCGGATGTAGTTACCAAAGCCGGGAGGATCAGTTACTTTTACACGCAGTACCATGCGCCTGCTGGTATCAGGTGTATTAGGCGGACGTACAGCCCACATGCTGTCAATTTTCTTTGTAAGCAATGGAATGGTAGTGGCAGCATTATATTCTTTACCCTGCCATAAAATCCGCAGCGAATAGGTTTTACCCAATTCACCGGTGATAATGGTAGAAGGTGAAGATGGATCGCTTGCATAAAAACTGAAAGCTACATTTGCACCCGGAATGGTTACATCATACCGTTTGAGCTTATGCGTTTTTGTACCATCGCTCACAAATACTTCTGCATCTTTTACAAGACTGTTTGCTATTACATCAGCCGTTACTTTAGAAAAATAGTTAAGGCTTTTGGTAAGAATAACCACAGGCTGCTCATTACTCTCAATGGATGCATCAACAGTGAGCAGAGTTGATGATTCCTTTAAATCAAACTCCACTTTCTTTTCACATGCAGCAAAAAGAAACAAGAGCGGCAATAAAAGTTTGTGCATTTTCATGGTTTGCAAATTTACGAAGAGTAGTGAAGACGAAATAAGCTGTAAGTAACAGATTTAACAGAAGGTTATTACATCTTACTCCTGCAGAAGCTTAATTATTATGCCTTGCAGCTGTTCGTTAAAAATTTTAACGGATTGGCAATGAGCAAAATAATTCAGCCTTATATCCGGCAAAAATGAAAGAAAATTTATTAAGGTACGATGATCAATCCCCTGGAATCAATCTCCATCATTTCTATATCAAATACAAGTTCTTTACCCGCCAGAAAATGATTGGCATCCAATACCACGGTTTCTTCTCCAACTTCAACAATGGTTACAGGAAATTGCTGACCGGCGCTGTTGTTCATAACCAGTTGCATTCCCACTTCAGGCGCCATATCATCAGGAAAATTAGAACGTGGAAAATCAATTACCATTTCCTCACTGCGCTCACCATAAGCTTCATGCGGTGCTATGTTGATCGTTTTTTTATCGCCTACAGCCATACCTACTACGGCATCATCAAACCCTTTAATCATCATTCCGGCTCCCACTTCAAACTCCAGTGGTTCACGGCCCGCACTGCTGTCAAACTGCTCTCCGCTTGTTAACTTACCTGTGTAATGCACACGAACAGTATCACCCTTTTTTACTTGCATATAATTTAGTTTTCTGCAAAGTTAGGAAGATGCGCCCTGTGGTGTCCACTTTTTTTTAAAGCAGTAAAAAGGATGAATTTCCTTAAACTTTTACAATGTTGTTTAACCAAGCATCGGCATCTGCACCTTTGCAACGCATACAACCTGACCTGCCGTCTTTCATAAAACTATTTGCAGTACCAACTCAATTCTGCAACTTTGAAATGAAAAATCAATACATGAAGAAATTATCCATCCTCAGTTTATTTGTAATTACAGGGCTTATATCATTTGCTCAAACTGCCCGTATTACCCCCGCCGCTGAACGTGTAAATGTGTATGTGCCGCTTTTAAAAAACAAACGTGTGGGTGTTTTTTCCAATCAAACATCTTTAGTGGGAAAAAACCATTTAATTGATACACTTAAAAGTTTAGGGATAAATATTACAGTAATCTTTAGTCCTGAACATGGCTTTCGTGGTACGGCCGATGCAGGTGAAAAAGTAGGAAATATGAAAGACCCTAAAACAGGAATTGAAGTAATTTCTTTATACGGCGCTTCCCGCAAACCAAAGGCTGAAGATTTAGCTAAAGCTGATGTATTGCTGTTTGATGTACAGGATGTGGGCGTTCGTTTCTATACCTACATCTCTTCCCTGCAGGAGTTTATGGAAGCAGCTTTTGAAAACGGCAAACCATTAATGATACTTGACCGGCCCAATCCAAATGGGCATTATGTAGATGGCCCGGTACTGGAAGCACCATTTAAATCATTTGTAGGTATGCAGCCTGTACCCATTGTGTATGGAATGACGATTGCTGAATACGGAATGATGATTGCCGGTGAAGGTTGGCTGAGTAAAATAGCCAATGAAAAATTTGCATATTATAAAAACGCAGAGAACTCAAAAGACACTCCTTTTCATTTTCAAATTATCAAGAATGCCAACTACACACATAAAAGTTTGTATGAGTTGCCTGTGAAACCATCGCCTAATATTCCTAACATTCAAAGCATTTATCTTTACCCATCTACTTGTTTTTTTGAAGGAACAGTTTTGAGTGAAGGAAGAGGAACGAATAAACAGTTTCAGATTTTTGGCCATCCATCCTTACCTAAAACATTGGTGAAGTTTACACCCAAAAGCATGGAAGGCGCTAAAACGCCCAAGCTGCAGGATAAAGTTTGTTATGGTTGGGATTTGAGCGGCACAAAAGAAGAAGTGTTTAATAAAGTAAATAACAAAGTACAGTTAAAGTGGCTGATGGAGGCCTACAAATTATTCCCTGTTAAAGATTCTTTTTGGTTGAAACCGAAGAGTGGTAAGGAAGAAGATTATTTCTTTAACAAGCTGGCCGGCAACAGTACACTTCGCAAACAAATTAATGAAGGTGTAAGTGAAACCGACATTCGTAAAAGCTGGGAACCTGCATTAAGTAAATTCAAAGCTATACGTAAGAAGTATTTGTTGTATGAGGATTTTGAGTGATTGGTTTAATTTCCAATCAACTTATGCATAAACGCCAGTTTAATTAACTCAGGTGTGTTCTTGGCTTTTAATTTGGCCACTAAACTTTTACGGTGACTGTCAATTGTAGTTGTGCTAACAAATAATTTTTTTGCTATTTCATTATTGGTGAGTCCGTCTGCAAGCAACTCCAATACTTCTTTTTCTCTTCTGGTTATAACCGGTACAGTACTGTTGATGTTTTTACGCAAAGCTGCGGCGGCTTCATCGCTTAAAAATGTTTTGCCTTTTGCAACGGTTCCGATTGCCTCCATCAATTCATGTTGAGATGCATTTTTCAGCACATATCCTGATGCACCATTCTGCATCATCTTTTCAATAAAACTTTGTTGATTAAACGTACTCAAAGCCAGTACAAATACACCGGGGTATTTCTTTTTTACTTCACTGCACAACTCAATACCGCTTTTACCGGGCATATTAATATCCATCAGCAATACATCGGGCTGCTGTTGTTTTAAAAAAGACAGGCACGAATCTGCGTTGGATGCATGACCCAGCCAATCAACCGAAATTTCAGTTTGCAACATGGAACGGATACCCTCCACTACCATGTAATGATCATCTACTATAAAAACTTTGATCTTCATTTAAATATTCATTTCAATATGAACAGAAGTGCCTTTGCCTTCTGCTGACTGCACATCCAGTGTTCCTTTCATAAACTCTACCCGGTTCTGAATATTACTCCAGCCTATACCACCACTGTGCTGCAGTAAAGCTGTATTAAATCCCCTGCCATCATCTTCCACTGTAACAGAAAGTTGTTCATCCGTTCTGTTTATCTGCACAACAGCATTTTTAGCAGCCGCATGTTTTAAAGTATTATTCAACAGTTCCTGTACAATACGGAATATGGTGATAGTTGTTGTTTGATCCGGCTCTTTACCCTGCAACCCAACGGATTGATACGTTACGTTCAATGCACCGGATTGATGAATATCATTACAAAAATCTTTCAAAGCCGTATCCAATCCAAATTTCACGAGTGCTTCGGGCATGAGGTTGTGTGCCACACGCCGCATTTCTTTAATAGAACTGTCCAGCATATCCATGCTGCGTTCAAAAGCCTGTGCATTATCAGGCGTGAGAATTAAATTTCCTTTCATAGTATTCATTGAATATTTGATACCGCTGAGCATTCCACCCAAACCATCATGCAGATCTTTAGCAAGACGGGTACGCTCCTGCTCCTCTCCTTTGAGTACAGCTTCCGTAGCAGCGAGTTGCTGTTGTGTTTCTAATTCAGTAATACGCTGCAATTGTAATTTTTGTTTGTGCCTGTAGTTACGATAGCCTAATATTGAAATAAGCATCAATGCAGCAATACCCGCACTTAAAAAATAATTGAGTGTATTTTTACGTTTCAATTCCAACTCCTGCAACTTGAGTTGAGTTTCTTTTTTTTCAGTTTCAAACTTCATTTCAAGTTCAGTGGCAAATCGTTTATTTTTATCACTTGAGATGGAATCACTAACTTCTTTGAACAGCTTGTGATACTTTAAAGAAAGATTTGAATTCCCTGATTCTTCATAAAAACGGGATAAATAATCGTAGGCAATTAAAAACTGACCAGGCTCTTTGGTTTTTTTGATTTCCTCAAGCGCTTCTAATAATATTTTTTCTGCAGCTGCAAATTCTTTTTTCATAGTTAAGACTCTCCCAAGCTGCAATTTGGACTGCGTTATACTAAAAACAGAACTATACTTTTGTGCTATTAATAAACTCTGGCGAAAAAAATATTCAGCCGAATCAAGTTTATTCAAGTTCATATAAAGCAGCCCTCCTACAAGGTTAAAAGAAACTAATGCCTCATAAGGTACATTTTGAGTATAATAAAATTTTGCAGAGTCAAAATAGGGTTTGGCTTGTTCAAATTTGTTTTGCATGATTAAGCCATAGACAAGGTATGAATAAGGCATAAAGAGTTTTTCTATGTTCCCGCTTTTCTTTGCAGCCGTTAATGCAATAGCTGCATACATTTCCTGCTTTTCATACTCATTCATTTCTTTATAAAGTCCTGAAACATTAAGCAAAGGCGTAATTATCCGTTCAGGTTTATTCAGTGATTCAAAAATCGAGACACTTGTCAAAAATGATTCAATAGCCTTTTGATAATTACCCTTGTACCTTTCAACCGCTCCATATGAACCATAAATCATCGCCAGTGACTCTTTTGCTTTTGGTGTATTTACAGCTTCAATTAAAACAAAGGCACTGTCAAGGTATTTTTCTGCTTCTCCATAGAATCCTCTGTTGATAAACAAAAAGTGGTAATTCTGGAATATTACACCCAATTGATACCCCATTTTTTTACTCTTTGCAAAAGCTATAGCTGCACGATAAGCCTTTGCAGACTCCATTGTATCAATACCTTCATAGTTTACAGCCAGCCGCATTAAACTTAGTACCCGTACAGAATCGGGCAAATCTGTCGCCAGTTGTTTTTTAAGACTGTCAATTATCGGAGCTTGTGCAAAAAGAGCACTATGAATAAAAAACAATAACGGTATAAGCAGCTTTTTTTTCATCTAGTTAAAATAACTATTATTTGTTGCAGTACAAATAAAACAGGTACTTAAGAATTTCAGCATCCCTTTTTCAAGTGATTTTTTCAGGCTTTTTGAAATATCCATTTTTTAAGGGATGGTTCTATCCTGCTTTTCAAAACATATTTGTACTGAAAAATTTTTTGACATGAAAAGAATTACATGCATTTTCATCAGTTCGCTCATTACACTTGGAGCTTTTTCGCAACTGCAGTCACCTGTTAAAAAAGAAAAAACACCTGTACGCACAAATAGTACAGTAACGGCAACTGCAATACTTCCGTCAGAAAAAAACATTCCGGTTCCACAGTTGCCGGATTTAAAAATCGTTTCGTTGGATGTAAAACTGTATAACAGCAGTGCAACCGATAGTACCCGGCGTTACCTGATCATTAATTATACGCTGAAGAATGAAGGCACTGTTGATGTTAAACTTTTTGATGTAAAGTTACAGGGGTTTATTACTTCAGCTTTAGAGCATACAAATGGAGCCGGAGGAGGATATATGCCTGCATCACTTAAACTGTCTGACATATTAAAACCCGGCGCTACCTATAATGGTTCCTTTCAAACCGGAGCAAAAGATATCGTACTGCCGTATGCCAAATTTTACAGATTGTTTGCTGACTACGGAAATTCGATTAAGGAAATAAATGAGAATAACAATGCTGCAGCTGCTGTAATTATGATACAGTAAGCCCACATAGGTTTTATCACAACAATTCTTGTATATGCGACTCTATTTTATACTGCTGCACTTATTTCTGCTTTTTCAAGTAGTGGAAGCACAACAACCCAAAAAACCTGCCAGGCCGCAGGAAAAACCTCCCACCCAAAAGGAGATGGATGAAATGGTGAAGGAAATGGAGAACATGTTAAAAAACATGACACCGGAAGAAAAGAAGATGTATGATAGTATGGGTTTTCAACTGCCCAACATGAAGAAGATGCCAAAGATGACGGATAAACAATTAGCCGATGCTGCATTGGAAGAAGGCCAATTACTACCCGCCAAAAAAACTGCATTGATTAATGCATTGCCAAAAACAATATTTACTGATGCACAACTTACCGGCTACATTAAAAAAATAAACAGTTCCCTGGTTACCGGTATTTCTGCCGAATCAAAAAAAATGGGGGATGCGGTTTTGGATCAATATAAAAACGATGCACATTATGGTGCCATGGTAGCAGCAGCGGCCAATGGTATGTGGTTACTCGGGTTTAAAGAACCGGCTGTCTATTTAATGGGAAAGGCGATTGAACTATTACCAAACGCTGATAACTATAACAATTTTGCTGCATATTTAACTATGAGTGGTGCTGCACATATTGCAATACCTGTTTTGGAAAAACTAAACAGCATTCACAAAAAAAATTCTACCATTTACAATAACCTTGGACATGCCTGGCTGGAGCTGGGTGATGAAATGAAAGGCGAAAAATATATTGATAGTGCCATTCTTCGCTACCCCGGGCACCCGCAGGCTAATTTTACAAAAGCACTGCTGCTTGAAAAAAAAGGTAAAATAAATGAGGCTGTCGCTGCGGTAAAACGTTCATTAAAACACAGTGTAACAAAAAGAAAGATTGAAAAATTAAAAGAACTGGAAGGGAAAAACGTAAGACCAGAGAACTTTCGTTTTCCTAAAACATATTTCTCTGCCACTTTTAACCCTTCATTATACATTGTAAATATGCCACGGAATTATGCTACAAGTGCCGGGGGTGAAACTGAGAAGGAATGGATCGATTTCAGAAAAGAGATGGCAGCCGAATTGAAGGCGATAACAGATGCCATTCAAAAAAACAAATCAATTGTTGAAGATGAAGTAAAAAAAATCCAATCGGCAGCAAAAAATATGGGTGGTTTACCTCCCCTCTCACCCCATTATATCAGGGCAATTGCTACCTATGGCAAAAACCCACCATCACATGTACAATTCGCATCATCAAGAACAGAGCAGATGGAGGATCAGTCTTACCTGAAAGAATGGGCAATGGTAAAAGCCGAATTTGAAAAAGAAATGAAAAAGGCTGAAGATTATATAAACAACTTACCCAATGGAAGCCCCTTATTGCTGAACAGATGCCCTTATGTAAAACCAATAGTTGATAAATATATACTGCGTATTAATACACTTAATATGATGTACAATGAGCGTAAAATGCGCCTTTGGGTAACTGAAGCCTATCACCTGTATGACTACTATATGAGTATTTCAATGACACCTGCACTTGCCCAGGATGCGATACTGGGATTGAAAAAAAGACTTGTTTCTAACCTGCTACTACTCAAACATGAATCATACCCGATGGAAGACTGTGTAAACGATGCAGTAAAAGAAAATCCCTATAAAAAAAGGAAGTTATCAGATTTTGATGAAATAACATGTGCTACCACTTCAACTTTATATGTACCGCTTACAGGACATATCACTATACATTGTAATCAAATGTTTGTTGTTTTCAATCCCAAGCTACTACCTGTAAAATTTTCATTCACATCAAAATACTACGGTAACAAAGAAGTAATAACAGATGCATCTGTAGGTATTACCATAAAAGCAACAGATTTGAATATTGGCGGGCACTTTGATAAGGATGGAAATTTTGTAAAAGGAAATGTAAGTCTTGGCAAAACAATTAAAGGGGTCACCGTTTCAATTACGGGTGAATTTGATGCAAACGGATTTACCAAAGGAAGTGCTGAGTTAGGTATTAAAGGCGAAATGAATTTATTACCCAAATCCATTACAGATGTGGCTCCTGTTGAACTGGGCATGAAAGGTGAATTAGGTGCCGGTATTGAAATAAGTAAAGAGGGTATTGAAGATTGGTACGTAAAAGAAAATACAGAAATAGAGATGGGCGCATCGGTAGCTGCAGATGTTGATAAAAACGCCAAAGATGCCATCAACTACACAAATGAAATTGTAAAAGAAGTTACAAAAGATATGGGTTTAGAAAAAAAAGACAAGGCAGGTAAACCAATTGAAGTTAAAATTCCTGAACCAAAATTATCAACCGGTGCCTCCATCAGTGCCGATAACCGGTGGAGTGTAAACAGCGGTTATGCAGTTGAAAGAAGCAGTCAATTTTCATGGTTAAAAAATTAAGAAGATGAACAAACGAATCTTACAACTTGTTGTTGCCACCCTTTTTGTACATCTATCCCCTTTTACTTTGAGGGCACAATTCAAATATGAAGAATATCAACAAATGTATCTCGGCTGGATAAAAATCTATAATTACAAAGGGGCTTTAAAACCAGTAACGGTTGATAATAAAACCTATTCAAAGGCACAGTTATCCATTATTGATTCATTTGGCAACTGGATGCAGGCCAGTTATACACCAAAAGGCTCACTGGGTGATTTGATTAAGTTTGTAAGTCCCAAAAAGGGAGAGCACAACAGCAATCAATACAATATGGCATTACCTCACAGCTACGGTATAAGAGCTGTGAGCTATGTTTATCTCAAAAAAGTAAATGATAAATTTATACCTGAAAATGCTCTTGGAATGCATTGGAGCATTTGCGCTAATGAAATACCTCTGAACTATCGTCTAATTGGCCTGTGTACCGACAAAGCAACTTATTTTACGCTGCCATCTTACAAATTAGAACACAGCAATGAAAAACAGGATTTCGAACTGTTTCGTGTGCCTGCCACTTCATCCGCTTCAAAATACATTCACACAGTTATTCCAAAAGAAGGACAATGGCTGCGAAACAACATGGTTATCCTCAGCAAAAACAATGTTTCACCTTTTGTACATGTTACAATTGGCGAAGTTTTAGACCATGTTGAAAATGCACTATCTTTTTCTATGGAAGAAGAACTGAAAGATATTCGAAATAATAATATCGGAAGAACACAGGAAATAATGATACAATCTGACAATGTGAAAAAAAGATACGAAAAGGGAAAAGCAACCTTTTTGATCATTAAAGAACGTTATAAAAACAGAAGAAACGAATTAGCTTACACAAAGAACACCAGCCTGATAGGTGATCTTGAAAACGGTTACGACTTTCTTTCTGGTGAGAAATTAGATGGAAGTAATGGGAACATTCACTTCTTAAACCCTGTACTGAAACTAAAACCTGACTTTGAAAAACTGTGCAAAACCGATAAACCTCAATGGATTATTATTAAATGGTGGGGAGGCGAAATGCATAATGAAGTGTATAAACATATGCATGAATCCATCATCAACAATGTTGATTTTGATTATGTCTATAATTTCTTTTTTGACCCTGAAAAAATAAAAGACAAACAATACAAACCCTTACGCTCACCTGTGTATGAAGCAAAGGTTGTAACAACAGAGAAATCAGCAATGGCAAAAAAAACAGAAACTGACCCATCTGTATTTTACTTTGAAGATTATTCAACCACAGCGAAAGGTCAAACACCAGTTGGCTGGACTTCTACTTTAAACGCTCTATCAAGAAAAGCAATCATCAAAACTCCGGAAGGTGAAACCGGTAACTGGGTTGAAATTAACGGGCAAACGATTCATGTAAATGAACTTGGGAAAAATTTACCGCTCAATTTTACCATGAGTTTTGATGCCTGTGTTCGCAAAGATTTTCAATGGGGTGTGCCCGGTCTTGAGTTTTTTTTAACAGGCAGGAGAATAACAAAATACAGTTATGAACACGAACTGATGCTGAAAATAAGACCCGGTTTTAGTGGTAGAGATGGATGGGCAAATATGCACATTAAAAATTCTGTAAAAAATCATTTTCCCTCTGAAGTTGCTATACAAGGTTTCTCAAATGACAAACCATTAAATAAAGTAAGAGTAGTGATAACTAAGAAGGGAACGCAACTTACAATATGGGTCAACAACTTAAAAATCTTTGATATAGCAGAAGCTGTACCTGCAAGTACAGCATACTCCCATTTTTATTTTATCAATAGTAGGGCTGGCTGGCCTGTTGAAGAGTTTTACATCAGCAATATCACAATCAAAAAAGAAGAATAATTCCCTTTTTAAAGGGATAAGAATACCTGGTTTTCAGAAATACATTTGAAAAAATAATTTTATGCGCCTTACTAATTTGTTATTGTTCTGCTTACTTACTGCATTGGCTACATTCAGTTCAACTTTTGCACAATCAAAAGTGATGGAAACAAAGCAATCATATGTAACAGGGTTGACATTACCGGACGGAAGCAAACAGGATAAACGCCTGCTTTATGTAAGTGCTGCCAAAGCTGTGCTGGAAATGGTAAGCATAAAAAGAGGTGTCTCCATAAAAAATACAGAAGTGCTTTCCCTGCCTCCTGTTACAGCTAACAATTTCAACATAGAATTATTAAAAAATCATTTACAGCAAAACGGTTGGACGATTACACCTGTTGTTGGTGAGCCCGAGTACTTATGGCTGGAACAAAACGGAAAGACTGTGCTGGTATATCTTTCCAATGATAAAAAACAAACCAACATCTATTTTGGTGAGGCAAGTAATACTCCGGTTGTTCAACCCATATATACCGGAAATACACAGCAAACCACACAACCTGTACAACAACAAACTACACAACAGGAACAAACACTACCACAAAAGCCTGTATATTCTCCGGCTCATCCAGCTGCTACAGGCTATCAATTCACCTCTACTAACTTTGATGACGGCTGGACAAGCATTGAAACAACAGATTGGGTGGAAGTTTCAAAACGGGGAATTAAAATTTTAATTCACTATCCCCACCAAACAGTAGATGAGTACACTTCTGTTAAGTTAGACGGCGACTACAGAGCATGGAATACATTAGTTGCACCCCGCTATTCGAACATCAGCAATTTTCTGGAAAGAGGCATACAGGATTATCAATCTATTACTTTTCTTACAGCAGATGCGATGGATGCATCCGGGAAACAAGTTCATGTTGTATTATTTAAAAAGAGTTACGATACCGGTGTTGGCCGTTATATGGAAATAGTAGCGGATGATAAACAAACCTTTGAACGTGAGTTTGGAAGTAATTACATCAACCGTTCAGATTGGAGTTATATGGATCAAATCAAATCATGGGATAAACTGGCTGCCATGCAATGGCGCAATAAATTTGCAGTGGGCCCCAATGATTTAAATGGCAAATGGAACAGCAGCTCCTATGCATCACTCAGCTATTACTATGTAAACGGTGGTGGATTTGCCGGTGCTACAGCTACATCCATTGCTGATGAATTTGTATTTGCAGGTAACGGTACCTATCAAAGCGATCATGCAGGAGCTTCCGGTGTGGTGGGTAATCAAAAGTTTTCAAGAGAGGTATATAAAGGGTCAGTTACAGTTACAGACTGGAGTATAACACTCACTAATCGTTTTCAAAATCAAACAGAAACATACAACATCTATTTTGAAGCTGTTAGAGGCGGCCGTTTGCTGATCATGACTGACAGACGGGGAACAACACTCACACTTGCAAAGGCAAAAGAATAAACTGCCATTGATTTTAGAATTTAAAAGCGACTACTACAGTCGCTTTTTTTGTGAGCTATTCTGCCTAACTTCACCATATAATTACATCTCAAACATCCTTGATTTATGATCACTGTTCTTCACCCCTGGCATGGCGCTCATTATGGCCCTAAAGCCCCCGAACGTGTTAAAGCATTAATTGAAATTTCACAAGGCAGCCGCAGTAAATATGAGATTGATAAAGACACCGGGTTGTTACGCCTCGACCGTGTCATTTATTCATCGTTCATGTACCCGGTGAATTATGGATTCATTCCACAAACACTGGGGCAGGATGGCGATCCATTGGATATTCTTGTTTTATGCTCACAGGCCATTCAACCACTTTGTTTGGTTGAAGCAACCGTCATCGGCAATATGCAAATGATTGACCAGGGCGAGCATGATGATAAAATCATTGCCGTAGCCAGCAACGACCCCATGGTAAAACACATTAAAGATGTGAGCGAAATGCCCGAACATTTTTTCAATGAACTGAAACAATATTTTGAGCAATACAAAGTACTGGAGAATAAAGTAGTAGAGATTGATAAGTTTCAAAGCAAAGAAGAAGCGTTTGTGATTATTAAAGAAGCGATTACATTTTATAAAGAGAAATTTAACAAGTAAAGTCCACGGTCCACAGACGATAGTCCACAGAAAATCTCAAATAACAAATTCAACATTCACAAGTACAATGACCAAACAAATGGATACACAAACAATCATTACGCTGCTCCTCATTGGGCTGGCGGCGGGCATCCTGAGCGGACTGGTGGGTGTGGGCGGTGGAATTGTTATGGTGCCGGCATTGGTATTTTTTCTGCATTATACACAGCATCAGGCACAGGGCACATCTTTAGGTGTGATTATGATGCCTGTAGTATTACTGGCGTTTTTACAGTATTACAAAATGGGGCAGCAAACCGGCAATACCATTCAATGGCAGGCGATACTCACAATTGCTGCCGCCTTTATCATTGGCGGATTGATTGGCGGAAAGCTGGCCGTAAATGTAAACCAGCAGGTGTTGAAAAAAGTGTTTGCACTGGTGTTATTTTATACGGCTTTTAAGATGATGGGATGGGATAAATGGCTGATGGAATTGTTACGCAATAAAACAGCATAAGCTTTTTAAATCACCTGTTAACTATCTGATTAAATTTCGACTCTATAAAAAATGAAACAATCAATTCCTGTTTACAATATCACAAACCTTGCAGGAGAAAACATATCAGGAGTTGATATTTTTTATACTGAACATCAAATCTCTAACCCCGGATTATCAATTAACATCCCCTACCGAAGCAACTATTTTGGCATAGGATTATGTGTAGCCGGTAAAGCAACATTAAAAGCCAACCTTGAAAGCTATAGTATAGAAAAAAACTGTATAATCAGCATGTCACCACCTGTGATCAAGCAGTGGATGAATATGTCTGCCGACTATAAAACATTAGCTGTTTTCTTCACGAAGGATTTTTTTATCAAGAACAATACAAACAGAAATTACCCCGAAAGCTTTCCTTTTTTTGAGCCAAATGCAAAACACGTTTCAGCTTTTAATCCGGAACAGGCAACTGTTATCAAAACATTACTGGAAAACATACAGTCAAAATTAAACGACCTGCACCCTTACCGATATGAAATTGCAAGAAGTTATATTGAAATTTTACTTTTTGAAATTGCAGCTGTTTATAACCAGGAAAATTTTAGTTCTTCCTATAAACAAACCAGGAGCGAACAGTTAAGTTTTGAATTCAAGAAATTAGTTTGTATACATTTTGCCAGTGAGCGAAGTGTTCAGTTTTATGCAGACAAATTATTTGTAACACCAAAGCACTTAACAGAAGTCATAAAACAGCAAACAGGAAAATCAGCTAAAGAATGGATTGATGAACTTGTAGTACTGGAAGCAAAAGTTTTATTGCAAAACGCTTCCCTAACCATCGCCAAAATTGCTGACATGTTAACGTTTACCGATCAGGCTACTTTTGGCAAATTCTTTAAAAATTTAACCGGCACTTCACCTCTCGCATACAGGCAAAGCCTCTGATTTTTTTCTTATCCGACTTTTTAACGAATCATTCCCCTCTTTTGACCTTTTTCAAAGGTGAAAGCTGATGCAATTTGCATCATCATTTAAATCAACAAATATGTCAACAAAAACAAGAAACATCATCAATTGGGTTTTAGCAGGATTGGTTGCATTCATCTTCATAGGAAGTGCCATTGGCAAATTAACAGCGAATGCGGAAGCCCTAGAAGCTGCTGCAAAGTTTGGATTAAACGCCACCACCTATAAAATACTGGGCGTAATTGAATTGCTATCAGTTGGATTGTTTCTCTATCCCCGCACCGGAATACTAGGAACATTATTACTGGTAGCCTATATGGGAGGCGCCATCAGTACACATGTAGAATTTGCACAACCACTGATAGCTCCCATCATTATATCCGCTTTTTTATGGATCGCTGCTGTGATCCGTTTTCCTGAATTATCAAAAAGATTGATTAGTAATCAATAAAATAGAAACATATGAAAGCAGTAAAATTTATTTTGATGGCAGTACTCATTTCGGTTGGCTTTACGAGTTGTGAAAGCAACAAACTTTCTGAGGAAACAATTACTTCACTTCAACTGGTAAAAGACGAATTGGAGATTAGAGCACTGGCAGAAAAATTCAGCGATGCGGCCAACAGGAAAGATGGTGAACTCTTTCAATCTTTATGGGCAAAAGATGCCGTTTGGAAAATTGGACCACCCATAAATGTAGAATTCAAAGGAAAAGAAAATATGGGTGCCTCTGTAACAAGAATGCTAGGGCTGTGGGATTTTTTTGTACAACTATCAGGCCCGGGCGTTGTAACCATTAATGGAGAGAAAGCCACTGCAAAATTTTATGTAAATGAAGTTGCCCGCAAAGCAGATGATAAATCCGGAAACTATAATTTATCAATGTATGAAGATGAGTTGATCAAAGAAAACGGCAAATGGGTATTTCTGAAAAGAACCTATCATACCATTTATCAGGAAGCACCTCAATACAAAGGACTCATTCAACAACTGCCCCCCGTAAAATAATACTGAATGAAAAGGATAGTTTTCGTTTTCGAATTACTTTGTATGCAACTGCTGGTCATTGGTCAGCCACAGCATCATCCCATTCATATTCTCCGGTACAATGATGACTTTAGTTTTGTAAAATCTGATTCAGCAAAAAGAGGATTCAATAAACTAAAACACATTCAGCTTGGCGCCAACACAAATATTTCTTTTGGAGGTGAGTTAAGGGAGCAGTACCAATATTTCAGCAATCTGAACTTTGGAGATTTACCACCAACTACTGTTAAAAGCTCAGTTGGTCAGCTTTGGCACAGAGTGATGTTGCACAGCAATATTGAAGTGGGGAAAAAGCTTCGGGTATTTGTGCAGATGAATTCTACGTTTCGCTTTTTCAATCCAAATCCCATTGTTCCCGAGATTGATGAAAACAGGTTAAGTCTTCACCAGGGTTTCATGGATTACAGCTTTCACAAAAACTGGATGTTAAGGGCTGGAAGACAGGAAATGGGATATGGTAACAACCGGCTTTTAACGTTCAGGGAAGGACCAAATACAAGATTAACATTTGATGCTGTGATTCTGAAATATAAAACCGCAAAACGAAAAATTGATTTCTTGGGTGTAACACCTGTGTTTTCCAAACAATATACTTTTGACGACGACTCGTTCAACGACTATGTTTGGGGTGTCTATGGAACAGAGAATGTGATTCCAAAAAAAATATCCATTGACTACTACTTTTTACAATTTACATCCAACGGAAGAAGTTACAATTTTGTTCCGGGCAAAGAAAAGCGGCAGAGTTTTGGCACTCGTTTCTTTTCACAAAACAAGGAGTTGAATTATGAACTGGAAGGTACTTATCAAACGGGAAGTTTTAATCAGCAGAAGATTGCTGCTTATGGTCTATCTGCTGATATGAATTATAAGCTGGACTCTAAACTCAATTTTACAATGGGTATTAGTGCCAATTATATTTCCGGTGATAAAAGTAATATTGATGACAAACTGAATACCTATAATTTACTTTTCTCAAAACCTTCCTATGGTTTGGCTGCACCAATCGGGTCATCCAACATCATCAATATAAATCCATATATCAGAATGAACCCTGTAAATAAACTATCCGTATATGGCGGTGTGTATTTTATGCAGCGGCAAAGTAATAGGGATGGTACTTATTCCCCGGGCATGGCACAGGTAAGACCTTCCCCTGCCAACTTATTTACTTCGTCTGAAAAGAAAATCGGCACCCAATATGCAATAGAAAGCAGTTATGAAATGAATCATCATTTCTCTTTCGCAGCAGATGCTGCTTTTTTTAAAGCTGGGAGTTATGTAAAAGAAACAGGGAAAGGTTTCAATATTTTTTATGCAGCATTGAAAGCAACTTTTAAATATTAAAGACACAACCTAAAAAAGCAGAATATGCAAAAAGCAATTAAAAAAATCACCAAACAGATTTTACAACCGAATCATACGGGTTTTACTTCAGTAGATATGTTTCATACTGAGTTTGACTTTGAACCATTTTTAGTATTTACTGAGTTTCATATGGACAAAGCGATTTTTGGCCCTCACCCGCATGCAGGTGTTTCTGTTATGACCTATATGATGCCCGACAGTAAAGGTTCGTTTTTAAACCGTGACAGCCGTGGTGATCACAGTATTATTGAGCCGGGTGGTATTCATGTTACGCAAACCGGCAGCGGTATCAAACACGATGAAGTACCAACAGTAAACGGCATCGATTGCCATGGCTTTCAAATATGGATCAATCACTCTGATAAAAACAGGCTGGTGGAACCAAAAGCATTTCATGCATTTTCAAAGGATGTTCCTGAATATAACAGTGACAATATCAGGGTGAGGGTAATACAAGGATCCTATCAGCAATTAACATCACCTATTGATCTTGTAACAAAAACAATTTTACTGGATGTTACTTTACATCCAAACGCAACCATTGAACTGGATACAAAAGAAATGGCTTTCATCTATCTGATGAAGGGAAGTCTATTCATTGAAGGCAAAGAGATCAGCAGTGCTGCAATGATCAATTTTGAAACAGCCGGAGACAGAATTATTGTCAAAACCGGAAAGGAAGTTGCACAGTTCATGTTTGCATCAGGTACTCCGCACAATGAACCTATTGTACATGGCGGACCCTTTGTTATGACCACACATGATCAAATAAAAGCTACACAGGAAAGATTGAGACGGGGTGAAATGGGAGAACTACATCCGCTGTAGTTTATAACAATTACTGCTATTTGCAATGCGACAAAAGAGCAATGCCATAAAAATCATTTGCACGTAACCAAAAACAAAAAACTATATCCGTTTTATGAATCTCAACTTATGGGTGCGTTGAAAATTATCACGGTTGATGATGCCGGCATTGTCAATAGTATCTATGCGTACACGACCAGCGGCGTGGAGAATTTCCCGATCGTTGAGTAAGAGACCTACATGAATAATTTTTCCTTCTTCATCATCAAAGAACGCTAAATCACCGCAGCGGGCTTCCTGTAAAAAACCTACATCTTCGCCCAGCAAACTTTGATGCGCTGCATCTCTTGGCAAATGTTTGCCAAAGAACCGCATCACCACCTGTACCAAACCGCTGCAGTCCACACCAAACACGGAACGTCCGCCCCATAGATAAGGTGTGTTTAAATATTGAAACGCTACAAAACGAATACTCTCTTCATCAAACACGTAAGCACCTTCCATCACCAGCTTGCTGCTGCTCTTAATGCGGTAACTGCCCCAGGTGGTTTCGCTGCTGATGAGTGCGGGCACGGCACTGCCAAAGGGCACATGCATGGGTGCTTCATTCACCGTCATAATACCGCTCCAGGTGTTTACCAGTGGCACCTGGTCCTGCATAGCAATAACTTCATCTACATCGGTTAACTGGTTGCGCATGCAAAAACCGGCATAGCCATCATAGGTACAAATCACTTCCACCCAATCACCATGATTGGAAATGAGTTCCACTGCTTCACCAAAGAGTAATTGAGAGGTAATTTCAGCTTCGTTGCGTGGCTCTCTGCGGATGGGTGCTACAGGTACAATACACAAGGCGGTATTCGTCATTCAAAAAAACGTTTGTGTGAATATATGGAATTTCGGTTGTTCCTGCATCTGATGTTGAAATTGGCTATATTGCTCATCTGAAAAGAAACCATACCCATCATTGCCCGAACAACTCAGCCATATCAGCGATAACGAACTCCTGGACTATTTTTATAAAGACAGCAATAACCGCTGGCTGGGCATCTTACTCCAGCGTTATACCTTACTGCTCTATGGTGTGTGTATGAAATATCTAAAGAATGAGGAAGAAGCAAAAGATGCGGTGCAGCAGGTATTTGAAAAAGCCATTAACGAACTCGGGAAATATAAAGTGGATTATTTCAAGAGCTGGATTTACATGGTGGCCAAGAATCATTGTTTGATGAAACTTAGGGATAAAGGTAAACTGCCGGCAGAGCTCAATGAACGACATTACTACACACCGGCCGAAGAAGCAAATAAAGAAGAACTGCTGCAGAAAGAAAATCTGCTGAATGAATTAACACAGGCCATACCGCAATTAAATGAAGAGCAGAAAAAATGCATTGAACTGTTTTACATTCAAAAGAAAAGTTATCTGGAAATTACCGAAAGCACGGGTTATACCCTGATGCAGGTAAAAAGTCATATTCAAAACGGAAAGCGTAACTTGAAACTGATTTTAATGAAACGCATGCAACAATGAACGAACAATTGCTGAACATATTAAAAGAACAGGGCGAAGTAAGTGAGCAGCAATTGCTGGATTACTTAAGCGGAAATCTTTCTGCTCAAGAACGGCATGAAATAGAAATGCGTTTGGCGGAACATGAACTGCTGATGGATGCAGAAGAAGGTTTGACTTTAGTGAAAAATAAAAATGAACTGAATACTGTAACGGCTCAACTGAATGCAGGTCTTACCGAGCAGTTGAAGAAACGCAGGAAACGTAAACGCAGGGAACTACCCAATCAGAGTTTATTAATTACCACTACATTTATCATTCTCGTTTTAATTGTGATTGCGTTTATGGTGATTTATAAAATGAGGAATGGGTAGCGAAAAGGTAATATCACACAGAGTTAAATAAGGGCACAGAGAAGAATGACGTTTCACTGTCGTTCCCCTTTAAAAAAATATGTTAAACAGCTAAACGATAAAAGCTTTTTCATTTTTAAGTTTGAAAAAAATATCGGGGTTCATTACTGAACCCCGATATTCATAAAGAGCTATCGTTCAAACTTTCTTTAATTCGCTTCTACCTGAAAAAAACCACCCACACTGCCTTCTTTTAAGTTCGGTTTAGCAGGTGTTTCGCCAAACTTGTACTTATTGTTCTTAGGTGTGCGGTCAACCAGTTTTAAATAAGGGTCAATACCGGCACTTACAGGTTTCTCGTTCACAATAAATTCAAATGTCTGTTCAGGCTTATCCATTTTAATGCGCTGTAACAATAATTGCTTTTCGGTTTCTTTACCTTTTACAGTTGCAGATGTAAACACACCCACATCCATGTAATCATTCACTGTAGCGGCTTTTTGTTTACCTACGCTGTCAGAATAAAACTTGGCACTGCCCACGGTGAGTGTTACCTGATAAGATTTATCAGGCAATTGCTTATAGCTGAGGCTTTTTACATAATTCTCATAGATTGTAATTCTTTCAAACATATCACCCACAAGATAGCTGAGACTGTCTGGCACTGCACGGCGAATGTAATCTACAAACTCAACAGAATTGGTATAGATGGGCCCGCTGAATTTTGTTTTGTTGAGGTAAGCACGAATAGCAGCATTTAAGGTATCCTCGCCAATAAAATCTTTAAGTGCATACATAATAATGCTTCCCTTATTGTAATGTATGTATTGCTGATTCTCTGTGAGCATCAACGGCAATTCACCTTTACCTTCCATTGTTCTGCCCAGTAGGTATTTATCCATTTCTTCCTTTAAAAACTTACGCATAGCCTCTTTGCCATACTCCTTTTCCATCACCATTAATGCACTGTACTGGCTCATGGTTTCGCTCATAAGCACACTGCCCTGCACATTACCTCCTATCACCTGGTGCGCCCACCATTGATGCGCCACTTCATGCGCTGTTACATAAAACGGCACATCAATTTTATCTGGCCCTTCTTCCACTTTAGTAATAAAGCCAATAGACTCTGAGTAGGGAATCGTGTTCGGAAAAGATTGAGCAAAGCTGCTGTAGCGTGGAAACTCTATGATGCGAACCTGCCGGTGCTGGTAAGGCCCAAAATTCACCGTATAATAATCCAGTGATTTTTTAATGGCATTAATCATCCTGTCAAGATTATACTCATGACCTTTCTGATAATAGATTTCAATATTAACATTGTTCCATTTATCACGTTTTACTTCATAAGCCGCACTGAGCACAGAATAAAAATTGAGAATGGGGCTATCCATTTTGTATTGATAGTAATGACGCCCACTTTGTTTCCACTCTTTTTGCAGATAGCCCGGTGCAATAGCAATTTGTCCTTCATCAGTACTTACGGTACACTCAAACCGAATCCAATCGGCATCCTTTGAAATATAATTGTTCATGCGTGCGAGGCTGTCATCTACTTTGGCCATACGTGCTTTGGGTGGCAGGTTATACTCAGCCCTGGCTGTGTTTTCAGAAAGCTCTCCTCTTTCATCATACCCAAAGGAAGGCATGTATTGATTGTTGACAAATGTACCGTTGCCTACTACAGGTGAATTGATTTTATCAAACAAACCTCTTGGTTTGTACTTCATATCAAATACAAAAGCAATACTATCGCCGGGCTGTAAAGGCTGTTTCAGTTTGACTAATTGAATACCATAATCTTTATCATCACTGATTACTGTAAAGTCAACTGCCGGCTGTAATTTACTGTAGGTGTAAGAAGGCTTCCTGCCACCGTTATAATTGATGTATAAGGTATCAATGGGCTGATTGGTTTTGTTTTGCACAATGTAGGTGGCTGCCATCCGCATTTCTTTGGTTGATGGATAAATATCCACTTCAGCAGTTACAGCAATGATGCGTGGCTGTTGCAGTTGTTTGTACTTGCTGTACTTCTTTTCCATTTCAGCCGTTAAGCGTTCTCCTTCTTTGGGCTTGCGGTACACCTGCAGTATTCTTGTTTGGTAATAAATAAATGTGCCGCTGGTTAAAGCAATTAAAATAGCAGAGAGTATTCCCAGCCTGTAACGGTTATTATAGAAATAAGTTGACAGTTGCCATCTTGCCTTCAATGGTTTTTCTTTTCCACGTGCATAAAGCAGTAATGCAAATAAAATAAGAACAGCACTGATGCTGAACCAATAAATACGATAGAAAGGCCACTGGATAAATGTGCCGCCATAGCCATTCATGTCAGAATAAGGCATGGAACTTCCGGTACTGTTAAAATCAAAAAAGTCATTACTCCATTCCAGTAATCCTAAAACGATGGGCAATATGATAATTGGTAATAATGCAAAGAAGAATCCTAAAAACTTATTAGGAGTGTACACCTGTACGCAAAGACACAGTGCTATAAACACCACGCCTACGCCTGCACTTCTCAAAATGGAAACAATATATTGCCACACATCAATCTGATAAAATCCGTTATAAAGCTGAATGATAATACCCGTTACCATTGCCACCAACGACAATACAACTGAAGCCAATGTAAGACCAATGAATTTTGAAAAGAATAAGGATGCATTACTCACAGGGGTAACTCCTACCAATTCATCCATTTTTGTTTCCCGCTCCCGCCAGATAGTGGTACCACTGTAAAAAATAATAAATATAACAGCGAACAAAGTGATAGAGCCAGCTACATCTTCCACCACTTTATAGGTAACCATATACGTACTGGAAGAATAAATGACATCGAGAAAATTTACAATGAGCAGCATCATACCTACACCCAGCAGGCACATGATGATGAAGAACAAACTCTTCACCATTTTTTTTGCTTCAAACAAACCCAGCCACCACATTTGCTTCCATGCAGCTTTTGGAGAAAAATCCTGGTTTACTTTGGGTAAATCAGCCAGTGTGTGCATAGCCGCTTCATAAGGCGCTGACGGTTCTTCTTTACGTTTAAACAATTGGAGTGGTTGTAAAAATTGTGTAAAGCTGAAACCAAAATAACTGATGGCACAAACTACGATGGCAATACCAGCCCATAATAAGCGATTGTACAATAAAGCACCGGTTAAAGGAATGGCATTTCCATTACGTTCAAACGGGCTCCAGTATTCCGTTACATAATTCAATGCGATGCTGCCTGATGGTTCCAGTACAGCAGCCAGCATTTTATTATCTATGTTTTGTGTAATGGTGTTACTCATAATTTGCAATACCATCAGCACAATGGCAACAACATACGCCATCATGGTACTTCGTAAAAATGTTGTTAGTGCAAAAAATAAAATACCCAGCAGCAATATATTGGGAACAGTAAACAGTAAAAATGGCTGCAGATAATTCATCAGTTCAAACTCACCCATCATCGGTTTACCCAGGCCTGCTAAGGTGCCTGCTACATAACCCAGTAGTAATCCACTGAAAACAAAAACTGCTACCACAACTGTTGCCATAAAGCGTCCAAAGAAATAGCCGGGTTTTGTGATGGGTTTTGTAAAAAACAACGGATGCATGTTGTATTGATAATCTTTCTGAATGGATGTAGCCATTATTGAAATGAGCAATACACTCACCAATATGCTGAAGATGCTGCTGCTGGTACCCAATAAAACACCTGCTACTGAAAAAGCGGAATTGATGATGATATTACTGTCACTGCGTGTAGTGCTGAACATGCCTGCAGCTGCCAGCCCAATCATAAGCGTTAGAAAAAACAAAATACCAAAATAGATATAAGTAGATGGTTTTCTGAATTGATTCTTTAGCTCAAATGAAAAAATTTCTCCAAACATGGTGCGGATTAGTTTTTGGTGATGGTTGAAAAATAAACATCTTCCAGAGTGGCATCGGTTTGTTCAAAGCCCTCTTCCGGCTTAGCATCGCTCAGCACATGCACCATCATTTTGCCTTCTGCTATATGATGAGAAATTACTTTAAGCCGTGCACGTACATCATTCAACTCTTCTTTATTAATGGCTTTATGCCAAATTCTTCCCTGTACAGAAGCTACGGCCTGCGCAGGTGTGCCTTCCATTAAAATAGTGCCGCCATTCATCACCACCATTTGATTGCACAAAGTTTTTACATCATCCACAATATGTGTAGAGAGAATCACAATCACCTGCTCTCCTATTTCACTCAAAATATTATGAAAACGGTTGCGCTCCATAGGGTCAAGTCCGGCAGTGGGCTCATCTACAATAATGAGTTGGGGATTACCCAGCAATGCCTGTGCAATTCCAAAACGCTGACGCATACCGCCACTGTATTCACTCACATTCCGCTTGCGGGCTTCATACAAATTGGTTTGCTGCAACAGTCCATCCACAATGGCTTTACGTTCGGCTTTGTTCGTAATACCTTTCAGTACTGCAAAATGATTCAGCAAATCCACACCTGATACTTTGGGATAAAAGCCAAAATCCTGCGGCAGATAGCCGAGTACTTTGCGCAGTTCATTTTTTTGATGAATCACATCAATATCACCCAGCTGAATAGAGCCGCTGTCGGGGTCTTGTAAGGCAGCTATGGTACGCATGAGTGTACTTTTGCCTGCTCCATTGGGACCCAGCAGTCCAAACATTCCTTTGCCAAGTGTGAGATTAACATTGTTGAGCGCTTTTACCCCATTAGCATACACTTTATTGAGGTTCCTGATTTGCAACTGCATGTTTATTTTTTATTTGATTGGTAATAATGGAAATACAATTTTATTGTTGTGATGATGCATGTACAATTAGTATCGCTTTCAGCGGAAATGTTACATGCAAGAATTTTAACGGCATAATTTCTCCAGCCATTCTATATGCTGCGGATATGCCTGCTTCAGCACTTCCTTCTCCCCCATCTCAAAATCTGCAAAATCAAAACCGGGAGCTACCGTACAACCCACAAATGCAAAATCATTTTCATCCACAGGTTGAGAGGCAAACCAGCAACCGGCTTTCACCACCTGCTGAAATAAAAAACCATTCCCTAAATCACTCCCCAGCTTCAGCACTTGTCCTTCACCGTTGGGATGAATTACATAAATGTGCAAACCTGTACCGGCATAATAATGCCATAGCTCATCACTTTTAATCCGGTGAAAAGCGGAAAACTGTTTCCCTTCCAGTAAAAAGTAAATAGCTGTAGAAATAAAGCGGTTGCCGGTAAATTGATGCTTTAAATGAGCGGTTGAAATCTGTTCATCACTGCAATAGGTTCTGATATAATAACCGCCTTCAGGATGCGGTTGCAGATTGTATATTTCAATTAACTGTTGCGGTGTAACCATACAGCAAATCTATTGAAAAGAATAAAGGTGAAGCAAACCGCTTCACCTTTATTGATACTTCGTACTTCGTATTTCGTACTTCGTACTTCGTACTTCTTACTTACCTCCTGCTTCCTGCTTCGCTTCCTCTTTCTTCGGCCCATCATCACCATCAAATTTGTCCACTACTTTATTCCAGATATCAGAAGCTTTTTCTTTCAGGTCGGCACCCAGTTCTTCAGCTTTATCACGCAGCTCTTCAAATTTATCTTCTGCCTTGTTTTTGAGTTCTTCCAGTTTGTCTTCAGCTTTATCTGCCCACTCACTCGCCTGGGCCTTCAACTCGTCAATTTTATCTTCCGCTTTATCCTGCCAGCTTTCGGCTTTTTTGTTTTCTTCCATGATTGTAAGTTTTAGGTGTGAAAAATATGAAGCAGTAAGGTACTCTAATTCATAACACCCCGCATATTTCAGAACCAGAAGTTGTAATTTTCCGCATGAAATTTTTATTAACACTTTCAGTGTTGCTTACACAATTGTTCTGTTTCAGCCAAACCATCCTTATTAAAAATGCAGTGATTGTTGATGTAGAAACAGGCAAACTCATCAGCAACCGTCAACTTCTTGTAAGTAACGGCATCATTACCGTCATCAGCAAATCAAAAAAGGATCTAAAAGCAGATTCAGTGATTGATGCAAAGGGCATGTATATTATTCCCGGTCTATGGGATTTTCATACACATGTGTGGAATGAGGCTGTTACGTTTCCATTGCTTATTGCAAATGGAGTAACAGGCCTACGTGGCATGTTTGAAGATGTGAATAATGTAAAAAGATGGCGGCAAAGTATAAGTGCCGGGAAGTATCCTACGCTTTCCATTTTCAGTGCGGGGCCAATCGTTGATGGACCTAAACCCATCTGGCCCGGTTCAGTAGCGGTAACCGACGCAGCAAAAGGAAGAAAAGCAGTTGACTCACTTAAAAACAAACTTAAAGTTGATTTTGTAAAAGTATATTCACTGCTCAGCAGAGACAGTTATTTTGCCATTGCCGATGAATGCAAAAAACAAACTATTCTTTTTGCAGGGCATGTACCCAACGTGCTCACTGTATTGGAAGCAGCACAGGCAGGACAATCAACCCAGGAGCATTTGTATGGCTTTCTTGAAGCAGCCAGCGACAGTTCAGATACATGGTTTGCCTACCAGCGTGGCGAAATCAAAGACAGTATCTGGAAGCAACGCAGCTTTCGCAAACAATTTCTCTTCCGCACATTTAATGAAAAGAAGCTGGAAGGAATTTTAAAAGAAATCAAAAAAACAAATACCTGGGTTTGCCCCACACTCACCGTAAATCGTGGAATAGCCTATGTAAACGATACCTCTTTGCTGCACGACCCACGTATGGTGTATATGGGAAATTTTATGCGTGATTTCTGGGATTATCGTAAAGATTTTCGTTTTCAAAGTTTTAAACCTGTTGACTTTGAAGACAACCGTACGGAGTTTGAACTGAAGTTAAAAATCACACGCAAGATTTATAAAGCAGGCATTCCATTATTGGCTGGAACTGATTTTCCCAATCCGCATTGCTATCCCGGCTTTGGTGTACATGATGAACTGGAGTGGCTTGTAAAAGCAGGACTCACACCTGCTGCCGCATTACAAACAGCAACCATGAATCCAGCAAAGTATATGAACACCTTTGCAACAGAAGGAAGTATTGCAGTAAACAAAAAAGCGAATCTTGTTTTTCTTACAGCCAACCCATTACAAAACATCAGTAATACAAAACAAATTGAAATGGTGATGGTAAATGGCAAGCTGTTTACAAAACAACAACTGGAAGTGATGATGGAATCCGTTAAAAAACTGGTAACAGCGTTGCCGCAACAACCTGCAACAGTTGGTTTTCATGTTCATGAAGACGAGTAACTCACTTACCCGAACCACATATCATATTTATACATCCTTAAACCAACCACATGTTCAAAAAAATTTTCTACACGCTTTTAATCGCCGTACTCGGCTTAGCTGCTGTTTTGTTATTTAATACCTTTCGTTTTCCTGAAGTCTCTGCGCCAAGAGAAGCTATGAAGATTACGGGCATCACAGATTCTGCTGCATTGCATTTGAGTGAAGCATTGCAAATCAAAACCGTTTCGTTTGGTGATACCCTCGCCATTGACACCGCTGAGTTTGTAAAATTCCGTGCGTTTCTGGAAAGAACCTATCCCACAATACATGCACAATTACCACGGATGATTTTCAGTGAATTCAGTTATGTGTTTACATGGAAAGGAAAAGATACAACGCTTGCACCCTATGTACTTATGGCGCATATGGATGTGGTACCTGTAGAAGCGGTTGCTGAAAGCAAATGGACAGTTCCTTCTTTCAGCGGAAAAATTATAAAAGATACCATCTGGGGACGTGGCGCAGTGGATGATAAGGCAAGTGTGATAGGCATTCTTGAAGCTGTAGAACAATTACTTAAAGAAGATTACCAACCGCAGCGTACTGTGTATTTATGTTTTGGTCATGATGAAGAAATTACCGGACGACGTGGTGCTGCAAAAATTGCACAATGGTTTAAAGAAAACAATATCAAGCCACAGTTGGTAGTGGATGAAGGCGGTATGGTGGATACAGAAAAATTTAAAAAAACCGGAAGACCTGTTGCAGTGATTGGCGTGGGTGAAAAAGGGTATTGCAATATTGATTTAACGGTAGAAATACCAGGTGGTCATTCATCTATGCCGGCTACAGAAACAGCGATTGATGTATTAAATAAAGCCATTGCAAAAATCCGTGCACAGCAAATGCCCGGCCGTATTACACCGCCTGTGCAGGAAATGCTGGGCCGCATTGCAGCAATAGATGGTTTTATAACAAAATTGGGCGTGAGCAATCAATGGTTGCTGGGCGGAAGCATCATCAGCATGATGGAAAAAGACAAGCAAACCAATGCCATGGTGCATACTACATTAGTTCCTACCATTGTAAATGCAGGCATTAAAGACAATGTAATTCCCACCGTTGCCAAAGCTACGTTCAACAGTCGTATACTGCCCGGCGAAACAAGTGATGATGTGGTGGCTTTTGTAAAAAAAGTGGTGAATGATGATCGTGTACAAGTTAAGAAGCAAACGATTTCATTATTTGAACCTTCTGCTACTACAGCTACAAATCATCCCATGTTTGTAAAAGTGGAAGATGCGGTGTATAAAACAGTACCCAATGTGCATGTAACACCCTACCTTCTTGTAGGTGCAACTGATTCAAGATACTTCCGTCCGTTTAGTGATGCGGTGCTCAACTTTGCACCCATGCGTGATGCCAAAGGTTATCATGGTATAGATGAACGCATAGCAGCCAGTGATTTACGAGATATGATTTTCTTTTATAAATTATTGATTACGGAAAGATGATTTTTTTCTATCCGTAATAAAAAAGGCCGCCTTTGCTAAGGCTTCGGCGGCCGATGGTGGAGCTGAGGGGAATCGAACCCCTGTCCAAACACATTCTCCAAAAGCTTTCTACATGCTTATTTCATGATTGTTTGTCGGCACTGTACAGGACCTGAACCTACCAATTCAATGCGTAGCTGAATGCGTCTTTTGCAGCAGTCACAGCCTTCTGCTGCAGCAACCTGTTTTCTTTTTGAGTCGGCGGCGGGGCGGCGGTAACAAGTCAACCTGCCCGGCGGCCCGAATGACTAACTAATCACTGATTAGGCAGCCATGGCATACTGTGTATTGCCATTTGAGTTTTGAGTATTCAGATTTAAGTGCTAATTACACAACGCACTGCATGCTTACACTTTCAAAGATCTATGCTGTCAAAACCGGGCAGCCCCGTAATGAGCGAACCGCAAAAATAAAAATTAAACCGCAAAGGGAACTATAAATTTCTGTCGCATCACTCTTCACTTTCCACAATCGTTCCGTAATCTATGAGTAATTCTTCACCTGTTTCAATATCACGCACCGCTTCAAAAAATTCGCCATCGTTGATGGAAATAACATTCGGTGTGTCAGAGTGATTCAAATACAGGGAAACATCCATCACTTTAAACCCATATTCAGGTATCCAGTAAAAATCATCATCAAACAAACAATAGGTTTCCACCAGGTAACGACTATGTGCAGGCAGTTCATCTACCTCACTGCGCTTTACTTTAATAAACTCACCAGCACCAGTTGAAAACATCGTTCTGCAACCTTTGGGAATGGAGCGAATAGCAAAAACACCGTTTCCATGCAAAGGAGATGGCTTGATGGTAACATAGGTTTCATGTCGGAGTTCATGAAGCAGTTGTTCTTTATTCACAAAATATGGTTTGGTGGGGTGAATATACAACCTTCAGGTTTTTTAAAATTACATTGCTTTACAATTTCATAATACCGGCTTCATCATTTCATAACAGTTAAAAATTATATTCATCCTTTATCTATCCAGCATGGAAATAATATTACTGGTATTGGGTGGCCAAGGTTTGTTTTTATTTGCTGTATCCAGCCTTTCAGAAACATTGCGTTCGATTTTAGGTGAACGAACGAAAGATATATTACAAAAATGTACAGGCAATTTATTCACAGCTATACTTACAGGATTGATAGCAACCATCATACTTGATTCATCATCTGCAGTTATTATTCTGGCCATTGTAATGATCAATGCAAAGGTACTCACCTTCCGCCAGGCATTGGGTATTGTAATGGGCGCTAATACAGGCACTACATTTTCAAGCCAGTTAATTGCATTTGATATAGGTAAGTTTTCACCTATACCCATCTTTCTTGGCTTAATACTTACAATCATTTCCCGTTCAGAAAAAATTTCGCAAACTGCAAAAGTTTTATTGTACTTCGGTATTCTGTTTTTTGGACTGTACACCATGGAACGTGCAGTAGAACCTTTACGTGATGATGTACGTTTCAACGGTTGGATGCAGGCATTGGAAAGTCCGTGGAAAGGAGCAGTTACAGGTGCAGTGGTAACACTTATTATTCAATCATCATCGGCCACGGTAGGCATGGTAATTACGCTGGCAAAAAAAGGACTTATTACATTAGGCGCATCGCTTGCAGTAATGCTGGGTGCAGAACTGGGCACTTGTGCAGACACGTTACTTGCCACAATTAAATCAAACCGGCAGGCATTGAAAACGGGACTGTTTCATTTACTGTTTAATCTAACTTCTATTCTAATCGGGCTTATGCTGTTTCCCTTGTTTTTAAAAATGGTGCAGTGGATATCAGCACATGCTTCATTGGAACGGATGGTGGCCAATGGTCACATGTTGTTTAATATCATAGGTACCATTGTATTTATTCCTTTGATACCTGCAGTTGAAAATTGGCTCAATAAAGTTTTGCCTGATAAACCGGAAGCTGTAAAAGATGAACAGCTTGCTGTAAGCAGTACAGTATAAGTTCAGTTGTTTTTAAAAAAATGTCCTGCAATTTTTAATGAACGGAACATCGAGCGTTTTTTTAAATGGTGGCCCCCGCTTCGCACTAAAATGTCATTAAGTGTTGTAAGGGCGTTTAAAATGTATGTTCCTTTATTGAGCATTACACACTCTGCCTGTGAACTGCGGTAAGCATCTGTTATTTCTGAGCGGGTGGCAATGCCGGTTTTATTTAATGTTTCTAAAACCTGTGTAGCCCATATCACAGGCGTATGTGCCGCTTCACAAATCCATAAAATTTCTTCCTGAATTTCGCTCATGCGTTCAAAGCCAATTTCAACAGCAAGGTCGCCTCTTGCTATCATTATACCAAAATTTGCATCCGTTAATCCTTCCAGTAAAATTTGTGGCAAATTCAAAACGGCTTCGGGAGTTTCAATTTTGTAAACGAGAAACGGTTTTTGCTTTGCTTTGTTCATTTTGCCAATCAATTTCTGAAAACGTTTCACGTCTTCAGCTGAGCGGATAAAACTGCAGCCAATGATATCAGCATACTGTACTGCAAATGGAATTACACGTTTATCCTGAACAGTAAGAGGATTAATATTTAGAATAGCGTCAGGAAAATTCAATCCCTTTTCGGTTTTGATCTTTGCTTTCCTGCCCGGTACTCTTGTTATCATAAGTTCAGCAAATCTGTTATTTACATTTTTAACGATAGCTTCTATGATCCCATCATCAAACATTACCAGATTATTTTTTTGCAACTGAGGCACAATGCCTTTATGTGTGCAGCCGATATTTTTTTCTCCTTTTTTATAAGGTGTATCTTTCTCATAAAGGAAAACTATATCCCCTTCCATCACTTTTATATTGCCAGTATACTCAACGGGCAATCGTGTTCTTATCTTTGGCCCCGCTAAATCCATGTAAATCTTACAGGGCAATTTGCATAGGCGACTGCTTTTACGTACAGCTTCAATCATTTGAAGCCACACTGCTTCATCATCATGTGCAGTGTTAATCCGTGCCACATTCATCCCCCTTTTTAAAAGATGACTTATGAGTTCAGGCTCCTGCAAATAAGTTTTGTCAAGTGTAACCATAATAGCTGCCTGCTCACAGCTGATGTGCTTCCCGAACAATTGAAATGAGCGCTGCATAATTTTTTTTCTGCTATATGAAAATGTACACTTACTGAGCTGTACAGATGGAATAGTTACTCCGATGCGCAGTAATATTTCCTGAATTTGCCGGTGAATATGACCTTCGCTGCTGGCCAGAGAGGAAAGACCTTTTTCATGCAGCATATTTTGCAATTCACGGATATCATGATTCCGTAATGCCAGATAACTAAAAAGATTTTGAACAGTAAGATTGTTACCCGGATGAATTTTTTTTTGTAAAGCCATACCAGGCTTTACATCTTTTAATGTTTCATCTAAATGCTCAAGTGAACTACGTATGTACTGCAAAGAATCTTTCATATAACAGTTATGAAAAATTCAAAGAAACAGCAGATGCAGATAATGAACCATGATTAGAATTAGGGAGGAAAATGGGGTTTGTCAGCTATATTAAATCTTCCAACCCACAATTTCATTCACCCATTCTGCTCTGTAGGGAGTTGTAATTTTGATGTAGTTATCAGTATAACCTTCCATTATTTCCTGCCCGGGTGATTCGTTCAGGCGGGCATTTTTACTATGCCCTTCAAACAATACCGGTCTTATTTCCCCTGCATGTTTTTGCGTAAAGTATTGCATTTTCATATAGGAAAGATTGCGGAGGCTTTTGTTACGCTCATAACGAACAGCATGCGGCACTACTGGTTTTAGTGCAAGTGCATGTGTGTTATCACGCTCAGAATAGGTAAACACATGCAGATAAGAAATATCCAATGAATGTAAAAAGTCAAATGTTTCTTTAAATAGATCATCCGTTTCACCGGGAAAACCTACAATCACATCCACACCAATACAACAATGCGGCATCAGTTGTTTGATATACGCCACACGCTCTGCATACAATTCTCTTTTATATCTTCTGCGCATGGCACCAAGAATGGTGTTACTTCCGCTTTGTAATGGAATATGAAAATGCGGCATAAATTTTTTACTCCTGCTAACAAATTCTATGATTTCGTTCGTGAGCAGATTTGGCTCAATGGAAGAAATACGATAACGTTCAATGCCTTCTACTTCATCTAACTGCTGAATGAGTTCATAAAAATTTTCTGAACGATTTTTCACTCCCTCTCCTTTGGAGAGGGTTGGTGTGAGGTCGCCTTTACCAAAATCACCAAGGTTTACTCCCGTTAAAACAATTTCTTTACTGCCGCCTGCTGCAATTGCTTTAGCATTGGCCACAACATTGGCAATGGTATCACTCCTGCTTTTACCTCTTGCCTGTGGAATGGTGCAGAAGGAGCAGGTGTAATCACAACCGTCCTGTACTTTTAAAAATGTTCTGGTTCTGTCGTTTATGGAATAAGAAGCATTAAAACCGGTTACCTCTTCAATTTCACAACTGCTGATTTTGGTGCTGTCTCCTTTGCTTAATTCTTTAATGTGTGAAGCAATGTTGAATTTTTCAGCAGCACCTAATACTAAATCAACTCCGGGTATTTCTGATATTTCTTTTGGCTTCAGCTGGGCATAACATCCGGTGATCACTACCAGGCTTTGAGGTGATTTACGTTGAATGCGGCGTACTAATTGACGACATTCTTTATCAGCATTTTCAGTAACCGAGCAGGTGTTGATGACGTACACATCAGCCAGGTCGTCAAACTCTTTTTTCTCAAAACCTTCCTTCTCCACCAGCCTGCTGATGGTGGAGGTTTCGGAGTAATTGAGTTTACAACCGAGTGTGTGAAAAGCTACTGATTTGGTTTTTGTCATCGGGTCGCAAAGATAAGAAAAAACCCCCTCTAACTCCCCCTGAAGTGGGGAGGATGCCTGAACACAGCCCTTACTTTTTAAAACTATTTCAATAAATATTTTAGGGTTGAAATTTGATGAGTAAAAATTAATTGTTGATGTGTTAGAAAAAAAAGTTTGGATGTAGATACTGCACCAATCTTTCTCCTCGGGAGAAAGAGATAGGGGCCTCCTACCGCACCACATCATCTACTACCTGTTTCAATTCCTTATATTTTTGATTGCGACCTTTGTGCTGCAAATTGTACACAAATAAAAAAGCGCAATACTTTTTATCATTGTCAACCCAAGGAAAACTGCCAAACAATCCGGGGCTTGTTACAGCAGCGCTTCGTTTACTATCAGGCATCGCACCTTTTTTATCAGCCAGTGCCAGCGGACTATCCATAACCCATTCGCCAAAGCCATAACCCCAGTTGCCGGCTTCTTCAGGTGTTGATGCAATTAATACATCTCTTCCTATTCTGTTTTTCTGCATTTCCACAATCAGTGCTTTGCTGATGATGCGCTTGCCGTTAAACTCGCCTTCATTTAAAATCATCATCAGGAAATTCATAAAGTCTTCAGGAGTACTGTAAGCACCACCTGCGGCAAGTGGTACGCTTTTTTTACCAAAATCAGTATTCTTCATATTTAAAGGTTCGGCAATACGCTCCCGAAATGCAGTTTCAAAATCTTTCTCACTCACTTTTTCAATAATGGCCGCAATGATTTGTAACCCCGTATTACCATAACGAAATGTTTTACCCGGTTCACCTTCCATGGGCGACATGGCAATTTGCTCTATTGCCTGCCCCATTGTTTTTATATTTTTAAATGACTGAAATACTTCTCTTAAATCGCCACCTTTAATGCCTGTAGTATGACTCAGGCATTGCCACACACGGATGTTTCCTTTTCCATATTTACTCATAATGGGCAAATACTTTCCAATAGTATCGTTCAGGCGAAACTTACCTTCATCTATATAAGTCATCGCCAATGCAGCGGTTAACCATTTGCTACAGCTGGCAATGCGTTCCCTTGTAATGAGTGTGTAATCCTGTAATAATACCTCTTCATCGGCACCCGTAATTTTTGCCTTGAGCTTTTGACGGTTTTCCTGTTTCTTACTCAAATTATTAAAAGGTTGCGCATAGAGCATTTTTCCATCTTTGTAAACCATAAGTACTGCCCGACCGCCTAAATCAGGCAAGTTATCATTCACCCATTTGGTGATTTTAGCAGTATCCTGAGCCTGTACAAACTGTAATATTAACAGGAACACTGTAATAAGACTGACGTTGATGCTGATTCTCTTGATTCTGAATGACATTCTTACGGAATTTTTGTGTTGGATAATCATTTGCAGCCTCACCCTTGTTCCCTCACCAAAGGAAGAGGGAGGCCAAACAAAATTAATTCAATGGACATTTGGAACTAAGCATTTCAGCAGTTTACAATGTCCAAACTTGATAACGTAATATTTAAACCGTTTAAACTATGAATTTAGGAAACTTCACCATAAAAGCTGCGGAAGCTGTGCAACAGGCGCAGCAATTGGCTTTTAATTCACAAAATCCAAACATTGAGACGGAGCATTTATTACTGGCCTTGCTTGAGCAACAGGACAGTCCTGTGGAATACCTTCTCAAAAAAAATAATGTAACCATCAATTTGGTTGAAACTAAGCTCTCAGAAGCCATCAGCAAACTTCCAAAAACCAGTGGCGAAGCAGCACAGTCAATCAGTCGTGATGCCAATCAGGTAGTATTGCGTGCAGGTGCTTCTTTAAAATCATTTGGCGATGAGTTTGTAACACCTGAGCATTTGTTACTCGCTATTGTACAGGGAAATGATGCCACTGCAAAACTGCTGAAAGATGCAGGTTTAACTGAAAAAGGGTTAATGGCAGCCATCAAGGAATTACGTAAAGGAGATACCGTAAAGAGCCAAACACAGGAAACACAGTACAACGCATTAAACAAGTATGCAAAGAACTTAAATGAAATGGCACGCAATGGTAAGCTGGATCCTGTCATTGGTCGTGATGAAGAAATTAGAAGAACATTGCACATTCTTTCTCGCCGCAGTAAAAACAATCCCATTCTTGTAGGTGAACCGGGCGTAGGCAAAACTGCTATTGCCGAAGGTCTTGCCATGCGGATTGTAAACGGCGATGTGCCTGATAATTTAAAATCAAAAATTATTTATGCACTGGATATGGGTCAACTCATAGCCGGAGCAAAATATAAAGGTGAGTTTGAAGAACGTTTGAAAGGTGTGGTTAAAGAAGTAAGCACGAGTGAAGGTGAAATCATTTTGTTCATTGATGAAATTCATACGCTTGTAGGTGCCGGTGGTGGTGAAGGGGCCATGGATGCAGCGAATATTTTAAAACCTGCATTGGCAAGAGGTGAACTCCGTGCTATTGGTGCCACAACGTTAAATGAGTATCAGAAGTTTTTTGAAAAAGACAAGGCTTTGGAACGCCGCTTTCAAAAAGTGATGATTGATGAACCCAATGTGGAAGATGCGATTTCCATTCTTCGTGGATTGAAAGACCGTTACGAAACGCATCATCATGTGCGTATTAAAGATGAAGCCATTATTGCTGCGGTTGAATTAAGTACCCGTTATATCACTGATAGATTCCTACCGGATAAAGCAATTGATTTGATTGATGAAAGCGCTGCCAAGCTTCGTTTGGAAATGAACAGTATGCCCGAAGAACTGGACAAATTGGAACGGCAAATTCGTCAGCTTGAAATTGAGCGTGAAGCCATTAAAAGAGAAAACGATGAGATAAAATTGAAAGAGCTCAACACTGAAATTGCCAACCTTTCTGTAGAGCGTGATACACTCAAAGCAAAATGGAAAGATGAAAAAGAGGTTGTGGAAAAAGTACAAAATGCAAAAGCTGAAATTGAAAATCTGAAACTGCAGGCAGAGCGTGCAGAGCGTGAAGGCAATTATGGATTAGTAGCTGAAATACGATATGGTAAAATAAAAGAGCAGGAAAAGTTGATTGAAGATTTCAGCAAACAATTAGCCACCATCAGCGAGAAACGTTTACTGAAAGAGGAAGTAGATGCAGAAGATATTGCACAAAATATTGCAAAAATGACGGGCATACCCGTGGCCAAAATGATGCAGGGTGAGCGTGAAAAATTATTGCACCTGGAAGATGAATTGCACAATCGTGTGGTAGGTCAGGATGAAGCGATTATTGCAGTGGCAGATGCCATACGTCGCAGCCGTGCTGGTTTGAGCGACCCCAAAAAACCCATCGGTTCTTTTATTTTCCTGGGCACAACAGGTGTAGGTAAAACAGAATTGGCCAAAGCATTGGCTGAATACCTGTTTGACGATGAAAGCATGATGACGAGGATTGACATGAGTGAGTACCAGGAAAAGCATACTGTTTCCCGACTTGTGGGAGCGCCTCCGGGCTATGTAGGCTATGATGAAGGAGGGCAATTAACCGAGGCGGTACGCCGTAAACCTTACAGTGTAGTGCTGCTGGACGAAATTGAAAAAGCCCACCCTGATGTGTGGAATGTGCTGCTCCAGGTGCTGGACGACGGACGCCTTACCGACAATAAAGGCCGTGTGGTAAACTTTAAGAATACGATCATCATCATGACCAGCAATATTGGTAGTCATTTAATTTCTGAGGCATATGAAGGCGTAAATACTGAAAATCAAGCCGTTGAAGCCAGCGAAAAAGCCAAAAGCGAAGTCTTGACACTTTTACGACAAACCATTCGGCCCGAATTTTTGAATCGTGTGGATGAAATCATTATGTTTGCGCCACTTCTGAGGAAAGAAATTAAGTCCATCATCCGCATTCAGTTGAACAATCTTCAAAAATTAGTGGCAGATAGCGGAATAGATTTGCGGTTCAGCGATTATTCATTGGATTACCTGGCCGAAAATGGTTTTGACCCGCAATTTGGCGCTCGACCACTAAAGCGTTTGATACAAAAGGAAATTGTAAACGCACTGAGCAAAAAGATTTTGGCAGGAAGCATTGACAAAACCCGCCCCGTATTAGTAGATGTATTTGATAATACTGTAGTGTTTAGAAACGAGGTGGCTGAAAAGGTAAATTAAATGTTTGGTTTCCCTTAAAACTCAACCTTCTGGTTCAGAAGTTGTTATAAATAAAGAAACTAAAAAGCCACAAAGGCAAAAGGAGATACAAGAAATGGCACAACAGTCAAAAGCAGCAGAAATAGAAATCATCCCACCAAAAGATATTTGGGTGGGTAACACAAAAGCACCTGTAAAACTGGTGATGTATGGTGATTATGAAAGCGAGGCTTGCGCAAAAGCAAATGAAGTGGTAAATGAATTACTGGAGAAATATGAAGATAAGGTTCAATTCAATTTCCGTCATTTTCCATTAACACGTATTCACCAGCGTGCACAAAAAGCAGCTGAAGCATCTGTTGCTGCAGCACAGGAAGGTAAGTTTTGGCCAATGCATAACATTTTGTTTGCAAACCGCCGCAACCTTGGCACCATCAGTTTAAAAGGTTATGCCAAAGAGATTGGTGTAACAGATAAAAACTTTTTACCTAAGTTGGTTGATTCAGTGTTTGGATGGAGCGTACGTGCCGATTTACTGGAAGGTGCTGATAAAGGCATCAGAGATGTGCCATTTTTTTACATAAATGGCGAAGCCTACAAAGGACCGGTGAATGTAAACGGTTTCAGTAAAGTGATTGATCCGCTCACAAAAACAATGAAGAAAGTAGCCGCTAAAACTCCTGTAAAAGCAGCTAAGAAAAGAGCTTAAGTTTTTTACTGAGTAAGAAATAAAACAGTAAGCCCCGCAAATTTGCGGGGCATTATTTTTTATGGATAAATGTAAAATTTTTGCTTTTTATAATATTAACAGTTAAGCAAGCTTTCCTGAGAATTTCGTATTGATGGAAGGATTGATTAACTAACAAAAATACATTTTACATGAAAGTATTAATCAGGCTTAATCTTCAAAATAAGCAACCGTACCTCCTACCCATTCTTTATCCTTATTGTAGCGTACACCAATCATTTTTCCCTTGCTCATGCGTGCAAGATTGGTAGCGGCATGCGGCCGTGTATCACCTTCAAGCCACACATACATCATTCGGATTTCAACTTTTGCAGGACCGTCCGGCGTTTCAATTACATCAGCATATCTCACTTTTCGCTGGAGAATATAATTTTCAGGATCAGGTATGGAATCAATATCTTCTTTAGTTACATCAATTTTTACACCCTGTCCGGCAAAGGAAAATAAAGGCTTCAACACATAATGACTCAAATCATCTGGCAACTGCTTTACCTCATTCAGGAAAAATGTTTGCGGCACAAACTGATGATTGATATAGGGCAACGTGTATTTGCTGATTCTGTAAAACCAATTAGGGTGCGGCAGCCATTCTACATCCAAATCAGATGTGATATCAACAACAGTTCCCAAACTTTCTCTGTTTGCCTTAAAATCATCAAAAATGATACGGTTGTAAATACGTTTGATTTTTGTTTTTACGCCATTTAAGTTGTAAAACAATTCACGCCCTTCCTGAATTAAATCAGTAAGATTCACCGTTTCTATTCCCAGATAATCTTTTGTGCAACGAAAATCAATTCTTGTTTTCTGTTCATCCGGATTGATTTCAAGCAACACTACATGCGCTGCAGCTATATCACCCACAATTAATTTGCGCAGCATCTCTAAATAAGTATCCTTGTTATATCCGTTGAAATAATGAGTAAAGTTTGAAGGAATAGGAAAATGCTTTTCCAATACTTCAGGATAGTACACCTGAAACGCATATAAAGTAGGGAAGCCCTGCATTTCAATCAATTGCGGCTCCAGTTCACCATTATCATTTATACATACACCAAAGTCAAAAGAAATCATGTGGGATATCTTTGCTTCGTGAGGTACTTTTTCACCTGCAGGAATAGCATGCTCAGTGAGTTTTTCAAAGTCAGGATCACAAATAACATCTACAATACTTTCACAGGCATGCAGGAGCTTTTCTTTAAAAGATGCATCTACAAACACGGGTGTTTCACTTACACGAAACTCAATATCGCCGGGATGAAGGCTATGTAAATCATTTAAAAAAGCCTGATATTTTTCAGCAGTAAATGCCGCATTGAATTGTTGACGCAGAGATGATACCATATGAAAACGATTTCCTTCTAAAAATAACCTCTTTCAATAAATGAACCAAAGAATTTAAACAACGGCGGGCTCTTTTACAAAAATGGATTGATACAAGAAGTTGGGTAGTATATGTGCATACGTCCACATAATTTTATCAGGATCGCCCAGATGCTCAATCATGCTTTGCCATTTTTCAAAACCATGATTTTCAACAACGGTTTTCTTTTTTTCTTCCGTTTGCAGATACATACTCATACCGGGTGCATCCGCCTCAGGATGAAATTGTGTGCCAATCATATATTCATTAAACCGAACAGCCATAATAGCCCTTTCCAGTGCCACATGCGGCCGTTCTTTTTCAATACACAACAATCGAATTCCTGCTTTTTTTAACTGAACAAAATTTGGTTGAATAACCTGGTAATCTCTGCTATCTACTGCATAAAACGGATCTTTTAATCCATTAAAAACGGTTTCTGTTTTACTGCTCCTTACAAAATGAACCGGAAATACCCCAAAGGCTGTTGATTTTCGCTTGCATACCTCTCCTACTTTAAAATATCTGCATGCAATTTGGAAGGAGTGACAAATAAAGAATACATGTTTTTTTTGCCTGTTTGTTTCATCGGCATTCCACTGCAGCACGGATTGTAACCAGTTAAAATAATTCTGTTCCCATTTTTTCCCTTCTCCGTCAAAAGGGCTTCCCGGTCCGCCGCTTGAAATAAAAATATCATAACTCAAATCAGGGACTTCATTTTTAACCCTTACATCAAATTCATCCCAACTGAGATTCAAATGATGCTCATCAGCAAAAAGGTTCAGAATTTCACGGATACAACGCATACCCTGATTGGCCACGCCTTCGTACAAATCCAGAATTGCAACTTTTACCTTTTTGCCCTTTCCAAAACCCATAGCTGCAAATTTACCGCAAATGAGTTATTTACAATGTCAATTGGTTTCCACAAATGTGGATTTAAACTAAAAAAGTCCGTTTTGTAAAACGGACTCATTTAATATATAAAAAAAAGGCAGCTTAAAGGGAGTTAAGCAGTTGGTTTATTTTTTCCAAATTTGAAATTTCAGGTTTTACAAAACCACTGTAATTAGCAGTAATCTTATCATCTTTTATACCCAGATAATAACTATCACCCACCTTAGAAATGGTTATAAATTTTACTTCACTATTGACCGGAATATTTGTAAATCCAAATGTTCTGGTTACATTATTTCCACTTAGCTGCACCACAGATCGAATATTTTTAAATACCATATATACAGCTGTATTGGCATTGGAAAACAAATTCGGCAGAACCACATTCACTTCAGTTGAAGGCGTTTGCTCCAGTAAACGGTCAACATTTAACCAACCGGTACGTGCTGTAGATACAACATAACCCCGCTGGTTTGATACGGTAGCAGATTGCCAAATACTTACTTGTGAATCAGTATCTTTTATCCAATTAAAAATTGCAGCAGATGTAGGTGCAGCCGTACTGTAATACAAACTCATATTAGGCTTTGCCAACTCATCAATATAACGTATACTGATTCGTTTTGATGGATTAACAATAACCGGTGTACCTGATGGATTAAACAAACGGACTAAAAATGCACCGCCTGATTCTAAGGGGAAACGATTGGAAACAGTAGGTACGCCATAGCGGATAAAATCGCCTTTTTTTAAAAGCAGTTTAAACTCAGCACGTACAGTACCTGTATAAGCAGTACCGGCAAGTGAAAGCGTTCCTCTCGGAATTTCTACTACAAATCCTGTATTATTCCCAAACACTGTATCACTCAATGCATTTACCTGAAACTCTGTATTATCAAAAGTGCCTGCTAAACGGTTAGCAAGAATGGTTACCTGGGCGTTTGATGTTATTGTGCTTACCCAGGCACTGTCTAACTGCTGACCGGCATCCGGTACAAATACATCAGTATCTTTTTGACAAGCCGATAAAAAGAATAAAAGTAAAACCGCAATTGTAATATGTTTTTTATTCATCATAATTATTTTAAAAGGTGTTCTTCAAAGGTTGCAGAAACTTCCGTATTATTAGTGATTCCTGCTTTATCTGTACCGCTGCCCCGGTGGAGTGAGATTATAGCGGATTCCCAACTGCATTCCTGTAATAAAATAACGTTGCTTAATGCTGCTGCCCGCCTGCGTTACAGGATTCAGATTATAACGCATATAGGGTTCTGCAAATAAATGAATACGATCATTAAAACGCTTATACATACTTACACTTGTAAAAATTCCAATGCCAATATTGTTTCGCCAATTGTAAGGATTACTTCCAGAACCGGTTGAGATACGATTTGTTTTATAACTCGTATCCATAACTTCGCCACTATAAAATGATGTGATATTAAACACAGGCCCGGCATTCACAGAAAAATGAAGAAGTTCCGGATTGCCAAATTCATAGGAGAAAATAAGCGGCACATCAATAAAACGATAACGATTATAAGTGGTACGGTAGCGTGTACCATTTTGTTCAAAAAACATGGTATCCCGTACAAACAAAGTATCACCGGGAGATCTTACAACGGTTCGGATGGTTATTACCTGTGTTAATTGTTTTGAATTTTCTGTAACAATGCGAAGGCGTTCATTTATTTGAGAATAATTTACGCCCGTTTTGATTAATGTTTTTTCACCCAGATTTTTTACGAGTCTTACACCTGCACTAAAACTGGTTCTGTAATTTTCATTATTTTCCCGTTCAGATAAATAGGCGTTAGGGGCAACTGTAGATGTAAGACTTCTCACATTATAATCAGGACCTGCATAAACTTCTAAAAACAGTTCTCTTCTGCGGGGGCCATTAATGGTGGGGCATGAAGGTTTATTCTGAGGCAATGCAATATTTCCAAATTCAAATAGAGGAAACCTCTTTGGTTTTGCAAAGTTACCGGCGAGTGACAAGCTGTGTTCGGCAGCATTGGGCAGTTGTACATCTTGCAGAGGATCTGCACTATTTTCTTTTTGATTTTTCGTTTTACCTGAACCTGCTTTCAAAGCGTTAGCTTTAAGTTGCTTTCTCTCAGCAGTAAAAATTCCATTAGTAGAAACTGATGCATTAGCATTTAAGGAACCACCGGTTGTTTGTTGAAAACCGGAAGGTTTTTCATTTGTGTTATTTTCAATTAGTAACACTTGATTAATAGTCTTTGGTTGTGATGTATTATTATTGAGTTCAGAAGTTGATGTATTTAAACCATTAGACGGAGATGCAGGTTTAACTTGATGATTTGTTATGATAGAATTATTTTTTGAGTCGCTTTTTGCAACAGTAGAATCCTGTTTACTATAGCTTTTAAGCCAATAGCCTGTTGCAGTTGCCACTAGCAACATACCTGAAAGTAAGAGATACTTGTTCTTCCACATCCAGAAGAAGAAGCCTTTAGGATCATCATCGTCATCTTTTTTGATGCGCTCCCATACATGCATGGGAGCACCGGAATCGTAGGATTCCAGTTTGGATTTGATGAATGAGTCAAATAATTTGTCTGTCATACCGCAACAGGTTTTTGCAGTTTTATAATTTCGTTTTGCAGAAAGCGCCTGGCCTTTACAAGTTGAGAACGGCTGGTACTGTCCTTTATATTGAGCATTTCGGCTATTTCTTCGTGGCTGTAACCTTCAATAACATGCAGGTTAAATACAAGTTTATACCCTTCCGGCAACTGATGAATTAATTGCATTAAGTCCTGCTCTCCCAAATGATTGTAAGCTGATGGTTCAATACTTCCGCCTTGCGGAGTTTCAGGTTTTACTTCATCAAACCGTATCTTTTTCTTTTGGCAATGTTTTAATGCTGTATTCACTACTATCCTGCGGATCCATCCTTCAAACGAACCTTCAAACTTGAATTGTGACAGATTGCGATAAACCTTTACAAAAGACTCCTGGAGTATGTCTTCTGCTTCCATGGTATCAACGGCATAACGCAGGCACACAGTGAGCATTTTACCGGCAAAGCGTTCAAATAGAAGCCGCTGGCACTGCTCATCGTTTTTGATGCAGCCATGAATGAGTTGTTGTTCTGTCAGTATCAGAGTATGACGGTTCGGTTTTAAATGAGAGACTAGATTCTTAAATAACGCTGCCCCACTTAACCGTATTGCAAAAAAAAGGGGCTGGTTTATGCAAACCGCCCCCTTTCAATATTATTTCAGGCATTATTACATGCCTATATCCATTTTCTTTTGCTTGAGACCACTCAGGCTGGGGTCCATTTCAATAGCTTTATCACATAAAGCCATACCTTTTTCCTTCTGACCCATTTTTTGGTAGCTCATTCCAATCATATAAAGGGAGCGTGCATTTTTGTTATCCAGTTGTAATACTTTATCCCAGTTATCAATGGCATTTTGAAACTGCCCGTTTTTATAAAATGACTCAGCCAGGGCATATGTAACAGACACACTGTAAGGACGCTTTTCCAATGATTTCTGTAGATTTTCTGTAGCCTTTGTAAAATTACCAATGTTCATATAACTGTATGCCAGGTTTTCAAAATAATCAGCATTTTGATTCCATCCACGCTGCGCCGCCAGTTCAAACATGGCAATGGCATTTTTATCGTCAGGAATAGAGTAATACACCATTCCCATTTCATATATATAGCGTGCATTTTTTGTATCCAAATCAGCTGCTTTCTTGTAAAATGGAATAGCTTGTTTGTAACGCTCCATTTCTACATAACTTCTGCCAAGTGTATAATATGTATTGGCATTGGTGGAATCAAGCTCTATGGCATATAACAAACGGTTAATAGCATAGGGATAATTTTCCAGATAGTAATAACACATACCCACAAGTTGATGCATGGGTTTATCCTTGTGCTGCTGCTCCCATTTTTCTGCAAACGCCAGCGCATCTTTATGCCGGCCAAGATTGAAATATAAATTGGCTAATTTTTGAAAAATTTCTTCATTAGTAGGTTCTAAACGATTCCATCTTGTATAAGCATCTACTGCGTGACGAAAATTGCGGCTTTCCAAAGCATACTCACCCATGTGCTTTAACGCATCTGTATTTGTGGAATCGTACTTAACTGCCTGTTCATACAGATTGAGTGCCATTTGAATACGGCGTTCCTGTTTTGCCTCGTTGGCTTTAGCAAGATATAGGTTAGAGCTATCCCTGTTTTGAGCAAACGGAACAATTGCTGAAGTGAGTAATACTGCGGTTATCAAATAGGTTTTCATGGATTGGTTAATTATTAATGAGAAACGTTTAAAAGTAGAATTTTATACTAAAATACGCTGCTAAAACCCTGCCGTATTTATGATTTATAAGGGTTTTATTTAAGCAAAACCGCACCTAAAGGAGGCAAATGCAGATTAAGCTCGTACCACTTTTCCTTTTTGTCAACAGTTCGCAGCTCTATTTGCGGATTAAAGGTATTGCCTGTGCCACCGTATTTCTTTGCATCACTATTAAATATTTCCGTCCACTCGCTCTTACCCTGCACATGTATTTTCCAATTTTCCCGTACTACGGGAGTCATATTAAGAACAACTACAATATCATCTTTTGGCTTTTTTCCTTTGCGTTTAAACACTATTACAGATTCACTTCTGTGATTTAAATCAACCCACTCAAAACCAAATTGGTTGAATTGATTTTCATATAAAGCCGGCTCAGCTCTGAGCAAGTGACACAAATCTTTTACACATTCTCTGGCACCTATATGATAATGATGCTCCAGAAGCTCCCACTGCAGTTCGCTTTTATAATTCCATTCATTGGTAGCGCCAAATTCATTGCCCATGAATAAAAGTTTACCGCCGGGGTGTGCAAACATATAACTGTACATCAAACGCAGGTTGGCAAATTTTTGCCACTCATCACCAGGCATTTTATACAGCATCGGGCTTTTGCCATGTACTACTTCATCATGACTGAGCGGAAGCATGAAATTTTCATCATAATAATACATCATGCTGAATGTAAACTGATCCTGCTGAAACTGACGGTAAATGGGATCCTGTTTAAAATACTTCAAGGTATCATGCATCCAGCCCATCATCCATTTCATGCCAAAGCCAAGTCCATCGGCAAAAGTTGGTTTTGAAACACCGGGCCAATCGGTTGCTTCTTCAGCAATGGTTTGTACATCAGGTAAATCACGAAAGATGGTTTCATTCAAATCTTTAATAAAGGCGATGGCCTCTAAGTTTCCATCACCACCAAACTCATTGGGCTCCCATTGTCCGGCCGTTCTTGAATAGTTGAGTTTAAGCATGGAAGAAACGGCATCTACCCTTAATCCATCAACATGATAGAGTTTAAGCCAGTACATAGCACTGCTGATGAGAAATGATTTTACCTCACCCCGCTTATAATTGAATATGTAACTGTTCCAGTCAGGATGATAGCCTTTACGCATATCGGCATACTCATAGGTGTGTGTACCATCAAACATAAACAGACCATGCGCATCATAAGGAAAATGCGAAGGCACCCAATCCAGCAGCACACCTATACCTTCTTCATGAAAACGATCTACCAGATTCATAAACTGCTGCGGATTACCATAACGTGATGTGGGGGCAAAATAGCCGGCACCCTGGTAACCCCAGCTTCCATCAAAAGGATGTTCCATTACGGGCATTAACTCTATATGCGTAAAGCCCATTTCTTTTACGTAGTTCACCAGTCGGTCAGCAAAATAATCATAGCTATGGTACACTTCTTCATTATATCTGTCTGGGCGCATCCAGCTTGCCAAATGCACTTCATACACACTCCAGGGTGCTTCAAGTTTGTTATGATCTTTTCTTTTTTGCATCCACTCATTATCACGCCATGTATAATCCAGATTCCATGTGATGGATGCGGTTTTGGGTCGTACCTCCCAAAAATTTGCATAAGGGTCACCTTTATCCAATTTCAAACCTGCATAACCGTGAATGTGATATTTGTAAGATTCACCCTTTGCCAGATTGGGAATAAAGCCTTCCCATATACCTGAGTTATCCATACGCACATATAAAGGATGACTCACCGGATTCCAATGATTAAAGTTGCCAATAACAGAGATAAATGTGGCATTGGGCGCCCATACTGCAAAATAATAACCATCTGTACCCAGTACATTCATAGCATGCGATCCAAAGAGTTCATAACAACGATAATTGGTACCATTCTGAAAGTTGGAAATATCATCACCTTCAAAACGTGAATAATTCCATACCGGTTTTGATGTATCAATAAAATGATGGTCCTCGTATCGTTCTTTTGTTTTCACTGTTGGTTTTGCAGATGTTGACTTTTTAGCGGCCGTTTTTTTGGTAACGGGCTTTGCAGCTTTTGCCATTGGTATAATTTATTTAACCGTTTGATATGGAAAAGTAACACTTTAACATCTTGCACGCAACAACAACTGAAAAAAGATTCTATTGTTGTGTCTTAAAACCGAAGTAACACTACTTATGAACCTGAAACTGACATTTGTTTTGCTCCTCAGCATTGCAAGCCTGCAATGCTATAGCCAATCAAGCATTAAAGGAAAGATTACTGATACTTCTACTGCCATTAAAACAAAGATGGCGGTTGTTTCCTTGATAAAAAGTAAAGACTCCGTGCTACAGCAATTTACGAGAACTGATGAGCAGGGAAATTTTGAGCTCAAAAACATTCCACAGGGCAATTACATTTTGATGGTGAGTTTTCCGGGTTTTGCTGATTACGTGGAAGATGTAGCACTGAAGTCAGCAGAAGAGCTTAGTAAAAACATTTTCATTATTCCCAAAAGCAAATTGCTGCAGGAAATTATTATTCAAAACAAAGTAGCAGCCATACGCATTAAAGGCGATACTACAGAATATAAAGCAGATAGTTTTAAAGTGGGGCCTAATGCCAATGTGCAGGATTTATTAAAACGATTGCCCGGCCTGCAGGTTAATGCTAAAGGTGAAATAACTGCACAGGGGCAGAAAGTAGAAAAAGTATTGGTGGATGGTGAAGAGTTTTTTAGTGATGACCCTGCCGTGGTTACACAAACACTACGAGCTGATGTGGTTGATAAAGTTCAGTTGTTTGACAAAAAAAGTGAACAGGCTGAATTTACCGGTGTAGATGACGGGCAAAAAACAAAAACCATCAATCTTGAATTGAAAGATGATAAAAAGAAAGGTTATTTCGGAAAAATAGAGGCAGGTACTGACTTTAATCAATACCAGAGTACCAAAGGAATGATTAACTCCTTTCAGAAAAAAAGAAAAGCTGCGGCATATATCACAAACAACAATACCACATTTGAGGGATTAAACTGGAGTGAGCAAAGAAATTTTGGGGGCAGCAACAACAAAATGGAAGTAACCGATGGCGGCGGATTAATGATTTGGAATGAAGGAGATGATTTCAGCGGAGGACAAGGCTTACCCAATTCAACTACAGCAGGTGCCAGTTACAGTAATAGATGGAATAAAGATAAGCACGGCATTAACGGAAGTTATCAATTCAACAATCAGGAGGTGAATGGCCGTAATGAAAGTATTACAAAAACAATTTTGCCAGATACTACATTTACCAACACCACCGCTGAGCAATTTAACACCTTTAGAAGAAGAAATAAACTTTCAGGTATTTATGACTGGCAAATAGATTCCGGCAGTTCCTTAAAATTTAAAGCAAATGGCTCACTTATAAACGGAAGAAAAACCACAAGCTTTACCGGGCAGAGTTTAAGTGAAGAAAATGCTATCATTAACAGTTCCAGCAGAACCATCAGTACAGCAACAGAGAACCGTGATTTTACTTCTGAATTGAACTGGAAAAAGAAGTTTAAAAAGAAAGGGAGAACGCTGAGCTTAACCGGAAATTTCAGCAATAATGAACGTACCGGCGACGGATTTTTATTTGCAGATAATTCATTTTTTGGGAAAGCCGGCAATTTGGTAACACAACAAAACGTGAACCAGCGTAAAACCAATGACGAAAAAAGACAAAACGTACAAACAAGTTTAGTTTTTACAGAATCGATCGGTAAAAAATGGTTTCTGGAATTAAACTACCGCAACAGTTTTAACCGGAATAATGCTGAACAAAATACGCTGGAGCAATCCATTAATGCCGGCATCTACGACAAATTGATTGATTCATTAAGTAATAAATTTCTTTTCAGAACTACTGACCATACCGGAGGTTTTTCATTAAGATTTACGGAGAAGAAGTATAATTTCAGTTTTGGCTCTGCACTGGGCAAAACAGATTTTAACCTGGAGGAAGTGAGAAAAAACAGGCAGCGAAATGTAAGTTTTACCAATATACTGCCACAGGCATCATTCAAATATAATTTTGGAAAACAAAAAGCACTAACTGTTCAATACAATGGACGAACTGAAAACCCAACATTACAGCAAATCAATCCGATTATTGATAATATTGATCCGCTTAATATAACATTAGGCAATGAAAATCTCCGCCAATCTTTCATCCATAACATTAATTTCAATTTTTTCGATTCAAAACAAATTAAAGGAAAGTATTTAAATATGAGCGGTAATTTCAGCCTCATACAAAATGCAATTTCAAACGACAATAGCATTGATTCTCTTGGACGCAGAGTAAACCAGAGTGTAAATGTAAATGGCAATTATAATGGCAACTTATCAGCATGGTATGCATTTCAACTTAAAAAGGGCTTTTTTATGAGCTTCAATATCAATAATTCATTAAGCCGGTTTGTAAATTTTGTAAATAATCGTGAAAATATAAATGATAATTATAGAATCGGAATTGGTACAGGTTTCAGCAGATGGAGCGATAAAGCGTTTAGCTTTGGTTTAGATATTTCTGCAAGCAGAAACTTTTCTTCTTCATCTATAAACAGAGGAGCTGTTACCCGTTTCTGGAGTTTCCGCTCTTACCCCAATATTAATTACAGTTTCAAAAAACAAAAGCTATACATTAATCTTGAGGGTGATTTTACAATCTACCAACGTACCAGTGCTTTCCAAAACCAAAGAAACATTTTCATTGTAAACGGAAATATTCGCAAATTGTTTTCCAGGAAAGATGCTTTTGAAGTAAAACTCTCTGTAAACGATTTGTTCAATCAAAACCTCGGTATTCAACGAAACATCACCAGCAACTTTGTTCAGGAAAATACATTTCAGAATCTGCGTCGGTTTTTCCTGCTGAGTTTTGTATGGAATTTTAATAAAAACGGTAAACCTTCTGAATTTTAATATGAAACAGATCATCTTATTTGCAGCCTTGTTTGTTGTTGCTTTAGTTTCAAAAGCACAGCCCGTTTTCATAGGCAATGGTTTTATTGAATATGAACGGCGCATGAATCAGTTTTCGTTTTATGAAAAAGAAGAAGAGGAAAGTGTTTGGATACAGGAAATGAAAAAAACATTTCCCAAGATGGTGAATGATGTATTTCATCTTTACTTCAACAATCAAAAGACTACCTACAAACTGGGCGTTGAAAATAACAGCAACAAATATGTATGGGGCCGCAAACCCAGCGAAACAGATGTAGTAGTAAGAGATATAAACAATGGTACTGTTTCCATTCAGCGGGATGTATTTGAACAGACGTATCTCATTAAAGACAGCAGCCGCCATTTGCAATGGCGCATCACCAATGAAACAAGAACCATCGCCGGTTTTGAATGCCGTAAAGCAGTAACCATTATATGTGACTCCGTTTATGTAGTAGCTTTTTATACAGATGAAATTGCGGTGAGCAGCGGACCGGAAAGTTTTGGTGGCTTACCGGGAATGATTTTGGGCTTAGCAGTACCACGTTTACAAATGACATGGTTTGCCACGAAAGTAGTGGTGCAGCAGCCTGCTGAAGCGGTTCTTAATCCCAAACAAAAAGGGAAAACCGTTACATGGACCACCTTTCAAAAAGACATGGGCAAAGCTATGAGCGACTGGGGTAAGTACGGAGCAAAAGTTACCTGGCTTCATATGCTCTAAAAAAAAGCTGTTTCATGTAGTACTATGAAACAGCCTTTTCTACAACTGGTTTAGTTTAGTAATTCTTTTTATGAAGCTCCAGCACAAGATTACTTATGGGTAATAAAGTAATTTTCTGTTCAAGTTGAAACACCTGCCCTGCTGCTACATCAAGAGCTGATGTGAAATCTTTCATTCGCTCTTTAAATCTTGACAAATCAATTGTTTTTGATTCCCTATTGGTATTCATGATACACATTACTGTTTGGTTATTATCGTATCGGAAATACACATACACTCCATCTACAGGCAAAAACTGCATAAATTTTCCCGTTTTAATAGCAGATGATTTCAAACGGAAATTTGCCAAACGTTTGATGTAATTAAAAATGGAATTTTCTTTTTCAGTTCTGCCTGCTGCTGTAAACTTATTAACTGCATCACCTTCCCATCCGCCGGGAAAATCCAAACGTACATAACCATCATTGGGTGATGTTGTACCTGCCATTAATATTTCATTGCCATAATACATTTGAGGGATGCCACGTGTTGTGAGCATCCATGCGTATGCCATTTTGTATTTGGAAGTATCCTCTCCTACTACAGAATAGAAACGTGGAATATCATGATTATCCAGGAAAACCACCTGGCGCATCGGGTCTTTATACACTACATCCTGTGCGAGTGTTGTATAGAGTTTGTTCACCCCTTCAGTCCATCCAAAGTTTTCATTGCATGCTGGTGTAATGCCATAAAAGAGGGTTTGAAAATCAGTGGTGGCCTGCATGTTACTTTTGTATTTGATATCAAACACATTTTCGCAGAAATAAGCCTGATTGATTACACCATGTACCCATGTTTCACCAAAAATGGTAATCTTTGGATACTCATCATACAATGCTTTATTACAACGATTCATAAAATACAAATCATTGTAGGCATAGGTATCAATACGGAAACCATCAATACCAAATTCTTCCACACTCCAGATAGCGTGTTGAATTAAAAAGTTCTGAACAAATTTGTTACTATGATCCCAATCGGGCATTTGACGGGTAAACCAGCCATCACTCATTATTTTTTTATCGGCCTTTGCTGCATACGGGTCAAAGAGTGTTTGGTCTTTATAGTTGGTTTGTGTATATGAAGGCCAGCGCTGAAACCACGTACTGTCCGGCATATCACGGTATAAAAAATGATCAATGTCCACATGATTATAAACGGCATCACTTACATATTTCATTCCTTTTTTATGCATGGCATTCACCAAATTGCGCATGGCTATATAACCACCCAGGCGAGGATCAATTTTATAATGATCCGTAAAAGCGTAGCCATGCTCTGTACGTTCTGTACGATCATTTTCCCACACAGGATTGAGCCAGAGAGAAGTAACGCCCAAATCTTTTAAATAGTCCAGGTGATTTTCAATACCTTTTAAATCACCACCATGACGATTGAACACGGTATCACGACGTAATGTTTGATCTCTCATGCCGGGCACTTTATCGTTTGATGTATCACCATTGCTAAACCGATCAGGCATAATGAGATACATTAAATCAGCCGAGGTGACGCCTTGTGCAAACTCAGTACCTCTACCCTTACGGCGTGCAGCAATGTTGAATTCAAAATTTACTGTTGCATTTCCTTTTTTTGTTGAGATGCCGATGGTGCCGGGCTTGGCCGTTGGTGCAATCGTTATATCAAGAACCACATAATTTTTATTGGCAAAGCGGTTTACTTTTGAAATAGTTACACCTGGATAGCGGGTGGTAAAACCTGTATGATGGCCCACACCTTCACCACGAATCATGAGTTGAATTTTATTGTACTTCATACCAACCCACCAGTTGGCCGGATAGGTATTGTACATGATTTGTGCATTTACATTTAACGAATAAAAAAATGCTGATAACAAAACCAGCATTTTAAGTTTTTGAGTCATATTCATAATATTTAAAGAAAACAATTAATCTTTTGTTTTAATCACCAGTTTGGCAAAAACGCCGGCAAGTACCATGGAAACCCCTGCGAGGCCAATAACATTAATAGCATTACCGCCTAATGCAGTTAATGCAACACCCCCCAGCAAGCCTGCAAAGATTTGAGGAATGGTAATAGTGGCATTAAAGATACCCATATACACCCCTGTTTGATTAGGAGGTAATGCGCTTGAAAGAATAGCATAAGGCATTGCAAGTATGGCGGCCCATGCAATACCCACACCTATCATAGACACAAATAATACATACTTGTCTTTAATAAATATCATTGAAATCAATCCTAACCCACCGGCAAGTAATGAAATCATGTAGGTATTTTTCCGTCCAAATTTATCAGCAAGTGATGGCAGTACTAAAGAATACAATGCTGCAAACAAACTATACGCAGCAAAAATTACACCTGTCCAGTTACCTGCTTCATTATAATCTTTAGACGTTGCATCACTTGTATTCCATACATTTTGAGCGATGCCCTGTGTTGTATATACCCACATCAAAAACAATGAAAACCAGCTGAAGAATTGTGTTACGGCCAACTGCATCATCGTTTTGGGTGTTTTAGCTAATAATTGCCCAAAACTCATTTTCACTTTATTCTCAGTATCAATGTTATTATACTTTGCATATTCTTCAGGCGGATATTCTTTTGTTTGAAAAGAAGTCCATAGCACTGTTAACAGCAATACAGCACCACCAATATAAAATGACCAGATAACGGTGGGAGCAACTTTATCGCCCGGGGCCGGTTCATTGGAAATACCCCACCAAGTAAGGAGGAAAGGAAGTAAAGAACCAAACACAGCACCCGCATTAATTAAAAAACTTTGAACGGAATAACCTTTTGTACGTTGACTATCCGGCACCATATCACTCACCAATGCACGAAAGGGTTGCATGGTTACATTAAATGAAGTATCCATTAAAAGTAACATGGTTGCTCCAAATACCAAAGGCGCTAACAGGGATGCAAACTTTTCTGAGTTGGGCATAAAGAACATTGCAGCAGCAGAAACAAAAGCACCGCCCAAAATAAATGGAATTCTTCTTCCAAGTCTTGTCCATGTTTTATCGCTTGATAATCCAACAATGGGTTGCACTATCAATCCTGCAACAGGGGCTGCCAGCCAAAACAAACTCAAGTGATGAGGGTCAGCACCAATAGCAGAAAGAATACGACTGGTATTGGCGTTTTGTAAGGAATAACCAATCTGTACACCCAGAAATCCGAAACTTATATTCCAGATTTGCCAAAAGCTTAACAATGGTTTTAGCGCTGAAGATTTTGATTCAGTTGATGTTGATAAAGCCATAATCAATAGTTGCTGCTCCTTCCCTTAAAGGAGCAAGAATAGAAAAAATATGAAGCGTAAAACCCCTTCAGGGAATGGGGTTTATATAACAAATCCGTCAGGCAATATAGCACCTTTCTTTACAACCACAATTCCATCTTTAACTGAATACAGGGCATGATCTGTATTGGGCAAATGTGCACCGCCATTAATACGTACATCATTACCTATACGGCAATTTTTATCAATGATGGCATTCTTTATGTAACAACGCTCACCTATTCCCACTTTAGGAACACCACGTTCTGCTGCATGCAGCATTTCTTCAAGCGTTTCATAATAATCTGTACCCATAATATAACTGCTTACAACAGTAGTGCCATGACCAATGCGTGTACGGATACCTATAACGCTGTTCTCCACTCTGCTCGCAAGAATAATTGAACCTTCTGCAATAATTGTTCTTTCTAAGGTAGTACCGCTGATTTTTGCAGGAGGCAGCATGCGTGCACGTGTGTACACCGGCTTGGCATTATCAAACAAATTAAAATCAGGAATCTCCGCTGTTAATGCAAGATTGGCTTCAAAGAAAGAATAGATATTTCCAATATCAGTCCAGTAACCATCATATTGATAGCTGGCTACTTTGTATTTATCAATGGAAGATGGAATAATTTCTTTTCCAAAATCAGTAGCATCTTTATGTTCTTCCATCAGCAACTCAAGCAACAATTTTCTGTTGAAGATGTAAATACCCATTGATGCCAGATAGTTGCGTCCCATGCGTTGCATTTCTGCTCCGGTATCGCTCACCCAATCACCCAAAACTTCTTTCTTTGGTTTTTCAATAAAAGATGTAATCATACTCTGCTCATCACTTTTTAAAATACCAAACTCAGGGGCTTCTCTATCACCTACAGGAATTGTGGCGATGCTGATGTCGGCACCACGGGCAATATGATCATCAATCATTTTTTGAAAATCCATCTGGTACAACTGATCGCCGCTCAAAATCAGAATATAATCTGCATCATGCTGGTGTACATGACGCATACATTGCCGCACCGCATCAGCTGTGCCCTGGTACCAGCCCGGATTGTCCGGCGTTTGCTCAGCTGCGAGTATATCAACAAAACCTGTACTGAAAGCACTGAAATGATACGTATTTTTTATATGCTTATTGAGCGATGCACTGTTGAACTGTGTTAACACAAACATGCGGTTGATATTGCTGTTAATACAATTGCTGATGGGAATATCAACCAAACGGTACTTGCCTGCAATAGGTACAGCAGGTTTACTGCGGCTGGCAGTTAACGGATACAATCTTGAACCTGCGCCTCCACCAAGAATAATAGATAATGTGCTGCGTGAAATAGTCATAAAAATTATTTATGTGATGAAGAATTTATTTTAAAGACTGATATAAAGTTATGTATTGTTGAATACTTTTTTCCCAACTAAAATCCAGATTCATCATGCGCTCACGGCAGGAAGCAAACTGTTCTTTGTTCTGATAAAGATTTACTGCACGCCAAATGGCATGACATACATCTCCTACCTCAGCATGCTCAAATACCAAACCATATCCGTTTGCGGTGCCAATGTCCTTAACCGTATCCCTTAAACCACCTGTATTACGCACCAGTGGCATGGTACCATAACGCATGGCATACATTTGGTTCAAACCACAGGGCTCCACACGGCTGGGCATCAATAAAAAATCGGCTCCGGCATACATTAAATGACTTAAGGCTTCATTGTATCCAATATAGCTGCTGTAATCATTTTGAGAAATGGGCATCAGGCCATTTAACTCCGCTTCTACTGATGGGTCGCCGCTTCCTAAAATTAAAAAGTTCATTTTGCGGCCCACATAATAAAATGAATCTCCAATAACACGGGGTAAAATATCAGCCGCCTTCTCCCCTACCAAACGGCCTATGAAAACAAAGAGCGGTTTGTTTACATCCAGCCCAAACTGATCACAGAGATTGATTTTATTTTTAAGTTTACCAGCCTGTACCGTTTCAATGGTGTAATCATCTTTTATGTAGGTATCTGCAGCAGGGTCCCATACTTTGGCATCAATACCATTTAAGATGCCGCTGCATTTTCCTTTTTCATACTCAAACAAAGCTTCCAGTCCATTGCTCATATACCTCAGTTCATCCAGATAACTCCAACTCACTGTGGTTACCTTATCAGCACACTTTACGGCACTTGCCAGTGGATTGATCATATCCTGCCAGTCAAGCATTCCTGTTTTCCATGTATCATAAGGGGGCAGCCATACACTGTTATTCCAACCCATCCAACCCTGGTATTGTGCATTATGAATGGTAAACACAGTGGGTATGGATGCTAAATGATTGTAACGGTAGCAATATTTCATCATAAAGGGGATAAGCCCTGTATGATGGTCATGCACATGCACCACATCAGGCCGGTGCATCCATGCACTCAACCAATCAACAAATGCAATTTGAAAAGCAGTGAAACGGCTGCTGTCATCATCATAACCATAAACTTTATCACGGTCCAGCAATCCATAGATATCAATGAGGTATAAATCAAATCCGAGTTTATTGGTTTGTTCTTTGATGACTGTGTAATCAAAAAAATAATCACCCATATTGGTAGCGCCCTTATGCACTACTTCCCATTCATTATTGGTTAAAAATTTTGTACGGTACATGGGCATTACCACTTTGGCAATATGGCCCGCTTCATTTAAATATTTGGGAAGAGCGCCTACTACATCTCCTAATCCGCCGGCTTTGGCTATGGGGTAACATTCAGCACTTACATGTATAATCTCCATGAATTTGAAATTGAAGGAATTATGCCTGAATATAGGAAGGATGTTTGATTCGCCAAAAAACAACAAATAATTTTTCATGAAGTCTTTTCTTTTTATTTTCAGCGTTCAATTAACCGAACGATTGTCATGAACAAACCTTCACAACCAACCAACTATGGTGCCTTGAGCACGCTTGTTACTGTATTTTTCTTTTGGGGATTTATAGCGGCCGGCAACAGCGTTTTTATTCCGTTTTGCAAGCATTATTTTCACTTAGATCAGTTTCAAAGCCAGTTGATTGACTTTGCTTTTTATACTGCTTATTATATTGGAGCCCTCGTTTTGTTTATTTATGGTGCTTTTGCAGGTAAAGATCCGGTGGGTAGATGGGGCTATAAAAAGAGTATTGTATATGGTTTATTATTCAGTGCACTTGGTGCGGCAGTAATGATTGTGGCCGTAAATGCCAATGCTTTTACAGGTATGTTGCTGGGATTGTTTGTAGTGGCGCTTGGATTTTCATTACAGCAAACAAGTGCACAACCATTTGCCATTTCGCTGGGCGACCCCGCAACAGGCACAAGCCGTGTAAACCTGGGTGGTGGTGTAAACTCGTTTGGTACAACTATTGGCCCTGTTGTAGTGGCTCTGGCTTTATTTGGTTCTGCCGCTGCAATTACTGACGAGCAAATACAGGCATTGCCGCTGAGTAAAGTAATTATCCTGTATACATGTGTTGGAGCATTATTTATTGCCGCTGCTGCTTTGTTTGGTTTTTCAAAGAAAGTGCCTGCAGGAATAAATGATGAACCCATTGAGCGTGAAAATAAATCACTACTTACCATGCTCATTATTACTGTTTTGTTAGCCATCTGTTTTACACCAGTCTTCAGAAGTTATTTGAGTGAAGATGCGGCTAAGATTGTAACGCTTGGTGATGAAGTAAAGGCAATTGAAAAACAAGTTGCAGCAACTATGGGCGATGTTTCTGCTTTAACTACTTCAATTGAGCAAAAAAATAATGAAATTGTTGCATTACGCCATCCATTGGAACAATACCGTATGAAATGGTTGTTTGGTGCACTGGCAGTTGTGGTAATTGGATTGTTGTTTGCAAATATGAGCGCAAAGAAAAAAACCGAAGGCTGGGGAGCAATGCAATATCCGCAACTTGTATTGGGCATGCTTGGCATTTTTACATATGTGGGAGTAGAAGTTGCCATTGGAAGTAATTTGGGTGAATTGCTGAAGCAAAAAGATTTTGGCGGTTATCAATCTTCACAGATAGCACCGTTTATTTCGATGTATTGGGGAAGTTTGATGATTGGCCGATGGGCCGGCGCCATCAGTGCTTTTGAGTTTTCAAACAATACTAAAAAATTATTATTAGTAGTTGTACCCATCGTAGCATTTGGAATTATCATCGGCGTAAATTCATTGGCGCAATATGATATGAGTCCTCTCTACTTTTATATCGTTTGCGTCGCTGTGCAGATAGCTGCATTCTTTATAAGTCAGGATAAACCTGCACGCACTTTATTAATCTTTAGTGTGCTGGGTGTAGCTGCAATGATTATTGGTATAATGACCACTGGTACTGTTTCTATCTATGCTTTCTTAAGTGGTGGTTTGTGTTGCTCTATCATGTGGCCTTGTATTTTCTCATTATCTATTGCAGGTTTGGGTAAATACACCACTCAAGGTTCTGCATTTCTGATTATGATGATATTGGGTGGCGGTATTATTCCTCCCATACAGGGTAAACTGGCAGATTTGGTGGGTATACATTCTTCCTATTGGGTAGCAGTTGCATGTTTTGCATATTTAGCATTGTTTGCCTATGCAGTAAAAGGAATTTTGAAAAGACAGGGAATTGATTATGATGCACAGGTGAGCGGTGGAGGACATTAGAAGAAGCAGAAAGTCGTTAGCCGATAATCATTAGTAAGAAGTTGATGAGTAAATGATTGATTGTTATTTTTGATACGATAATGAATGAACTATGATTAAAGATTTTGCAGTAGGAATAGACATTGGCGGTACTAATACCAAGTTTGGAATTGTAGACCGTAAAGGAAACATTCTGGAACAGGGACGCATGCGTACCGATGCACATGAGAATGCAGAAGAATTCATTGATGAGCTGTATAAAAATTTATGGCCCATGATTGCCAATCATGGCGGCAACGAAAAATTTAAAGGCATTGGCATGGGTGCACCCAATGGAAATATTTACACCGGCACCATTGAGTATGCACCTAACTTAAAATGGAAAGGTATCATTCCTATGGCGGAACTGGTGGAGAAAAAATTTAGCTTGCCTACCCGACTCACCAATGATGCCAATGCAGCTGCAATGGGTGAAATGATGTATGGTGTGGCCAAAGGGATGAAACATTTTATTACCATTACGCTTGGCACAGGTGTGGGAAGCGGTATTGTAATTGATGGAAAAATTGTGGTGGGTCATGATGGCTTTGCAGGAGAATTGGGGCATGTCATTGTTCGTCATGGCGGAAGATTACATAAAGGCACAGGTGCTTTTGGCTCACTGGAAGCCTATGCCAGTGCAACAGGTGTGCGGGAAACAGCCATTGAATTTTTAACGGCTGAACCTGACGCACCAAGCTTATTGAGAAGTTATACTATTGATGAACTCACCAGTGAAACCGTTTACAATTGTGCCATTCAAGGCGATGCCATTGCCAACCGCATCTTTGAATTTACAGGTGAAATTTTGGGTGAAGCTTTAGCCAACTTTGTGATGTTCTCTTCGCCTGAAGCAATTGTACTTTTTGGTGGTTTAACCAAAGCAGGCGATTTGATTTTAAAGCCAACCGTACAGGCAATGGAAGCAAATTTGATCCAGGTATTTAAAAACAAAGTGAAAGTGATCTTCAGCGATTTGAAAGAAGCTGATGCGGCAATATTGGGAGCAAGTGCGCTGGTGTGGGAAACAGAGCATTGATATATAACACAACACATTCAATAAAAAAAGTCAGGACTATATCCTGACTTTTTCTTATTCAAACAAATTTGTTGTAATCCCCAACCCAGCTCTACCACTCACTCCCACTCTTCCATAATCATACGTCAACCCTGTTGCGATATCTTCTGCCAGTAACAAAGGTCCGTCCATATCAATATAATCAACCAAAGGTGCCAGATGCGCAATAGCAGCAGAGCCAACGGTTGTTTCATTCATACAACCAATCATAATGCGCAGGTTCAACTCTCTTGCTTTTTTTATCATACGCAGTGCTGGTGTAATACCGCTGCACTTGGTGAGTTTGATGTTGATACCGTGAAAATGCTCAAAACATTTTTGCACATCCTGTTCATATACACAAGCTTCATCAGCAATTAACGGAAGCGGTGATTCGTTATACAATCGTTTCATTCCTTCCCAATCATCTTTTGCCAATGGTTGTTCAATCAACTCAACCCCTAACTCCTTCAACTGCGGAATTTTTTCAAGCGCCTGTTCCAATGTCCATCCGGCATTGGCATCTACACGAAACACAGCATCGGTATGTTTGCGTAATTCTTTCACCAGTTCTACATCACCTTCCACGCCTACTTTAATTTTATAGATGGGCCAGGGCTTTTCATTCATCTTCTCCACCATTTTTTCTACTGTATCTATACCAATGGTATAATCACAAATGGGTGCTTTGTTGTAATCTAAATTCCAGAGTTGATATAAAGGTTTGCCTCTGAGCTTGGCATACATATCCCAGGTAGCAATATCTAATGCACAAACGAGAAAATTATTTTTTGGAAACAGGTGATGCAGATAATGCCAGTAACGATCAGGCTCGGTGAATGCAAATTTCTCAACAAATTTTTTCTTTGCTTCCAAATCTGCTATCATCTTTTCTACAGGAATATTGTAATAAGCAATAGCAGGCGCTTCGCCATAGCCTGTTTTACCACGATGCTCCAACTCCACAATCAGTGCAGGCTGATGCGTTTTGGTGCCTTTGGAAATGGTAAATGGATAGCGGAAAGGAAGATTGATTTCTTTATAGCGGATGGAAAGAGGCATGAAGTAATGGAAAATTGATAATGGATAATAGTTATTTAAGTACGCTACAAACTCATATGCCTTTTAAAATTCAAAGATGCACGTTTCTAACCTGTTTAATTAAGGCCGTCAGACGAGGGCGTCAGACGGCTACCAAATCTTCAATCGTAAATCTAAAACGTCATTCGTAAATCATATTACCCCCTTCCACTCGCCTCTACCAAAGCTTTCACATCATTGTTAAACGCATCGTTTGCAATTAACTCTTCCAGATTCAAATGCATACGATAGCGCCAGTAATGTTTGGGATTGGCAGGCACGTTAATCCGTTCATCATTGGGATTTTCTCTCCGCAACTCAGCACTCATACCCAGCAACTCCTGTACCTGAAAAATACTCCACATGGCAGGTGAATAAAAGTGCTGTGTTAAGATACTGCGTACAATATTCGGCTCACAGTAATAAGGCGCATCACCCCATTGACCTAATTGTGAATTGTAAAAACTTTGTGTTACAGCACGGTCTTCTTCCCACCAGCCACGTATGGTGCTCATATCATGTGTGCTGGGCGTAACCACACTTAAGTAAGGTGCATCTGCAGGATGGAAAAATTTTGTTTTGGGATCTTTCGGCATACGTTGAATTTCCAAACTTAAAAAACCAAGCTGCTTCATTACACCGGGCACACAATCTGGCACCATGCCCAAGTCTTCACCACATATCAGCATATTGGTACTGCGTTTTAAGAATGGTAATTTATCCAATGCTTCTTTGCGCCAAAACTCATCCTGGCGGCGGAAGAAATAATTCACATACAAATCATCCAGCTTTGCTTTTGTATCTCCATCCAGATAGTTAAAGGAAGTAGTTGAACTCATACTGATGCGGAAATGAAACTGCTGCGCCTGACTTCCTTCCACTTCAAAGAGAATCACATTACTGATTAAATCATACAAGGCATGACGAATACGGTCATGGTCAGCCGTTTTTTCCATAGCATCAAAGAAGGCCTCAACTTTTCGTTGGGTATTGAACGCTTCTTTGAGTTCATAGCTGCCATTACTTTGTTTATTAAGATATGTATGCAGCCAATAATCCTCATTACCCATTAACTCTTTCAAAACAGCGTCAGTAATATAAGGCTTACACAGTCTTGCATAATCAAAAGCAATTCCACGCTGACCAAACTCATTGATATGCACCGGCAAGGCAGGAACAAAATAACCCATGATGCCTTCTACTGCATCCAAAGGAATACTCCAGATGCGGAAGAAACCAAGAATATGATCAATACGAAACGCATCAAAATACACACTCATCTGCTCAAAGCGCTGACGCCACCATTTAAAACCATCGGCGGCCATCCGTTGCCAGTTGTAAGTGGGAAAGCCCCAGTTCTGTCCTTTAATGGCAAAATCATCCGGCGGCGCTCCTGCCTGCTTATTCATATTATACAATTCAGGCTCCATCCATGCATCCACACTGTTTCTGTAAATACCGATAGGGATATCGCCTTTTAATATCACACCTTTTTCATGTGCATAATCCACCGCTTCTTTTAATTGCAAATGCAATTCGTACTGCACAAAATAATGAATGGCTATTTCATCATAATGTTTTTGCGAAGGGTCCACAAAATCCTGCAGCGCTTCTTCGTTAAACTCACTGTAGGATTTCCATTGCTTGAAATCAGCAGTTTTATATTTATCTCGCAAGTAACAAAACGCTGCATAAGGTACCAGCCAGTAACGGTTTAAATCAAAGAACTCAAAGAAGTGCACATCCTCATGCATGTCTGCTTTTTGTTCTTCATATAATTCCTTTATTGCCTCCCACTTGTATTTCATCACTGCTTCGTAATCTATTTCAGGCAACGCATTCAGCTCTTTTTGCTTTTTAGCCAATGATTTGATCACTTTATGTGTTGCATCACCTGCTGTACTTTCAAGGTTGAGGTATTGCGGATGCAATGCAAATACAGAGATGGGGGCATAGGGATAAGAGTCCATCCAGGTGTGCGTAGCCGTAGTATCATTGATGGGAAGTATCTGCACCAATTTCATTTTCATGTTTACCGCCCAATCCACCAGTAATTTGATATCAGTAAACTCACCTACTCCAAAACTGTTTTGTGTGCGTAGACTAAAGATGGGAACGCTTAAACCTGCACCATGCCATGTAGCATTGGGCAATTGTGCAAAGCCATCATGCACCACTGTTATTTTCTTTTTGGCTGCTGCTTCATACATCATGCGGTTGTTGCCGCTTTCGTATTGCACCACTTCTTTTGTAGTTGTATTGAGTATGGCGTATTTATATGCAAAAGGAATATTGTCTTTTGAGAGATTTACTTTTAAAGTCCACCAGTTGCCATCCTGCTGCAGTACTACTGCTTTTTTTGATTCCCAACTTCCAAAAGTATTGTTACTGCCGCTGATGCAAAGCACTTCATCCGGCTTAAGTAAAGGCGCTTTTACACGAAAGACATGTGTAGCGTTGCGATACGTTTTGAGTTTAACTGTTTCGCTCCGCTTGAGCAGCACTTGCTGAAACGGTTGTGTGAAGAAAGCATTTTCATATTCACCTGCATGGTTCCAGGTATCGTATACGGTGTAATCATCGGCTTTTATTTCGCTGAGTTGCAGCATACGGTCATCGCCCCATTCTATCACTTGTTCCCCACTTGCTGTATGCAGTAAGTAGAAGTAACGCAGTTCCGTATCAGAATCATCAATTTCAACAGAAACTGTCCAGAAATCGTTGTTGAGATACTGCATAGGCAATGCCTGAGCGGTATTATCGTTACCCAGTTTGCTGTAATTGCCGCAAATGCTTAAACGCTCACCATAAGAAGTGCTGAAACGGAGGTAGAATTGTACTTTGGTCATAATCACTAATGAGGGCTGAAAATTAGGGAAAAAACACTGCTTTCCACATGTAATGAAATAAAAAAACCTCCCGGCTTTTGACCTGAAGGTTGTTGCGGAGAGAGAGGGATTCGAACCATTCTCCTAACTCCTTTATTGATAACTATTTCAAAGTTTCAGTCCTTGCAGGTCTCGGTAAAGTCTCGCTTCAAACAACTTTTCAATCTCACATTTCCTTTACTTTTCTGCTATGCTAAGATACAGATTTCATAGGCATTTTGCCAATAAAATTATGCTCTCAGCTTCTCAATTACGGAGTTTACAGATAGCCCGGTGTATTGGCAAAACTCATCAATAGAAACTAATTGGTGAGGCTGTTTTGAGAAGTGAGATTTAATCTTTTTGATTACCTCCCTTCCCCATCTTTCGCTTTTGCCGGTAACAATCTGCACATCCTTTGGATAAATACAAACTCTTTCCATTTCAATTAACATTTTAATACTCTATCCATACTTCATCTATGCTTTATGTATAGAGTTGCTATCCACAAATTTACTTCATTTTAAGAGAGGAAATAAACTCTCATTATGGAATAATCTGCACATATCGGCAGGAACGGAAGTGAGTAAATGAAAGCTGTAAAAACCTATTCTAATTTCGGGTATCAATGATGATATTATTTTACTAACTCATAATTTTTTACAATGGCAAAGCAAAAAGGAATTATAAAATTAGATGGTACCATTGGTGGTATCACTTTTTACAAATCACAGGATGGTTATTTAGCAAGAGAGAAAGGCGGTGTATCCGGCGACCGTATCGCCAATGACCCAAACTTTCAAAGGACCCGTGAAAACGGTGAGGAATTTGGAAGGGCTGGTAAAGCTGGCAAGTTGCTTCGTAATTCAATCCGTGCAATGTTGCAGAATACTTCTGATAGCCGGATGGTAAGCCGTCTTACTCAAAAGATGGTTGAAGTAATCCAGGAAGATGCAACAAACCCCCGTGGCCAAAGAAATGTAATTGACGGCGAAGCCGAATTACTGGAAGGCTTTGAATTTAACATCAGCGGCAAATTGGGTACTACCCTTTATGCTCCTTATACTTCCACCATTGACAGGGTTGCAGGTACACTTGTAGTAAATATTCCTGCTTTTGTTCCCTTGAACATGATTGCAGCTCCGGGTGGCTCTACACATTTCAAAATTGTTTCAGCTGGTACAGAGATTGATTTTGAAAACGAAACTTTTGTAGTGGCAACAAGTGAGACCGCAGTGTTACCCTGGGATACTACTGCCACTGCTGTGATTAATCTTTCAAATGCCGTCACTGCAAACAGTACTCACCCTTTATTCCTGGCACTTGGTATTGAATTTTATCAGGAAGTAAACGGTCAAATGTATCCATTGAAAAATGGTGCTTACAATGCTTTAGCGTTGGTAAAGGTTGACGGCAATTAATATATTTTTTAACCCCTAAATATTAAGACCATGTTAAGTGGAATACTTGATTTCGTTTTAGGATTGATATTCTAAAATAAATCGTCAAAAACAGTTCATTCTTTCAGTCCGATAAAGCCCTGCCATTCCTGGCGGGGCTTTTCATTTCAGCAAAGCCCTAAAAGGGCAATGCTGAAAGCCAACGACGACCCGAAGGCGAACAATGAAGATACCAGCCAGAGCCAATGGCAAAGACCCGAGTGCCACAATAACGATAATAAACAGGACGCCTGCCTAAATGCCTGCTGAAAACAAAAGAAGGGATAGAAGGCAAAGGAAAATTAGAAAGGCTGAATGGACAAACTGCCAAATGGCGACTGGTGATGATACGAAGCTGCTTTTGCATAATAGTGATTTTTTATAAGCATCTCTCAGCGAAGGCTGATAAAAAAACCAAAAGGAAACGGAATAAAAGATGGCCTTGTGTGCCGGGTCTGTGTTTATGCCGTAGTCTTTTGGTTTTTTTTGCTGGGTCTGTGCGGTGGGCTGCCGTAGCTATTTTTGCTGTATAAAAAACACATTGGCAAAAGCTGTATCAATTCAACACATAAGCATGAGTGTTATGTTCCATTGTTTTGCAATTGGATTCTTTTCCAAACGTCAATCAGCTAAATAATGGCTAAAATCGCCTGAACCATTAGCTGCATTAGAGAACTGATTTGTATTGAGCTTTGTAATAAAATTTATTTTACAAAGAAAAAAGAGAAAAAAAGAAAGCATCTCCATCAGGCGGCGTGGCTAAAAAAACAAGGAGGAACGGAATAAATGATGGCTTTGTGCGGTGGGGCTGTGTTTATGCCGTAGTTCCTTGTTTTTTTTAAGCATAGGGGCTGTGCCAGCCGACTAACTTGCTGCCTTTTTTTTATGAAAATCAGCTAACTCCAATTCATAAATCTTATTCAAAATCACAGATAAATATTCATGTGTTTCGAAATAATCAGAAATTATCTGGTCATCAATCAGTGCATATTCTACTTTTTTTTCTTCATTTTCATATTGGATAGTCGGAGTAAAATCAGGATAACTTAAATAAAGTAACCCATGAGTATATTTATTTCTATCAGTAATAAAATTGAAAAATGTTTTTGTAAAATTTTTAAGTTTTTCGTTTGTATTAATTTCATCAATCTGCATGAATTTATTATCAGCTTTTAAGACTTCACTTAGCAGATTTCTTGCATTCATGTAATCCAGTTTATTTAATGTCTTGTACTTGTCGCCAAATTTTGCTGGGTCTTTATCAGAAAAATATAAACCAAGAAAGCTATCTAAAGATGAATTTAAAGATTCAGCAAAATGAGAGCATTTGCCCATCTTCGCTTGATAATATTCTTGTTTATCATACTTATCTTTTGTATATGATTTTGGGTCAATTGGAAGAATAAACTTACCGTCTTTGTCCTTTTCTTTTAATTCAACAAAAACACCTACTCTTCTAATTTCTGATACCCCTCTATTATTCGTTGCCTTATGGTCCATATATGAAGTAACGACCATGTTATTTTCTAAATCAACATTAATGACCTGGGGCCTTTTGGGATTAGTCATGCATATAAAATTTAGATACAAAGGTAGGATATGTGTGTTGGCAAAAGGTAATAGCGCCTGCGGCCAAAAAGAAGCATGGCCGTGTGGCACACTTGTCCACACTGTAGCGTGGGTGGCGAGCCGCCATAAGGCACTGGAGGGAGGAACGACCGGAAGTGCCTGCGAGCACCCATGAGGGGGCAGCAGTAAAGTGGCAGCCCCTTTTCAAGCCAATGTAAAAGAAGCCGGGCTAAGGGGCTGCCAACGATGCTGCCTCCATAGGAAGCCGCCGTAGTAAATTTCCCGTCAGGGTACGAAGGCGGCTGAACTATGCAAGTGAACCTTAGCGATGCTTTGCGAAATGGAGGTACGACATGAGCAATTAGCAGTCGCAAGGTGAACGCAGCCGAAATGGGTACGCAAGGCGAGCCAAATTATTGGCAGCGGGTGGACTGAACGCTACTGAAGTGAATGAATGACGTAGTGAAGCGGAATGGAACCCAGTGAGTATTGTAGGGCTGGCTTGCGGAAAGGCTGGTGCAGCCCAGTGTTTGGATTTGTGGTAAGCAAAGGGATGCCTGGCCTTGCAGCAAATGGTCAGGCTACGAACGAGGTGTAATGAAGCGGAACGAAGGAAGTAATGAACGAAGTGGCGTGAAGGACACAGTAGCTGCCGTGACGAATGCCGTATGAGCTGCAAGAAGTGTGACAAACTGCGTAGCGTAGCGAAGCACCCGAAGGGCAATGCAGGTGCAGCAATACCATAAAAGTTTATAAACAGATTTAATTGCTGCTGCTGCATTGGTTTGGCACATCTGCTTGCCGAATAGGCATGAGGAACACCTTATTACCTTGCAGGGTGGGTCTTGTGGGTGTGAGGACTAATTATTATTTCACAGATAAAAACAACTTGTCATGGAAAATCCATTTGAATTAATCATGCGGAGGCTGGATACAATCGAAAGTCTTTTGAGAAACATAAACGTATCTGTCCCAGACAAACAGTTTCCTCCAGTTACCGAAGTATTTAATCTTAATCAGGCTGCTGAATATGTTAGCTTGTCAAAATCTGCTATCTACAAAAAGACTTCAGAAAGGAATATTCCTCACTTTAAGAAGGGCAAGAAACTTTACTTTAAACGAAGTGAATTAGATGTATGGCTTACTGAAAACAAAATCAGCACAAATGCAGAAATTGAAATACAGGCAATGAATTACATCTTGAGAAAAGGCAATAGAAGGTAGCCTCATGATGTAATGAAATTCACAAGTAGCGATAAAAATTATGCTGTCGCAAGTAGGGAAAGCCTCTCTTTAAAAGCATTTGCAATAACTGCTTTAATGAAAGGTGAAGCGTTCTGGAAAGTTGTCTTTCCCTTAATGTCTTCCATCTCGAAGTTAAAAATCAACTTCGCAAAACATTCGTCAGCGAATGAATTGGAAACAGTTTCTACCCCGGTAAAGTCAAATATAAATTTGTCTGTTTCACCGAATGAAGAAATGATTTTTTCACGAACTGAAGCACCAGCGAACCTTGTTCCAAGGTGTGTTCCGATATGACCAAATTCTATTAACATAATGGTCTAAATTAAAAATAAGGTGGCAAAGTTACCACAGGTTTTCGTCAATTCCAAACATTTTTGCTATAAACTCCTGATAATCATCCGGTAAACTGTGATGCGCAGGTAGGATTTGTTTATAATCCACTGGTATATCAGTGTTTATACGAAGGAATACGAAAGTTCCGTGCCAAAAATTCCCTTTAGTAACGATGAACTCCTTCTCTTTATTTTCAAGGTAGTGATTTCCTGAGTAAATTAATAATTCCCCGGCATTTTCTTTTATAAATTCTGACGAGGCAAAAAGCCCAAATCCCATCCCTGCGCCGCTTGTAACTCTATTTTGAATGCAAAGATTAAGAGCCTCCTGTTCTGTAATATTTGCGTATTTAGTACCAGGGTAAGTTGTTAAGGCATTGTGAATCCCTGTACCGGTATCACAGATAATCATTCGTATCTCTTTCTGCTTGGGGAAAAACTGCCCTGAAACCCATCCAGTGGGTAATTTTGAGTGAATGAGTACATTGTCCATTATCTCATTTAAACACCAATAAAGCATCTGTAATAACTCTACATTGATGCCTCCGCTTTTATGCAGAATTGCAGTTAATTCATCCTGCAAAGCATAGATACTGTCTTTGTCAAAACTTGATATTTCTGTAAATTTTCCAGTGCCGCTATAACGAACAAAATCTTCTGGAAAATCAAGCCCTAATTGCTGGAAAAAATTTACACGGCTTGCATACTTAACTTTATCATCGTTTGAATCTGCATAAACTCTACCTGTGATTTGTACTCCCTTAGCTTTTAATTGTTGAATAGCTGCGACTACGAGTAATAAGAAATCAGAATAAAGGAAACGATAATAGGTAATGAGATGAATTGTTATTTCAACTTCATCTCCTTGTGTTGCTACAAAGGCAGGTGAAATATCATCAACCAATTGTGGGTGTGACGTGTACTTTCTAAAGTCTATATCAATAACGTATTTCGCCATTCATTAAGTGTTAAGTTATTCTTCGCCCTTTGCCCAAATGTCAGCAAGCATTTCTGCCTGTTGCAATACAGTTTGAACTGCCTGCTCTTGTTTATCAGGCGGATAACCATACTCCCGGAGAACCCGGCGGACAATAACACGAAGTTTAGCCCTAACATTTTCCTTTATCTGCCAATCAATTGATGTATTTGCTCTTACTCTTTCCACTAAAATTTTTGCAATATCTCTTAGCACATCATCTTTCATAAATTCTTTTGCTGAACCGTTATCACAAATAGCATCATAAAATGCTAATTCGTCAACAGAAAGATGCAGTTTTTCTCCTCTGTTATCAGACTCTCGTACCTCTTTTGCTATTGATATAAGTTCATTAATAATTTCGGCGGCTGAAATCAGATTGTTTTGATATTTTTTTATAGCATTTTCCAGCATCTCTGATAATTTCCTGCTTTGAATGAGATTGAATTTTGACCGGATTTTCAATTCATCATTCAAAATTTTTCTGAGTAATTCCAATGCAAGGTTTTTGTGTTTCATTCCTTTTATTTCTTCAAGGAAATCATCACTAAGTATTGATATATCAGGTTTCTTAATCCCGGCTGCATCAAATATATCAATCACCCCCTCTGATACGATGGCTTTATCTACTAACTGTCGAATGGCTGTTTCAATTTCTTCATCACTTCTTCCTGTACCGTTGCTTTCAAATTTTGCTAACCTTGCTTTTACTGCCTGAAAAAAAGAAACTTCTGCTGCAATACTTTCGGCTTCAGGCGAAGATTTTGATAATGCAAATACTTTTGAAAGCAGTGTTACTTCCCTTATAAATCTTTCTTTACCTTCTTTTACTGAAATAACATGCTCTTCCGATGTAAGAATGATACTAAGCTTTTCGGATAAGGGTGCTGTGAAATAGTTTGAGTAATCATATCCATACATGATTTGCCGAACAACTTCCAATTTCTCCATCATTGCATTAATCGCTTCGTCAATATCCAAAGTGGGTTTACCAACTCCACCACTTTCTGTATAAACTGATAATGCTTTTTTCAAATCCTGGGCAATGCCAATGTAATCCACAATCAAGCCGCCGGGTTTGTCTTTGTAAACCCTGTTAACCCTTGCAATAGCCTGCATAAGGCTATGTCCCTTCATTGGTTTATCTACATACAATGTATTTAAACAAGGTGCATCAAATCCTGTAAGCCACATATCTCTTACTATAACAATTTGCAAACTGTCTTTGGGGTCTTTCAATCTTTCACCAATTGCCTTACGCCGTTCTTTGTTTCGGATGTGCGGCTGAAAACCCGAAGGGTCAGAAGATGAGCCTGTCATAATTACTTTTATAGAGCCTTTATCATCTTCGGTATTATGCCATTCCGGTTTAATTTTTATAATCTCATTGTAAAGCGATACAGCAATCCTTCTACTCATTGCTACAATCATTGCTTTGCCTTCAAATACCTGCTGTCTTGTTTCAAAGTGTTGTACTATGTCTTTTGCCACTGCCTCTAAACGATTTGTTTGGCCAACAATCGCTTCAATTCTTGTCCATTTAGCTTTGGCATTATTTACGACATACTCGGCTGCATCTTCAGCGACAATATTCAATTCATCATCAATGTTCTCCTTCTCTTCCTCCAATAAATGAATTTGAGCTAATCGGCTTTCGTAATAAATACGAACTGTTGCTCCATCATCTACGGCCTGTTGTATATCGTATATGTCAATGTAATCACCAAAAACAGTTTTTGTATTACGGTCTGTAAGTTCAACGGGTGTGCCGGTGAATCCTATAAATGTTGCGGCAGGCAAAGCATCCCTCATGTGCTTTGCAAATCCATAAGTCGTTTTTGAACCAATTTCTTTTCCTTCCTTATCCTTAATATACCTGTCCTTTGCCTCAAAGCCGTATTGTGTGCGGTGTGCTTCATCGGCAATAACAATAATATTTTTCCTTTCGCTTAATAATGGAAATTTTTCTTCTTCTCCTTCAGGAAAAAATTTTTGAACTGTTGTAAAAACGATTCCGCCGCCAGCTACTTTTAATTTTGCCTTTAAATCTTCCCTGTTTTCAGCCTGGGTTGGGTCTTGTCGCAACAATTGGCGACAAGCTGCGAAAGTGTCAAATAGCTGGTCGTCTAAATCGTTTCTGTCTGTAATTACAACTACAGTCGGGTTATTTAACTGCATTACCAATTTACCTGCATAAAACACCATTGAAAGTGATTTGCCGCTTCCTTGTGTGTGCCATATAACACCAGCTTTTCTACTGCCTGTTTCCTCTGACGCACTTACTGATGATTGTATAGCTTTATTAACAGCATAATACTGATGGTAGGCAGCCACCTTTTTCTCAGTATCAACAAATATTTGTTTGGTAGTAGTATCTTCTTTAGTTGTTTTTTCAAAGACTATAAAATTCTGGAGCAGGTCAATAATTGTTTCTTTGTTAAGCATCCCTTCAATAAGGGTAATCATCTGGCTTTCTAAATGCGATGCTTCCTTTTTGCCGTCCTTGGTTTTCCATGCCATAAAACGGCTGAAAGCTGACGTAAGCGTTCCTGTTTTTGCTTCTAATCCATCTGAAGCAATGAGAATCGCATTATAATAAAAGAGGGATGGTATTGCATCCTTATAGTTTTGTAACTGTGTATAGGCTTTTTGAACTGTTGCCTTTTCGTCTGTCGGATTTTTTAATTCAACAATGATTAAAGGGATACCATTGATGAAGAGAATTATATCTGGTCGCTTGTTTTGGTTATTTTCGATTATGGTAAACTGATTAACGCAAAGAAATTCATTATTAGTTCCTTCTGGTGAAAAATCAAGTAAGAAAACCTTATCGCCTCTTGTACCACTTTCTGAATAATATTCTACATCAACTCCATTAACAAGGTAGTTGTGAAAATCTTCATTACTCTTTAGTAAATCAGAAGTACCAATTCTTAACACTTTTTGTAATGCCTCTTCCTGTGCAGGATATGGCACATCAGCATTGATTCTTACAATTGCTTGCCTTAGTCTCTCTTTTAGAATTACATCCTGGTAATTATCTCTTTCCGGAAACTCTCCATCAAAGGCTATCTGTGGCCCATAAATATATTGCCAGCCAAGTTCTTCTAACTCAGTTATCGCAAGTTCTTCAATATGTGATTCAGTTATTTTTTCCACTTTTCGATATTGTTCTTAAAATCAAGTAAAAGTGGCATCATTGCCCTAACACATAAAAAACTTATGTAAGATGCCGAAGATTTAATTTCCTTAAACTGTCCGTCATTTTTATATTCATTGGTGAAATCCATAACAGATTTTACTACCAAAGAATAATGATTTGGCTTTTGTATTACTTCTCCTGCTCTCAGAATACTGTAGCTCTCCATTTCCAATCCTTTTATCTTTTCATTGATTTTATTCACCGGTATGCTTTCCAAAAACATCTTGTTTTCTTCCTCAGTTGAATACTTGGTTAGTTCCTCACCTGCCATCTTATTTAAAAATCCTTCAGTTTTAACAACCCATGGACCGCAGGCAAATTCGTCTATGACAATTTTAAAATCCTTGCTAAGTAAATCCTTTCTATCCTCATCAATAAGTGAACGCATATTATGAACAATCTTATCATTATGAGCTATAAGAAATTTTGTTAATTCTTTTCTCACGGATGCTTCATATTCCAAAGACTCCAATTTACCTTCCTTAAATTTACCAGTTGCATAATCATAAACAGTTGTTGGAATTATTACATCATATTGATTAACTTGCCCTTTTCTACCACCACAAACACCAGACATAATTACGAAGGTAGGGTCATGCAAAGAAATCACCTGAGTAGAATGTATTGCAGCATCAACCAGCCCCATCTGTTCTTGGTGAACTACTAAAAAATTCGATTCATAATCTACGCCGTGAGCAAGTTGAATTTTCTCTTTAAAAAGCGCATTGTAAGAATTATACACACCATGAGCAGAATCCAATTTGCATTTTGACTTGTAGACTGCAAATTCATGCTCATATAGTGCTGTCTGAATGACAAAATCCAAGTTCACGGTGGAGAGAGGAGCTTCCGTTTTAATAGCAGAATCATCTGATGGACGAAGCATAGCTTCTGCTTCACTCATTACATTCGCCAGAATATTCGATTTTAAAACACTTGGGTCAAATGTTGGATGTAATAAATCTAAAGTATAAACAACGTCTCCAAACCCTTCAACATATTTTCCTTTCCGGGAGGTCAATTCATAATTTAAGTTTGAATAGTATGGCAGTTGTTTTAATTGTTCAATTATTAGTTGCCCATCATATTTTGTAGTTTCGCCAGTCGCTCCAACATGAACTAATAATGAAAATTGAAAATCGTCTTTACAATTAACTAACAGATTATTAAAGGGCTCCACATCTGGCATGATATAAATATTTGCCTTTTTATGTATTTCATAACTTTTACTATAAAGTAGTTGATATAGCTCCATGTCCTTATCAACATTACACCTGGCAATAATGATAATGTTATGTTTTGTCATTTTAAGAGTATTTATGAATCTTAAATTTTAGAGTAATAATATAATTTATATTCTTTTCCGCACTTTCAGTGGAATTATCAGTAAATACACCATTAAACTTTTCACAGTAGTATTTTACTTGATTTGTCAAGCCACCAATTCTATCTGACGTAACAAATGGCCTATTTTGCTCAAATTCAAACTCAATAAAGTTGCCGTCTAATATCTTAAAATCAGCCGTAAGAAGAAAATCATCCTTATAGCGTTCTCTTACATTTTTAATTATCTCCTTTAAAATCATTTTAAAAATATCTTGATGGCAGGTAATATAGTCTGAAACAACTTTTTCTGCTACAGGAATAGACTTTAATACTATTTTATCATCCTCTGTATGGAATAATTCCAGTAGTACGTTTTTGTAAGAACAGATATAGTTTTTGCAGATGCTGTAAAAATTTTTAAGAGTCGCTTTTTCAAGAAGCACTTCGTTAACGATAGTATAAGAATCGCTTAACAAGTCATCTTTTATTTTTGCATAATTTTCGAGAGAATCTGTGTTTTTATTTTCAGCATATTTTTTAAAACGAGAAATGTAATACAGCATTCCTCCCTTTTGATTACCTAATACCAATTCTATCTTAGAGCAATACTCTCTAAAATGGTCATCGTAAGTGATGGCAATTATGTTAGCATTAATATCCCACAAATATTTATTGATGTAAACTAATTTTTGCTTAATTATTTCAAGGTTGACATTTGTTTTTGATACTTCCTTGATTAATTCATTTAATTCTTCTGTTAATGCAAAGTGACGACCTCTGTATTCAGCCTTTACGAAAAATTTATAAAGATTATAGAAGGGTACAGTTAAGAATTTATTCTCAATAACATCTTCAAGATTGTAAGATTCACTCAGGATTTTTATAAAACTATATGCTTTAGGAAATTCTTTGCCTTCCTTCCTTGCTTGTTCAATATTTAATATTAGCCTTTCAACTGATGTTTTAGTTTCGGTAGTTGAGCTTTTATTAAATAACAAGTCCCAGAGCACATATTGAGGATAGCATTTGTTTAAATCCTCATCGAAACACAGGATTCTTTCAAAGGTGTTTAATTCCAGGCTTTCTTTATCCAAAACAAGGATTAATAGTTTCACTAAAGATTTGTTTTCCCAGATATAGAATAAATCGCTTGTTTCTATTTCATTAGTGAGGATTTTTTTAAGATATATTTTCAAGTAAACACTAACATTGTTAATTAGCTTATCCACTAATTCAAAAAGGTTCGGTTCATGTAAAATACAGCCTAATATTAATTCAACTTTTTGCTGAATTGCGTCATTTTTGAACCACTCTTCATTTGAAACAATAGAATTAAATAAGTCTTCAAAATATTCGGAATTTTGATAATAAAATCTATAATTATCAACTTTGCCAAGCAAATCCCTAACTACAAAAAGCTCCTTTGTGTCTACACTTCTCTTGTCATTTTTTGACACTGGAAGATATTTTGCATTTGCAAGAGTTTCATTTGATACATCATTAAAAGAAAGTTCCTCAATTCGGCTATTTATATATTCTTGAATATCACTGTTTGGTTTAGTGTTATTATGTGTATGTAAGCCTATATTATTAAGATGGCTTAGCTCTGAACAAAATGGGCATGATGTTTTAGGGTAAACGGGAATATTAAGCTTAATACCAAATAAGATTTGAATCGGGACTATGCTCTCATAGGTGTCATCAGAGCCAGGCGGAATATTTTTTCGTAACCTCTTTACTTTAATAGCCCGAAGCCTTGAATAAAACTCTCGATTAAAGTCATCAATTCTGGTAATGACCGATAGCATATAGATTTGCTTTACATCTAAAAAACTTATGCCATCAATTAATTGAACTAATGATTCTCCGGACAATGAGCCTGAATCTAAAATCAAAACAGTATGATTCTTGGTCAGTTTATTGAACCGTTTTGGAGGGAAAGGGAATCGCCAACCTTTTGGTGTGTCAAACCTTTGCAGGCCAATAATGTTATCCGGATTTGTTCCAAAGATGTCACTTAGAACTGTTTGGCCCATTACCTCAATACCTGAGAAAATTGGATAAAAAATAAAATCAGGTTTGAAATGCTTTTTTTTCTCCTTTTCAGAAAAAGCTAATTTTAGCTCATTCAGATTGCCTTTAATTATTTTGAAAATATTTTCAATGTTATTGTCATCTGTGGAGTCTTGAAATTTTGAAAGTTGGTGTTCAATACTGTTTATTTGATTAATATCTGAAATACTGAAGTCAGAATGAGCGATTGATTTTTGAATTAACTGAAGTATAATTGAACCCTTAGCAGAAGCAAATAATTTTCTAACATCAGTCATGTAGGCATTGTGACTCAAATTTTGATGAAAATGCCCAATTTTCAGGTATTCGGAATCAATATTGGAATCATTAATGAAATCCGATGTTTGGAAAAGAATCCTGTGCTCCTCGCTATGAATTGAATCCATACCGACAACCGTATTGAGCAAAGGATTAATCCTAATTATTTTTGCAGCCCCTCTATACGGGCCACTATATTTTCTTATTTCGATACCGTCATCAAAAGAAGCTAATGAGAAAAAATTAGCCTCAGCTTCGCCGAAATATTCTGAGGGTATTTCCTCATATTTTTCATTTTGCAATTCGGAATTTGGAATCCTTGTATCCACTATTGAAAAAACTGAAGAGACTACTGCGTCCTTATCGTTTTCAATTCGTTGAAAAATCGTTTGCAGAAGTTTGCCTGTTGATATTACATCATTAACTATTAAAACATTATCACTCTTGTCAATTTTAGAAAAGGGCTTTTCTTTGTCAAATGAATAATAGCTTGAAAGCATTATGAGTTCAGGTGTAAGAGGCTTCGAGCCATTTGTTTTAGACTTTTTGAAGAATGAGTAAGAAGGGTCTTTATCTATTAAGTCTCTTAATGCGATACCTATTAACTGACTACTTACAGTAACAGTAACAATTTTATCAAATTTGAATTTATCTAAATTTTCTCCAGCAGTTGTTTTTTGAATAATCTCAAAACAATACTTGTCTAAAAGGCTTTTTGCAAAATATCTTGCTACATATTTATCGTTTAATATTTCGTAAAGTGAAATATATGAAAATTGAAAACCCCCATTAGCTGCAAGGAAAACTGTTACTTCATTTTTTGTTTCATCGTCCAGGCCGCTCTTTATGTTTCTTTTAATAAAATCTACAATTGGTTGCTTTTGAGAAGCTATAAATTGCTTCTTTATATTCTCATAACCTGAGAATGTCGTAAATATTCTGTCTTCATGCTTAACAAAAACACTTCCCTCAACATTTGCTGCGTATTTCAAATCCGAAACTTGAATATTGTCTTGCCCCTTTCTTAATTTACCTAATAAAAGTGAAGTAAGAATTTTCTCATCAGCCTTTTCTTTAATCCCTATCCAATTAACTAAGTCATCTTCCTTGTCAATTTGTATATTAAAATTTATACATGGAATAGGCTTATAAAGGAAAGGACCCTTATCAATTTCATCCTCTTTCTCCTTTCCAAATAAATTAAGCTTTATATCACTTAAAATGTCTCTTTCATCATTGGGAAGGTTTACTATAACAGCTTTATTTCTTTCATTTATTTTAGGCGTGTTAATGAGAAAATATAAGATTTTTAAATAAGAAGGATTTCCACTCTTAAAACCAGCAAAGTCAAAAAATATTATTTGGTTTGCCTCTGAACAGTCATCTAAAAAGTCATTGATATTTGAAAACAGCCTGTTATATACATTTTTAATTTGGAAATGTTCAGGCGTTTCAGAAAGCGATTCTATTATTTCATTGTATAAGAACAGGATACTAATATACTTGAACCCGTCAGGGAAAAAACTACTTTTAGGGTGTTCAACTTGAAAGGTTTTGTCAGTGAGACTATATGCGTAATCTGAAAGGGTATCAGTTTCTACTCTTACAGCTGGAATTACTATATTAGAATTTTTCTTTCGCTCAAAATCTTTTTCTTCTGTTGAATCTGCATGTTGAGGTGGTAGTACCAATGAGTACATTGTGCCTGGAAAATATACAGTTTCAGGATTCATATCGTGAATAATTGAATCCTTTGTTTTGTAAATATGCTTCAATGTAGCTTTTGCAATATGTGTATTTGTGCCTTCTTCTTTTTTATGTTCTATAATAATTCTATCAGAAAAATCAAAAACCACTTTGCCGTATCCACTTCTGACAACTAACATGCCTTTATACCGCCTTACCATGTCTATGAGGAAGTATAAGCCCCTTGGGACTAACTCATAATTGTCAATATTTTTTTCCAATGGATTCTTTGAAGAATCCAATAAAAAGGCATATTCAATAATTCTTGAGTGCAGATGTATTGATTCATTGGGAGGGCTCTGTTTTATAAATTTATCATATTGCTCAAACAATGATTTATGTATGCCAATACCAAAATCTAAAAAAGTATACTCAAGGTTTGGGGCATTAAGAAAGTTGTCATTATAACTATCAATTTCTGCATATCTATATTTTTGTTTTAAATACACTTCTCTGTATTTATCCCAATCTCTTTCCAAATTCTTTTTATTTGAAAGCAAATCATTTATTTGCTGAGCAATTGCCTTTTTATCCTTATAAAAGCTTATTACTTCTTTATATTTTTCATCAATGAAAGAGTTTCTAAAAAAATTACTTTTTGCATCCTCTTCGCTCCACCTGTCAGATAAAAAAGCTGTTAAATAACATTCTTGCATACATCCATTTTCAGGATTATTTTCAAATGAGTGCTGCAATGAATTTGTGTAAAGTTCTTGTGTGATTACATTTCCAATAATTTTACTTGCAAAAGGGGAATAGCATTTATTTTGTATCAACTTCTTTTTTTCGTCAGACTTTAGTTCAAAGACAGTACTTGTAATATGTGAGCTGCCATAATTGTCATTTATTATATCATAAAAATGAGTGTCAAGTTTTACATCCTCTTCCAAAACAGGTAATTCAAATATCGAAAAGGGAACTATTTGATTACTCGATTTTCTTATTAATTCAACCTCATTATTATATATCCCATAGGAAGAAGCCTCATTTTTGAAATCATCTGCATTTAAACCTAAGCTATCTTTTAAGCCATAAACAATCATTAGAAAAGCATTGCTTCGTGTTCTTCTCTTAATTCTGTATGGGTTATCAGAGTATGGTTTACCGTCTTTTGTTTTGTATTTAGAAGCAAATCGTTCAATTTGTCCTGTAGTAAGCACCTTTGATAATTCATATCTTATTGGTAGAGCAACAGTAATTTTCTTTTTAAGAGACTTTAAATTTCTTATCCAGGCAAAGAGAAATGTTATTTGCTCTGTAGAAATCCATTCTGTAAGTGAAATATCAAAAACAATTTCTTTAATTTCTTCTCTAAATGTTATATCCCAATGTGATAAAACTTCTTCTTCGCCCAATGAGTTTTTGAAAGCTATATTGCTACTCAACACAAAATCAAATTGCGCCTGGCAAAACTTAGGGCCGAACTCAATTATGTGTTTTGTATCTGCCATATTTGATATTACATTTTTACCCTTGCTTCTCCACTCATTAGTTTTGATAAATAAGTATCACGGAGTTTTCTAAGATTATTAATTTGTAAAGTATTATTCAATATTTTTTCATCAATAGGATTAACTGCTTTCTGAAATTTTTCAATTAGGGGTTTTGGAGGAATAGTGTTTTCAATTTTCTTAAAATCGTCTTTACCAATGGAGCCAAATACAGTTCCATTATCTTCAAATTGCTTTATTGGCGCTAAAAGAGAATTGATTTTGTAATAAGTATAAGAGTAATAGCTGTTATTATGTTTGTATCTGAAAGCGGCAACACCTCTTCCAATACAGCAATCTGATAGCGCCATATTCAAATCACCTACTGGAGCTCTCACACTAACAAGAATGTCATTCTTTTTAGCCATCCGATTAGGTGCAGTTGTATAAACTCTTGCTTTGGGGAATCGAAATTCAAAGTCGGCATTTCCTTGAAAAAACAATGTGCCCTTGCCTGTTTCATTGAGGGAAGAGCCAGCAGGCGATTGCCCCATTGTAAAATCAAATTCATCTTCTATTGTTCCATTGTGCCAATTGTTAGCTTCCTCTATAAACCATTGTCTATATAAGGTTATGGCATATTCTTGAAGGGTTTGGTTATTAGTATGCAATAAATCAATCTTGCTATCAAGTGCATTTAGAATTGACGCAATAGCTTTTTGTTCCTTTAGCGGAGGCAATTCAAGATAAAGATTGTCAAACGCATCTTTAGATACTCTTTGCCTGCCGGAAGTCCCATCAAGATTTATTTCTGCAAAATTTCTTACATCATCCCAGCGGGATAGATAAAAAATAAAATCAGAATCGGAAATCCCTTCTCTACTTCTAAATACAAGAAATTCTGTTGAGCCAAACCCAACATTATTTTTTAAGTTCCTTACTTGGCATATTTTTCCGTTTTCTAAACATGGGGTAATTCTTGCAAATAATGTATCGTGATTTTGAAATCTTGAACCGCCAGTTATTAGTCTTTCTATTTTGGGCTCGCAAAATTTTTGAACATTGTCTAAATCTTTCATCTCGACAAATGAATACATCACTCCCTTTTTCAACTTTACAGGAGGGTTGATAATGACAAAATCTGAAAATTTATATTCCTTCCAATTACTCATTTGGTTTATTACTTTCTGAAATAACTATTTTTTCAAAATTCTTTTTTATGAGCTCATTGAGATTAAGCTCTTCTTGCATTTGTTTATCAAGTTCTTGTTTCAGATTTTTTATCCTATCACCAAAATCAAACTCTTCTTCGTCATCTGGCAGGCCAATATATCTACCGGGAGTTAGAATATAGCCAAGTTTTTTTATGTCTTCAATAGTTGCACTCTTACAAAAACCCTGAACATCTTCATACTTACCATCTTTCTCCCGCCAGTTATGATAAGTTTCGGAAATCACTTTTATATCATCATCACTCAGAGCCCTGTTCTTCCGGCTAACCAAATGGCCTAAATTTCTTGCATCAATAAAAAGCACTTCATTTTCTCTTTTTCTATACTTACCATTATTCTTACTTCTGCTAAGGAACCATAAACAGGCAGGTATTTGAGTATTGAGAAAAAGTTTTGTGGGCAGATTTACAATACAGTCCACCAGCTTTGCTTCAACCAATGCTTTGCGTAATTCACCTTCGTTATTGGTACGGCTGCTTAATGAACCTTTGGCCAACACAATACCTGCTGTGCCTGTTGGCTTCAAGTGATAAATGAAGTGTTGCATCCATGCAAAGTTTGCATTTGCTGCCGGTGGCACACCGTACTGCCAGCGGCCATCTTTTTGGAGCAAATCGCCGCTCCAGTCACTATCGTTAAAAGGGGGATTGGCAATAATAAAATCAAATTTGCTGTCTCTAAACTCGTCTTTTAAAAATGAGCCCTGGTTGTTCCATTTCACATTGCTGCTGTCAATACCACGAATGGCAAGATTCATCTTTGCCAACCGCCAAGTAGTTAAATCGCTTTCCTGCCCAAATATGCTGATGTCATCAATTTTGCCCTGATGTGCCAGTACGAATTTTTCAGAATGTACAAACATGCCTCCGCTACCACAGCAGGGGTCAAATACCTGCCCTTTATATGGTTGCAGCATTTCAACCAGCAAACGTACCACATGACCGGGAGTGTAAAATTTACCGCCTTTCTGGCCCTCAGCAAGGGCAAACTGACCAAGGAAGTATTCATACACCTGCCCTAATAAGTCTTTGCTGCGGCCAGCGGATGTCCCTAACGCAAGATTGCTGAATTTATCAATCAGGCCACCTAAAGCAGTATGGTCAAGATTGGGCCTTGCATATACTTTTGGTAGAATGCCTTTAAGCTGGGGGTGATTGGCTTCAATGGCATCCATCGCAGCATCCACTATTTTGCCGATGGTTGGTTGCTTGGATTTGGAGAGCAGGAAATCCCAACGGGCTTCTTTGGGAACGTAAAAGGCATTTACCATTCGGTATTCGTCAATATCTTCCGGGTCGGCATGTTCTTCACTTGCCAACTGCTGGTAGCGTTCTTCAAAAGCATCTGAAATGTATTTGAGGAATATTAACCCGAGTACGATGTGCTTATACTCTGCCGCCCCGATATTTTTCCGGAGTTTGTCGGCAGCCTGCCATAATATCTTTTCGAGGGGTTCATCCTTCTTCTCCTTTTTTGCTTTAGCCATTCTCTCAAGTTAGTTTGGGTTATTTAGTCCGAATGAAGTCAAGTTTCCAAAGATAACTTAAAACGTTAATAAATTCTTACATACAGTAGGGTATTGCCACCGCCAATATTGTGAGGTACAAATAGTTGTAGATGTTATTTGGAAATTGAATTACTGACGACAAAACTTTTGTTGCTTTTGAATTGCTCCTGATGTCAAAAATCCGACACTTAGTAATCCCGGAGGGTTGCTATTTATTAGCACAGTAGCTACTGCTGTAGATGCTGTAGAGCAATAAAAACAACCAATTAAATAGAATTTATTCAAAATCAATATGAAAATGGTGCAAAATTGGCCCACAAATAAAAATTTTTGGCCATGCGTTTTGCATCGCAAAAAATTTGGCTGAAAATCATTGCACTGTAGTAACACAAACTTGATTTTGGAAAAATTTACGCCACCTTCTGTTTAGCATACCAGGACGGCTTTGTGGCAACTCTTGTGAATTTAATTTTTGGAACGATTTCATCATACAACTGCTGCACTACTTCAACAACTTTTTTAGGACGAACATTTTTCTTGCTCTTTAAAACGCCAACTCTGAAAAATACTTTCCCGATGAGTTCTGGCATTGCTTTGTATAAATTACCGCGGTAAGCATAATCTCTTTTTTCAAGCACGGCGATAACCTGGGTGTGTGGAATGGTCTCAATAAAACCGCATTGCTCCATCTTTTGCTTTAGTTCTGTCGCTTTTGTCTTACTGCATTTTAGTAAAGAGGCTATTTTCCGGTTACTATAACCGTAATAAGCTGGCCTTTCTTCGTTTTTCTTTTTGGATTTGGTAACTGCTATCTGGTTTATAACACGACGTGGAACCCAATTTTGAGAGGAATCAGAAGAGGCCGCAACTTGTAATGCAGCTCCGGTATTTTTGACTGCGGTTTTAAGCCTCTCTGATTCCTTTCTCTCAAAATAAGATTTTTGATTGCGTATATTATTGTTAACAATTACTGATGCTAAAAATGGCTCCATCACCTGAATATCTTTCAGGTGAAATAAAGCCGACTGTCTTTTGTGGAAACCATACATGCCTCTCAGGATACTAATACCTCTTACGAAATAGTTTTGCGATATGGCATTATAGCCAATCCAATTTAGGCGGATAGCCTGCCTGAGATATTTATTAACTGTGTTGTGAGATTTAAAGCCCAAGACTTCAGGCATTTTTCGGAAAGCATCTGAATTTCTGTTAACGATGCTGTCATTACAGCATTTGAGATACATGTAAACCTGAAACGGCTTTACCAATTTGTGATGGAAAACTAAAGTTGCAAACTCTGTTGGTATTTGTTGATATGTCCTTTTAAAGTCCGTGTTCATTCTTTCTTACTATCAGTATATAAATTATCCGTCCGCTTGCTTTTCAAAAAGCAAAATTTGTTCATTCTTCATACAGCAGTTTTGGTTTGATTTCAGTTTTCAAAGGATGGCTTCTGAGCAGAAGCAATCATTGTTGGTTCTTACGGCGAGGATATTAAGCAGCGTTTTGCTTGTTACCTTCCAGCACCTTCATAACATCCTTTCTTGAATAGTAGATAGTGCCACCCATTTTTGTAAATGGTAAAGTTCCATTCACTCTCAGGTTTTGTAATGTTCCAGGTGAGCAAGCTAACATGTTCATTACATCGGCGCTTTTCAACCATTCTTTTTGTTCTGTAGCAGGGCTTAAAAACTTTTTGATTTCATCAATAAGCTCTACCTTTAAATCCTGAAAATCCTTTTTTGTGACTAATTCTAACTGCATTGTTTTTTTATCATTTAGTTACAACAATTCCTCTCTAATAAGGATAAGGCAAATTTACCCAATTTTGACGCTAATATCTTTAGTTTTTATCCACACAATATTCACTATTTCCCAATAAAAACGGGCATTTACACACAAATTTGAAAACTTGATTTTTTAGACAAAAATTTTAGTATTGTTTATGCAATTTTTGCTTTTGCTGTGCTGTTAACCAAACTCATTTTTTCTTTCAGCAATGCCATATCGTTACTTACTTTTTTATCCAGCACTTTCGCATAATGCTGTGTAGTACGGATTGATTTATGACCTAACATTTTTGATACACTTTCTATTGGTACATCATTTTGCAATGTAACTGTTGTAGCAAACGAATGACGGGCAATGTGAAATGTGATATTCTTTTCTATTTCACAAACGGCGGCAATTTCTTTTAAGTAATCATTCATCTTTTGATTGGAGCTTACCGGTAACAATTTTTTATCTGCACAGCATTTAGGATGATTTGAATACTTATCTAAAATTGCCTGGGCTGATGGCAGGATAGGAATACTGGAACGGGTATCTGTTTTTGTACGATTTACTTTTATCCATCTTTCACCATCAATGCCAATGATAACATGGTCCTTTGTAAGTTTCTTTACATCGCTGTATGCAAGGCCGGTAAAGCAACAGAAAAGAAATATATCCCTTACTTGCTCTAATCTTGATGTAGCAAACACTTTATCAGCGATGGCCTGTATTTCATGCTCATGCAAAATTTCTCTTTCAACTTCATTTAAGCGAAAACGATAATTAATGAATGGGTCTTTATCTATCCAGCCATTGCCGAGACAGATACGCATTATCTTTTTAAAGTTGGTAAGATACTTAATAGCAGTATTGTGCGAACACTTACGAACTGCTTTTAAAAAATATTCATACTCCGTAATGAACTCATGATTTACTTGCTTAATGGGATAGTCGGAAACGTTATACTTGTATTCAATAAATTCTTTGGTGTGATTCAACGCAGTTGCATAGCGTTCATGTGTACCGAAAGAATATTCTTTGCCAATTAAAGATTTCATCTGGTCGTTATGGTATTGAAAAACTTCCATGATGGTTTTACTTTTCTCGGTAATGCCGAAGTAGGAATTTTTAACAGCTTCGGCGGTTAATACTTTACCGGCTTGGAGTAGTTTATCGTGATGCTGAAAAAGCTGGGTACGCACTGCGGCAATATGAGCATTGAGGGTTTTAATATCTTCTGTATTGCCTTTTGCATAGCCTGCTTTATTAACCCATTTTTCAGGTTCAATAAATCGCTTTGTAGAGAACTCGGTTCTTACTTCATTAATGGTTATCCTGGCATAAATGGGGGCCTTGCCAAACTCGTTCTTTTTTGAAGATTTTACCTGAAAAGACAGGTGCATTGCGTTGTTCATTTTTCGTCCGATTTATGGTTATAAATTTACTAAAAAGATTGGGATTTTTAGGCAGCTAAATATCCACAAAATGCAGACTGGTAAAGGATTTCAGCGTTTTGGCGAGACCTTGAAAAGTGGAGAGAAAAGGTCTCGATTTAGGCCATTTTCTTTGAGGGATTTTGAATGATTTGGGGAGTACCAAAAATAAAAAACCCTTGCTACCATTGAGTTTGCAAGGATTTAATACTTTTTGAACAGTGTTCCAGCGGAGAGAGAGGGATTCGAACCCCCGGAAGCTTTCACTTCAACGGTTTTCAAGACCGCCGCATTCGACCGCTCTGCCATCTCTCCGGCGCAAAAGTAAGGGTACGAAGTTTTTACTCCAAAAAAAAGCAGCTTTTAAAAACAAAGGCGGATGAAACAGCCGCCTTTAAAGGGTTTCAGAAAAATATTTTTTACTCCGCCGATTGTAATTTATCAACAACCACCACCACATCACTTAAACTCACCGTAATAGGAATAGCACCTAATTGCACTACTGCATTCTTCCCTTTGATTTCTTTTACAACTCCCACCTGCCTGTTCTTCATCATTTTTACTTTATCGCCCACCTTTATTTCACCGCCCACCTCTTCAAATTTCTCATTGAGCTTTTTATCTTTTTTCTCAGCTACCTGTTTTTGTTTCTGGTTAAACAGCAGTGCATTAATTTGTTTCATCACTTCCTGCTTATTGTCATTTCGCCTCCACTCCTGTACAATAGCTTTGAGTTTACGATCCATATCTTTGAGGTAAGCAATTTTTTCATCTGTTATTTTACTTTGATGTTTTAACAACTCCACCTGCTGCAAATGTTTTTCCCTATCCATAACCTGCTGCATTTCTTTTTTGAGCTTTTCATTTTCACGAATCAAGCGGTTCAAATCTTTTTCTTTCTTTTCAATATGCCGCAAATCATTTTCTGCCGTATTCAACAATTTATCCAGGCGAAAATGATCTTCGTCTACCAATTGCCGGGCACGCTCAATTAATTTTTTATCCAAACCTATCCGTTCTGCAATGGCAAATGTGTAGGAACTGCCGGGCTTGCCAATGATGAGTCTGTATAGTGGCATCAAACTCACTTCATCAAAACTCATAGCACCATTGATGACACCGGGCGTATGATTGGCCATTACTTTTAAGTTAAGATAATGCGTAGTTACAATACCCAATGCATGTTTCTTTACCAGCTCCTGCAAAATCACTTCGGCAAATGCACCGCCCAGATTGGGATCACTGCCACTGCCCAGTTCATCAATAAAAAACATAGTGCGGCCATTGGCAGTTTCCATAAAATGCTTCATGTGCAGCAAATGACTGCTGTACGTGCTCAGGTCGTATTCCAAACTTTGCGTATCACCAATGTGAATCATCAGTTGCTTATACAATCCAAAAGTTGATTCCGGATGCACGGGCACCAGCAATCCGCTCTGCACCATCAGTTGTAATAAACCAATTGTTTTTAACGTAACTGTTTTACCTCCGGCATTGGGACCGCTTATAACCAATATCCTGTTTTTCTCGTTGAGTGAAATAGTAGTAGGTATAGTAGGCTTTTTATTTTTCTGATTGTAAAGTTTTAGCAATGGGTGATAGGCTTCTTTTACATCCACCACAGAATTATCTGAAAGCATGGGGTAATTACCCTGTATTTCTATTCCCAGCTTTGCTTTTGCACGTATAAAATCATACGCTCCTAAAATAGTGTGATAAGTTGTGAGCAGAGAAGAATAGTTAGCTAAGGATTCAGTTAATGTACGAAGAATACGATACACTTCTCTTCGTTCTTCATTCTCCAGACTAAAGATTTCATTATTAAGTTCAATGGTTTCTTCCGGCTCTACAAATACTGTTCTTCTGCTTTCGCTTTCGCCATGCAATATTCCTTTTACCTGCCGTTTCTGTTCAGCAAATAGTGCCACTACCCTTCTGCCATTTAAAAATGACTCTTCAATATCTGCCACATAACCCTGCTTCTGAAATTTTTTCAAAACTTTTTCAAACTCACGTCTTAATTCATTCCGTTTTCTGTACAAACTCATTCGTATATCACCAAGCGCTTCACTGGCATCATCTTTAACCGTACCGCTCTCATCCAGTACATCATTGATCAATTCCAGAATTACTTTTTCATAATAACTGCCCTCTATCACCTGCGTAAGTGCGGGATATGCAGTTCTGCGATCAGCATCAAACCAATGAAAAATACTTTTTGCATTTTCTGCAAGCTTGCGAATGCTTACCAACTGTTCTTCAGATAAAACAGCTCCCGGTATAGAAAGCAGCTTGAGTTCTTTTGACAAATTGAGTATATAGTCCAGTGGAAAATACTGACTTTGCTCCGTGAGCAACTTCATTTCATGACTTTGCTGTAACTCCAGTTGAATAAATTCCTTTTTGGTATGAATACGCAGTTGCGCCGCTTTCTCTTTTGCATACTCCGTTCTGCAATGCGCAAGCAGCAATGCTTTTACCTTCTCAAACTCTAATTGAACCAACGCTGATTCAGGAAACACTTTCATGTAATATCAAAAATTATGGGACGGGCAAAGTTAACATTATTGAGCTTCAGTGGCGTCGCACACTTGTACATTTTAATTTTATTCGTCATTTTCAAATACCTGAGTGCATTTCATAATAATTGAAAGGTTTACGCTTGTAACTGTTAAACAAATCATGCTAAAATGTATTGCAACCATGAAACCATTAAACCATGAAACAGTAAAATTTCATTACTTTGAACAATGCATGCTGCTATCACTATCGTTCGCTATAAAAAACGTTTTATCTACTTTGCTGTTTCGGCCATGGCGATTCACAGCTGGTATTTAAAACTCAAAAAGAGTGTACGCTTTCATAAAACACTTGGTTGCGGACAAGGAGGCACGTTCAGTAAAAAACCAGATTGGCAACAATGGGGCTTACTGGTGGTGAAAGATGACTTAAGTAAATACGTGCATTCTGAAATGCATCATGAGCAGCTCATCAAAGAAATTTATGGTTCTTTTATTGCTGGATGGTATAAATTTTTTGGCTGTGAATTATGGACAGTACTCTTAGAACCTATTGAAGGCCATGGCACCTGGAATGGCAAAAAAGCTTTTGGTGAATTACCACCCAAATCAGATTATGAAGGAATGATTGCCATACTTACGAGAGCATCCATTAATGTGAACAAGCTTAATCGCTTTTGGCAACATGTGGAAGGTGCAGCCAAAGAAATGGCAACAGCAGATGGTTTTCTTTTTTCACAGGGCATTGGTGAATGGTTGTGGATACGCCAAGCTACACTTTCCATCTGGCAAAGCAAAGAACAAATGAAAAACTTTGCCTATAAAATGAAGCATCATAAAGAAATTGTACAAAAGACGAGAGTAGAAAAATGGTACAGTGAAGATATGTTTGTTCGTTTTAAAGTTTTAAAAACAAAAGGCTCCATCAAACATGAGGAGCCTTTGAAAGGTATTGTTATATAATTTCAGTTCTCTGCTTTTCCTGCTAATTTATTAGAGGCAATGCGCTGCTGCTGAATCATGTCATTCATGATGTTCACAGTTTCGCCCAGATTCAAATCATTTTTGCGCACACGCATAAAAAATTCGTTGCGCTCTTTCTTTAATGAGTCCTGGTTAATAACGGCTAAATCTACATTAAGATTAATTAAGTTCAACGGACTGTTTAATTTGGTTAATGTGTCAATCGCCTTAATGGTATTGCTTAACTCTTTTTTTTCTGCACGGAATTTATCCAGTTTCAACGAGTACACTTTATCATTATATTTTTCAAGCCAGTTGCTGTATTGTTTGATGGATACATAAGCCTGGTTTTGTTTAATCCGTTCATTGCTGCGGTTTACAATGTCAGTAAAGCTATAATCGTTTGACCATGTTTTGTATTGGGCACTTTGTATTTCATCCCATGGCAAAGCAGTGGGCTCATCTTTTTCACGAAGCTTAAGATACTCCCATTGATCAGGCAATATAATATCTGATGCTACACCCTTTAATTGTGTACTGCCGCCATTTACCCGATAAAACTTTTGCAGAGAAAGCTTTACCACACCCAAATCAGAGGGGTTATTGCTGGTCCAGCTGGTGCGCTCCAGATCAATATTACGTTGTACAGTGCCTTTACCGTAAGTAGAGGTGCTGCCCACAACCAAGCCACGTTTGTAATCCTGTATAGCTGCTGCAAAAATTTCAGAAGCTGATGCACTGAATTGGTTCACCATCACCACCAATGGTCCATTCCATAGTACATTGTTATCACGGTCTCTTAAAACAGTAGGCGCTTCATCTCTGCTTTTTACCTGCACAACCGGACCATCAGGAATAAACAAGCCCACCATTTGTACCACATCCATCAAAGAACCACCACCATTATTGCGAAGGTCAAGAATAATACCTGATACATTTTCAGCCTTCAGTTTCATAATTTCTTTGGCTACATCGGCTGCACAGCGTGCTCCTGACGGATCCTGAAAATTTGCATAAAACTCAGGTAAATAAATATATCCTATTCTGTCATTGTTAGCATCAGTTATTACAGCACTTTTTGCATAGGTTTCATCCAGATTGATTTTTTCACGAATCATGGTTACAACCTTCACAGAGCCATTAGGCTTCTTAATCGTCAATCTAACTTCGGTTCCTTTTTTACCACGTATTAGGCGAACAGCATCGGGCACTTCAAAACCTGTTAAGTCCTGTGGTTCGCCTTCAGCCTGACCTACCTTTAATACAATATCACCAATTTGAATTTCACCACTCTTTTGTGCCGGGCCACCTGTAACAATGGTTGCAATTTTAATATTGTTGTTTTCATCTTCAGTTAACGAAGCACCAATACCAAAAAACTCACCGCTCATGCTTTCGTCAAACGAACGCTTTTCAACCGGAGCAAAATAAGTTGTATGCGGATCCATATTTTCAGCAATGGTATTTACCATTAAACTGAAACGGTCATCATCTTTAAAACGGTTACGGAAACGATCAAACATTTTATCATATACCTTAACTACTTTTTCCCGTGACTCTTTTTCTATTTCCGTATTTGACTTTGAACCTGCTTTATTTTTTTCCTGTGCATCGATGGCATCAGAGAAACGGCTGAGTGTTTCATACTTTAATTTTTTACGCCATGCCTCTCTGCGAGCTGCTTCATTTTTTGGAAAAGGTATTTTATCATAATCATCAATGTAAGTTTCATCAGTATTAAACTCAAATGGCTTTTGCAGCAAATCCTTATAAATAACTGAAGCCTCTTCTACACGCTTTTTATAAATTTCATTAATCACATAAAATGATTCCAGCCTGGCGCCATGGATTTCATCATCAATCTTTGTTTCAAATTTCTTGAACTGTTCAATATCTGCTGCCAGAAAATACACTTTATCCGGATCAAGCGACTTTATAAATTTTCCAAAAACTTCTTTTGAAAATTTATCATCAATTTTTTTGGGACTGAAATGACCTTCTTCCAGCATTTCACCTACCAGCACCAGTATACGTTCATAACGGTTTGCAGGCACTTTTCTGGTAGATGAAGATTGTACGGCATAAAAAATACCACCACCAACAAGCAAAAGCAACAGAATAAACAGACTCTTTTTACTAAACATATAGGATAAAAGTTTTGACATACATGTAATAAACGTAAAAATAACGAGAAATTTCGTGGCAGCCTTTGCCAATGGTGGAAATAAGGGTTTTTAACAAGGACTTAGCAGCAAAAATTTGTCGGGATGACTGGATTCGAACCAGCGACCTCTTCGTCCCGAACGAAGCACGCTACCGGACTGCGCTACATCCCGTTGATAGATGTATGCAAATTATTTCTTTTTCTGCTGAATCAAAAAAACGGCCGGCACGGGTCGTTGTTCTCCTTTTGAACTTGGAGTAATGGTTTCTTTACCATTTACCAGCATACAGCTACTACCGCCTCCATCAAGATTAAGTGCTTCCTCGCAACCTAATTCCTGAAATATCTTAGCCATTTGAGGTAATGACAAACCTTCTGCTACTCCGGGATAGCGGCCCTGCACTGCAAGAATAATCAATTTACCATCAGCAGTATAGCCTATGGCGGTACGTGGCTCCAGATTATCTTTTGCTTTACCGGCAAACATCATTTCTTCATTGTTAGTGATACGTATATTGCCATCATGAAGAAGAACAGGCCCACCGCCCACCACAGTTTTCATTTTCCAGCGATATTTAAATCCTCCTGACTTTTGAGCAATGGGGAAATGATGTAAGCTGGGAGCAAAGTCATAAGCTTTGGAATAAGCATACTTATTTTTTATTAAAACAGGATTTCTGAAAAAAGCAATCGGGAATCTATAATTTGTATCGGCCATGGTCCATACAACATCTGCATTCCTTTTTTTAGATATCCCTATGGCAGCCCTTAGGGGATGATAATAATTAAACGTATCCTTACCTCTTAAGGGAATAGTATGAATGTTGTAATTCACCATCTTTCCATCTTTCACCAGTACATTAATACTGTTATTCGTTTCAAATGAAAAGAACGTACAATTAACCACCAGTAATGGCTGCTGATTACGTTGATAAAATGCTGAAGGTGTGATGCGTCTGTTGCGGGTTGTATCTACTGTAAAATCAAGACGCTTATCATTTAAATCAGCTATTACATAAAATGCAATATTGGGTTTGCCATCTACACTGTCAGTAGTTTTATACACATGCATGGATGATGGCAATGGCGCATACAATGAATCCACATTCACCCATCGTAATTGCGCCAAACAAAAAGGAGTAGTGCCGAAGAACAACACTACTCCTGTAACTATTTTTTTTATCACCATCATTACCTTACCATATTTGCTTTTTCAGTTTCCCATTTTTGTTTACCATACCCGGGTATTACATGTTTTTCACTATGATAGGAGGAACGAACCAAAGGCCCGCTTTCCACATAATCCAAACCAATGCTGTAACCAATTTCACGATACTCAGCAAACTCATCAGGATGAACAAAGCGCTGAACTGATAAATGTTTTTTTGTGGGCTGTAAATACTGACCAATTGTTACAACATCTACACCATTGTTATATAAGTCATGCAAGGTTTGTACTACTTCTTCCTTGGTTTCACCCAAGCCCAGCATAATGCCACTTTTTACACGCATGCCATTTTCTTTCAAATAACGCAGCACATCCATACTTCTCCAGTATTTTGCCTGAATACGTACCTGACGGGTTAAACGTTCTACAGTTTCAATATTATGACTCACTACTTCAGGATGTGCATTTACCACCTGTAGCACATTTTCCATTTGCCCTTTAAAATCGGGTATTAATGTTTCTAAAGTTGTTTCAGGATTTAAAGCTTTTACAGCTTTTATAGTATTATACCAGATGGTACTGCCCCCATCTTTCAGTTCATCCCTGTCAACCGAAGTAATAACTGCGTGTTTTACTTTCATTAAGTGAATAGCTTCTGCCACACGTTGCGGTTCATCCCAATCAACAGGATCGGGCTTGCCCGTAGCTACAGCACAAAAACCACAGCTTCTTGTACAGGTATTGCCTAAAATCATGAACGTAGCTGTACCTGCACCCCAGCACTCGCCCATATTGGGGCAGTTTCCACTTTCACAAATCGTATGCAGTTTATGTGTATCTACAAGATTCCTTACATGACGATAGCTTTCACCAATAGGTAAACGTACCCGCAACCAATCCGGTTTTTTTACTTTTTCAGAAATCTCCACTGAAGTAGTGCCACAACTCATGTATAATAAGATTAGTTAGCAAAGGTAGGTTAAGCGCTGCAATTAATGTTTTTGTGTAAACAGTTTTGTAAATTGGCAATAAAAAAATAAACAATACTCAGCAATCATTTCCTTTTGCCGAACATGATGGCAATGTAGCTATTAAAGAACGTGCGTGAGGCACCGGGTGTTATACCCTGCACAGGCACCATAATATTTATTTCCCGGGAATAAGCTTCAAAGTTTAATCCTACTTCAATTGCTGAAACAAGTTCATTAAACCTGCCGTAATCAAACCGCATGGCGAATTTTGCATGTACTCCGGGCACAAATTTCATTTCTCTCCAGCCATATCGAAAACCCGTACCCTGTATGATGTTACCGGGTGTTAAAAACACAGCACTGTCAGCCTGAGAATATTTAATATCTCTTGATTCGTTATTGGAAGCGGTGTATACACTTACGTAGTAAGGTCTTTCAATTCCTAAAGAAATTCCGCCGGAGTATATGGCATGAACCGCAACACCGTTACGGTTTGTTTTACCACCAAACATACGCTGCTGACCAATGGTAGGTTTTAACTGATAAAAAATATTTTGCTTGCCAAAAATATAAGGTGTTGAAAATTGTGCTATACCGCCTGCAACCTGACCAAAAGAAATCCGCTTTTCTTTGGGATGCTTTTTTTCGCCAAACTCAAGGGCAAAGAGGTTGGTTACTTTTGCATTTTTTAAATATCCTTTTTCAAAAATCATTGACCAGCCATCGGTATTTAATCTGAATCCAAACACGTTTTGTTTATTAAACACAAGTGCACCTTCTTCCTGCTGGCGTATGAGATTATCAATTTTAATTCGTCTGTCCTGCCTGCGGGCATCCCGTTCCACTCGTTTATTATCCGGAGTTTTTTCCTGGGCAATAGAGGATAAAGCTGACAATGTTGTAATAATTGAATAAACCAAAAGTTTCTTCACAAGATTAAAATTTGAATTCATGGTAAATTTAAAGAAATGAAACGAAAGGAGGTTGTTTTTATATATGATTTGGAAATTTTAAGAACCCCCTAACTTCGTGGCATACAAAATGAAGTAAGATGACATCAGCCATTGTTTACCGGGGCCAGTTACGCACCACGGCCACTCATTTGCAAAGCGGAACTCTCATAGAAACAGATGCACCTACAGATAATCATGGAAAAGGCGAGCGCTTTTCACCAACTGATTTGCTGGCTACTTCGCTGGGCAGTTGTATGATGACCATTATGGGTATAAAAGCAAGGGACTTGAATATAGATTTAAGCGGTGTAAAGCTTGACATTGAAAAGCACATGAAGAGCGAACCAAGACGTGTAGGCGGTGTAGACGTTACATTTCATTTTCCCTCCTCACTGGTGCTTGATGAAAAACAAAAAACGATTTTACAAAATGCAGCTCTTACCTGCCCTGTAGCAAAAAGCCTGCATCCGGATATTGAGCAGAAAGTGGTGTTTAACTGGTAGTTATCAAGTACGTTTCAAAATAGCGTTACCTACCGCACATTGTAAACATCTTTTTGCATCACAATAATTTTTTTTGAGATAAAGTAATGCCTGCGAATCATGTGCATTATTATGTACTGTATGCGATTCTTCCCACAACCTGGTAATGCGGTTATTTTCTTTAGGTAACTGGCGTAACCATTCAATTGCTTTTTGCTGAACTCTCTGTTCACCATGCTCAGCAGCGTATTCAAACAATAATGGAATGATGGTATTAATAAGCAGGTTGTTTACCATTGATGTTCCCAGATTTTTTGCACGATATGGCGATGCTTCAGTTAACGTATAATGTGTATGCCAGAAATCATTAGCGGTTACATTCAGCATTTTTTTGATTTGCGAAACAGAACCAGCCTCCAATACTTTTGAAAACAAATGACTGCTTTGATGTACCAGCATAGCCAGCTGCGCCAATCGGAGTGTTGGAAAATTAGAAGGGCGCATCCTCAAAAATTTTAATGTTCCATGAATGGTGTGCAACTGGTATTTCTTTTTTAAATACCTGTATTCTTTTTGGAGCATTACAGCATATTCATCGGTAAACTGCTGCTCCAGCAAGCCTGCCTGCCCCAGCAGTAATGCTTCTAATTGATGAATTTGATGTTTATGTTTTGCCAGTAGTGTTACAGAAATAGTTTTGGCTACAGCTTCAAACACTTCACTGTTTTGTGGCAATCCAAAATTGCGGGCTGTGAGTTGCCAAAACACTTCTTCCCAATGACGGTTTGTTTGTTGCAGTAATTGCTGAATATGTGCAGCCTTCTGGTGCATACGTTCAGCAATTAACCGCTCTTTCCAACTGCTTACAACTAAATCCGGCACTGATGATAACAATAGTGCACAGGGTATCTGCTTATGCTGCTGCATCAACGCTGTATAGCGATTGAGCAAGGTAGCTGCCACTCTTCCTTTTAACTCCAAAACAGTTTCATCCTTTGTATCATTTTCCCAAACAACATGTAGTATTACGTTGTTATAATGTACATCGCCGGTATGGCCGTGCAAATTCCAAGCACTTGTGCGTACATGCAGTTCTACTGATCCTGCCAGTTGAATACCGTCAACAATAATTCTTGCATTTAAAAAATCCGGTCCCTGATTGGCATTAATTGTGCCTGCAGAGAGAATCTGAACTACCTGTCCTGATGCAGTGAGCAGTTGTTCTTTATTGAAATACTGGTGTTGCCATATGAATTGCAGCAGGCGCTCATTCATAATATGTACGTTTTAAGGAGTTCAACAGTTGATAGTTCCTGAAATGCAACATCAAATTAAGAAACAATCCAACTACTTACAAAAGCTTTTCCTTAATCTCTATTCTTCTGCAAACTGCCGGAGTGCTTTCACTACCCTGCTCACAGGTAAACCCATAACATTATAAAAATCTCCGCTTATCCGCTTAATACCGATAACGCCTATCCATTCCTGTATAGCATACGCACCTGCTTTATCATAAGGTTTGTAATGATCTACATAATAAGCAATCTGCTCCTGTGTAAGATCATGAAACTGCACTTCAGTAACATCCTCAAATGAATACTCTTCCTCTCCTCTGAGCAGTACTACCCCTGTTATTACCTGATGTATGTTACCCGAAAGCTTTGAAAGCGTTTCAATGGCTGCCTCTCTTCCTGAGGGTTTGCCTATTACTTCGTCATTAAGTACAACAATAGTATCAGCCGCTAGTATAATGCGGTCATGCATTAACTCATCCTTTACAGCCAGAGCTTTATTACGGGCAATATAAACAGGTATTTTTTCAATATCCAGTGTTGAAGGATATAACTCATCTGTTTCCTTTACCATTACATCAAACTCAACCTCAGCCCACTCAAGCAGTTGCTTGCGGCGTGGCGATTGTGATGCTAAAATGATACGTTCGTTCATCCAAAATATTTAAATAGAATCATTGATAAAATACCGGTAAATATGACAAACTTAATCCACTTACTCAGCTTTGAAAAATCACCTGTGGTTTTACTTTTAAGCAGCACCCTTAATACATAAAATGCAGGCAAAATAATTAAAAGCACATTATAAGCAGCAGGAATCCACATGGAAAATTGCAAGATATAAAACAACACAATCAGCAATAAAGCCAGCAGAATTATGAGCCAGATGGTAGTAAATACTTTTGAAAACTCTACACCCCAAACAATGGGCATGGTTCTGCCGCCATACTTCCTGTCGCCTTCCATATCTTCCACATCTTTTACCACTTCACGTATTAATGTGATGATGAATGCAAAAGAAGTATAAAGCAAAGCCAGACGCAGCAATTTATGAAACCCATCGCCTTCTACCTGCTCAAATAGCACACCACCCAGGTAATTGACAGCAAAAAAATAAACTACCAAAACCGTCCATGCTGTGAGTAATGAAATTAAAATATTACCACTGAGTAATTTCTTTTTAAACGTAGTACTGTAAAACCAAAGTACCATTACACAAATAGTATTGGCCACACCTATAAACCAATTGTTGCTTTGCAACCCAATATAAAAGCTGATAAGAATACCGGCCATTGAAAATACCATATGAAAAAAAATTGCCCAGCGACGTTTGATGATTTTATCAACCACCAATCGGTCGGGCTTATTTACCAGATCAATATTCAAATCAAAATAATCATTAATGACATAACCCGCAGCGGCTATAAGGATGGAAGCAACACAAAGCAGATAAAACAGGATTCGGAACTCTCTTGGCATGTAGTTACCCTTAAACATCACGGGTTCTACAACTCCATAAAAAAACAATACCTGTGTTAATAAAATAAACAACAGATTAGGCCAGCGAATGAGTTGAAAAAAACCTGATAGTGACTTCATATTTATTGAATTATACTGCAGCCGTATCTGTAGCAACAGTTACCCAATCATCATTTAAACGTAATACCTTTTCAATTACTTCCCGTACACATCCTTTTCCCCCGTTTTTGGAAGAAATGAATTTGGAAACTGCTTTAATTTCATGTACCGCATCAGCAGGGCAACAGGGCAAACCTACCTGTTTCATTACCTCCAAATCAGGAATATCGTCGCCCATAAACAACACCTCCTCCCAATGCAGGTGATGGGCTAAAATATATTGCGCCAGTATTTCTTCTTTATCCTTCACCTTCATGTAAACGTTGCGTATGCCCAAATATTCAAACCGCTCCGCACATGCTTTTGAAAAACTTCCGCTGATAACGATAACATGATAACCTTTCTTAACAGCATGCTGCAACGCATAACCATCTTTTATATCCATGGTGCGTACAAATTCCTGACCGGGTAAAATCAGTAATGACCCGTCAGTAAGTACACCGTCCATATCAAATACAAAAGCTTTAATCTGTTTAAACTGTTCCAATAAATTCATGACTTAACGAAGTTCACTTTTTTTGTGATACATCTTTAAAATACTTTCTGAAATTGTGAGGTATAAATTCTTCAGTTCAGGCTCATCTTTTACTATTTCCAGATGTGCCTGAATGGTTTCAATATCTGCACGGCGTGCCGGACCGGTTTGCAAATCAAGAGCATTTCCCTGCTTTAAACGGCTTGCTGTTTCAATAATCAGAGGATGCAGCAACTCAAAAGGCAATTGATGCTTTGAACAAAACGCTTCGGCCATCGCATATAAATGATTGGTAAAGTTATTGGCCACTACTGCTGCTACATGCATTTTTAATCGTTGCTCATCAGTAGCTAATGTTACATGTGATGAAATGGATTTAGCAAAATCAGTAAGTACAATTTTTACATCATCACTATTACCATCAACTAAAAAAGGAATTTCGGGTATAAATGACAGTTCTTTCCGTAAACTTTGAAGCGGATATAACACACCATAGTTGAGTGAGGAATGTTTAAGCGCATCAATACTTACTGAGCCCGCAGTATGTACCAGAATTTTTTTTCGAAGTGAAAGTTGCGATGCAATAACCGGCACAGCAGCATCACTTACTGCCATGATGCAGATATCAGCCGCCGGATTTATTTGAGAAAATGATTCTATCACTTCCGCTTCCACTTCCATTGCTAATATGCCTGCATGTGCAACAGAACGGCTCCACACCTGTAAAATGCGATGTCCTTGTTGGTACATCAACCGGGCCATTATGGTTGCTGTGTTGCCACTGCCAAGAAATACAATATTCATAATTAACCATTAGGTAACTTGCATCCACAAGATAAACAACCGATGAACTTTGCACAAAAATTAGTAATAGGATATTTCAGTACCAAATTTAAACTATGGTCTAAGTTATCGAAACGTAAAGCGGCTGAAAAAGCGTTCGACTTGTTTTGTACACCCGTACCTAATGGCCTTAAAAAAACACCGGCCTTATTTGATAAAGCTGAAAAACTGTTTGTACAAATGGATGATATAAAATTAGTGGGCTACCGCTGGAATCATCCGCAGCCAAAAAAAGTGCTCATAATGCATGGCTTTTCAAGCACGGTTAAAAAATTTGATCATTTTGTAATGCCTTTAGTGAAGAAAGGATATGAAGTATTGGCCTTTGATGCACCTGCACATGGAGAAAGCGGCGGCAAACGGATTAATGTGCTGAGTTATATGAGGATGATTGAAACGGTTTATGAAAAATTTGGTCCTATACAATCTTTTACGGCGCATTCATTTGGCGGATTAGCTTTGAGTTTGTTCATGGAACAACAAAAGTACCAGGCTAATAAAAAAATGGTACTTATTGCTCCTGCCACAGAAACATCAAGTGCTATTGATTCATTTTGCAAATTGCTGAAGATAGATGAAGCAATAAAAGAAGAAATGCGGAAAGTGATTTATGAAAAAAGAAATGAATGGCCCGAATGGTACTCCGTTCGCCGTGCTGCAAATAATATCAAATGTGAAGTGTTATGGATACATGATGAGGATGATGAACAAACACCCTGGGCAGATGCTGAGAAAGTAATGCAGGATGCACACCCTAATTTTCATTTTATGGTAACGAAAGGTTTAGGACATCGGAAGATTTACAGGGATAATAAGGTGAAGAAGGCGGTGTTTGAGTTTTTGTAAGCGTTTATAGTTTGTAGTGAAATGTCTGCTCACCTGAAATGTGACTGCACATTTTTACAATCATTAAGTTGAGTTTATGGTTGGTAAACTATTTTACTTTCACTATTTGTTTTTGATTGTGAATTTGAAACTGCAGATGCTGTTTGTACATGCCCTGAAATGTGCGACGCAAGGAACGATGCTATAAGCACAACTCCTCGTAACAAAAAACTACAAACCTCAAACTAAAAACACCTTTTTCCCTCATTTCCATTCCTTTTTATAATATTGCATCGCCGATGTCCGTAAAAAAAACCAAAAGCAACGTTTAATTATGGCAAAAAATTTATTGATCGTAGAGAGTCCTGCAAAAGCAAAAACCATCGAAAAAATCCTGGGAAAAGATTTTGAGGTGAAGAGTTGCTATGGCCATATCCGTGACCTTGAAAAAGACGAAATGGGCATTGATGTGGACAATGAATTTGAGCCACGCTACATTGTTCCCGATGAAAAAAAGAAAGTGGTGAGCGATTTAAAAAGTCTGGCCAAAAAAAGTGATGAAGTATGGCTGGCAACGGATGAGGACCGTGAAGGTGAAGCCATCAGCTGGCATTTGTGTGAAGTGCTGGGTCTTGACCCCAACAAAACAAAACGCATCGTCTTTCATGAAATTACCAAGCCTGCTATTCAAAAAGCTGTAGGCAATCCACGTTTTGTGGATATGAATTTAGTAGAAGCACAACAGGCCCGCCGTATACTTGACAGAATTGTTGGTTTTGAACTGAGTCCCGTACTGTGGCGCAAGATGAGCATGCGTAACAATTTAAGTGCCGGTCGTGTGCAAAGTGTGGCTGTGCGTTTGATTGCAGAGCGTGAGCGTGAGATCAATGCATTTACTGCAGCCTCCTCCTTTAAACTTGAAGCGTTGTTTACCGCTAAGGACATGAGCGACCGCAACGTTACATTTAAAGCAGAAGGCAAAAAAGCAAATACAGCAGAAGATGCCGAGAAATTTTTAAACAGTTGCAAAGGCGCTGATTATACCGTTACAGATATTGCCGTGCGTCCGGGTAAGAAATCACCTGCGCCGCCATTTACCACTTCTACCTTACAACAGGAAGCAAGCAGAAAGCTGGGTTACAGCGTGAGCCGCACCATGACGCTTGCACAAAAATTATATGAAAGCGGTAAGATAACCTACATGCGTACAGACAGTGTAAACCTGAGTGATACAGCGCTCGGAGATTTAACACGTACAATTAAAGGTATGTATGGCGATAAGTACCACCAGTTTCGCAAATACAAAAATAAAAATGAAAGTGCGCAGGAAGCACACGAAGCCATCCGCCCCACTTACATGGAAAATACAAGTGTGGATGATGAGGATCTGCGTCGCCTGTATGAATTGATTTGGAAACGCACCATGGCCAGTCAAATGGCAGATGCCGAACTGGAACGTACAACAGCCACCATTGAGATTTCAACCAACAAAGAAGAACTGAAAGCTGAAGGAGAAGTATTAAAGTTTGACGGATTTTTAAAAGTATATCGTGAAGACAGAGATGATGATGATCTGGAAGAAGAAGCACAGGAAGGTATGCTGCCGCAACTGAGTGTGGGGCAAAAACTGCCACTGGTAGAAATGAATGCAACAGAGCGCTTTACCCGTCCGCTGCCACGTTACACGGAAGCTTCGCTGGTTAAAAAATTAGAAGAGCTTGGCATTGGAAGACCGAGCACCTACGCTCCTACCATTTCTACTATTTTAAAACGTGGTTATGTGGAAAAGCGTGATAAAGAAGGTGTGCTGAGAGATTTCAGGGTGTTGCAATTAAAAAACAATACTGTTAGCAAAGGAATGGAACAGGAAACTACCGGTGCTGAAAAGTCGAAGTTGTTTCCGAGTGATTTGGGACTGGTTGTAACAGATTTTCTGAAGCAGTACTTTGATGATATTATGGATTACAGCTTTACGGCCCGTATTGAAGAGGAGTTTGATGAAGTGGCCGAAGGAAAGCTGAAGTGGAATAAGATGCTGAAAGATTTTTACAAGCCGTTTAAAAAGGATGTAGAAAAAACAATTGAAACAGCAGAACGCATCAAAGGTGAACGTGAACTGGGTGTGGAAGAAAGCAGTGGTAAAAAGATTGTAGCACGGATGGGCAGGTTTGGCCCCATGGTGCAGATAGGTGATGTAAATGATGAAGAGAAACCACGCTTTGCTGCCTTGCGTAAAGACCAGAGTATTGAAACGATTACACTGGAAGAAGCGATGAAGTTGTTTGAACTGCCCAGAACGCTTGGAGTGTTTGAAGGCAAGGAAGTAAGTGTGAATGTGGGCCGCTTTGGGCCTTATGTAAAATTAGACGATCAGTTTATTTCCATTCCCCGTGGCGAAGATGTGATGGAAGTTTCACTTGAACGTGCTATTGAACTCATTAAAGAAAAACAAAATGCCGATGCTCCGGTAGCTTTTTATGAAAACAAACCAGTAACAAAAGGCAAGGGACGATTTGGTCCGTTTATTAAATGGGATGGTCTGTTTATTAATGTACCCAAGCGCTATAATTTTGACAAGTTGAGTGAAACAGACATCAACGAGCTGATAGAAGCAAAAGTGGCGAAGGAAGCCAATCGTTTTATCATTCGCTGGCCCGATGAAAATATTGCAGTAGAAAATGGAAGATGGGGTCCCTTTATCCGCTTTGGTAAAAAAATGCTGAAAGTGGATAAGAAAGCAGATGGCAACAAATACACGGCTGATGAACTGGCCATGATGCCGGTAGATGACGTGAAGAAGATGATTGTGGTTCAGATGCCCGGCGCATTTGATAAAAAGACGAAGGCAGCAGCCAAGAAAGCGCCAGCTAAAACTGCAGTAAAAAAGAAAGCTGCAGTGAAGAAGAAGGCGGCGAAGAAGAAATAATTTTGAAGTAGATCAATATGACATTAAAAGAGTTCATATTAGGTGTCAATCAAAATGCTTACAAACCTGAAAATATACCTGAAGCATTAATAGAATCCGAAATAGATTATATCTCATATTTCTATCCTTTAAAAAAAGATTTCACCTCAAATAGCAGTGACCTAATCATTCAATTTGTTGAGGAATATGAATCAGGTTTTGAATTAATTAGTCAAATTTCATTTAACGATGAAATAGCTGAAGATGAAAACTATATTCATTTTGGCTGGTCAATGGAAGACTTATTAGTAATTGATAAAGTAAGCAGAGAAATTTTTACAATGGACTATGCTGTTTATGGAAGAAAAATTTTCAAGTGTGCATCATCAAGTGAACTTTTCATGAAAGCCTTTTTGATTGGAGGCTTTCATGATATTGATAAAAAATTCAACAATAAAAATGAAGAAACAGAGTATCTTATCAGTAAAGCAAAAAATGCTGCTCTTAATGCTGGGGGCATTCAATATTTGCAATATTGGAACAGCCTCAATAATACCGACATCATATTTGATGAATCAGGAAAAGAAATAAGCAACTCAGAACTTAATTCTGGCGGCTTTTTGAATTAACCTATTTTACTTCAACTCCCCCAACGCTTTCTTAATCCTCTTATACGCTTCCTCAATCTTCTCCAAACTGTTGGCAAAGGATAAACGGATACAATTGGGTGTACCAAATGCACGACCTGTTACGGTAGATACATGCGCCGTGTTCAACAGATACATACACAAATCATCTGCATTGTTAATGGTTTCTGTGCCATTTGACTTTCCAAAATAACTGCTCACATTGGGGAATACATAAAACGCTCCATCGGGTGCAGCACAAGTCCAGCCTGGAATTTCTTCAATCAACTGCAGCACTCTGGCACGGCGGCGCTCAAACTCTTTCGTCATTTCAAACGTAGGTTTTAAATCGGCTGTTAACGCTACAATGGCTGCACGTTGTGTAACCGCATTGGCCCCACTTGTAAACTGTCCCTGAATTTTTTCGCAGGCTTTAGCAACATCTGTATGCGCTGCAATATAACCCAAACGATAACCCGTCATGGCAAAGCCTTTACTCAAACCATTTACAATAATCACCTGATCTTTAATGGCATCAAACTGCGCAATGCTTTCATGTGCACCCACAAAGTTGATGTACTCATAAATTTCATCGGAAATAATGAGAATATCGGGATGCGTTGCAAATACATCCGCCAGTGCTTTTAATTCTTCCTTGCTGTAAAATGAACCGGAAGGATTGCAGGGCGATGAAAATAAAAACAGTTTTGATTTGGGTGTTATGGATGCTTGCAGTTCGGCAGCCGTCATCTTGTATTTGTTTTCTATTTTGGTTTCCACAATTACAGGCACACCGCCTGCAATTTTCACCAGTTCAGAATAGGTAACCCAGAATGGTGCAGGTATGATGACTTCATCACCCGCATCAACTACGGCTAAAATAATATTGGCCAAACTTTGCTTGGCTCCTGTTGATATAACGATGTTTTCAGGTTTATAATCAAGGTTGTTATCACGTTTCAACTTGGTACAAACTGCCTCTCTTAAATCCAGATAACCGGCTACGGGTGTGTAGTGACTAAAATTATCATCAATTGCTTTTTTGGCAGCATCCTTGATATGCTGAGGCGTATCAAAATCAGGTTCGCCCAAACTTAAATCAATCACATCAATTCCTTTGGCTCTTAATTCACGGCCGAGCTTGGCCATTTTAAGGGTTTCAGGTTCTGCAAACCTGTCGAGTAGAGAAGATAATTTCATCGCTGTTAAAACTGTTTATGAATTTTGCCTGTCGCAAATTACTTGAATTGCTGCTATTATTTGTTAGTTGTGTGTAATGATGGATAAACTCAGGGAATCTTTGCCACTTCTTGCATCATATCCTTTTAATACCAATGAATAAATTTTTTGTTTGCTGAAACGAAGCTGATAGGTTTTGGCAATGCTACTGTTAATTTTCCGTTTGATTTTAACTGTTATTGTTGAATCGCCGGAAATGGGAAAGAAGGTTCCAAATGTTTCCAGTTGTGCCTGATTGAATTTTCCGAAATATGAAAGGTTACCAATAAGTAAAGAATCATTAGCAGGATTTACTTTACTGTTGGTTATTACTTCCAGGGAATCAATATCAGGACTAACATGAATCAGCCTGAAATATGCCCTGTTTCTTAATCCTGCAGTGTCTAAGTTATCTTTTACAAAAAAATATTTTACACGTGAACTGATGGCTGAATCACAAATAAAAAAACTGTAATTCAACCCATTATTGGCATATAACCAATTCGCAATTTCATTAGTACCTGCTCTGAGTTTGTAATTGTGAAAACCGCTATCAATAGTGATTGCATTAGTCGATGCTGTTAATCCTGTGAGATAATTAAATGTTCCCAACTCCTTTAAGTTCTGCAAAAAGCTAATGCCATTGCTGTTAGGCGATGCATTAACTACTACCACGCTTGCGGTAGTGCTGCGTACAATATCTTTTTTACAGGCATATAAAAAAACACTAATCAAAAAGATGCTGCTGTATATACTATTCTTTGACAAATTCATAATCAGGAAATGCTTTTCAAAAATTGATTGCTTTGTTTTTTATGGACTAAAATCCGTACCGGCCAACCTACCTCACTCCTTCCACTGCTTAATCTCTTAGCCCTACTTTTCATATTGAATTTTAAACCTGCTCAAATCAGGTACCACTTTTCGCTCACGTTTCATTTCATAATCATAAATTAAATTACCCAGGTTTTCTAAAAAAGGATTGCCCACTTCATCAAAATCATACTTATCGTCGTTCAAAATACCATCGTTGTTACAGTAAATGGTAGCGCTCAGCATAAACTCAATATTCTTTTCAAAGTCAACGATATAAGCAACATCAGTTAAAAAACCGTAGGCCCACCCCACTTTATTAAAGATGCGGATGTGCTTGGGCATGGCCGTTTTCTTTTGTGTGCCAAACATGAAAAATTTCACATAGCTGTCGTAATGCTCCACCAAATCATAATCAGGGTAGTTGGTTTCACTTGGCAACTGGCTCATGTATTGATACAAAAACCGGTAATCATCTTCTGTAAAATTGAACCGTTGGTTTTTGGGAACTGATTCAGGAAAAATAACAGAACGAAGTACCTGATGCAAATCGGTTAAATAGAATCGGTTTTTACGGCTGAAGTTGAATGGCTCATTAATCAATTTATCGCCACTCATGTAGCCTTTCCCTACAAAATCATTGCGCAGCAGGTATTGGTAGCTGCTGTTTGCGTTGGGCTGCTGGTATAAAATACGCCCGGCACTATCTCTGAAACTGATGGGGTTGGTATTTCGCTGCTGGTCTTCCGGCATGCTCACAGCGAGGCGGTGCAGAATTTGTGCCTCAGGGTATCCTTTTGCTTTCAGTTGATCATTGATGTACTGCTGACCTAAAAATTCATACAATCTGTTGCTGGCGTCATTATCACTAACCAAAAAGAGTTTTTTGATATAATGTTCCAATGTGGGCCTACCATCAATACTGGTGGGATCATTGTAAACAGCCGTTTGACCGGCATAGATTTTTTCAGTTATCAAAGTAGCATTTCGGCTGATTTTCAAATTATTGAGCTTTTCCAGTGCTAAAAAAGCGATGGGCATTTTAACGGTAGATGCCGGGTAGAAATAGAGGTCTTTTTTAACGTTGAAATGGTAATCCGTAAAATGCGGACGGTTCTTTTTATCCCTGTTTATCTGTGTGTATACAATTTGAATCCGCAGGCTGTCACGGTTGTTGAGGGCATTGGCAAAAGCCGGTTTTCCTGTCATTAATTGCTCCAAAAGATTATCTTTTGAAACTGCACTTTGAGGGGCTTTGCAACTTTCAGAAACGGAAATCATGAGGAGTACAATTACAAGAAAAAGGGATATTCTGAGCATGCCCAAAAATAAGTGATTCAGCCTTGTCCAATTCACAAAAAACAGAGGAAAAACTCACCCATTCAGGCTGTTCGCTTTCAACCCATTTCCCCTATCTTTGCCCGCCTCGTGAAGCAGGGTGCTGCACGGGAAATACGTATTTAAAAGAAACCCAAATTAAATTTTATTATGGCACTGAAAGGTTTGGTAAGGTTTTTTGCGATTATGCTGATCTTGATATCGCTTTACCAATTGAGCTTTACATGGATTGTAAGAAATTTTGAAAACAAGCAACTCGACAAAGCAAAGCGCTTTGTAAAAACCAACTTTGGAACTGCTTCTAAAGAAACACAGGATTCAGCTATCAATGCTGTTTACCGTCGCTACTTAGACAGCTTAAAAGAGAAACAAATCATGAACGTTCCTCTTTTGTATTCCAAACTTACCTATCAAAAAGCAGCTGAACAGGAGTTGAACCTTGGTCTGGATTTGCAGGGTGGTATGAACGTTACCCTGGAAGTAGGGCTTGATGGACTTATCCGCTCCATGAGTAACAATCCAAAAGATGCTACACTCAACAAAGCATTGGAAAGAGCTACCCAGCAAAAAGCAAACAGTGATGCAGACTATGTAACCTTGTTCTTAAGTGCTTTTAAAGAAATTAATCCCAATGGTAAACTGGCAGGTTTCTTTGCAGGGGCATCACAAAACAGCCGTGTAAAAGTTACTTCTACTGATGCTGAAGTAATCAGCATTATTCGTGAAGAAGCCAATCTTGCCGTTAAAAGAACCTACGACCGTTTAAGTGCACGTATTGACCAGTTTGGTGTAGCACAGCCTAATATAAATCTTGATCAGAATAAAGGTATCATTAACGTAGAACTGGCGGGCGTGCAGGATAATCCTGAGCGTGTACGCAAGTATTTGCAAGCTACTGCTAATCTTGAATTTTGGGAAACCTATTCAGTTGACAACAATTTTTACATTCAATACATTACTCCTGTTGACATTAAGTTGAAAGACTATCTTAATGGCATTAAATCAACTGACACTACAAAGGTTGAAACAAACACAGTTGCAAACACACCCGATACTTCAAAAACAAAAACGCCGGCCTTACCCGGTGCAAACGCAAAAACCGGAAATGACAATGCGTTTTCCAGTTTGTTTCAGCAACCCGGTGGCACCGTAAATCCAAGCTCAATGGCTACTGTTGGATTTGTGTTGGTAAGAGATACAGGCAAGTTTAATTCATATCTGAATCTGGATGCAGTACGTGCAACTCTGCCCTCTGATCTCCGTTTTTACTTTGGGGCAAAGCCTGTAAAAAATAAAGCGGGTGAAAGTTTGCTGGAAGTATTTGCTATTAAAACAGTTTTAGGCACTGATAAACCAAAGTTGAGCGGTGAATCAGTAATTGCAGCCGGACAGGATGTGGATGGCCGTAATGGTGAAGTACAGGTTACGATGGGTATGGATAACAAAGGCGCACGCCTCTGGGAAAAATTAACCGGTGATAATGTGGGCCGTGCCGTTGCCATTGTGTTAGACAATTATGTGTACTCTGCTCCCCGTGTAAATCAGGCCATTGCCGGTGGCAACTCAGTCATCAGCGGAAGCTTCAGTATTCAGGAAGCACAGGACTTAGCTAATATTTTAAAAACAGGTAAACTACCGGCTCCGGCAAAAATTGTACAGGAACAAACTGTAGGGCCCACTCTTGGTGCAGATGCCATTAAAGGCGGTGCTATGTCCTTCATCATTTCATTTGTAGTTATTTTCTTACTCATGCTGGTGTATTACAACACAGGTGGGTGGGTTGCAAATATTGCATTGATTTTAAACTTACTCTTTACAGTGGGTGTACTCAGCTCACTCGGTGCTACATTAACTGCTGCGGGTATTGCCGGCTTAGTTTTAACCATTGGTATGGCCGTAGATACGAACGTAATCATTTTTGAACGTATCAAAGAAGAATTAACAAAGGGCAAAAGTTATCAGTTGGCAGTAGAAGATGGTTATAAGCGTTCACTCGCACCGGTACTGGATGCGCATGTAACTACACTGTTAACTGCAATCATTCTATTTTACTTTGGATTAGGCCCTGTACTTGGCTTTGCTACAACCCAAATCATTGGTATCCTTCTTTCATTGTTCTGCGGAATCCTTGTATCAAGATTGATTACTGATTTCTGGACAAACAAAAAACGTCACTATGAATATTTTACCGGCATCAGCCGCCGCATTTTTAAACATGCAGCTTACAAATTCATTGAGTACAGAAAGATAGCGTATGGTATTTCAGTTGTGGTATTACTCCTTGGTATTGCATCTGTGTTTAATGGTTTTGACTATGGTGTGGAATTTAAAGGTGGACGCAGCTTTACAGTAAAGTTTGATAAGCCTGTTAATAATGATGCAGTACGTAATCAACTTCACAACACAATGGGCAGCTATCCTGTTATTAAAACAGTAGGCGCTGCTAATCAATTAAACATTACAACTGATTATTTAATTGACAAACCGGGACAGAGTGTAACAGCAGAAGTACAGCAAAAACTTTATGAAGGTTTGCAACCCTTCTTACCTGCAGGCACAACAGCTGAGCAATTTGATAAAGAATTCAAGCAAGGTTCACAAACTGTATTGCCCACCATATCTGATGACTTGAAGAAAGGCGCCTTATGGGCAACCATTGTTTCCCTGCTTGTAATTACAGCATACATCTTCATCCGTTTCCGTGACTGGAGATATTCAGTAGGTACTATTGTAGCCTTGCTGCACGATGTATTGGTTACCTTAGCAGTATTCTCTTTCTTAAAAGGTGTAATGCCTTTCCCATTGGAAATTGATCAGCACTTTATTGCAGCCGTGTTAACGGTGATTGGTTTCTCTATGAATGATACGGTAATTGTATTTGACCGTGTGCGTGAGTACAGCCGCAGCATGTTTGGTCAAAGCAAAACAGTAATCATCAATAAAGCCATTAACGATACGCTGGCACGTACCATCATGACATCATTAACCGTATTCTTAACCCTCTTAATCCTCTTCATTTTTGGTGGCGAGGTAACAAGAGGTTTTGCGTTTGCGATGTTAATTGGTGTTGTTACCGGTACCTACTCTTCTATCTTTGTAGCTGCTCCTATCCTGGTTGACTTTGCAAAAGACAAACCATTAGGTGAGCCTGAAAAAGATAAGACACTAGCAAAAGCGAGACATTCAATCAGCTAATTTGTCGAATATATTTTTTACAAAACCCCTGATTTTTCGGGGGTTTTTATTTGTATATAAATCAAGCAAAAGAACACAACCACAGCGTAAGAAATCCCTTATACAACAAATTATTTAATCTTAGTTTGTATCGGAGCAAAAGCAACCATTCTGAAATTTTGGAAATGTCTCCCTCGTCAACATGACGGACTACTATTATGTTAGTTTATAAAAAATTGTAAACGCAGTTTTCAATTCTGCAATCATCCAATCAACAACACGCCGTCATTTGGAACGAAGCCCTGAGCACTTTTACAATTAATACGATCTAACGGCGGAGTAAGAAATCTCGGGATGATAAGCCGGCTTCATTTAGTTCGTTCAGCATCAAACTTAATCAAACCCAACAACCATCCTCACTCCTCCCGAAACCCGTTCCAATACCTTGTAGCTTTGTTAAATACCCAATAAGTATCATTGCTGAATGAGAAATTAAAAAATGTTTCAGGAGTAAAACTCAGAGGCAACTTTACAATACGGGTCATGTAACCTGTTTTGATATTGTACAGTTCTACCTGCTTCCTGCTTACATTCAACAGCCCGATTTCTGCTGCTTTATATCCCGTATAAATTATTGAACGGAAATTGTAGATGGCTTCAAAATCAGTTAACGCTATTTTAGAACCATCATCCGCACTTTTTTGACCGGGGTAAATTCGTATTGTTTTGTTCAGGGGAGCACCGGCCGTTGAGTAACATTCAATAGAAGTACCAATGAGAAACAGCACTTCATTCTCTTCTGTATTCAAAACGCCGGGACTGTGATCATCCGGTTGGTTTTTGCCCGGTCTGAACACATCGATTCCGTAGGGTATTCCATCTTTACCCATTTCATAATTGAACCAGCCAAAATCTTTATACCCGTTGCCACTGATGTTTTTTGTTTTGGGATTGTACCAAAGCCCCCTGATGTCCATTCGAGTTGTTGATTCAGCCGGAGAAACAATAGTGCCGCCTTCCTGAAAAATAACCAATGGAAATTCCTTATTCCCTGTTTGAGCTGCATAATACAGTTTTTCTTTTGGGTGATATACAACAGCTCCACCATTGGCACCACCTTCGGGTATTTTAATTTCCATCACCTTTCGGGTACTGCTTATCTTAGTACCGCCTCCATCATCAGCATTTGTTCTGTTACCGGAAGCAGATGCTAAAGATGCAGTAGCAATGGAGTTGGCCGCATTTCTTTTTTGTGCTCCTGTTTCAATTACTGATATTATAAGCAAAAGAAAAATGAAAGGTTTAAGCATCTGTAATTTTTATGCTAATTAAAAAGCATTTTAAAGTATTACCATACCTTGCAGAGGGTATATTTTATCAAGTTCTTACTTTTAATATCTTTTTTGAAAAATAAAAAACACACTTCATATGAGTTCTAAATTTGAAACTTCAAAAGCTGCCGGAGCTCACAAACTGCTTGCCCATATGGAAGGTAACTGGGAGGGTATTGCCAAAACCTGGTTTGAGGCTGATATATTGGGCGATGAATCTCCCATGCAGGCAAATATGCGTCTTATTCTGGACGGTCGTTTTCTGATGATTGGTTATGCCGGCAGTATGCAGGGGCAACCGCATGAAGGGCTGATGCTGCTGGGCAAACAACTATCAACAGATAAATTTCAAACAGTGTGGCTTGATAGTTTTCACACCGGCACAGATATGATGTTTTCTGAAAGCAAACGTGGTGCTGATGTGCTTTCAGTATTGGGAACTTATGTGTACGCAACACCCGAAAAAGAAACCATATGGGGCTGGCGTACAAAGATTGATATGCTACATGAAAATAAAATTATTATAACAGCATTTAATGTGGCGCCGGATGGTGAAGAAACAAAAGCAACAGAAGTAGTGTATAAACGAATAAAAGAGGAACAGCAAAAGAGTTGAAGAACTAAAATCTCTCATTTGTAGATACATTCTCTTATCTTGTAACAATTATGGCACGACGCCTTGCAGATATTTTAGCTACCAAACGTCAACAGCTGTTTACAGGCCGTGAACGTGAAACACAATTATTTAATTCACTTTTACAAAAGGAAGAATTCGATACATTTTTAGTGTACATGTACGGTCCGGGCGGACAGGGAAAAACAACACTCATCAAACAGTATACAGAACTCTGTACAGCATCCAACATTGCATTTTTAAAAATTGACGGCAGAGAAGTAAATGCTTCACCTCTTGATTTTACAAGAGCATTACAACAGGCTCTTAACACTCAAACAATTTTTGAAACATTACAGGCAAAGGAAGAGAAATTTGTACTGCTTGTTGACACTTATGAATTACTGAATCCTATTGATGATTGGTTACGTAAGGAATTTCTGCCGCAGATGCCTGATAATGTACTTACAATTCTGAGCGGACGTAATGCCCCTTCTAAAAACTGGAAGCTTGATAATGGATGGCAACAGTTAATGAAAGTGATAGAAGTGCGTAATTTTTCTCCTGCTGAAAGCAGAGCCTACCTGCAAAAAAGAAATATACCTGATGCCGCCATTGATTCCATTCTTGAATTTACACATGGTCATCCGCTGGCATTAAGTGTAGTAGCTGATATGCATGACCAACATCCTGACAAATCATTTAATCCTGCTGAAAGTCCGGACATTGTAAAAACACTGCTGGAAAACTTTGTACAAAAAGTACCTGGTCCGGCACACCGCACAGCACTTGAAATATGTGCAATGATAAATATCACTTCTGAATCGCTGTTGAAAGAAGTGATGGAAATAGAAGACGCATCTGAGTTATTTAAATGGCTTCAGGATTTATCCTTTATTGAAAGTAACCGCTTTGGTTTATACCCGCACGACCTTGCCCGTGAAGCTATCGTTACAGATTTAATGTGGCGGAATCCTGACTGGAATAAAACGCTTCATAAACGCATCAGAAGATTTTACATTGACAGACTTGATAACAGTAATCAGCAAATGCAGAGAGGATTACTCTATCAACTTGCATACCTGCACAGACACCATGCAGTTGTACGTTCATTTCTTGAATGGCAGGAAGGAACCGGCAACTGGATGGAACCACTTAAAGAAAATGATATTCCACTGCTGCAGCAAATGGTTGAACAGCATGAAGGCCCTGAATCTGCGCAACACTTTTTACATTGGCTACAGCATCCGGCTGCATTCACCTGGGTATTCCGTAATAGTGTTACCCAATGCAGTGGTTTCCTCCTAAGAGTTAATATTAATGAACTTGACAAAGATGAACCTGTAAGAGATAAAGCTATAGCCCAGATAAAAAATTATGCATCAAAAAATTTAACGCTGCGCAAAGGTGAAGTTTGTACGGTGTTCAGGTATTGGATGTCTGCAGAAAGCTATCAGCAGGTGAGCCGTATTCAAAGCAGCATCTTTTTAACCTTGGTGCAGTATTACCTTACCACTCCTGCATTAGCTGTACATTTTCTTGGATGTGCACAACCAAAATTCTGGGAACAAATCCTGAATTATGCTGATTTATACCATGTGCCCGAACTGGATATAAAAAATGAAAAAGGTGATTTTGGTTTTTACATGCACGACTGGCGCCAGGTACCTCCGGCAGCATGGCTTGATTTGCTGGGACAGCGTGAGGTAGGTGAAAAAGTAGAAGCAAGGCAGGCAGAACAAAAGTTACAGATCGTTGTGCTGAGCGAAGATGGGTTTGCTGCCAGCGTTTATGATGCACTCAAAGACTATCATACAGATAAAAAAATATTGAGCAATCCATTGCTCCGCAGCCGCTTTGTTATCAATGCTGCTAACAATGATACAGATCCGCAAATATTACTTGCCGCATTAAGAGACTGTCTTGCTGATGCTACTGATAAAATAAAAGCATCCCCAAGGGATGAAAAACTGCACCGGGTGATGTTTCGTACCTTCTTTAATCCTGTGGGTAGCCAGGAAGCCGTGGCTGATTTCCTCAACATTCCCTTCAGCACCTATCGCCGCCATTTACGCAAAGCAGTAAATATGGTAACAGAAACCTTATGGGCACTGGAGATTGAAAAATAATTTCGCCAGAACTTTTTCCAACTACATTCCGGATTTATACTGCTCAGAAAAGTGAACATAAAATGAGCAGGTTTTAGTCTTGTATATGAGCAAAGACAACAGACATATTTGTATCATCAAAAATCGTTTAAACAATTTAAAAGAAATTAAATGAAAAAATTGAAACTGATGGTAATGGCCGTCGCAGCATTGGTAACAGTAAACACAGTAAACGCTCAAAAAATGAGTGGCACTAATGAGAAAACCGTGAACGTAGGCGGAGCTCCCATGTACCCTTCAAAAAATATTGTAGAAAATGCGGTGAACAGCAAAGACCACACTACGCTTGTAGCTGCTGTAAAAGCAGCAGGCCTTGTAGAAACCTTGCAGAGTGCAGGACCCTTTACAGTTTTTGCCCCCGTAAACATGGCGTTTGACAACTTACCCAAAGGCACAGTTGAAACATTACTAAAACCCGAAAACAAAAACCTGCTTACAAAAATCCTGACCTATCATGTTGTTGCGGGCCGCTGGGATGCAAAATCAATTGCTGCTGAAATTAAAAAAGGTGGTGGCAAATACACATTCAAAACAGTTGCCGGAGGTATGCTCACCGCCACAATCAAAGGATCAAAAATTATGCTTACTGATGAACAAGGCGGAATAGCTGTAATCACAATTAAAGATGTATTTCAAAGTAATGGTGTGATTCATGTAACCGATGCCGTTTCTATACCTAAGTAAACACCCTTCTAACAACAGCAAAGGATTATTCCTTTGCTGTTGCTATTTTAAAATTTTTTAACCAAATGCAAAACTGATTGTACAGGAACATAAATTGGCCACAAGATGGTTTCACCTGATAAATGTACCTCTTCTGATGCTGATGATTTGGAGTGGAATTCTTATCTACTGGGGCAATGATGTGTATGAAATCAAACTTTTTGGTATAAAAAGTATTAACCGCATCGGCACCATGTATTTTGATAGTGATAGGCCCGCTGATTACTGGGCAGAAAGAGGTTATGATTACTACTTAGGATTATAACTGCAGATTATGTTTGATTTGACAGGCAGCGCTTTTCTTGGCGCTGCTTTTTTTATCCTTAAAAAAAGTGAACAACAAATGAACAGTTTCTGGTCTTGTGCATGAGCAATAGCAGAAGACATATTTGCAGCATCAAATTATTTATTCAAAAATCAAAAAAAATGAAAAAAACAAAACTCGTTCTTGGCGCCGCTTTACTGGTGGCTGCTGTTACAGGCAGTATTATTTACGCTGCTGACCATGTGGATGCACCTGCAGTTACAGGCGCCTCTACAGATATTACAGATGTATATGGATTTCGTGCTCAGAATCCTGACAATCTTGTTTTTGTTGGTAACGTTCAGGGCTTACTCTCTCCTACCGCATCTGCCACTGCCAGATTTGATGAAAACACGCTTGTAGAATTTAACATTGACACCAATGGTGATGCTGTTGAAGATTTGGTAATACAGGCAATACCACGCAATGGCAAAATGAAAATCTTCGGGCCTTATAAACCTGCTGCTACAGGCAAACAAAGCACTATTGTTAATAACCAACTGAGTGTTGAAGTAGATATTACAAAGTATGGCGAAGCTGCTAAAGTGGCTACAGGTAAAGGCATTACAGCTTTTGCAGGTCCACGTGACGATCCGTTCTTTTTTGACCTCGAGCAGTTCAGAAAAATACTCGGTGGTACTGCTACCGGCTTTAATAATCCAGGAACTGACTTTTTTAAAGGCACAAACGTAATGAGCATTGTGGTAGAAGTACCTAAGTCAATGCTTGGTACATCAAACTCAGTAAACATCTGGCTGGAAACAAAGAAAAAACTCTAATTACACGATTCATTAATATTCAAATACAAAAAATATGAAACAGTATAAATTCATTTCTTACAACTTTATTTGCTTTTTCGTTCTGTCAGTAGCGGTATTGGCAGCATGTAAAAAGAAAGACAACCCAAAACCTGAAGAAAACTTTGGAACCTATGAGCTGGCTGATCAGATGGCCCGCCCTGCTATTAACACCGTATTTGTAAGCAGCGCAGAAAAAGATGCATTCAATACCACTATTCCCTCGCAAATGAATGCCCAGTTTGGCGCAAAGTTCAAAACCCGCCTGCTTGAATTAAACCCCGGTTATACTACAAACGCACTCGGCATGAATGCAGATGTATTTACCGGTGCATTGGTTACAGATGTACTCACCGTTTCAAAAACAGGAGTAACTACTTTCTTTGATGGTACAAACGTATTAACAGGGCGTACGCTGGCTGATGATGTGATTGATACAGAATTGCTGCTCATCTTTGGTGGTCCTAATGGTACAGCAAATCCCGGTCTTACCAGTGATAAAGTAAATGCGAACGATAAACCTTTTCTTTCGTCTTTCCCATACTTAGCTACACCGCATTAGTTGGTTGGTTTTGGTTACAGCGAAGGCCCGTAAGCCTTCGCTTTTCCCAAACAAAAAGAATAAACCAAAATCAAAACACAAACCGGCAATCATGAAACAGTTTCATTACTATTTTCTTGCAATTACTCTCTGCGTTTGCTCAAGTGCATGCAATAAACATACACCGGTAACCAATCCTGATGATTATAAAGAGTTTTTGCGGGCAACAACTGACAATCTCATTCTCATTGATAAAGAAATTTCTTTCTGGAGCAAAAAGCTTAAGGAAGACGGTTCACACTTTGGTGCACAAACAAAACTGGGAGGATTGTATGCAAAACGTTTTCAGTATTCAGGAAATATAAAGGAAGTGCATAAAGCTGATAGTTTTTATAAAGTTGCCAACAGGATTCAAAAAAAATTTTCATCAGGCATTTACAGAAACCTTGCTGCTAATGCCATTACCAAACATCAGTTCTGGCAATCAAAATATTTCCTTGACAGTGCTGCTCAACTGGGCGATAATCTTGGCTATACCCTCCTTCAGCAATTTGATACACAGCTGGAACTGGGTAACAGCTATGAAGCTGAGCGCCTTTTAAACCGCTATCAAAACCCCAATACGTTTGAAGTACTCATTCGCAAGGCAAAACTTAGTGACTTCAGAGGAAATTTAGAGCAAGCTGTACTATTGATGGAGCAGGCACTGGATAAAGTTAGTGTTATCAATGATAAGGCGGCCTGGCTGTGGATTAAAAGTAATTTAGGCGATTTTTATACCCATGCCAATCGTTTTACAGATGCCTATCAGTGTTATCTTGATGTGCTACGGTTTGATTCAGAAAATTATCACTCCTTAAAAGGTATTGCATGGCTGGCTTACTCTTATGAAAAAAACACAAAAGCAGCCAAAGAAATTCTGCACTTTCTTAAAAAAGTACATCACATACCCGATTATGATTTACTGCTGGCAGAAATTGCAGCATATGAAAACAATGAAGAGCTTAGCAAAGCATATACAGCTTCGTTTATTAAACAGGTAACAGCACCTGAGTATGGTGATATGTATAATACCTACCTCTTTGATATTTTGTCAGAAGAAAACAATTCTGCTGCCATGGCTTTGGCTCAAAAAGAAATTCGCAACAGACCTACACCGCAATCGTATGATTTACTGAGCTGGGCTCATTACAGGCAGGGCAACATCAAAGAAGCCCTGCGTATTGCAACGGGCTACGTAGAAAATAAATGCTTTGAACCTTCAGCTCAATATCATCTTGCCCTCATTTATAAAGCAAATAACAATAATAAAAAAGCTAAACACTTTTTAAAAGAAGTATCCTCTGCATTTGTGGAACTGGGACCCCTGTTTGAACAAAACTTCAGAAATCAAAACCTCTAATATTCAAAACAATGCAAAAGATAGTTTTAACCCTGCTGCTGTTTTTATACCAAGCTGCATCATCAGCACAATCTCCGCTTACAGCAAAGATTATCGATGCAAAGACAAAAGAACCGATTGAATATGCTGTGATAAAATTGGATAATGAAACATGTATACTTACAGATAAAGACGGCGTATTTACTGCACAGCTCAAAGAAGCCAACACATTTATTTCAATTTCAGCAATTGGTTACGAACGCAGAGAACTACTGTTAAATACTTCTGCAACTACAACAATCGAATTACAATCAACCATACTTAATTTAACTGAAGTAGTAGTAGCTGCTCCGGGCAGTAACAAACCATTTTACAACAGTATAAGTAAAATTGATCTGAATCTTCGCCCTGCAAAATCATCACAGGAACTGCTGCGTTATGTACCGGGTCTTTTTATTGCACAGCACCAGGGCGGCGGCAAAGCTGAACAAATTTTTCTTCGTGGTTTTGATATTGATCATGGTACTGATATTGCCATTACAGTTGATGGCATGCCTGTAAACATGGTGAGCCATGCACACGGCCAGGGTTATGCTGATTTGCATTTTCTCATTCCCGAAACGGTGAAAAATATTAATTATGGTACTGGTCCTTATTATGCTGATCAGGGAAATTTTAACACAGCAGGTTATGCAGCATTTGAAACAAAAAACAAACTTGAACAGAATCGTATACAGGTGGAAGCAGGTATGTTTGAAACCATACGCACACTGGGAATGTTTCAATTAATGAATAAACAAAAGCACCATGCTTACATTGCTGCTGAATATTTATACAGCAACGGGCCGTTTCAAAGCCCTCAGCATTTTAACCGCTTCAATATTTTTGGAAAATACAACTGGCAGTTGAATGAAAACAACAGCTTACAGTTCATTGCTTCTGTATTTGACAGTAAATGGAATGCAAGCGGACAAATACCACAGCGGGCTGTGAATGATGGATTAATAAGCCGTTTTGGAGCAATTGATGATACAGAAGGTGGTGCAACAGGCCGTTCTAACCTCAGTCTTAAATGGAAATCACAGAAAACAAATTTTAACATCACACAACAGTTATACTATTCACGTTACAGGTTTGATCTATTTTCCAACTTCACCTTTTTCTTAAACGATCCCGTTAATGGCGACCAGATTCGCCAGCGTGAAAAAAGAGACATCATAGGTTACAATGCTTCACTACAGACAAAACACTATTATCGCCGCTGGACGGTTAGTTCCGAAGCAGGATGGGGATTGCGTGCAGATAAAACATATCAATCTGAACTTTCGCATACCGCTGCAAAAGAAATTGTACTTGAACGTAAAGCACTTGGAAATATAAAAGAGGTAAACACATTTGCTTATGCTTCACAAAATATCAGTTCCGGAAAATGGGTATTTAACCCCTCAGTAAGAGTAGATTATTTTTCTTTTGCATATGCTGATGCATTGAACCCTTTTATGCCATCACAACAAAAAGCAATTGTAAGCCCCAAATTGAATGTATTTTATAACCAGAGTAAAAAAGTGCAATTATTTATTAAAACCGGCAAAGGTTTTCACAGTAATGATACAAGAGTGGTAGTGCCAAACAGCGGATTACAAATACTGCCTGCTGCTTACGGGGCAGATGCAGGTACGGTGTTAAAACCGTTGAAAAACCTCATCATCAGTACCTCTGCCTGGTATTTGTTTTTGCAACAGGAATTTGTGTATGTGGGCGATGAAGCTATAGTAGAACAAGGCGGAAAAACACAACGTGTGGGTTTTGATGTTTCGGCCCGTTATCAATTTGCAAAAAACTGGCTGGCAGATGTAAATATCAACTATGCCCATGCCAGAGATTTAGAAAGTGCGAAAGGTGAAAACTTTATTCCGCTGGCACCACAGTTAACAAGTATCGGAGGCATCAGTTATCAAAGCAAAGAAGGTTTTAACGGAAGCTTACGCTATCGTTATCTGAAAGACAGACCTGCCAACAGTGATAACAGTATTACTGCAGAAGGATATTTTGTAACTGATTTTTCGTTCAGTTATACAAAAAGAAAATATGAAATAGGATTGATTATTGAAAACCTGTTCAATACAAAATGGAATGAAGCACAGTTTGAAACCACAAGCCGTTTGAGAAATGAGCCTGTGGAAGTAACGGAATTACATTATACACCCGGTGTTCCATTTTTTGCAAAGTTGAGATTGAGTATTTTCTTCTGATGTAAAATTGAACAGATAATGACCTTGTAACTGAACAAACCTAATCCACATATTTACAGCATGAAAAAGAATATTAAACTCGTTGAAAAACTATTTTCTGCATGGAACAGCCATAATGCACAGCAGGTACTGCAATGCTATGATGATACCTTTACCCGTGAAGATGTAAGTAACCACTTCAACTATGGAAAACAAGCCCTGCTGAAAGTTGTGCAGAATTATATGCTTGCCTTTCCCGATGTTTCATTTGAACTTGAAGAAGTTTTGGACAACAATGGCAGGGTTGTAGTATGCTGGACAGCTCAGGGTCATCATCGTGGTAAAATCATGAACATTCCACCTACAGGAAAATACATCTCATTCAAAGGTGTATCCGTTCTGCATATTGAAAACGATCTAATCATGAAAGTTTGGTACTTGTGGGACGAAGCAAGCATGCTTCGTCAAATGGGTCTGTTACCCGAACTGCAACACTAAGATATTTAAAATAAAAAAAGCTTACACTGCAAAGCTGCTGCCGCACCCACAGGTTTTACTGGCGTTGGGGTTGGAAAAAGTAAAACCACGGTTATTTAATCCGTTATCCCAGTTTATTTCCATACCATAGAGGTAAAGGCCATGATTTTTATCCATGATGAAAGAAAAACCATCCATCTCAATTAAGTCATCGTTTTCTTTAAGCTCATCCATCTCCAGCACATAGCTGAGGCCGGAACATCCGCCACCTTTTGCACCTATACGTAAATATTTACCGCTGTTATCAGCAGCAATAACTCTTTTTAATTCCTCAATAGCTGAATGGGTAAACGTAACCGGTGATGCTGTAAATACCTTATTCATAATACGGCAAATTTAAGAAATAACAACAGATTGGGCGAATGGTTTACTCCACTTACATTTGTAATCTATGGATCCTATTTATTATTACCTTTTTGGCGGTGCCGCTCTCCTGTTTATAGCTCTTGGCTGGTATTTGAGGGTAAAGGGAAGAAAAGAATTACAAGAACAGGCAGAATTGGAAACACAGGAATTGCAATTGCAACCTGTAATGCAAACAACAGTTCAAAAAAGAGTTACCAATCCTGAAATTCTCCGGCTTCAATTACAGGCTTATGAGCGTTTGATCATCTTAACCGAACGTCTCGGATTGCAAAATCTTCTGAGCCGGTTTGATGTAAACTCGGCAAATGCCGCCCAAATGCAGCAGCAGCTTATACAAAGTATCCGTAAAGAGTTTGAATACAATGTAAGTCAGCAATTGTACGTATCGGCACAGGCATGGGATGCAGTGAGCAACTTAAAAGAGCAAAACATCTTTATCATAAATCAACTGGCCGGCATGGTGAACCCTGAAGCTCCTGCTTTGGAACTGGGTCAAAAAGTAGCAGAATTACTGGCAGCAGATGCCAATGCATCACTGCAGCCTGTGGTACTATCATTGTTAAGAAAAGAGGCCAGGGAACTTATGAACAGCTAATGCATATCAGCAGGGGAATTGATGAAACAACAGCAATTCATACACCGTACCTCATTACTTTACAACACTTAACTGAACACTATGGCAGATGAAAAAAAGATTTTCACTGATTCCGGAATTGAAATAAAAACTTTATATACTGCTGCTGATGCGGGTAGTATATCTCCTGAACGCCCGGGGCTATTTCCGTTTACACGTGGCGTACAGCCTGATATGTATCGTGGAAAGCTTTGGACCATGCGGCAGTATGCCGGTTTTTCCACTGCTGAGGAAAGCAATAAACGCTATCACTATTTATTGAGCCAGGGCGTAATGGGTTTGAGTGTTGCGTTTGATTTACCTACGCAAATTGGTTACGACAGTGACCATGCATTAAGTGAAGGCGAAGTGGGCAAAGTAGGTGTAGCAATTGATTCTATTGATGATATGCAAACACTTTTCAAAGGCATAAAACTTGAAGATGTTTCTACCAGTATGACTATCAATGCTACGGGTTTTATTCTGCTTGCCTTTTATGTTGCTTTAGCAAAACAGCAGGGCGCTGATCTTAAAAAAATTGCAGGCACCATACAGAATGATATTTTAAAAGAGTATGCAGCAAGAGGAACGTATATTTATCCGCCTAAACCCAGTATGCGTATCATTACAGATATTTTTGAATGGTGCAGTAAAGAGCTGCCCAGGTGGAACACCATTTCAATAAGCGGATATCATATACGTGAAGCAGGCAGCACAGCCGTGCAGGAAATTGCATTTACATTAAGCAATGGTAAAGCTTACGTAAAAGCGGCTTTGGATAAAGGATTGGATATTAACGTATTTGGCAAACGTCTTTCGTTCTTTTTTAATGCACATAATAATTTGTTTGAAGAAGTAGCAAAATTCAGAGCAGCAAGGAGAATGTGGGCTGATATGATGAAAGATTTAGGCGCAACAGATCCTAAAGCGATGATGCTGCGCTTTCATACACAAACCGGAGGAAGTACTTTAACAGCACAACAACCGTTGAACAATATTGCACGTGTTACAGTTCAAACTTTATCAGCAGTTTTGGGCGGCACACAATCGCTGCACACCAATGGTTATGATGAAGCGTTGAGTTTACCTACTGAAGAAGCAGCACGTATTGCATTACGTACACAGCAGATTATAGGTTTTGAAAGCGGCGCACCTGATACCGTTGACCCGCTTGCAGGCAGTTATTTTGTTGAAGCATTAACAGATGAAGTGGAAGCCAAAGCCCGGGAACTTATTGAGAAGATTGATGCCATGGGTGGAAGTGTAAGTGCTATTGAACAGGGTTTTATACAGGATGAAATTGCACGAAGTGCGTATGAATACCAGCAGAAGATTGAAGATGGCAGCAAAATAATTGTAGGAGTAAATAAATTTCAAACTGAAGAAAAGAATGATACCCCGGTTTTTAAAATTGACGACAGCATACGCACCCTGCAATCAGAAAAATTAAAACAGTTGCGCAGTAACAGGGATGCAGCAAAGGTTGATCAATGTCTCCAGCGTATCAATGATTGTGCTGTAAACAGTGATAATTTAATGCCAGCAGTAATTGAAGCAGTGGAAAACAAATGCACGTTGGGTGAAATTGCAGATGAACTGCGTAGTATTTACGGTGAGTATAAATAAGTCACCTGAATCATTATTTTTGCTGATAATTATCACACACATCAATAAACTGTTTTTTAGTTTTACAAAAAGGAATCAGAATGTCAAATAATACCCATACACTTCAACCGGATGAGCGGATTATAGCTTTTCTCAAAGAAAACTCTGTAGTTTCAATTTCTACTTCAATAAAAAATCAGCCACACAGCGCCAGTTGTTACTATGCATTTGTAGAAGGTGATAATTATATTGCTTTTAAGAGCGACAGTGATACACGCCACATTGAAGAGGCAATTAAAAACAATAAAGTTTCAGGAACAATTTTACCTGATAAAATTGTAAAGGCGAAACCCAAAGGAATTCAGTTTACCGGCACATTTATGAGAGCAGAGGGTGCAGTGGGTAAAAACGCTAAAGAGGCCTATTTAAAAAAATATCCATTGGCAGGTATCTTCAGAGGAGATATCTGGATGATAGCACTTGACCATATCAAGTTTACAGATAACACACTGGTATTTGGTAAAAAATTATTGTGGGAAAGGTAGGTAACCCTACCTGCCGATAAAATACGTATAGCCCATACGCAGTGCAAAAATTCCGTTGTTGCTGCTTGTATTAAAAGATTCGTAAGAAACACTGATGTCAAGTTTACTTCTTCGGTTTAAACGGATTTCATCACCGCCACCTACACCAAAAACAAATCGTGTAGCATCATCATATCCTTTTGTAAAGATGGCACCACCATTACCCAACAAATAAAAATTACCAAGATATAAACGAGCTCCGGCGGTAAGCAGGCTTGCACGTAATTCATTAACAGAAACATTCCTGCCCGGTACATTATAATAACTGTAAGCAATAACAGGAGCAATACTTTTATTCAGTTTATATCCAAGTAAAACAGTAGCACCAAATCCTGTATTATGCGTTTTAGCAAATTCTGAATTAGGTACAATTAAATCAGGCGATATAGACACAAATAGCGGATACTCGATTCTTCTTTGTGCTTTAGCTGAACTGAAAATAATACAGAGTAATAAACCAGGAATGCAATACTTCATAAAACAGTTTTAGATAAAACAAAAGGTAAAAAATTTGGTTGAACAAAATTTGTTAAAAAATAAAATCTCCAAAAATGCCAATACCAAAATGATTGAAAGGAAAGAGTTGAACGTTCAAAACGGTGCTTCTATTGAAACCAAACCATGAAGTGTAAGTACGTGCCGCTTGCTGAAGGATTTTACTTCACCCAACAAAACCGCTGGTATAAGCACACAGTTGGTAACCAAAAAACAATTACATTGAGCTATCAATAATAAACAACTATTTATGATGAGAAAACTTTTTTCGTTGATGTGTCTGTTGAGTGCATCCCTGTTTGCAACAGCACAAACCATTCAACAACAAATTGAAACCAAAGCAAAAGCCATTCTACCCAAAGTCATTGAATGGCGCAGGCATATTCATCAAAACCCAGAGCTGGGCAACCGTGAGTTTAAAACGATGGAATACATTGCCGTCCATTTAAAAAGTTTAGGACTGGAAGTAACAACAGGAGTGGCAAAAACAGGTGTTGTTGCGTTATTAAAAGGCGGCAAGCCAGGACCTGTGGTAGCATTGCGTGCAGATATTGATGCATTACCTATTAAAGAACGTGTGGATATTCCATTCAAGTCAACTGTTATGGCAGAATATCTGGGCAATCAAGTTCCTGTGATGCATGCCTGTGGTCATGATAGTCATGTAGCCATGCTGATGGGTACGGCTGAAGTACTTGCAGGTATGAAAAAAGATGTACCGGGCACGGTGAAATTTATTTTTCAACCTGCCGAAGAAGGTTCGCCGGGAAACGAAGAAGGTGGTGCAGCATTGATGGTGAAAGAAGGTGTGATGGAGAATCCGAAAGTAGATGCCATCTTCGGTATTCATATTGATGCTGATACAGAGATTGGAAAAATTCAATACAAGAGTGGCGCCTTTATGGCCAGCAGCGATTGGTTTACCATTAAAGTAAAAGGTAAAGGTGCACATGGTTCTGCACCATGGACGGGTATTGATCCCATAATGGTTTCGGCACAAATCATTAATGGATTGCAAACTATAGTGAGCCGCAGTGCTGATTTAACCAAAGCACCGGTAGTGATTACTGTTGGAAAATTTCAGGGAGGTGTGCGGGAAAATGTAATTCCGGAAGAAGTGAGTTTCAGCGGAACGATTCGTACACTTGACAGTAAGATGCAAAAAGAAGTGTGGGAAAAAATAAAAACCGTTGCTACAAATATAGCTCAGGCAAATGGCGCTACGGCTGAAGTAGTAATAGAAACAAAAACATTAGTTACGTTTAATACACCTGAACTGGTAACAATGATGCTGCCTTCATTAGAAAACTCCGTAGGTAAACAAAACATTGTTGCAGGCACATGGACAACAGGTGCTGAAGATTTTTCTTTTTATGGTGAAAAAGCGCCTGCATTCTTTTTCAATGTAGGCGGTATGCCCAAAGGCGGTCCTGCCACGAATCATCACACGCCTGATTTTTTTATTGACGACAGTCAATTAGATGTGGGAGTAAAAGCGTTTTGCAATATTGTGTTTGATTACAGCCGATTAAAGAAATAAGAATTAAAAAACTGAATTGCTACAAAATGCTCACAGCTTTCAAGTGTTGTGAGCATTTTTATTGCACTTCATCGTATTTATCCCTGTCACTATTGCCGATATCGTAGTTTTCCGTATCACAATTTGGCAATTGTGAATAAAAATGGCTGATTCATATTGCAGCATTTAAACCGGGAATGTAATCTTGTAGTCCATAAGCTACTTATCCTCCATTGAAAAGCCGTACCCGATTACACGTTTTTACAAAATTCAATTCCTGTTTGAAAAGCTGAAAGAAGTTGCATGCAACTTTTCCTTTATCCTTTGATTACCATTATTCATTACCGTACAAACAGGGAAACAATGGAATCAAAACATCTACACAAAAATTTAAGCGCCGGAGAATCGAAAGCTTCAAAAGCTGTTCATTACCGCAGCAAACGGAGTAAAAACAATGCCCATGATTTATTGTATATGCTGCAACTCTATTCAGCTTGTATTAAAAATGCAACCAACCCCAAAGATTTTAAAGAGGGTGTAACGGAGTTCAGAAGAATTATGTGGAATGTGAAATAATGAACATTACTATTGCACTGCAAATCAAACAATCAGAGTGTCGTTATAGCAACGAATGAGACATCTCTATGTAATAATTCGCTGCTGTTATTTGTTATTCATTAACTATTTCAAAACAGCTTTAGTGTTAAGAGATTTCTCATGGCGCTGCCAGATGTTGAAAACGCAATCTCCCGAACAGCTCCATTTGAAATAACGTTCAGAGAGACCGATGAAATATAAAAAGGTTGATGAAGCAAGTTATTATCACAGAAAACTAAATAAGGGCTTTATACAACACCTCCACCGGATGTAATGCCTGCTTGCCAGTGCCATCTTTTATTTGATGACGGCAACTGGTGCCGGGCGCTGCCACAATTACTTCATCACCTTTACTGCGCACAGCAGGGAATAACACCAGCTCTCCTATCTGCATACTAATATCATAATGCTCGGCTTCATAACCAAACGAACCGGCCATACCACAACAACCCGAAGGAATAGTTTCTACTTTATAATTTTCAGGGAAAGAAAGAATGGTTACTGTTGCATTAATTGAACCCACCGCTTTTTGTTGACAATGCCCGTGCAGTTGAATCAACTGCAGTGCATTGGTAAACTGCTCTTTTTTGATGGCACCCTTCTGTATCTCTTTTACTAAAAACTCATCAACCATCAATGCATGTTTGGCCAGTGATTGTGCTGCTTTCAGATTTTCATCAGTAGCCAAATCCGGATATTCATCTCTAAACGTAAGTATGGCGGATGGTTCAATACCCAGCAAAGGCGTTTCTTCATTCACTACCTTACTCAACAGTTCAATATTTTGATTGGCAATTTCTTTTGCTTTGCGCAATAATCCTTTACTCAACCAGGTGCGTGCACTTTCCAGATGCTGCGGCAGTTCAACAGTGTAGCCTAATTTTTCCAAAAGCAATACTGTTGTTTTACCAATATGCGCATCATTGTAATTGGTAAACTCATCACAAAACAAATAAACCTTGCCTTTGTCTGCTAAGGATGGAACAGTAAGAGTCTTCTTTTTTTGAGATACATGTTGTTTAAACCAGTTCCGAAAGGTTTCTTTAGATAATTCAGGAACGGGACGTTGCGTAGCAAAACCTACTGCTTTTTTGATGAGCGAACCAGTTAGCTCGTTATTCATGAAAAAATTATACAAGCCCGGTGCTATAGAACCAAGCCGGGCACTTGCAGTAAAGTTGGCAATCATCTTTGAACGAAGCGGCACACCATTGGCATCATAGTAATGCTGGAGAAATTCTGCTTTGAGTTTGGCTACATCCACATTACTGGGGCATTCACTTTTACAACCTTTGCAACTCAAACACAAATCCATTACTTCATAAATTTCTTTATGATCAAAGCGGTTGAGTTGATTACTATTCGTTAAAAATTCTCTGAGAATATTAGCTCGTGCACGTGTGGTATCTTTTTCATTTCGTGTAGCCATAAACGATGGGCACATGGTACCACCACTCAAATGGGTTTTACGGCAATCACCGCTGCCGTTGCATTGCTCCGCATGCTGCAATACATCCTGGTTATGAAAACGAAAAACAGTTTTGAATTCAGGTGTTTGCTGCCCCGGCACATAACGCAGCATCGTGTTCATGGGCGGCGTATCCACAATTTTATTGGGATTGAAAATATGATGTGGATCCCATGTGTTTTTTATCTGTTTAAGCAACTGATAATTTTTGTATCCAATCATTTGTTCAATAAACTCTCCTCTTAACCTACCGTCACCATGTTCACCGCTTAAAGAGCCATCGTATTTTTTTACCAGCGTTGCTACATCTTCTGCAATGGTTCTGAAAAGCTGGTTACCCTCTTCTGTTTTTAAATTAATAATGGGTCGCAAATGCAATTCACCACTGCCTGCATGTGCATAATGCACGCTGTACAAACCACGTTTCTTCAGCACTTCATTAAACTCAGCAATATAAGCTGGTAAATCATGTACATCTACAGCTGTATCTTCAATTACAGGTACAGCTTTTTCATCGCCTGGTAAATTGCTGAGCAACCCAAGACCGGCTTTGCGCAAAGTCCAGATCTTCTTTGTATCAGCTCCAAACAATAAAGGAAAGTGATATCCCAGATTGGCTGCACGCATTTCAGCTTCTACCTGTTTGCAGATGGCTTCAATTTCTTCCCTCGAATCCCTTGCATATTCAATCACGAGAATAGCACCCGGATCACCCTGTACAAAAAAACGGTTCTTCTGTTGTTCAATATTATTCTTGGTGCATTCTAAAATATAATGATCAATCAATTCACTGGCGCTGGGGCGATATTTTAATCCGATGAGGTTGGCACGCAAAGCTTCATCAATGGTATTGAAATGCACACAGAGTAATCCGCTTTCTTTAGGTGGCAGCGGTACTACATTTAATTTAATCTCCGTAATAAAAGCGAGTGTACCTTCACTGCCGGCGATGAGTTTACAGAAATTAAAATCTTCCTTGCCTGCGGTGAACGGAGCTGTTTCCAATAACAAATCGATTGCATAACCGGTATTTCGGCGTTCAATACTTTGCTTGGGAAACTGTTTACGAATTTCAAGTTGGTTATCGTAATTACTTAGCAGACTGCGGATATTTTTATATACAGCACCTTCTAAATTTGATTGCTCACACTTAGTATGAAATTCATCCAGACTTAATGTTTTAAATACTACTTCACTTCCATCACTTAAAAAGGCAGTGATTTCAAGTGTATGCTCTCTTGTACTTTTATACACTACCGAGTTAGAACCACAGGAATTATTACCTACCATACCACCAATCATGGCACGATTGGCAGTAGATGTTTCAGGGCCAAAAAATAAACCGTGTGGTTTAAGAAACAGATTGAGCTCATCACGAATCACACCGGGCTGCACACGTACCCATTTTTCTTCTTTATTGAGTTCAAGAATTTGTGTGAAGTGTTTGGACACATCAACCACAATACCATTGCCTACTACCTGACCGGCCAATGAGGTACCTGCGGTACGTGGTATAAGCGATGTATGATTTGCTTTTGCAAATTGTATGAGCTGGAGAATATCTTCTTTTGATTTGGGAATGGCAACAGCCAAAGGCATTTCCCGGTAAGCAGACGCATCTGTAGCATACAGGGTGCGAATGGTGGTATCAGTAAATAAATCCCCTTGCAGTTGTGCTGATAGTTGTTGCAATTGTTCTTTCATTCCCATTCTAATTCACTTCAAAATTAACCCTTTGATTAATGCAGTTGCGAAGATAATAGTATGAGAACTAACAACTATTGGCTACAGGCTACCGGCTTTCCTCCACCCTTTCCACTTCATACACCCCGCTAAACAAATACATCGCTCCCGTTTTTACATCCACAGCTTTATGCCGTTTACGCAGCTTCTCTCCTTTTTGAAACACCCGCCCATCTTTGAGTTTAAACAATTGCCCTTCCTTTAGTTCTTCAACTAACACTTCATGCGGTTGTCGTTCATCATAATTTTTTAATACCCGCATCAGATGTTCTTCACCGCAGCTTGTAGCGCCGGGGTTTTGAATGGAACGCAGCAATGCTTTTTCAATATCAGCAGGAAATACTTTTTTCAATAAAAACTGAGCTAAGATCTTACTGTATTCATTCTTCCACTCCTTGCCATGTGGTGCTATGCGGTTACCAAACTGTTCAAAGGTGAGCAGGTGTGCAATTTCATGCAGCAATGTAACCAAGAACGCATACTTGTTGAGATTACCATTTACACTGATGCGGTGGTTCTTGGTATCAACAGCATGGCGGTAATCGCCCAGCACACTGTTGCGCTCACGTGTAATGGTTAAATGTATTTTGTATTGATGCAGGTAGTGCAGCACCGGCTCCAGTGCTTCTTTGGGCATATACGCTGCCAGCGCATGTAAAGGAACTTCCTTTTTAGCCATTGCTCTTTCGCTCTTTCAGCAATTTGAATACCTGTTTCATTTCAATAGCAGTGTAGGCAATGTACAAGCCCATACAAATGAATAAAGCAGGCTTGTTCACCTCCTTCTTCATCACTAAAATATAAACAGCAGCCACTGCCGCCAGACCAAACATTTTTATCATGAGCGAACCATACACGCTTCTTAAAAACACCTGTACATTTTTATCCAGAAACCCTTTGATGTGAAAGTAAAGTGAGAGAAGTGAAACTAAAAAGATAATGCCGTTACCTATCACCAACACATCTGCTTGAATGCCTTTGTCCATTAAAAAACCACGAAACAGATTGGCGAAAGAGGTAACAGCTATAAACAAACCAAATAATGGGATAAAACGTTTGCGATTCATTTTTTTCCGGATGTGTCTTTAAAAATTTTTACAAACATAGCCATTAAAAACACAAGGGGCATCACCCAAATAAAAACAGGAAAAGAAACCTTCATCCACCGGTCCAGTTTGTAACCCATAAATACACCCAAACCCAGGGCAGCCATCAACTGCGATGCCAGCCCGGCATACTCCATTAAATACGATTTGTTACTGCGGAAAGGTTTTTTGTTATTGGTCGTTGGCTGCGGCATGCACCGTTTCGTTTTTAATGGCCACTACATTAGCGGTAGTTGTACTTTTTGAAACAGCAGCAGCACCCATATGGCATTCACCATTAAAAGAAGCAGTAGCATCTACCTGCAGTTGACCGGTATAAATATTTCCGTGTACTTCACAGTTGCCTTTTAAAAATAACAGTTCAACCACTTTTACATTACCGGTTATGCGGCCCAGCACATCAGCGGTATTGGCATCAATATCGCCTTTCACATGACCGCCCGGACCAATGATAATTTTTCCGGCAGTTGTAATGTTTCCGGTGAGCGTACCATCCACCCGAATATCACCTTTGCTGCTGATATCCCCATTAATTTCTGTGCCGGACGCAATAATGGTAGCTATTCCGCTTGCAGTTTCTTTTGAGCTTCCGTTGGTTTTGTTGGTAAACATATCGCTTTGTTTTAGTTTGTTGATTTTTCTACTTCAGGTATTTTAAGGGTAGCTGTATCTGCAATTACAGCATCGCCGCTTAACACTTTCTTCAGATTGTCAAGATATTGGTCTTTGTATTGCATCGCCCTTTCGAGTGAATCAATTTTTGTTTTGTATTGTATCAGTTCTTTACGCTGACTTTGCGTACCATAGCCCGGCAGGTAATACTTCAAGTTCGTAAAAGTGATTAATGCCACTGTTAACCCCACCAGTAATACAAACATGGTACTGAAGGTTACATACACACTCAGCCGGCTCAGCTTAAACGTAACTACTTCCTCAAACGTATCATCATTCATAATCACCAGGCGGTAGCGGTTACGAAGTCTTTTGAGCGTATTTCCGGGGTCAAATAATCGTGCCATAGTCTCTGTGAAAGTCGAATTTAAGGGTTAATCAGGGTTGAATGTGAAAATCTTTCTTGATTTTAAGTGGTTTTAAAATATTTTTGGCCGAATTGAGTTTATAAAAAAAATCAGCGGTGCCCAATGCGTCCAGCTCTTGTGTTACAATCTAAATGGTTTCTTATTCTCCTGCTGCTGAGCTGTGTTACGGCATCGGCCCAGCCTGACTTTACCTTGCCCCTCAGCAAGCCTGAAAAGTACAGGGATAAAGAGCTGGGTGCTGAAAAAACGGATGCTAAGAAATTTACCGTTCCCCGCCGCCTGTTTCAGGGTATGATCACGCATTACAACTACTATTATAATGCCAATCGCAAAATCAATGAAATTTTAGAGCGGGCAAAAATGGTGCATAAGGATGATTACACAGAGTTGCTAAGTTTTTACAATTACTCCACCAAAACAACACAGGCTGATTCATTAGAGCTGGACAGTATCATGTACAAAGCCACTGCAGGCATTGTGCTGCATGATTTAAGAAACAGTTATGTTGATAATCTCTATCAACTCATAGGTGAAGCTTACTTCTACTGGCGCAAGTTTGACAGTGCCCATCGTATTTTTCAATTCATCAATTATAATTTCTTCCCCAAAGGAAAAGATGAATACATTATTGTGGTGGGGGCCAATAACAGAGCCACGGGCGGACAGTTAAACCTGGCTGATAAAGAAAACAACAATATTGTACACAAAGCGTTTTCACAACCACCCAGCAGAAATGAAGCGTTGTACTGGCTGGCAAAAACCTATGCTGAAGATAGTTTGTATGCTGAAGCATTGAGTGTAACAAGCATGCTGCGCCGGGATACTTATTTTCCTAAACGATTACATTCACAATTAGATGAAATCAATGCCTATGTTTTTTACAAACAGCAACAATGGGATAGTGCCGCTTTTTATTTGAAACGCTCCCTTGTAAATGTTGAAAACAAAACAGAACTGGCAAGATGGGAATACTTACTGGCACAGCTTTATTCCCTGTTAAAACAACCGCAGGAAGCTTCCTCTTATTTCAATAAAGCCAAAAATCACACCACAGATCCGGTCATGTACATACATGCCCGCATCTATGAATCACAATTGGTGAAAAATGAACAGGGCAATAGTGTTGAACAGGCATTGAATGATTTGGTGAAACTTTCAAGGAAAGAACGGTTTGATGGGTATGAAGATGTATTATTTTATGCAGCCGGTGGCATGGCTTTACAGCTAAGCGATACTGCATTTGCTAAAGCCTTGTTTCAGAAAAGCACGAAATACAATAATGATAATCCTTCATTGCGTAATAAAGCCTTTTTAAAACTCGCTTCCATAGCATTTGGACAGCGTAATTATGAATATGCTGCAGGATGTTATGACAGCCTTGATTTGCAGGATGCATTTCTTGCTGAACAATTAACAGTATTAGAACTACGTAAAGCTGTACTTAATGAACTAGTAAAAAACATGAACGTAGTAAAGCGGCAGGATAGTTTGCAAACCGTAGCTAAAATGCCTGAAGAAGAATTGAATGCTTACCTCAAATCACTGGTTAAAAAATTGAGAAAGCAACGTGGGTTAAAAGAAGAAGCTGATGTAAATTATAATCCTGCAGTACTTGCCGGCACTTCCAATACGGATGTACCCGTTTTTAATACCGGAGGATCCGGCAGCAGTTGGTATTTTAATAATGGTGCACAAAAATCGAAAGGATTCAGTGAATTTATGGTAAAGTGGGGTAAACGACCCAATATTGATAACTGGCGCCGTATAGAAGTTGTAAACCGTAGCTTTACACAACCTTCTTTAACACCGGGCAATCCTTCCGATGCTGTTTCACAAAAAACAGGAGCTGTAAGCGGGGCAGAAACCGCTGATGAAGAATTAACAGTTGATGGTTTGAAACAAAAACTCCCGCTTAGAGAAGAGCAGTTGCAGGCATCTAATCTGGAAATCTTAAATGCACTTATCACTCAGGGGCAGATTTATAAAAATCAACTCGAGGACTATGAACAGGCTGCATTAACATTTGAAGAGATCCTGAAACGTTTCAACAATTTTCCTCAGGAGGAAGAAGTACTCTTTGAATTATTCTACACCAATAAAAAAGCAGGTTATTCAAATAAGGCAAATCATTTTCAATCGCTGCTAAAGCAAAAATTTGCAGGTGGAGAATTTGAAAATAAACTTATGGCATCAACTGTTAAGCCCGAACCTGATGCAAAAACAATTGCCTACGAAACCATTTATAATCTTTTTATTGAAGGTAATTTTACAGAAGCCTTACACCAAAAAGCAGTAGCTGATTCATTATATGGAACTTCCTACTGGACTCCGCAGTTATTATACATACAGGCGCTTTATTACATTAAACAAAGGAATGACAGTACTGCACTGCAAACTTTAACTGATATTGAAAATAATTTTCCCGCCTCAGCCATGGCCGAAAAAGCAGCCATTATGAAAGATGTACTTAACCGCCGGGGCGAAATTGAAAGTTATCTCACCAACACTTTGATTGTACGTGAAAACGATGATGTAGTAATTCCTTTTGATGAGGGACCCAAAGTAAATAAAACAGAACAGCAGGTAACACAAAAAGACAACAAGATTGTTATCCGTAATAAGCCGGCACAGAATAATAACAATCTTGAAAAACCAAAGGCCCCGATTCAGAAAACCGGTATCGATAAAAATAACAAGCCGGTTGTAAATAAACCAATCATCGGACCAATAACCGCAAAAGACACCACAAAAATTAAACCGCTAAGAGATGTAAAAGCAGAAATGGCATATGTGTATAATGCTATGGAGCCATATGTGGTGCTGATGCTGTTTGAAAAAGTAGACCCGGTGTATTTGAGCGAAGCAAAAATTGCATTTCAGCGGTACAATAATTCAGCTCATGCTAATGAAGGAATTGTTATTAATGTGCAAGAAGGAGGAGTGGATGATTTGAGCTGGTTAGACATCGGGCCTAAATCAGACATAACTTCTATACTCGGATATTTTGATGAGTTAAAAGCAAATGCCAGGCAAATTGTACCCTGGTTACCGGCAAATAAATATCAGTTCATCATAATTTCGCAAACCAATCTTGAAATCTTAAAAACACGCAAAAATCCTGAAGAGTACAAGCTGTTTATGCGTCAGTATGTGAAAGATAAATTTTAAGAATTCCTGAAGCTCCTGCTGCCTTATTTGTTATAGATTTGTTAGGCATTGAATTTGCTGATAATCCACCTACAACTTCATTTTATGAGTAAAGCAGTTAAATATCTATGGCGTTTATTCTTTATAGGCGCTGGAACGTTTTTACTTTTACTTTTATTTGCCAATTTTGGAGTATTTGGCCGCATGCCTTCACTGGAAGACCTGGAAAACCCATCTGCTTCTCTTGCCAGTGAGGTAATTGCCAGTGATGGTACCACCATGGGCAAATTTTACCTGCAGGACAGAAGCAATGTAGAGTTTAAGGATATTTCAAAAAATGCAGTAAACGCTTTAGTGGCTACTGAAGATGAGCGTTTTTACACGCACTCAGGTATTGATGGTATTGCTTTAATGCGTGCCATTGCAAAATTTGGAAGAGATGGTGGTGGCAGTACCATAACACAGCAATTGGCAAAAAATTTATTTACAAATTCTTCAAGTTTTGCACCCTTACGGGTGCTGCAAAAATTAAAAGAATGGATTATTGCCGTAAAATTAGAGCGTAATTTTACAAAAGATGAAATCATTGCTCTTTATCTTAACACGGTTCCTTTTGGAGATAATGTATATGGTATCCGTAATGCATCTAAAACATTTTTTCAGAAAGAACCTTCCCTCCTCACGGTAAATGAAGCTGCAGTACTTGTGGGTATGCTCAAAGCAAACAGTACCTATAACCCCAGAAGAGATGCACGCCGCTCCCAGATACGCAGAAATGTGGTAATTGATCAAATGGTAAAAAATAATTTTCTATCTGCCACAGAAGCGGAAAAAATTAAAGTACAACCTATACCCCTCAACTATAAAAAACTGGATGAAAGCACGGGTCTTGCACCTTACTTCCGGGATGTAGTACGTGACTATATGAAGAAATGGTGTAAAGAACACACAAAACCAAACGGAGATAATTACAACATTTATCAGGACGGCTTAAAAATTTATACCACCATCAACCCACGTATGCAATTGTATGCTGAGGAAGCTGTGGCAAAGCATTTAAGCGCATTGCAAAAAAGCTACTGGACATTGCCGTGGATCAAAACAAACAGCATCTGGAAAGGACATGAAAAAATTCTGGAGCGTGCCATGAAAGAAAGTGACCGCTGGAAAAATATGGAAGCAGAAGGCATAAGCGAAGAAGAAATACGGAAAAGTTTTCAGACAAAAACACGTATGAAAGTATTTGCCTGGAACAATAAAAGGGAAACAGATACAACCATGACACCCTACGATTCCATCCGCTATATGAAGATGATTATTCAAACCGGTTTTATGGCAATGGATCCATTTACCGGAGAAGTAAAAGCATGGGTAGGGGGTGTTAATTTTAAAACATTTAAATATGATCACGTAAATCTCAACACCAAACGACAGGTGGGTTCTACGTTTAAACCCATTTTATATGCATATGCTGTAGAAAATGGATTTACTCCGGAAACGCCATTGCCCAGCGGCCCCATTAACCTGGGAGGCAAAATAATAAGTGGAAGCGGCGGACCAATGGCCGTTTGTCTTGCATATTCAAAAAATCCGGGAGCCGCCTATTTAATGAATCAATTTGGTGTAAAGCCGATAATCACCTTTGCTCAAAGTACAGGTATAAAAAGCAAACTGCAGCCTTATCCTTCACTGGCATTGGGCGCAGCAGAAATAAGTGTAAGTGAAATGCTGCAGGCTTATACCATGTTTCCATCGAACGGTATGACTACTGAACCAATTTTTATTACACGTATTGAAGATAAAAACGGAAATATATTAGAAACTTATGCCCCCCAGCAAAAAGTAGTATTGAGTGAAGCCAGTGCCTATACAATGACCAAGATGATGATGGGAGTAATTGATTTTGGAACCGGTCGCCGCCTCAGGGGAATGGGCCTTAGTAATGAAATTGCTGGTAAAACAGGAACTACCAATGATAATACAGATACATGGTTTATAGGATTTACTCCGCAACTGCTGGCAGGTGGCTGGGTAGGTTGTGATGATCCGTTTTTAAAAATGGTGGGCGAAGGTAACAGAACAGCGCTACCCATCTGGGGATATTTTATGAGCAGTGTGCTCAACGATAAAGCTCTGGGTATTTCAAAAGATGCAAAATTTATACAGCCGGAAAGTATGAAGGTAGAAACATTTATGGACTATGAAAACTTTGCTGATAAATATAGAAACGAGCCTGATGCTGAAAACCCGGATGCAGGTAGTGGCACATCGTCTGATTTTGATCAAATGCAGTATAGCCCGGAGAACAATATAGGCCCTGAATCTGAATTAAATAAAGATGAGCAAAAAGTACTGCAGGAAGTAAAAACACAACCGGCAAACTCATCTAAAACAGAGGAGAAAAAACCAGAATCAAAACAGGACGAAAAGAAACCTGAAAAGAAAAAACTACTGGATATTTTTAAGAAAAAGAAACCTGAAGCCAAACCGGGCAATGCAGGATAACTTTAAATCATAAACCCCTTTTTTAGAAGGGGTTTTTTATTGCTGCAACACCTTATAATTAATTACACCTTGCTTCTGTATTTTGTGGTACAAGCATCTTTTAAATGATTAATAATGGAAGAAAATTCGCAGCATGTTTTGGTATCACTCCCTGTGCTTAGCATATTGCAGTTGATACCCATTGTAAAATTGCCTGCTATACTTCCGGCTCAGCCACTGGCACTATTCCATGGCTTAAAAGACTTTGCAAAACTTATCAAATGTTAATCCGTAAAAGAAATGGTGCTTTTTTCTAATCGTTATCAGCTAAATGTGTTCAAACAAAAAAAAGAAAATCCCCCAGCTTGTAAACTGAGGGATTTTTCTTTGTATGATTTTATTCAAGAATCAGAAGCTGCGCAATTTTAACTCACTGCGGCGGTTTTGAGCACGGCCGGCAGCAGTCTTGTTATCAGCAACCGGACGATCAGAACCATAACCTGCAGCTGTTAAACGGCTGGCATCAATACCTTTTGAAGTGAGGTAAGTTTTTACAGCGTTTGCACGTGCTTCAGATAAAGCCTGATTTTTATCTGCCTTTCCTGTATTATCTGTATGACCTTCAACATCTAAAAGAAGCGTTGGATTTTCATTTAAAATCTTTACAACTTCATCCAGCGGTCTAAATGATTTTTTCAATAATTGTGCGCTGCCTGTATTAAAGAAAATGTTTTTAGCAGCAAAAGCTACTTTCTGCTTTACTTCTTCTTTAATTTCAGGACATCCGCCATTACTTGCTACACCCGGAACAGCAGGACATTTATCTTCTTCATCATTTACACCATCAGCATCACCATCCGGAACAGGGCAACCCTGATAACGGGCTACACCAGCCACTGTAGGACATTTATCTTCTTCATCATTAATACCATCCTTATCAGTATCAGGAACAGGACAACCACCATATTTAGCCATACCAAATACTTGCGGACATTTATCATCCTTATCTGCTATACCATCTTTATCTGCATCCGGACAACCTTTTAACGCAGCTACACCTGCCACATCAGGACAAGCATCATCTGCATCCAGAATACCATCTCCATCCTTATCAGGAGGAGGTGGAGGTGGTGGAGGTGGCGGCGGCGGAGGTGGAGCTTTTCTTTCCGCAACCGGGAAAGTAACGCCTAATGCATGTATAAGACTGTAATTTGCAGAACTGCTTACCGGTACACGGTATCCGGTGTTCAAATGTAAAAAACCAGCATTCCAGAGATTAAATTGCAAGCCTGCACCTAAGGGAATATAAGCAAGAAATTCACCCCTGCCACGGCCTATGCCAACACCGGCCTGTAAATAAGGTACTACAGCATAATTATCACTCAGCAACTTAACATTAACATTAGCATCGGCCTCTAAATAAAGACTTACAGATGTAGTGGCATTTGCAGCAGTTTGATTACGCAGCGGATACGTGAGAAACGATCCGGTTAATCTTCCCATAAAGTCAATATTGTTATTTAAACCCTGTGTGTAACTGATGGTTAATGCAGGGTTCCATCTGTTAACTGATTTCCAGTTATTTTCTCTCAGGATTTGAGCTATTGCTTTTGACCTCAAATCAGCAGCAGTAGTAAAGTCGATAGCCGTAAAATGAAAACCGAGACTCGGCAACTTTTTATGGTCATCGTTTTGAGCTGATGCAGCAGCAAAAACTACCAGCGTCAGCAAAAGAATCGACAATCTTTTCATAATTGAATTGTTTTGGATGGGGCAAAAATAAAGTTACGGGGCGTTCCTATGAAATTATTTACCCACAATTTTGTTTCAAGGTTTTTTTACTTAACAGACGAAGGAGGTTTTTTACCCAAAACTTCCAGTTTTACTCGTACTAATCCTGATTTTACAAAGCCCAACCGCTGAGCAGCTACTTTAGTTAAATCAATCAACCGCTTATTACGGGCGTTTAAACGATCATTTATTTTTACAATAACCGTTCTTTTGTTTCTTAGATTGGTAACACGTACATACGTTCCCAGGGGCAATGAGTTATGTGCTGCGGTGAGTTTTTGCTGGCTGAAGATTTCGCCGCTGGCTGTTTTACGGCCATTAAACTTGTTTGAGTAAAAACTGGCAATGCCATACTGTATTTTAGACTTGCCTGTTGGTTTTTTAACAGCGCTGCTATCTTGAGCGGCAAGAGTTTGAATAGCAGAATAAATAAGAATCAGTGCTAATAAGATGCGATTTTTGAAATGCATCATGTATTATTTTCTTGAAAAATAAGCTACCCTCGCCTGCTGATCTTCATTATAAATATCGTTATAGAAAACCAGCTTTCCATTGATACCCGCTGCTGTAAAATAACGGAAATAAACCGGAAGTTTTGTTTTTACAGGAATTACATGTTTTTCCTTGTGAGCCAGCCAGTTACGTATTGAGTCGGAAGGCAGAAACCGGGTATTGGTATTTACAGATGCAACGCTATCCAGTCCATGTATGTACCACACCAGTTGCTCCCATTCCTGTACACGTACACATCCATGACTGAGAGAGCGGTTTTCATTTTTAAATAAATAACGTTGATTGGTATCATGCAGATAAACTGAGTACTTATTGGGAAAGTTAAATTTCATAATACCTAAGGCATTGGCATCTCCACTCCCCTGCACAATTTTATATGGTATGCCTTTGGTATATTTCGACCAATTTACACTATATGGATCCACCTCTTCTCCTTTCCATGTAAACAAATTATATCCTTTTCGTGCCAGGTAGCCTGGATTTCGTTTTAATGCCGGTAAAATTTCTTTGACAATTATGCTATTGGGGATCGTCCATTGGGGATATGTAACCATATCGCTGATGGCACTTGTAAGTAATGGTGTTCTGGTTTTTGATTTACCTATTACCACTCTCGATTCCAGTGCAATTGTATCATTATCTATCACCTGCAGAAAATAGGAAGGCAGGTTTACCCAGATATACCGCAGGGGCATGGTATCCGGCATGAGTTTATAACGATCCAGATTGATGGCAATCCGGCAGAATTTTTCAGCATCTGAGCTGTTAAGAGATGAAACAAGTTGATTTCCAAACTTGCCATCAACGGTAAGCTTTCGTTGCTTCTGTATTTTGATGAGAATACGGGCTAATGATGCTGAATCAATTCTATTTACTGAAGTGTCAATAAATTGCTCCTCCCGCAGCCTTTGAATAAGTGTTTTTACAAACGAAACAGAATCCTTATACGGGTAACTGAGATATGTAAATTGCTTTGAAAAATCAGCATTGTCTAAAAATTCGGGCAATGCTTTTTTTAATTCATGATAGGCCTTGTGCTGAGGTTCCAGTTTTGAAAGAACGGTTGTTACCATTCCTTCTTTTAAGGTTTGATTCAAAAACGTATGGTAAAATTCATGCCCCAGAGTGGAATCAAAATTTTTATAGATACTATCTGTATGCAGGCGGCCTTTATGTAAATGTTTGGCCATTGTAAGATACGCATCTGTAAGCATTATATCCAAACGGGTCCATAAAATGGCATCTTTCTTCGGACCACTGGCCAGCGTATCGTCTGTAAAACGCTGATGTATTTGCTACAGTTGAGAATGATGATAATCCTGTGGAAACAAACCATACCGCCTGCAACTACTTACAAAAGAAAGAAGCGAATCAGCTACAGGTAATAAATTTTCATTGCTACTCCAGATGCCCCGATAATTACCTGCCTTATAAAATTGAAGAATGGATGTAAGGGAGTTTAAACGTACAGAGTCATAAAGCTTCCCTTCATTGTTTTTTGCATAGGAAAGTATGGAATTGAGATTACGCATCACTGCATCATTCATTTGTTCAGGCGCTTCAACTATTTCAGTTTGTGTTTGAGAAGAACTGTTAGTACAGGCAGCAAACAGCAGTACCAATGCCGTAATAAAGAGATAATGACTGTAAGTGTTATTTTGATGATGCCACATGGTTATATTACATTTAACACAAAATGTATCAGAACTGCAATGATACACAGGTTTGAGATACTTAAAATAGTAAATCAGTTGCACATGACAAGAAAGTGCTGGATGTTTTTTTTACTTATTCCCTTTTTAAGCGAAGCACAGCAAGTCCGGAAAAGTAAATACGGAGCAGAAGTATTGCAACATACAGGCTGGTTTAAAAAATCCTGTACTGCCGACAGTAATAAACGGATGATTGAACTACGCTCTGCAATTCCTTCCATTACATACGATTTACGCTACGCCACCAAAGTTAATTTTGTAAAGCAAGCACTTTATCCTCAATATACAAGTGTAACCTTTCTGCGCTTGCCTGCTGCCATTGCTTTGGCAAATGTGCAGAAAGAACTGGCTGAAAAAGGATTGGGCTTGAAAATATTTGATGCATACCGCCCCTATTCTGTTACTGTAAAATTCTGGGAACTGATAAAAGATGAACGCTATGTTGCCAACCCATCTAAGGGAAGCGGTCATAACCGTGGACTGGCAGTTGATTTAACAATCATTAATTTGACTAACGGCAAAGAACTGGACATGGGTACAGGCTTTGATAATTTTACAGATACAGCACATCATACATTTACAATATTGCCCGAAACAGTATTGAACAACAGAAAATTATTAAAGGAAATAATGCTGAAGCACGGATTCAGGTTATTTGAAACCGAGTGGTGGCACTACAGCTGGCCCAATGACAGGAACTATGAAGTGCTGGATTTGAGTTTTGAGAAATTGAGTAAATTGAGCAGCAAATAACAAGAAAATGAAAAACAGAATTCTATTTACATTCCTCACTTGTCTCACATTCATAAATGCAATAGCACAAAATAAGGCTCCCGGATTTATTGAAGTAATAGTTGAAGACACTTTAAAAGTAACACCTCAGGAAATACAGTACTATGTGCAGATTAAGCCTGATTACAATTACGAAGAACTCACAGATACCATTGTAAACGCTAAATCCAATAAAAGAAGTTATAAAAATGAAGATGAAATCATTCTAAAGATTTTGAACTTTATAAAGCAAAATTCAATTGACACGCTCGATACCGTAACGCTACCAATCAATGTGCAAAAATTCGCAGAAAATTCAGTTTACAAAGAATTCATTCTTCTTTTTAAAACTGAACAAAGTTTTAACAACTTTTTGAGATTAACCAAACCAATGAAAACAGTGGAAGGATTTTTTTTGAAACAGGAACATTCGAATCTGAAGCGTTTTGAAGAAGTACTCTATAAAAAACTAATTGATGATTCCTTTGAGCGAGCTGCATTTCTGGCCAGAACTTCAAAAAGGCTTTTAGGCGAGATACTTGAAATTCGAGAAATAGCTGAAACCAATTACGTAAGTGGGTGGACAGCTTATCCCCCATTAAGTATGTTATATTCGGCTAATTCGGATTTCCAAATAACTGTTTATAAAAAAATAGTAGTGAAGTACGAACTATTTTAACTATACATCCAAAACATCCACTACCGCCTCCGTATTAATTACCCCGTACACATGCGGAAATGTATCAGCCGTTGAAGGACTCCATTCAAAAATAAATTTACTGGTGAGTTTATCAGTATCAATTACCAGTTTTACCAGATCAGTTTGGTTTTTATAATAACGCTCCAGCACTCCCGCTACCTGATGTTCAAGCGAACAGTGAATGAATCCTTCGTCTTTTAATGAAGGTGCTTCATAAAATCCTTGTTGCTGAGCCACAGTCCAGGCTGCTAAAGTGGTGATGTGATAGATGATGGGCATACAAGCGTTGTAAATTGATGAATAGAATTAAATGGTAAAAGAGTCCTGTTAAAGACGGGATTTGCAATGCGACGCCACTGCAGTTGAATTGTGACTCTTTGTTTGTTATAAAACTCTTTTTATATGTTGCTCCTGCAACATTAAATCGGCTAACACAATAGCAGTAGCTGCTTCTACAATTACAGGTGCACGCAGCGCCACACATAAATCATGACGCCCTTTGATGCTGAAGGTTTCCTGTTCCTGTGTTTCCCAATTCAAACTGGTTTGTGTTTTGGGTGTGGATGAAGTGGGTTTGATAGCAATGCGAAATACGATTTCATTTCCATTGGTAATTCCTCCTACAATACCGCCTGCATGATTGGTAGTTGTTTTACCACTCATATCTTCAATGGTATCATTATGTTCACTACCAAACATTTTTGCTGCGGCAAAACCTGTTCCGAATTCTACACCACGTACTGCAGGAATGGTAAACATCATTTGTGCAATGAGTGATTCAACTGAATCAAAATAAGGCTCGCCTAATCCAACAGGCACACCGGTTACTTTACATTCAACTATGCCTCCAACAGAATCCTTTGCATCAATGGCTTTTTGCAATCCTTTTTCCAAATCAGTTTCGCCGCCGATTTGTGTAACATTAGCTGTCACATTGATATACGGCATCAACTTTTTTGCAATAGCACCCGCTGCAACAAGGCCCGTTGTTAACCTTGCACTGAAATGACCGCCACCCCTGTAATCTTCATTTCCGCTAAATTTTTGATGTGCCACCCAATCTGCATGTCCCGGTCTTGGAATGCTGCGTTGTTTATTATAGTCTTCGCTTCTTGTATTATTGTTTTCAAAAAGAATGGTGATGGGGAAGCCGGTAGTCTTACCATTGAAGAGGCCGCTTTTGAAAAACGGATAATCAGCTTCCTGCCTGGGAGTAGTTCCTTTTTGTTTACCACCTTTTCTTCTTTCCAAGTCAGCAAGCAAATCTTCTTCCGTTAACGATAAACCTGCAGGACAACCATCAATCACAATACCTACACTCTCGCCATGCGATTCGCCAAAGATGTGTACACGAAATAATTTTCCGAATGAGTTCATAATTATAGTCCGAAGGTTGAAATGAGTTCAGTAGTTGTAAGTACGTTCATAAATTTCTTTCTTCGCAATCCTTTATACAGTACTTTATCTCCAGTCCATAATAATCCGTCAAGAAAAAGTGTTAGTGCTACAAATTTGAAATCTTTAAAATCAATATCTTTTGTAAGTGCAACTGCTTGTTTTAAATAATCCTGAGGCAAGGTATCAATATCCACGAAATTGATTTGAGTAAACACACTTGTTTTTGCAATTTCAAATTCCAGATTTGTCAGCCCCGATAGCTTAAGTAACTTCCGCTCATGCAATTGAAGTTCTGTAATCAAAAAATCAGGCGCATAAAAATGAGCAAAAGAGGGAATGGAAAAGAATGACCTGCTTACTGTACTATTTGCATTTGCAATAACACTGAATACAATGTTTGTATCTAAAACAACAATCATAGATATGCCATTGCGTGTTTTGCTTCTTTTCGTTTTAAACGAACTTCAGTTACCAATTCATCAATTGCTTTTACTGAAGCCTTTGAATTTTTGGTTGCTTTTTTGAAGCGCAGGTAATCAAACATTTTCCTTATGTCATTGGAATATTCCTCCGCTGTAAGGCGGATAATATATTCTTTTGACTTTGTTTTAACACTCATAAATTCGATTTACTCAAAGTTAATTAATCTTTAACTGTGCTCCTAATTTCTGCAAATGCGCATAAAAATCAGGATAGGATTTGTTGATGGCTTCTGCCTCTTCAATCAATACTTCTCCATTGGTATTTAATGCTGCTACTGCACAAGCCATAGCAATACGATGGTCGTGACGGGAATGAACGGTTGCGGCTTTAATTCCTGTACCGCCATGCACAATCATTAAATCATCCTGCAAATCTATCTGAATACCCAGCTTACCAAACTCTTCTTGTAATGTGATAGCACGGTTACTTTCTTTATGTGTTAACCGGCTTGTACCTTCTATTACAGACTTACCATTGCAATTTGCTGCAAGAGCCACCAATGGTGGAAATAAATCAGGACACTCTGTTGCGTTGAAGTGAAAAGGCTGTAAAGGCGCTTTGCCAATTTCAATTTGTTCTGCCTGTACAGACAACTTGCATCCGCAATCCATTAATGCCTGCAGTACTGCTTTATCTGCCTGTGTGGAAAAAACATCCAACCCTTTAACTGTTATATCGCCTGCAACCGCACCTGCTACTAATAAGAACGCCGCACCGCTCCAATCACCTTCAACGGTGTAATGATGAGTTGTGAGTGGCGAGTCGTGCGTGTTGCTATTAAAATAAAATTCTTCGTAATTTTTATTCTCCGGCACTTTCAAACCAAACTGCTTCATTACATCGAGTGTAAGATCAATGTAAGGTTTACTTTTTAAATTATGCACCTTAATGGAAACACTTGTTGCGTTGCCGGCTGCATAAGCCATTAACAAGCCTGTTAAAAATTGAGAGCTTAATGAACCGTCAATTTCAATGGCAGCAGGTTGTATAGGCCCTTTAATTACTAAAGGCAATTTACCTCCGCTACTTTTTATCTGCACACCCAATTGTGGTAATATCTCATCAAAGAAATCCATGGGCCTTGTAACCAAACTGCCGGAACCATTAATCGTAATTTCTTTATGACTCAACGCAACCAGCGGCGTAAACATGCGGATGCTCAAGCCGCTTTCACCACAATTGATTTCATTTGATACAGGTTGTACTCCTTTACTTTCCACTTTCAATATCCCATTTTCGATTTCCAGCTTTGCTCCCAGCTTTTGAATAATATCCATGGCTGCTTTATCATCATTACTGTTGCCTGGATTTTTGATGATGCTTGTTCCTTTTGCCACTAATGCAGCAGCACATGCACGCTGCATGGAGCTTTTAGATGCATTACTTTGAATGGAACCGGATAATGTGGAAGGATGTATTGTAACTATCACGCTTATAAACTTTCAATAATCGTTTTCAAATCTGTTAATGGAATATTCTTCACTACTCCTTTGCCAATTTTTTCCAGCAGCACATAACTCATTTCACTCTTGGCTTTCTTTTTATCTTTCAAAAGAATTTCAAATGCCTTGGCTTTATCAAATGATGCATAAGTGGGTAATCCATATTTGCTGAGCAAAGCAGTAACACGTTCGGTTTGTTTGAAGCCACTCAGCTTTTCAGAAATATGACAGGCATAGGTCATGCCAATAGAAATTGCCTGCCCATGGGACAGTTCATACATATTCTCAATGGCATGCCCCAGCGTATGACCAAAGTTGAGCAGCTTTCTGTCGCCGCTTTCAAACTCATCCTGCTGTACCACTTTTGTTTTGAGTAAAGCATTACGCTGAATCAGTTCACACAACAAGACTTTTTTGCTTTGATATTTTTTCAACGAATTGGATTCCAGCGCCTCAAACATCTTTGCATCTTTAATACAGGCATGTTTAATGATTTCAGCAAAACCATTTTGCCATTCGGCTTCAGGAAGCGAATTCACCAATGCCATATCATGCAGAATAAATGCAGGCTGACGGATCACGCCCACCATATTCTTATAAACTCCAACATCAATCCCATTCTTTCCCCCGATGCTCGCATCTACCATCGCCAATATAGAAGTGGGAATAAATCCAAATTTCACCCCACGCATATATACAGATGCGATGTAACCGGTAATATCGGTAATCACACCGCCCCCCACTCCTACCAACGTGGTTTTCCTGTCAGCTCCCATTTCAATTAACTGTTCAATGACTGCATCCACTGTAGTTTGTACTTTGTATTCTTCGCCGGGCTTAAGTACAATGGTGTTCCAGTTTTTAAACCGTTTGGAATGGGCATTGAAAATATGCTCATCTGTAATGAGAATGGTATTGCTGCTGTCAACTATCTCTTTAAGATGACTGATACCATTTTCGAAATAGTAGTCAACTGATGAATTGGAAAATTGATACGTTTTTTTGTTCATTTTACTTCACACTAAGGGATAAGGAATTCAAAGTATACATCGAAAATCGCCGGGCATTAACTATCCAACACTCTTTTCTGATGATTAATACTCTCCATATGCACTGCATCAAAATAACGGGTGATGAATTCTTTGCTCAATCCCTTCCGTTCACCTTCTTTAAAGGCACGTTCTAATATTTCATTCCAGCGGTTGGTTTGCAGGATGGTGATGTTGTTTTCTTTTTTATACGTACCAATCTGCTCGGCAATCTTCATACGCTGACCGAGTATCTGCATCAATTCATCATCCAGCTGATTGATTTGCTGACGTAATTTTTCCAATGCTGCATGAAACTCAGCTGATGCTGCATCTTCCTTGCGCCAAACAATCTTACCCATCATTTCGCCTAAGCGTTCGGGTGTAATTTGCTGCTTGGCATCGCTCCATGCATTATCAGGGTCAATATGACTTTCAATCATCAAGCCATCAAAATCCAAATCAATTGCTTTCTGTGCCGTCTCCTGCAAAATATCTCTGCGTCCGCAAATATGAGACGGGTCGTTAATCAATAACAACTCCGGATTGCGACGTTTCATTTCAATCGCTAAATGCCACATGGGTGCGTTGCGATACTCGGTATTTCCATAAGAAGAAAATCCACGATGAATCAATCCAATATTTTTTATACCCGCTCTTGCTACACGCTCTACAGCGCCACTCCATAATTCCAAATCAGGATTAATGGGATTCTTAATCAACACAGGAATATCCACACCACGCAATGCATCTGCTATCTCCTGCACGCTGAACGGATTCACCGTAGTACGTGCACCAATCCATAATACATCCACATCAAAAGTGAGTGCATCCTGTACCTGTTTACCGGTTGCTACTTCCACCGTTGTTGGTAAACCTGTTACCGCTTTTGCTTTTTGCAACCAGGGTAATCCTTTGGCACCGATGCCTTCAAACATGCCGGGTTTGGTACGAGGCTTCCAGATGCCTGCACGCAGCAGGTCTACTTTTTCGGTTGCAGCTAACCGTTGGGCGGTAGCTACTAATTGTTCTTCGGTTTCGGCGCTGCAGGGTCCGCTTATGATGAGCGGACGTTTGCCCCACAATTCCTGAACTTTTTCTTTCATAGTCGTTTCGAGAGTTTGCATTGTTATTGTTTGTAAAGTTAAGTTTTATGTTACGAACTGATGTACTACTATTAAACTGTTGTTGCGTCGCACTCTTGTGCATTTTGAATTCTATTGAGCAACCCACCCCTGTCAATCACCGTTTATGTTTAACACGCTGCCGCCCCTCCATGGAGGGGATGGACTTGCTGATTGTTAAAAAAAGAACTTTACAACTTTTGAACTCCTGCTCAATTGCATTTTACAGTTAAAAGAACTTATTCCAAAAGCCAAAACATTTTCAACTGTCGGGCTATCCCCTCCCGGGAGGGGTTTGGGGTGGGTTATTTACGGCTTCTGTCTTTGGGGAACTTCAATAACTCTCTTTTCCTTTTCACTGATTCACTCACTCCATTCTTATCTTCATAATCAAGCAACCAGTTTTCGATTTCCCTTAAAACATTCTTAAAGTCATGTACTACATCCAATGCGTTGAAACGAAGAAAAGAAACACCATATATTTCAATCTCTTCCTGTCTTATTTCATCTTTTACAATCACTTTTTCATCATCATGTGTTATGCCATCCACTTCTATTGCAAGCATTACATCCTTGCAATAGAAATCAACAATGTAGTTTAGCATAGGTCTTTGCCTGTCAAAATCATAACCCATCATTGCTCCGTTCCGTAATTCAATCCACAACTTAACTTCTGAATAGGTCATATTTTGACGCAGCTTCTTTGCATGAGCCAATGCCTGTTGTGTGTATGGAATTACTTTTCTATTCATAAGTAACATTTTCACCCACCCCATTTTATCATTTTAAAAGTCATAGCCTCTGCCACCCCTCCAGGGAGGGGATAAACAGACTCATAGTTTAAATTTACTTGCTTGCCTGTCAGTGATTGTTCAATCATGCATAGCAGTAAAAGAACTTTTTTATAGTTGATTTTTTTCAACTGCCGGGCTATCCCCTCCCGGGAGGGGTTGGGGTGGGTTTATTTCAAGATTCTCCTTATCTCATTCGCATGTTCAATCAACCCTTTCAACTCATTACCCTTCTCTTCAGCAATACTGTTTCTGAATTTCTTCAATTGCTCAATATGTTCATCCAGCACATCCAGCACATGTACTTTGTTTTGTAAAAAGATGGGCACCCACATATTGGAATTACTTTTTGCCAAACGCACCGTGCTTGCAAAACCTGCACTGGCCAGTTCAAAAATTGCCTGGTCTTCTTTTTCTTTTTCCAACACCGTATTGGCTAATGCAAAAGATGTGATGTGTGAAATATGACTCACATAAGCAGCATGTAAATCATGTGACTTTGCTTCCATACTCAACAAATGCATACCGATTTTTTTATACATCAGCTTCACCCATTCCACCGCATCAGCATCACTTTCTTCTTCATTACAAATGATGACTGCTTTGTCTTCAAACGCTCCACGTACTGCTGCAGCCGGACCGCTGTACTCTGTACCCCACATAGGATGCGTGGCTACATATCGTCCACGTTTGGCATGTGCTCTAACTGCATCAATCAATTGTGATTTGGTAGAACCTAAATCCAAAACAATCTGATGCGTGACATTATCCAGCACCTTCGGCAATAAATTGGTCATCTTATCAACAGGAATAGCCAGTACCACCACATCACTATTAGCAATCGCTTCATCTAAAGGCAACACTTCATCCACCAACTCTAATTCAAGGGCTTTCTCTTCATGTTCTTTGCTGGAATCCACACCAATCAACCTTGATGAAATCTTCTTTTCATGCAATTGAATGGCTAATGAGCCTCCGATTAATCCTATTCCAACTATTGCAATTCGTTTACGTTCGGCCCCCTTCCGACTTCCCCCCAAAGGGGAAGCCATCAACACGCTTACCTCGCTTTTCTGCGTATCTATATTTTTATTAAGCTCACTCATTTTTATTTTTTTGTTACTTAAAACAATCGGGGTATTAAGCCCCTCCTTGGGAGGGGTTTGGGGAGGCTATTCTTCTTATCGCTTCTTCCAGTTTCTCTTCTGTACTGCATAAACTCACTCTCACAAATCCATCACCTGCATTTCCAAAAATGCCGCCGGGTGTAATAAACACATTACTGTTGTACAATACCTCATCACTCAATTCATAACCCGTCTTATACTTCGATGGAATCTTTGCCCATACAAACATCCCCACCTGTTCTTTGGAATAATTGCATTGTAATAAATCCAGCAGCTCAAAAACCTTTTCTCTTCGCTTGCTATATACTGCATTCACACCATCATACCAGTCTTTTCCCAAACTCAACGCTTTGGCTGCTGCCAACTGTACGGGCAAAAACATTCCACTGTCCATATTGCTTTTAAAACGAAGCACTTCATCGATACGCTCTTTAGCAGCACATAACATACCCACTCTCCAACCAGCCATATTCTGACTCTTGCTGAGTGAATTTAATTCCAGCACCACTTCGTTGGCACCTTCTGTACTTAATAAACTGGTAGGATGTTCATTCAAAATAAAACTGTATGGATTATCATGAACGATTAAAATAGTATGCTGTTTCGCAAATGCAATCAACTGTTTAAAAAATTCTGCATCAGGTAATTTGCCGGTAGGCATGTGCGGATAGTTGACAAACATCAACTTCACTTTACTCAAATCCATTGCATTCAAATCATCAAAAGAAGGATGCCAGTCGTTTTCTTCTTTTAGTTCGTAGTGCTTCACCGTACCGCCGGCCAGTTTTACCGCACTCATATAAGTGGGATAGCCGGGATTGGGTACCAACACTTCATCACCTGCATCTAAGTAGGTCATACAAATGTGCATGATGCCTTCCTTACTTCCAATCAGTGGTAATATTTCGGTATCAGCATTTAGTTCAACATTGTACCAACGTTTGTACCAATCACGCATGGCATTACGTAACACGGGTGAACCTTTGTATGATTGATAAGCATGTACATTGGGCTTCGCACTTTCATCCTGCAATACTTTGATCACATCAGGATGCGGTGGCAAATCCGGACTACCGATGCCGAGATTGATGATATTCTTACCTTGTTTATTCAATTCATCTATCTCCCGCAGCTTCTGCGAAAAATAATATTCACCAATACCTTCTAATCGTTTTGCTGTTTGCATTACTTTTCTGATTTACCATTTTTATATATGCCATAAATCTTCAACTCAACAGTAGCTGGTTTTATTGCTTCAATCACTTTATGAAACTGCTCGATGTTTTCAAACTCCATATCCGCATGAAAACTGTATTTAAAATCACTGCCCGGTATCGGAAAACTTTGCAGCTTACTTAAATTAATGCCTCCTTCTGCAATTTGTGTGAGCACACGAGCCAGGCTTCCTTTGCTATGGTCGGTTACAAAATTTACAGAAGCTTTATTGGCATCTTGAATGATTGGCGCTGTATCTTCCCGTTGCAAAATCAAAAAGCGGGTGTAATTATTTTTCATAGTTTGAATGGAAGGTGCAATCATGTGCAGATTGTACAACTCACCTGCCAACTTGCTGGCAATAGCAGCTATATGTTTGCTTTTATGCTGGGCAATATGTTTGGCGCTGAGGGCTGTATCTTCTGTTTCTACCAACTTCCACTTGTACTTATCAAGGAAATCATAGCATTGTTGCAATGCCATCGTGTGCGAGTGCACCTCTTTAATATCTTCCAGCTTCACACCATGATTCACTAAAAGATTTTGTTTGATTTGCAGATACACTTCTCCCACCACCTTCAAATTGCTTTTCTGCAATAGATTGTAATTGGCCAGAATACTTCCTGCGATAGAATTTTCAATCGCCATGACAGCACCATCACTTTCTTTTTTATTGGCACCAATCTTCACCACTTCTCTGAAGGTAGCACAGGGAATCACTTCCACTGTCTTGCCAAAGAATTTGCGTGCTGCTTCCTGGTGAAAACTGCCTTCGTAACCTTGTATTGTAACAGCCCCCTTCCGACTTCCCCCCGCAGGGGAAGACATCAACGCACCATCCCCACTTTTCAAAATATCTGATATTTTTTTTATCTCTTTCATTTCTAAAAGTTTGAATTTCTCATAAATATCAACCTCTAAAATCCCTCCTTTGGAGGCCCGACCGGATGAATCGTTCGGACGGGATTGGGGAGGCCGTTAAACAAAAAATCCCGGCCTTTGAGCCGGGATTCTTTATGTTGATTATTTTGTAAAATCTATTTTTTCAACCAAAGGAGTCCCGGCTTCATTCTAAAATAAAAGAAGTAAAAATAAAACCAACGATATCCTTTGTTTTGATTCATGCGCTAAAAATAGAGAAGCTATTTGATAAAACAAGTGTTAGTGCAAAAAAAGATTACAATTTTAATAATACTTGTTCATCACAATCAATGCGTGTATAAACCCGGGTAACCAAAACAGTAACACCAAAATAAGGTTTAACCACCAGTTGTTACCACTCCAATCATCCATGATACCCATTACAATCCAGGCCAGTCCAAAAAAGGCCAATAAAATATAAACACCTTTTGGAACAGAGCCGGAACCGCCTTTTTTAAGATGATTTTTCATCTTCTTCTGTGCAAGCTTCAAACCGATTTTTTCTTTAAACGTCATTTTGCGGCCGGTCATTTCATGTACTTTCTTGGGTGTGAGCTTTAAAAAGTTTTCCATATCCATTTTTTCCGAAAGCGCCGCAGGTGTTGTTGTTTCTGTTTTAACAGGCGCTGTAGCTTTTGGCACTACAATCATACCGGCATTAACAACAGACAATGAAAGCACAAGAGCTGAGAGGAGTGTTGCAATTCTTTTCATTTTTGTGAGTTTTTGGTTAACGAATACTGCAATATAAGAAGCCTGCTGCATAAATAAAATCTCTTTCCTACAGAAGCATCTTCAAAAAAAGAGCCGTGACCGGAATTTAAAATTTCAAAGCACTTCCCTTATCTTCGCAAAAATTTTAAAACGATGGAGACTGCAAAAAAATCAACAACGCTGAGCTGGATTTTATTTTTTGTTTCTGTAGCTGCATGTGTATTAATGTATTTTTCACCTTTTGCCAATTATATTACGGCTACATTACCTTTTATAGTTTACTATTTTGCCAAAGCTTTGGATTTAATTTAATTTTCCGCATTCATCATATTGAAACCCGCTTCTTTATTGAAGCGGGTTTATTTTTTGGATGATGCATTGTTATAGTTCAACTGCAGTGCCCTGCTGTCGTTGTTGGTCAAAAGACGCAACAACGGCGGTGTGCTTTTTTTCAACTGAAATACCAACAGGCACAAAGAAAAGCACCTTCATTAATTTCTAACCTTCTCAATTTTTAGAGATGTCTCCTTCGTCGACATGACGGCAGGTAGGTGGTGCGAGTGAACTCTGATTTTTAAACCACTGCTCCCCTTTTTCAAAGGTTCTGCCATTCATTTTAAGCTTTCACCGTCATTTTGAGTGAAGCTTGCAGGATTTATCTCGTTTGTACAATCTTGCAGCGAAACGAAAAATCCCTGAAGTATAAGACGGGTTGAAACTGATTTCATGATTCAACTGAAGTGCCCTGCTGTCGTTATTGGTCAAAAGACGCAACAACGGCGGTGTGCTTTTTTTCAACTGAAATACCAACAGGCACAAAGAAAAGCACCTTCATTAATTTCTAACCTTCTCAATTTTTAGAGATGTCTCCTTCGTCGACATGACGGCAGGTAGGTGGTGCGAGTGAACTCTGATTTTTAAACCACTGCTCCCCTTTTTCAAAGGTTCTGCCATTCATTTTAAGCTTTCACCGTCATTTTGAGTGAAGCTTGCAGGATTTATCTCGTTTGTACAATCTTGCAGCGAAACGAAAAATCCCTGAAGTATAAGACGGGTTGAAACTGATTTCATGATTCAACTGCAGTGCCCTGCTGTCGTTGTTGGTCAAAAGACACAACAACGGGGTGTGCATTTTTTCAACGGGAATAACAACAGGGGCAAAAAATAATCCTGGCAGATTCCTCGTTCCTCGGAAGGACAACTCTGTTGAGCTTTGTACAACTGCTCATCTAATATTTTCAATTGCTCATCATTGCTGTCATCCCGACGAAGGAAGGAACCGCCGGGCTTTACCCAACCAAGTACATATAAAAAACAAATCCTGAGTTACAAATTTCAAATGCAGACATTCATCGTCTGTACTCAGGATAGCTTTCAGCTTTTATTTCTATTCAGCTATGATGACAGCATAAAATTTTAAGGAAGACTACGAATAGCTGGGATGACTATGGCGCAAGTTTGATAAAATGGATTCAACGAATCGTAGAAGGTACAAGCGAGAACTGGAACATTGACGAAGGCACAAGTGAGAACTGGAACATTCATGAAGGCACAAGCGAGAACCGGAACATTCATGAAGGCACAAGCGAGACGCTTGCGCCAGTGAGGGAATCTTTCTCATACTGATGAAACATTAAAAAGGTTGAAGGAATCAAATCCCAAAATGATTTTACTTCAACTTGCGAGTAAATGTTACCACTTGAGAAAAAAAAGCACAGAATCAAAAAAAAGAGTCGCATTAATTTACTATTTAAATTTTAAGGAATTTAGATAATCAAAAGCCCCAACTTTCGTCAGGGCTTTTTTTATAATTCATCTTCTTACTTCACTTCTTCAAACTGTGCATCCTCCACATTATCTCCTTTGGCTCCCTGCTGTGCACCTGCGCCGGCGTTGGGATCAGGTCCGGCACCTGCATTCGCTTCAGCACCTTGTGTAGCTTTGTACATTTCTTCACTCGCTGCTGTCCATGCTGTGTTCATTTCTGCAGTCGCAGCATCAATGGCGGCAAGGTCCTGTGATTTGTGAGCGTCTTTTAGTTTGGTGAGTGCTGCTTCAATCGGAGCTTTTTTATCAGCGCCAATCTTATCACCATATTCTTTCAGCTGCTTTTCTGTTTGGAAAATCAAACTGTCAGCCATGTTGATCTTTTCTACTTTTTCTTTCTCGGCTTTATCCGCAGCTTCATTGGCTTTGGCTTCATTCTTCATCTTTTCAATTTCATCTTTGCTCAAACCACTTCCTGCTTCAATACGGATTTTTTGTTCTTTACCGGTGCCTTTGTCTTTGGCGCTTACATGCAGAATACCATTGGCATCAATATCAAAGGTTACTTCAATCTGCGGTACACCACGTGGAGCAGGCGGAATGCCATCGAGGTTAAACACACCCAGACTCTTGTTATCCTTACTCATGGGGCGCTCACCCTGCAATACATGAATCTGTACACCGGGCTGGTTATCGGCAGCCGTACTAAACACTTCTGATTTTTTGGAAGGAATCGTAGTATTGCTGGCAATCAAAGTTGTCATTACACCACCGAGTGTTTCAATACCCAGACTCAGCGGAGTTACATCGAGGAGCAACACATCTTTTACTTCACCGGTTAATACAGCACCTTGAATGGCCGCACCTACTGCTACCACTTCATCAGGGTTTACACCACGGTTGGGCTTTTTACCAAAGAACTTTTCTACAATCTCCTGCACTTTGGGGATACGTGTACTTCCACCCACCAGAATCACTTCATCAATTTCATTGATGCTCATGCCTGCATCTTTCAATGCTGCTTCGCAAGGCTTCAAACAACGCTCAAACAAATTATCAGCCAGTGCTTCAAATTTGGCACGAGTCAATTTCAACACCAGGTGCTTAGGTACTCCATCCACTGCAGTAATGTAAGGCAAATTGATTTCTGTTTCGCTGGAAGAGCTCAATTCCACTTTTGCTTTCTCAGCGGCTTCTTTCAAACGCTGGAGCGCCATCGGGTCTTTACGCAGGTCAATATTTTCCTGTGCTTTAAACTCACCGGCCAGCCAGTCAATAATTACTTTATCAAAATCATCACCACCGAGGTGCGTATCACCGTTAGTAGATTTCACTTCAAACACACCATCACCCAACTCAAGAATGGAGATATCAAACGTACCACCACCGAGGTCAAACACGGCAATCTTCTGGTCTTTGTGTTTTTTATCCAAACCATAAGCTAATGCAGCAGCAGTAGGTTCGTTCACAATACGGCGAACGTTCAACCCTGCAATTTCACCTGCTTCTTTGGTAGCCTGGCGTTGTGCATCATTAAAGTAAGCAGGCACGGTAATCACCGCTTCTGTTACTTCGGTACCCAGGTAATCTTCAGCGGTTTTCTTCATTTTTTGAAGCACCATAGCGCTGATTTCCTGTGGCGTGTACAATCTGCCATCTATGTCAATACGAACGGTATTATTGTCACCCTGTGCTACTTTATAGCTCCAGTGGCTTTTTTCTTCATTCACTTCATCAAAGCGGCGGCCCATAAAACGCTTCACACTCATGATGGTGTTGTGCGGATTGGTAATAGCCTGACGCTTGGCTGGATCACCCACCTTACGCTCACCGTTTTTCAAAAAAGCTACAATAGAAGGCGTGGTACGGCGGCCTTCATCATTGGCAATCACCACCGGCTCGTTGCCTTCCATAACGGCCACGCAGCTATTGGTAGTTCCGAGGTCAATTCCTATTATCTTTCCCATGATTCAAATTTTTGTTCAACTTAGGTACTCAATGATAGTGCCATGGGGGGTGTGGGTGAAAAATTGGCAGAGAGGAATGGTATAAAGTATAGGGTTTAGGTCTAAGGGTTAAAGGTTCTTAAGTTCAGGCTGCCCTTTTCCTTACACCTTTTAACCTTTGCCTTTACCTGCAGCTATGCTCCACGTTTACTGTAGAAGAAATATTGGGGGTACCAAAAACAGTAACCTGTATTTTTTTAATTTTCCCGTTACTGTCAAATTCATAAGTATAAGAATCAATATCGCTGTATTGAGCTGAGCTTTTGATAAGATTCTTATTGGGCTTGCCCAGCCAGGGATAAAAGAAGTAGCCGTAATCGCCACCCAGTTTGGTGTACATCCAGTGTTTGGCTTCCAGGCTGGTATGATAGGTAAAGGTTCTGAAATAGTTGACGTATCCAAACTCATTATAATAAGTCATGGATTTTACATTGCCGTTTTCAATTACATATCCCACACTGTCTTTCTTAACACCATTCAAATAACGGATGGATTTGATAAGGTATTTTTCATTGCTGTACATGTAAATGGTGCTGTCTTTATCAGCACCTGATTTCAAAATTGAATATTGAGCCAGTGAGTCGTTACCAATAGTGTAAACTCTTGTAATACCGGCTTCCTGTTGAATAACTTTATTTTCGTTATATGAAAAAATGATTTCACTTCCCGAAGTCTTAACCCGTGTGGGCAACCATTGTGCATTAAAACTAAAGTATGTATTAAGTGCAGCTGTATCTCCCTGCTGAGAAAGACGGGAAATGATGCAGTTGTCAGGTGTTCCGTTGGTGTCATCATCATTCTTTTGCTTGTTGCAGGCTGTAAACACCCACCAGCAAAAAAGGAATATGGAAATTGTAGTTTTCATTTGTGCAGTTTCAGAAAATAAAAATAGAGCAATTGTTGATATGAAGTGCAGCCAACTGATAGCTTCTACAGAAAATAAGAACTTCCCTGCCCTATCTTTGCCACCGATTGAAGCAAACAAATCTGAAATCGTAAATCTAAAATCTTCAATCCTCTCTCATGCAGGTTTTCAAATTCGGCGGCGCCAGTGTAAGCAATTATGAGAAAATCAAAAACGTTGGCGAAATTTTAAAGCATTTCCCCAACCTAAAAATTATGGTGGTCATATCTGCCATGGGCAAAACCACCAATGCACTGGAAAAAGTAGCGGAGGCTTTTTATGCAGGTAAAAAAGAAGAAGCATTGGAATTGTACCGTGCTGTAAAACTCCAGCATCTGGATGAAGCCAAGTTTTTACTGGTGACACATTTCAATCCGCTCATGGCGCAGCTCAATGATTTTTTTACCGAAGTGGAATGGCTGCTGCATGATAAACCCGTTCGTGATTATGATTATTACTATGACCAGATTGTATGCACAGGTGAACTGATGAGCACCGCCATTGTAAGTGCTTATCTGAATGAAATTGGTTTGAAGAATGAGTGGCTGGATGTTCGTGATATTTTCCGCACCGATGATAACTTCCGTGATGCAACGATTGATTTCAATTTTACGCAACAGCAGGTCACCACACAGGTACAACCATTGTTTGATGAAGTGGATATTGTCATCACGCAGGGCTTTATCGGTTGTACGGATGAAAATGAAAGTACAACGCTGGGCCGTGAAGGAAGTGATTACTCTGCTGCCCTCTTTGCCAACATGCTCAATGCTGAAAGTCTTTCTATATGGAAAGATGTAAAAGGTGTAATGAATGCTGACCCCAAGCAGTTTGCTGATGCACAGTACATCAGTGAACTCAACTATGATGAAGTGATTGAAATGGCTTACTACGGTGCACAGGTGATTCACCCCAAAACCATCAAGCCATTGCAGAATAAAAGCATTCCGTTGTATGTAAAATGTTTTGCAGATGCTTCATTGCCCGGCACCGTCATTCATAACAACCCGGTGAAAAATCTGCCACCGATAATAGTGGTAAAACAAAACCAGGTATTGCTGCAACTGCATACCAAAGATTTTTCCTTCATTGGCGAGCAACCTATGAGTGATTTGTATGAGATGATGGCCAAATTAAAAATCAAACCTAACCTCATTCAAACTCATGCAGTGAGTTTGCAATTGTGTATGGACGACAGGAGCGATAAAATTGAAAAGCTTGCTTTAGCTGCTTCACAAATTTTTGATGTGCAGGTGGAGAAAGGCTTAACGCTTTTAAGCATTCGTCATTACACCAATGATTTATTGGAAAAGATGACTGCCGGAAAAATCATTGAACTGAAACAGCAAAGCCCGGGAACGGTGCAAGTGGTAATGAAGTAATTGTAAGGCCACACCAGGTAGCCACACAACTATTACTACTTTATCTCCAGCACCAATGCACTCTTCGCCGGTACAATAAATGAATTGGCAACAGCAACTGTTTCCCCTGTTAAAACATTTACTGCATTTGATTTACCTTTTAATACTTCAGCAAAGCGACTGGTTTCAACATTCATCTCCTTCTCATTTTTATTCATCACTACCATCACCATTTTTTCTTTGTTGTAACGGAAGTACACATACATACCGTTAAATGGCGCAAAGTGCATTGTTTGTCCATTGGCAATAACAGGATTATTTTTTCGCCAGTTTAATAATTGTTTCAAATAAGCCTGAACAGTTTGTTGATTTGCATTCAAAACTTCGCCTGTAAATCCATTGGCTTTATCATCTTTCCATCCGCCGGGAAAATCAGAGCGTATCAGGCCATCGTTTTTATGATGAGGTGTATTATCCATCAATATTTCTGTACCATAAAAGATTTGCGGAATGCCACGGGTGGTTGATAAATAGGTTAATGCCATTTTGATTAAAGCCACATCCTGTTTCAACTGCATAAACAGTCGATCCATATCATGATTATCTCCAAATAACAGCATTTGATTAGGATTAGGATAAACAAAATCGTTAGCCAATGCCTCATATAATTTTGTAAAAGGTGTATGATAGGATTCTGCTTCTTCACCATTTAATGATTGAATCAACGCAGCCTGCAATGGAAAATCCATAATTGTGTTCAGGCATCCGGTATACCCATCATGATTTTTCTTTCCGCTTTGCCAGTAAGAAGTAATTAAAGGGTTGTTACTCCACTCTTCGCCTACAATACTGAAGTTGGGATATTCATTCATAATGGCACAACTCCAGTTTTTTAAAAAAGTTTTATCGCTGTAGCCATAGGTGTCTTGTCTTACGCCACCTAATTGCAATGTTTCAATCCACCAGATGGTGTTTTGAATAAGATAGTTTGCCATGAAAGGATTTTTTCCGTTCATATCAGGCATTGTTTTATCAAACCATCCTTCAACCCATAATTTTTTATCGTATGCAGAAGCATACAAGTCCTGGTTTACCGTACGGCGGTGATTGGAACCGGTATATGGATGAGGAGGTGGAAAGTTGATCCAGTCTTTGAAAGGCAAATCATTCATCCACCAGTAATTACTGCCGGTATGATTGAGCACTTCATCAAATATTAATTTCATTCCCCGCTGCCGCATTTTGGCTGACAGTTCTTTGTATTCATCCAATGTTCCATATCGTGGATCCACTTTGTAATGATTGGTAATGGAATAACCATGATAGGAATACTTTTCCATATCATTCTCCAGCATGGGTGTGGGCCAGATGGCAGTAAAGCCCATGTCTTTAATGTAATCAAGATGATTGATGAGGCCACGTATATCGCCGCCATGTCTTCCACCTGCAAAATTTCTGTCAATCTTATTTTCTTTTAATCCTTCCACCACATCATTGGTATAATCTCCATTGGCAAAACGATCCGGCACTACTAAAAAAACCGCATCAGCAGAATTAAAGCCTTTGAATGCTGCTGCATCCTGTTCTCTTTTTTTCAATTCATAGCGATAGCTGTAAATTTCTTTTCCGTCTTTTTTAAAACTGATTCCAACGATCCCGGGCTTTGCAGTTTTGGCGATGAGTAAATCAAGAAACAAATAATTCTTACTGTCGCCTTTGCTCACCTTTTTGATTGTAACCCCGGGATAATTAATTAGAGGCGTTGTTTCGCTTATGTTGTTTCCATTAATCAGCAACTGAAGGTTGGGATTTTTCATGCCCACCCACCAGTTGAGAGGTTCTACATGATTGATTTGAGTTACTGCAGTTGTGCAAATCAAATTGGCCAGCATCAAACAGGAAAACAGTTTTATCATCTTCATAATGTTAATGTCTTATTCATTGCAATTTAAAATTTAAACTTCTACTGTAAGAGAATTCTTTTATAACACAATTAATTCCTGCTAATTAATAAAAAAGGCTCATGACAAATCATGAACCTTTTAAAGAGTAACGAGGAGCAGACTTGAATTGACGTCCGACCACTTGTGGGCGGATATGAATCCAAC